>Ga0184628_10001502_pt1 | contig 11538 bp, 8 predicted proteins | sample PLM4_5_b1_FD_133149 | JGI IMG/M metagenome (GOLD analysis project Ga0184628, IMG submission 133149) | Groundwater sediment microbial communities from an aquifer in East River, Colorado, USA - PLM4_5_b1 | ecosystem: Environmental > Terrestrial > Soil > Riparian zone | place: USA: East River...
AGAAGCGGCCAGGCGCAAACACACGCCCGGCCGCCTGAAAATAAAGAGCCGCGAGGATGACGAGCGATTACCGAATCTGCTCGTTCGGACGGTCGTTGCGCGACAAGTCAGGCGATTCCAGGTTCTGTGCGTTCTCGTCCTGGCTTCCCGTCATCTCACTGCGGCGGCGATGACTCGCCATGCCGCCCTTGCGTCCGGCTTCGCGCGCTTCCTCGCTTGTCCACTCGTGGGCCGTGCCCTTCTGATGTGCGGCCTTGCCGCCCTTGCTGGCAATCTCGCGCTGCTTCGCGCGGTCCATCGAAGCGAATCCGCGATCTTCTTTAGCCACTCTGTCCTCCCCACAATCACGATCCGATTTGCCCGCGTGCGTGCGGGCCTCCGTTCCACGCTGTGAGGCTGCAACTGAGGTGCCACGGCTCAAGTGGTAATCTTGGTAACCCTCAGCAGTAAAAGGAACTTATCTACCATCTTTTCCTCAAGGCGCGGGATCCGTCATGCGAATGTCCCCGCAGTGACATCGATCGCGAGCCCGCCTGATGCGAGAAACACGACATTCACTGAGGAAATTACCTAGTCCCGGGCGCCGAGGAATCTGACGAGCTGTTCGAGACGCGCGACCGTGCGATCTCGTCCAAGCAGCACGAGCACCTCGAATATTCCCGGGCTGGCGGCGCGTCCGGTCACCGCTACACGTGTGGCATGGATGAGCGGCCCAGCTTTGGTATCCCGCTCTTCTGCCGTTCGTCGCACCGCGGTTTCCACATGTTGCTCGTCAAATGGTACCGTCGCGCGAAGCGCGCCGATGAGTGCCGCGAGGTCTTCGGAGAGCCGTGGAGAATTCAAGTGCTTGTTTATGGCGTCCTCTTCGTACTCCACCGTTTCCATGAGGAAGGGGCGGGCGTGGTCGACGAAGTCGGTGAGGCGCTTTGCGCGCGGGCGCAGCAATTCGAGAAGCCGGAGCAACCACTCGTCCGCCGGCATGTCATTCGGCCATAGGCCCTCGCGCACGAGGAACGGCACGACAGCAGCCCCAAGCTGCTCCAACGGCATCCGGGCGATGTACTGCCCGTTCATCCAATCCAGCTTGGCGGTATCGAAGACCGCATTGCCGCCGCTGATGCCTTCGAGCGTGAAGCTCTCTATCAGCTCCCGCCGCGACATCAGCTCGCGGTCGTCGCCGGGCGACCATCCGAGCAGCGCCAGGAAGTTGACGATCGCGTCCGGAAGGTAGCCCGCGCGTTCGTACTCCATGACCGACGTCGCCCCGTGACGTTTGCTCAGTCGCTTCTTGTCCGAGCCGAGGATCAACGGTACGTGCGCGAACTGCGGCAGCGAAGCGCCGAGCGCCTGGAACAGCAGGACGTGCTTCGGCGTGTTCGAGATGTGATCGTCGCCGCGGATGATGTGCGTGATCCGCATGTCCACGTCGTCCACCACGACCGACAGGTGATAGACCGGGTGTTCGTCTGATCGCAGGATGACGAAGTCCTCGATGTTCGCGCCGTCGAATTCGATCCGCCCGTGCACGGCATCGTCAAACGCGGTGATCCCGGGCGGCACCTTGAAGCGGACAGCCCGCGGTGCGCGGGACGCTTCGAGCTCCGCGATCCGCTCGGGAGGAAGGTTCAGGCACGCACGGTCGTACTGCCAGGCCTCGCCGCGTGCCTCGGCGTTCCCTCGCTCCTGGCGCAGCCGATCGGCAGAGCAGTAGCAGTAATACGCGTGCCCTGTGGCGACGAGCGATGCGGCGGTCGCCCGATGCCGATCGTAGCGTTGCGACTGAAAGTACGGCGCGTGCGGCCCTCCGACGCCAGGGCCTTCATCCCAGTCGAGACCAAGCCAACCGAGGCCGTCGAGAATGCCGGTGACCATCTCGACCGAGGAGCGCTCGGCATCGGTGTCTTCGATGCGGAGGATGAACGCGCCGCCATGCCGGCGCGCGTAGAGCCAGTTGAAGAGCGCGGTGCGCGCGCCCCCGACGTGGAGATAGCCCGTGGGCGATGGCGCAAAACGGACACGGGGAACGTCCCCTAACCCCTTCAGGCTCCAGTCCCCTTCAAGCTCTGACAGGTTCCAATGTCGCTGGCGCGCTGAGTGGCGGCCGTGCCATCGAGATCGACACAAACGCGACGCACGCAAGCACGGCAGCACCGTAGAACGCGTACGAGTAGGAACCGGTCACTTGGTAGACACGCGCCGCAATGAACGGTCCGACGATCCCTGCGACGCCCCATGCGGTGAAGAGTGCGCCGTAGTTCATCCCGAGATACCGCGTGCCGTAGAAGTCCGCGGTCGTCGACGCAAAAACCGACAACTGAGTGCCGTAGCACCAGTAGCCGGCGGCGACGAGCGCGTAGAGCGCGATGATCTGGTTCACGCCCATCCCGAGCGAGACCATCACGAGGAGCGAGCCGACGATCATCACTTTCAGCGTTGTGAGCCGGCCGAGGGAGTCGGACAATGCTCCGGACAGGATCCGCCCGCCCGCGTTGCCGATGGCCGCAATCGTGATCGCAAACGCCGCCGCCTCAGGAGTCAGTCCGACGGAGCGCATGAACGGGACGAGCTGGCTGATCATCATCTGGCCGGCTGTGGTGCCCAGGCAGTAGGCGAGCCAGAGCGCCCAGAAGGTTGGTGTGCGGATCATGTCCCTGGTCGAAATATCGATCGACGGACGCTTTCTTGCCGCAGCGGCCGGGGTCGGCGCAGGCGCCTTGAAATCTGCCGGCGGGTTCTTGAGCAGCGCCGTTCCGATCAGGCCCATCAGGAAGAATGCGATGCCGAGGATCTGGAACGTGGAGCGCCAGCCGTAGTCGGCAATCAACCGCGTCGCAACGGGCCCGATGATGGCGGATCCCGCGCCGTAGCCGCCGACCATCAACCCGACTGCCAGGCCGCGCTTATCGGGGAACCACTTGGAGGCCACCGGGGTTGGCGCAGAATAGCCGAAGCCGTTCCCCACACCGACGATCACGCCAAAGGCGATGTAGAGAAAGGTTACCGAGGTCGTGAAACTCGATAGCGCGAAGCCGCCGCCCACGAGCAGCGCACCGAGAAACGCGCAGATACGCGGCCCTTTGGCGTCCTGCAGCTTGCCCGCAACGATGAACGTGGCGGCGAAGCAGACGATTGCGATGGTGTAAACCCAGGACGTCTGCGCCCGGTTCCACCCGAACTCTCGCTCGAGCGGCAGCACGAATACGCTCCAGGCGTACAGCGAGCCGAGTGCGAGATTGAGCGAGATGCCGCCGATGATTGGAAACCACCGTGTCATGGGACCCCTCCGCCTGGCGCGAAGTGCGCGGCGCGGGCGATTCTCGACCCTGGTACCTTCTGTGTCAAGGCAAGCGCAGATCGGTTATCCTCCGCCTGCGAAGGAGGCACGTGATGCGCCGACTTGTTCTGCTCCTGGCACTGGCGTGTATCCCACTTAGCGCCCAATCCGACCTTCCCAAAGACGTGTATCCCGATTCTCGTTCCCGGCTCCCCTTGATCAAGCGGGAGAACCTGAACGAAGCGGGCAAGAAAGCCTACGACGCTGCTGCCGTCAACGCAGCCAGCGGACGACCAGAGGGGGCGGCCGCGATTCGGCTTCACAGGTCAGGCGTAGACGTTCGGTGGGCGTCACCCGTCGGGCGGGCCCTCACGGAATTGGCCATTATCGCGACGGCCCGCGAGCACGATCAGCCGTACGAATGGTCATTGCATGAAATGGAAGCCGTCGCCGTCGGGTTGGATCCCGCAGTCATCGACGTCGTTCGGGACAGGAAGGCGCTCACCGGCGTTGCCGAGAAAGAGGCGGTCATCATTCAGATGGCCCGTGAAACCGGCAAGCACAAAGTGAGCTCGGAGACGCACGCGCGCGCGTTGAAGGCGTTCGGCGAGAGCAATCTAGTCGATATCGTTGGACTGATGGGCCAGTATGCGGCGACGGCCACGCGGCTGACCGCGGTCAATCAGCACATGCCGCCAGGCTGGAAGCAGTTCCTGCCGCTGCCATTCACTCCACCTGGCGACATTCATCCGGACTCACGAAGCCGGCTTCCGTTGATACGGACTCCAGCCGCTCCGCCGGTAAACCCACCTTCGCTTTACAGTCGTCAGATGGCCCCCGAGGGCACAGGACCAGGGCAGATAGGACGTCACGGAGCCGGACTCAAGTCGCTGGAAACGAGCGTCGGGCGACGGCTGATGAGCGTCGCGGTGCTTGTGACCGCCCGTGCGCACGACGAGCAGTATGCCTGGACGACGGGCGAGATCACCGCACAAAAGGATGGTCTCGAGCCGGCAATCATCGACGTCATTCGCCAGATGAAGGCGCCGAGCGGGATCGGCGATAAAGAGAGCGCTATTATTCAGTTCGGCCGGGAACTGTTCGGCAGGCACTACGTGAGCGCCGAAACGTACGCGCGCGCACTACAGATCTTCGGGGAGCGCGATCTCGTGGACCTGGTCAATCTGATGGCGCAGCACGCCGACGATGCGACGGTGCTCACCGCGTTCGACCAACGCCTGCCGGCCGGGCAGAAGCCGCTGCTGCCCATGCCGTGAAAGCGGAGTGAATCCAACGACATTCGAGAAGTGCTTGATGGCTTGTCGCTAACTTCCAATCACCAACAGGAGTGAACAGCTATGGCGCGCACATCATTCCGATCCGTAGTGGCGCTCGTGTTACTCGTCGGCGGCCTGCTATGGGTCGCGCCGAGAGTCTCGGGCCAGCTCTTTGTCGGGACTCCAACCCCGAAACAGTTCGCGGCCCAGGGGCAGCCGGCCACGAAGAACGGCGAGTGGCCGCACAACACGGGAGATATCAAGGGCACCAGGTACTCGCCGCTCGATCAGATCAACGCGTCGAACTTCAGCAAGCTGGAAGTGGCCTGGCGCTTCAAGACCGACAACTTCGGCCCGTTTCCCGAATTCAAGTTGGAGGGGACGCCGCTGATGGTCGGGGGCGTCCTCTATACGACCGCCGGCTCGCGCCGCTCGGTAATAGCGCTCGATGCGAAAACCGGCGAGCTGATCTGGTCGCACAGCCTGCGCGAAGGCAGGCGCGCCGCCGTCGCCCCGCGTCAGTTGTCCGGGCGTGGCGTGTCGTACTGGACCGACGGCAAGGGCGACGAGCGCATCATCTACATCACGACGGGCTATCGCCTCGTGGAGCTCAATGCGAAGACGGGCGCGATGATCGACTCGTTCGGCACGCATGGGATTCTCGATCTGAAGGTGGGCGTGGTGAAAGGCGTCAATCAACAGATTGATTTGGAAACCGGCGAGGTCGGCGTCCATTCGACGGCGGCCGTGGCGCGGGACATGGTGATCGTGGGCTCCGCGTTCAGGGAAGGCGCAACCGTTGAGACCCACAACAACACCAAAGGTCTGGCTCGCGCGTTTGATGTGCGGACTGGCAAGAAAATCTGGCAGTTCAACACGATCCCCTCTCAAGGTGAGTTCGGCAATGACACCTGGCAGGAGGGTTCTTCGGAATACAACGGCAACGTGGGCATCTGGAACCAGATCACCGTGGACGAAGAACTGGGCCTGGTCTACCTGCCGGTGGAGACGCCCTCATCGGACTATTACGGTGGGCACCGGCCCGGGAACAACCTCTTCGCCGAAACCCTCGTCTGCGTCGATCTGAGAACCGGGCAGCGGAAGTGGCATTTTCAGTTCGTGCACCATCCACTCTGGAACTTTGACATGTCCTCCGCGCCGATTCTCGCTGATATCACCGTCAACGGCCGGGCGATCAAGGCGGTGGCCGTGCCGAGCAAGCAGGCCTGGCTTTACGTTTTCGATCGCGTGACGGGCCAGCCCGTGTGGCCGATCGAAGAGCGGCCGGTGCCACAGTCCGACGTGCCGGGCGAGAAGACCTCGGCGACGCAGCCGCACCCGCCAGACAAGTTGCGGTATGCGCGCAATTTCTTCAACGTGCCCAATGATCTGATCGATTTCACCCCGGAACTTCGGGCGGCCGCCATCGAAAGGACCAAGCAGTACCGCTGGGCAACCACGCCATTCAACCCGCCAATGCTTGGCAACGTCAGTGGCCTGCTGGGCGCGATTACGGTCGGCACCGCCACGAACTGGCCCGGTGGCGGTTTCGATCCCGAGACGCACATCCTTTATGCGCCATCCGGGAATACGCCGGGCGTGAGGTCGCTCGTTGCAACGCCGCCTGGATACTCGGATCTTCGGTACATCACGGGAGTCGCGGGGCGGCCCGTCGTCGAAGTCTGGGGGCCTGGCGACTGTTGCGCCGCCGATTCAGGGCGCCGAAATCGCGCGGAACTACCCACAACGCGCGGCGCGACGCCCGCTGGCGGCGCGCCCGCTCCTCCTGCGCCTCCAGCCGACGAGGGCGGTGGCGGCCTGAATATCCAGGGGATACCCATCGTCAAACCGCCATATGGATTCCTCGCGGCCATCGATCTCGATCGCGGTGAGGTGCTGTTTCAGGCGCCTCACGGTGACACGCCGGATAACATCCGCAACCATCCGGCATTGAAGGGTGTGAACATTCCGAAGACCGGGCAGGCTGGCACTTCAGGAGTCGGATTGGTGATAACCAAGACCCTGGTTGTGATGGGCGATCCACAGATCACGACAACCCCGGAACATCCGCGTGGCGCGATGCTCCGCGCGTATGACAAGAAGACGGGCCAGCAAGTCGGGGCACTGTTGATGCCGGCCATCCAGAGCGGAACGCCGATGACCTACATGGTGGATGGCAAGCAGTACATCATGGTGGCCGTCAGCGGCGGCAACTATTCGGGCGAGTACATCGCATACAGTTTGCCGAATTAGACTGTTTTTCAGTGTGACGGTACGTGATCTCCTCTATTCCTGGTGCGGCATGAATATAAGAATCGTGGTTGTTGCGTTCGTCAGCGTGGCGGCACTTGGCGCCTTTCGTTCCTCAGTCCGCGCCGAGCACGCGGCTCCCCCGCAACAGGCGCCGGGGACATCCTCGGCGGAGTCGTCACAGACCGTGTGGGATGGCGTCTACACCGAGGAGCAAGCCAAGCGCGGCGGGCCGCTCTATTCTGAAAGATGTGCGTCCTGTCACGCGGCGGACCTTACGGGCGGTGAAACGGCGCCAGCCCTGGCGAGCGCGGAGTTCAAATCGAACTGGAGCGGCCTCTCAGTCGACGATCTCTTCGAACGGATCAAAGTGTCGATGCCGGCAGACAACCCGGGAAGCCTGAGCCGGCAGCAGACCGCCGATACTCTGGCGTTCGTGTTATCGAGGGGCGGTTTTCCAGCCGGCAAAACAGAGCTCGCGCGCGAGGCCGAGGTTCTGAAGCAAATTCGGTTCGAGGCGACCAAACCCTCGCCCTGATCACTTTCCTGCGCGCAGAGGCCGACCCTTCAGGTCGGCCTCGCGCTTCCAGACGTCACCCGCTCGAGTTCGTCGAGAAGAAGTAACGGGAGGTGTTATGAGAGTGCGATTCGCTTTCTCGATGTCGATCATGGTGATGCTGGGGAGCCTCTGGCTCATGGCACAGGTGAAAGACTTCCGCCCCGTCACCGAGGCGATGTTGCGCAACCCTGCTCCCGGCGACTGGCTGAACTGGAGGCGCACCGACAACGCGTGGGGCTTCAGCCCGCTCGATCAGATCAACCGGCAGAACGCCCAGCAACTTCAACTGGCGTGGTCGTGGTCAATGGACGACTCCGGCGCCCAGGAAGCGACGCCGCTCGTCTACGACGGCGTCATGTACCTGCCGAACCCGCGCGGCGTCATCCAGGCTCTGGACGGAGCAACGGGAGATTTGATCTGGGAATATCGTCCCGAGGCGCCGCAGCAGACACGTGCGCCCGCCTTGAGTGGTGGTGGAGCTGAAGACAGTCCCATTCCGCGGCTTGCGCAAGCCGCAGGCGGCGGTGGTGATCAGGGGCGCGGCATCCAGAGAAACATCGCTATCTACGGGGACAAGGTCTTCGCCACGACCAACGACGCGCACATTGGCGCCGTCGACGCGCGAACGGGAAAGCTCGCGTGGGATACGAAGGTCGCTGATTCGAAGCTGGGGTACGAATACACGTCCGGGCCCATCGTCGTTCGCGGCAAGGTGATCGCCGGGATCACGGGATGCACCCGTTACAAGGAAGACGTCTGCTTCATTTCGGGCCATGACGCGGCCACCGGAAAGGAGCTGTGGCGGACGTCAACGATTGCTCGTCCCGGAGAACCCGGCGGCGATACGTGGGGCGACCTCCCCCTGACGTTCCGCGCGGGCGGCGACGCGTGGATCCCCGGCAGCTACGATCCGGAAACGAACCTCGTCTACTACGGGACGGCGCAGGCCAAGCCGTGGGCCAGGGTCGCCCGCGGCACCGACGGCGACGCACTCTACACGAACTCGACCCTCGCACTCGATCCAGACACCGGGAAGATGAAGTGGTACTACCAGCACCTTCCCGGCGAGACGCAGGACATGGACGAAGTGTTCGAGAACATCCTGATCGACGTCGGTGGACGAAAGTCGCTTTTCAAGATGGGCAAGCTGGGAATTCTGTGGCAGCTCGATCGAATCAGTGGCGCCTTCGTTCACGCGACCGATATCGGTTATCAGACCATCGTGCGGGTGAATCCACAGACTGGCAAAGTCACGTACGTCGAAGGCATGATCCCCAAGCTTGGCGTCGAAGTCGACCAGTGTCCGAGCACCGCTGGATTCAAGAGCTGGCGCGCGATGGCCTTCAGCCCGCAAACGAATGCGCTCTACATCCCGCTCAATCTGAACTGCGAGAGGGCAACGTTCGGTCCCGTCCAGAAGGTCATTGGCGGCGGCGGCACGGGTCCGGTCCGCCGCAGAGACTACAAGTATCCGGGGTCTCAGGGCAGTCTCGGTGAATTCATGGCCCTGGATATCAGGTCCGGGAAGATCCTCTGGCGCCATCGCACGCCGTCGCCCTCCAACACGGCCGCGCTCACGACAGGCGGCGGTGTCGTATTCGGGGGCGATTGGGACCGCCACATGTACGCCTACGACGCGACCACGGGAAAGATCCTCTGGCAGACACGCCTGCCGACCTCCGCTCAGGGGTTTCCGATCACCTATCTGGCGAAGGGGAAGCAGTACGTGGCCATGCCGGCGGGGATTGGCGGCGGGAGCTGGTCCACGTTGCTCGCACCGGAATTGGCTCCAGAAATTCGCCGGCCAAACTCCGGCAACACAATGCTGGTTTTTGCGCTGCCAGGCGGAGCGGACCTGAGGAGAGAGACACAGACGCGATGACGCGACCGGCCTGGTTGACGTCAGTCACGTTGTTGGCGTGTGCGCTGGCGGTCAACGTCGCCGGCCAGCAGCGCGATCAGGGAGCGAAGTCGACCTCCGGGCGCACGGTGTGGGACGGCGTGTACTCCGAGGAACAAGCCAGGCGCGGCCAGACCCAGTACATGCAGGCATGCGCCTCGTGTCACGCTGAGGATCTTCGCGGCAAGGGCACCGCGCCAAGCCTTGTCGAGGAGAGCTTCTGGTTTCTGTACGGCGACACGACGGTCGGCGAGCTGTGGGAGCGGATCCGAACGCTGATGCCGTCGGACCGTCCGAGTAGTTTATCCAACCAGAGTTATCGCGACATCGTTGCGTTCATTCTGCAGTCGAACAAGCTCCCTCCCGGTGAAAGAGAACTTGACGCTGATCCGGAAGCGCTGCGAGAGATTCTCATCACCATGAAACTGAAGTAATTCCCAATTCCCAACGCCCAACTCCCAAGGTGAAGGCCGACCTGAAGGTCGGCCTTCGTTCGAATCGAATCTCCTTGGGAGTTGGAGGTTGGTAGTTGGATGTTCTGCCGACTACGGATTGGCCGCGCCGCTGCTGCCTCTTAATTCGGCAAACTGAACGCGATGTACTCGCCCGAGTAGCTGTCGCGGCCCGCGATGGTGCTGACCGCCACCACGATGTACTGCTTGCCGTCCAGCCTGTACGTCATCGGTGATCCGCTCTGTGGTGCGGGCATGTAGACGGCACCGGCTTCCTTACCCGTGCGCTTGTCGTACGCCCGCAACATCGCGCCGCGGGGATGCTCTGGCGTCGTGGTGACCTGTGGGTCGCCGACAATGACGAGCGTCTTGGTCACGACCAATCCGACGTTGCCGTTCTGGCCGGTCTTCGGAATGTTCAGTCCCTTGAGCGCGGGGTGATTGCGCACGTTGTCCGGCGTGTCGCCGTGCGGCGTCTGCCACAACAGCTCGCCGCGATTGACGTCGATGGCCGCAATCAGGCCGTACGGCGGCTTGACGACCGGCAGTCCCTGGATGGTCAACGGTGGCGGCGGTGAGACGCCTGGCGGGAGCGGCGGGGCCGGCATGGGGCCGGGCAGATCGTCACGTGTGCGATAGCCCGAATCTGCAGCGCAGCAGTCACCCGGTCCCCAGATTTCTCCGAACGCCAGGCCGGCGACTCCCCTGGCGTATCGAAGGTCCGAGAAGCCGGCGGGCGGCGGAACGAGCGAATACGATCCGACGCCCGCGTTGGCCACGGGAGCGTAGGCGATGTGCGTCTCCGGATCGTAGGCGCCACCCGTCCAGTTCGTTCCGCCGGCTGCGTTGCCGATATTGATCGCGCCGAGCACGCCGTCAACCTTGCCAAGAACTGGAGGGTTGAACATCGGCCCGAACTTGTACCGCTCGAGCAGGCTGATCGCTTCATCGCGCAGGGCAGGGGTGAAATCGATCAGATCGTCAGGAACTTTGATCTGATTGCGGCCGTACGCGGGTGGTTTGGTCGGAAACGGCTGCGTGGGCGACGTCTTCTCGCCGGGTACGGTCGATTGAGGGACCGGACGCTCCTCGATCGGCCAGACCGGCCGGCCGGTGACTCGATCGAAGACGTACAGGAAGCTCTCCTTGCTCGGGATAGCCACCGCTTTGATCGCTTGTCCGTTGACGGTGATGTCCGCGAGAATCGGCGCTGAGGAGACGTCGTAGTTCCAAATCGGGTGGTGTACGAATTGGAAATGCCACTTCCGTTGTCCGGTTTTCAGATCGACGCAGACCAGGCTTTCGGCAAAGAGGTTGTTCCCGGGCCGGTGGCCGCCGTAGAAGTCAGACGTGGGGGTCTCCACCGGCAGGTACACGAGGCCGAGATCCTCGTCCACGCTGATTTCGCTCCAGACGCCGACGTTGCCGTTCGCGGCCCACGATCCGTTCTCCCACGTATCGTTGCCAAATTCGCCTGGCCGCGGAATGGTATTGAATTGCCAGAGCTTCTTACCCGTTCGCACATCAAACGCGCGCACCAGGCCCTTGGTGTTGTCGTGGGTTGAAATAGTGCCCCCCTCCCTGAACGAGGAGCCGACAATCACAACATCACCAGCCACGGCCGGCGTCGAGTGGACGCCGATCTCACCGGTTTCGAGATCAATCTGCTTGTCCGCTCCGTAGACGACGCCGACTTTCAGATCGAGGATGCCGTCTTTGCCGAATGAGGTGACGAAGGCGCCGGTCTTCGCATTCAGCTCTACGAGCCTGTACCCCGTCGTGACGTAAACAATTCGCTCGTCGCCCTTCCCGTCGGTCCAGTACGA
>Ga0184628_10001503_pt1 | contig 11532 bp, 8 predicted proteins | sample PLM4_5_b1_FD_133149 | JGI IMG/M metagenome (GOLD analysis project Ga0184628, IMG submission 133149) | Groundwater sediment microbial communities from an aquifer in East River, Colorado, USA - PLM4_5_b1 | ecosystem: Environmental > Terrestrial > Soil > Riparian zone | place: USA: East River...
CATCATCCTTGCCACTCCGGATCGATACTCGACAATTTCACGGCTCGCCACCGTTCTCTCGGAATTTCCCATTTCGCTGCACGTCGTACCTGTTTGGGAGGACGAGTTTCTGCTTTCGGCGCGCCATGCCGAGTTGGCCGGCGTATCAACGATGCAAATACTGCAGCCGCCGCTGTCCAAATTCGACGAGGTTGCAAAACGGACTTTCGACATCGTCGCCGCAACGGTTGCTCTTATTTTTCTCTCGCCTTTGCTTCTGACGGTTGCCATCGCGATCAAGCTTGATTCCCGGGGACCGGTTATTTTCCGGCAGACTCGTCATGGCTACAACAACGAAGCCATTAGGATATTCAAGTTTCGATCCATGACGACATCCGAGGATCGCGGCAATTTCAAGCAGGCGGTAAAGAACGATCCTCGAGTAACACGAGTGGGACGAATGTTGCGCTCGACAAATATCGACGAGTTGCCACAACTTCTCAACGTCTTGATCGGCGAAATGTCGATGATCGGACCTCGTCCGCACCCCATAGCGTTGAATGAGGCATTCGCAAATTTGATCTCGCTGTACTCACGGCGACATACCGTTAAACCCGGCATAACTGGCTGGGCCCAGGTAAACGGCCTTCGCGGCGAGACTGACACGATCGAGAAGATGCAGAGACGCCTTCAATACGACATTTATTATATCGACAATTGGTCGTTTATGTTCGATCTGAAGATCATTATGATGACGTTGTTTTCAAAAAACGCGTACATGAACGCCTATTGAAGAAAGCGCTACATAGAACCTTGATAGTTGGTAGCAATACGATGACATATCATGGCGGCGCGGCGCGCGCCTTCGAGTTCGAAACATTCAGGGTCCGCGGAACCGATGTCGCCGCGGTCGACGTCTTTCGGGCCTCGGATTTGATTGGGCAATTCGCGACTAGTACAGGGGGAACATATGTCACCGTGACGGGCGCACATGGAATTGTCGAATCTGTCCGTAACGAACAAATCCGAGAGGCCCACCAACGGGCATCCATGGTGGTTCCCGATGGGATGCCGTTGGTATGGCTAGGTCGGCTGCTTGGCTTCAATGCCGTCGGGCGTGTTTATGGTCCCGACCTGATGTCCTGCATCTTCTCTCGGAAAGAACTTCGTCAGCTCAGGCATTTCTTCTATGGCAGCACTCCCGACATCGTCAGCAATTTGACAACTGCCCTCACTTCACGCTTCGGAGAGTTCAATTATGTCGGAGCATATTCTCCTCCGATCAAGCCGCCGGGATTTGTCGAAGACGAAAGCGTGCTATCGCGCATTCGGGAATTGAAGCCTCATATTATTTGGGTTGGGCTCTCGACTCCCAAGCAGGAATTGTGGCTGCACATGCACATGCAGAAAATTGGGAGTGGCGTCGGTATCGGTGTTGGAGCGGCGTTCGACCTGTTGTCGGGTGCAACCCCCCAGGCCCCCCGTTGGATTCAACATTCGGGCTTCGAATGGCTGTTCCGCTTGGCGATGGAGCCGAGACGGTTGTTCAAACGATATTTTTTCGTCGTTCCGCAGTTTCTGTATTTCATGGTTGAGACTTTGATTTCGCGACGAAGCGCGCGTATGGCAACCACAGTTTCGCTGAAACTACCTAAGCAATAGGGATGTTGCATGTCGAAAACCGCACTTGTTCTTGGAGCTGGCGGCTTCATCGGTGGGCACATTGTGCACCGGTTGAGACACGAAGGATTTTGGGTTCGCGGGGTCGACCTGAAATTTCCGGAATTCCGGGATGTGGAGGCCGATGATTTCCTGATCGGAGATCTTCGCGATCCGGTCATTTGCCGCGAGGTGATCGACCGGAAATACGACGAGGTTTATCAATTGGCGGCGGATATGGGCGGCGCCGGATATATCTTCACCGGAGAGCACGACGCAGACGTGATGCACAATTCCGCAACAATCAATCTGAATGTTCTGGAAGCCTGCCGTCGGCGAAATATCTCGTTGATCTTCTATTCATCCTCCGCTTGCATCTATCCGGCCTATAACCAGACCGATCCAAACAACCCGATTTGCACCGAAGACTCTGCCTATCCGGCCGCGCCCGACAGCGAATATGGCTGGGAGAAACTGTTCAGCGAGCGTCTGTACCTTGCCTATCAGCACAATTATGGCATCCAGGTCCGGGTTGCCCGCTATCACAATATCTTCGGCCCGCAAGGAACATGGACCGGCGGACGCGAGAAAGCTCCCGCGGCGGTCTGTCGAAAAGTGGCGGAGGCAAAGAACGGCGGAACAATCGAAATATGGGGTGATGGCAACCAAACCAGGTCTTTCTTGTTCGTCGATGAATGCACCGAGGCGACGCTACGCCTGACCCGCTCGGTCTTCTCGGGCCCTGTCAACATCGGGTCTGAGGAAATGGTAACAATCAACCATCTGGTAGATCTCGTCTCCGATATCGCCGGGAAACGACTGGAAAAAAATCACATTCCCGGTCCCACAGGTGTGCGAGGACGAAACTCTGACAACCGGCTGATCAAAGCGAAGCTGGGTTGGCAGCCTTCAAGGCCTCTCAGGGAGGGTCTGGAGAAGACGTATCGCTGGGTCGAAACTCAAGTGATGGCCAATCACTGAAGGGGCAATCGGCCGCATTCGTCGAGGTGCAAGTCCCAAAGCACAGATGTACGTCATATATAGTGGGACACGACCGAGCGGCATTCCTATGCCGCAAGAACCGGCTAAGATTTCGCCTGTGTCATACGCGTTGCGACCGGAAGCAGTAAACAAAACTAGCTGACAGCTTTCGTGATGTCAGAATTATAGCCGCGCTGAGACCGCGCGAAGAGGTCGATATGCGAGCTTCAGCGAATCTCTTGCGCGTTCAAAAGTCAGCGCCTCGGCTTGCGCTTACGCCGACATGCTTCGGAATATTCACGCTGATTTTGCTCAGCGGATATGCCGTATTCGGAAAAGGGTTTGCATACGTCGGAGTCCCTCCTGTCGCCTATGTCGGGGAGGTCGGGGTGCTTCTCGCGATCCTGACGCTCTTGTCGGCAATTTACAAAAGTCTGTGGCGCTCAACGACAACTTGGCTGATCGTAGCGTTCATGCTGTGGGGCGCGTTGCGTACTTTTCCATATGTCGCGGAATATGGCATAGACGCTCTACGCGACGGAGTGATTTGGGGCTACGCGATCTATGCATTGGCGGTAGCAACCACCCTATTGCGGCTCAACGCAATCGACAAAGTCACCAACCTATATTCCCGCGGCTTACGTATATTTCTTATTGTTGCCCCCATTGCATACGCGATTTTTTTGGTTGCGAATGATTTTATTCCCCGGTGGCCGTGGGGACCGGGCCAATCGGTCAGTATACTATTCGTAAAGGCAGGCGACCTCTCCGTTCATTACGCTGGCGCATTTCCCTTCATAGTATTTGGCCTATCATCGAACCCACTCGGTGCGACTTGGATGGCCGTCTGGATGCTAGGTGCCGCGCCGCTCGCCGCGTTTAGCCGAGGCGCCCTGGTGACGATGGCCTCCGCGGTCGGGCTTGTGATGTTACTCCGCCCCCCTCTAAAGTTTTATTATGCAATGCTCCTTGCTAGCGTCTGCATGATTTTCTTCTATCTCGCGATAACGGTCGTTTCCCCAAATGGCCTAGATCTTGGTATCAGTAATCGCCGGATTCTATCGGTCGATCAAATTTTGGAAAATGCCCAAAGCATTTTCTTCAAGAGCGAAAGATCTGATCTTGATCTTGAAGGAACCAAGAAATGGCGCGAGATGTGGTGGGATAAGATTATCGATTATACCGTTTTTGGCGACTACTTTTGGACCGGAAAGGGATTTGGCATAAATCTCGCCGATGACGATGGATTTCAAGGCGGGCTCAGTCACGAACTACGCAGCCCGCACAACGCCCATATGACCGTCCTGGCTCGCTCTGGGGTTCCCGGACTGCTATTATGGATTGTGCTTCAATCGACATTTGCACTGAAATTATTCCAGAGCTTTTTGACGGACCGGCGGGCCAGGCGATCGAAGTTGGCGGCAATGGAACTATGGATACTTCTCTATTGGCTTGGGTTTATGCTCAACGGCAGTTTCGACGTATTTCTTGAGGGACCACAAGGCGGAATCTGGTTCTGGAGTATTTTCGGCTTTGGGCTTGCGCTCATCGTCGATCATCAGCGCAAGATAAACGCAGGCAATCATACGCCAGCGCGCCCAAGACTACCGGCATCGCCGGCTGGCGCAATGCGCCCCCCAAAGGAAGTTTACTGACGTGACAGCATAATTTCTTATGCTCACGGAGTTCTGTTTGAACAACCAGGTGCGCTTGTGACTATTTCTGTAATCATGGCGGTGTTCAATGGCAGCCGCTTCCTTTCTGATGCCGTGGATAGCGTGCTGAATCAGACGTTGAAAGACTTTGAATTAATCATCGTCCATGGCGCCTCGACCGATTCTTCGGGAGAGATACTCGAAGCGTACGCAAATAAAGATCGCCGTATTAAATTCATCGACCGTCCCCATGCCGGTTACGCCGCTGCGCTTAATATTGCAATTGAGAACTCAGCGCATGAGCTGATCGCGGTTATGGATGCAGACGATGTAATGATGCCAAATCGCCTGGAGCGCCAACTGTCATTCATTGTGACACAACCAAATATCAGCGTCGCGTGTAGTTACGCCTATTTTATCGATATCATGGGAAGAACGATTGGAATATCCCAAAACACCGTCGATGTGGACCGCGGCCGGAATGAACGCAATCCAAAGTTATTCTCGGAGATCGTCAATCCGTCCGTTCTCATGCGCAAGAAAGATATCTTACAAATCGGCGGCTATAGAGATCTTTATTTTTGCGCCGATCGCGATTTGTGGGGCCGACTTGTGACAGCCGGTTTCGATATTCGATGTCAACCGGAGATTCTCCTTGGCTATCGGCTGCATCTGGGTGCATTGTCCGCGCAAACAATGCGTCGGAATTCCTTGTATGCTACCTACTGCGACGTAAATGTCGTTCGCAGATTGCAAGGAGAGGAAGAGATCTCATTTGAATCCTTTCTTGTCGAGCGCAAACAACGCTCGTTGTTTGCCAAACTTAACGACTACCGGAAGACGTCAGCGCTTATGCATTATAAGAGGTCAACGCGCTATCGTGGCGAATGCCTATACGGACGTTGCGTGCTCTCGCTTGCCCTTGCCGTAGCACTTGATCCTTTTCACGTACTCAAGAGAACCTGGACAAAGTGGGCCACGGACAAAATGTCAAAGACGATCGAACCGAAACGCATGAATCCTGCCGAATAGCGGAGCACATTCGTGGTCCCATCATCTCGAGTAACGCAAAGCCACCCCTCGCTCTATCACCTGCGAACACAAGTCTTTCTGTATTTTGTGTGCTCCATCAAATTTGTTGCCTGCGGCGCGACCATTTGGGCCGCAGCATTGAGCGATTGTAGTGCAGCACCGCCCCACTTTTTTGTTGCACCGGATACAGATCTGGCGCGCTTAGTTGCAAACGCTCCGCCCGACGCCTCATTCGTCCTTCTTCCGGGAAGACACTACTCCGGAGACATTATGCCCAAGGACGGCCAGGTCTTTGAAGGGAAACCCGGTGCGGTTCTCTCGGGAGCGGTCCGGCTGGAACACTTTGCTCGCTCCGACCAATATTGGAAGGCGGCGGGTCCGCCACCCCTCCCGCCTTCTCACGGCGCGTGCGATCGACGCGTCGCCGCCAGTGCAGACGCATGCCGGTTGCGTGAGGCGCTGTTTATCGATGGTGCCCCACTTACACGCGTGTTGACACTAGGCCAGCTTCGCGAGGGCGCTTGGTATCAGGATCGCAACACTGGCGATGTGTTTTTGACCTTCGACCCGGGCAAACGTCTTGTTGAATTAAGCTATCGTTCCTTCGCCTTCTACGGCGGCGCGCAGAATGTTACAATCCGTCATCTCACTATCGAGCAATATGCAACGATCGCGCAGCATGGCGCCATTGAGGCCATCTCGGCTTCGGGCTGGGTCGTCGTCGATAATAACGTTCGATTCAACAGTGGTACCGGCATACGAACGGGAGATTTGATGCGTGTGCAATCAAATCGCGTATCAGCGAACGGTCAGATGGGCATTGCCGGAAGTGGTGCTAACCTATTCATTGAATCAAACGAAGTCACGGGAAACAACACTCACGCCTTCGATCCGGCCTGGGAAGCCGGAGCGACCAAATTTGTCAAAACCGATAACCTCATGTTCGTGCGCAATTGCGTGCACGACAACATGGGTGGAGGAATCTGGACCGATATCGACAACCGCAATGCGTCGATTATCGGCAACTGGTCGCTCAACAATTCCGGAGCCGGCATCGGTCATGAAATTAGTGGCCACGCCATCATCGCCGACAATGTCAGCGCGTTGAACGGCTCTCGGGAGAATTCGCCTTGGGCATCGCAGATCATCGTGTCTGGATCCGTCGATACCTTGGTCTGGCACAACCAAATTCACGTTGCTCCATATTCCGGTCATGGAATTTTTGTCGTCGAGGAGGGGCGCCCCAATGAGGAAAAGTATATACACGAACTTCCCGAATACGTTTCACGTGGCAACGTGATCATGGGAAACGAGATCACATATTCTGGAATTGCGGGAGTATCGGGGTTTTATAGCAGCAGAGGAGATGCCTTGGCGCTCGCCTCTGCCAATCTTTTTGAAAACAACAACATCGTCGTGAACGAAGGCGAGCTTCGCCGATTTAGAATCGGAGGTAAAGTAATGAAACTGTACGAAGCGCAGGCACACGGGCAAGAGTTGCGATCTCGCCACGCGATGAAAATGCCGAGCGATTTGCAGAAGCCTCTGTACCTCGCATGCCCGCCCGGAATTGGCGCGCGCCCGGTCTATAGACCTTGAACGATTACTTCGTCGGCGTGTTATTGTTGATGACAAAGTCCCTCCTGTGGTTTGGCAAATGACTTACCGCCCAAGATCAGACAACCGAACGCCGCGTGGCTTCAAAGCGGCCTTTAGAAATTTGCCAATCGTATTGAGACAATTCGTAAAGAAATATCTAGCTTCATGGATTTTTCCAGCAGTTTTCGTCATCGATGGATTCATAATATCGTTGGCTCGAATATTCCCGTTGCGAACGCAAGCGCGTTCTGTGGTTTTCGTTCGGACGGACAACCTGGGTGACTTCGTATTGTGGCTTCCTGCTGCGAAGGCGATACGCGCTAAATGGCCGTGGCCCGGATGCCGATATATCCTCATCGCAAACCACAACTGGTCCCGATTCGCTGAGGAGTTAGGCCTATTTGATAGCGTCATACCATTGAACCGCGTGCGATTTCAGCGCAATCCTTTTTATCGAATTGCAATGATTTTTCGTCTAGCGCGCATCAAGGCGGAATTGTTGGTGACGCCAATCCAAAGCCGCGATCCGACCACGGCGGATACGATTGCTAGGGCGATCAATTCCGAACGCAAGATCGCTTCTGCCGGAGATTCGAACAATGCCTATGTGAACCCTTCGATTCCAAGTCACTGGTACAATGAATTGATACCGTCAAGCAGCAACTCGACACATGAATCTGTCAGGAACAAAGAGTTTACCGAGAGCCTCACGGATATCAAGGTCGGCGATCCCTGGCCGCAGTTTGTCATCCCTTCGCCAAAACAATTGCCAGACGCCATCAAGGATCAGGATTACGCTGTAATTGCCCCGGGCGCTTCATCGCCGCAGAGACTTTGGCCATCAGAGTATTTTTCCAGATTGGCAAATAAGCTGTCCTCGGAAATGTTCCTGGGTACTGTTTTGATCGGCACCGCATCGGAGCGGCTCGAAACGGCTGCAGTGGCACATGGATGTTCCGGACCGCTTGTCGACTTGACGGCGCGATTGAGCATCAACGACCTATTGGCCATTCTTGGGCATGCCAAACTGGTTGTCACTAACGAAACTGGGACTGCTCACCTCGCGGCAGCATTGAGAGTACCCACACTCTGCATTATGGGAGGTGGACATTTTGGGCGCTTCCTGCCCTACCCTAAAGAAGCGCGTGACTCCGGCATCAAGGTTGTTGCGCTACACCATCCAATGCTCTGTTTTAACTGCAATTGGAAATGCGTATATCCCATCGGATATACCGATCCGGCTCCCTGTGTTTCAAGTGTGTCGGTCGACGCTGCCTGGAGCGCCATCAAACGACTAGCGACGCATCGCCCACAAAGCAACGAAGACCGGCAGAAAACCCCATTCGACTGATCAACCGATCCCGCCGCCACCGCAAGATTATCAATCTAGTCGGAAGTGCTGTTTGCCAGTTGTATTATTTCACTTGGTTAACCGCATTTATTCGGATATTTTTTTATCGCCGGACGTGGTGCCATTGGATGCACACATTCATCAAATTTCGAAGATTCCGGACTTTGATTTTTAGAGAGCATCTGTAATGGCGATGGCCAAGAGAATTCTATTCACTGGCGACAATGTTACAACGGCAGCACAATATGATTGACCGACAAAGACTGCCGCGACCTAGCTCGATCTCGCTGATGCGGGATAGCAGTCACTTTTTGAATGCATCCTGGACGCTGCTCGATCAAGGTGTCGTTAGCCTCGGTAGCTTTATCGTAAATATTCTTATCGCGCGAGAATTGTCACCGTTGGAATATGGCACATTTGCACTATTATGGGGCGGCCTTCTCGGTCTTCAGCAGATTAATACTGCGTTTGTTTTTTATCCAATGTCGGTCCGGTTTGTTGTTGCCAAGGGCGAGCAACATAATCGACTTCTCAACATCAGCGCCATTTTGGTCGCCTTAGCATGCATACCCCAGTGTATTGCGCTGAGTTTGACGCTGCTTGCTTTTGGCCGCGGTGATCTCTTGCCGTCCGCCGTCGCCTGGTTCGTTCTGTGGCAAATGCAGGAGACCATGCGGCGCGGCCTATTCGCTGGCTTCCGCCACAAAGTCGCTATCGTCGGCGATACAATCAGTTATATCGGCCAAGTGGCGATTATCGGCTTCTTCTTGCTACGTGGTCCCGTGAGTCTAACGACTATTCTCTATTGCATGGCGGCAACCTCAGGAGTGGCTGCGTTAGTGCAGGCATACCAACTCGGTCTGTCCTTGCATCGTCCTCATGATTTTCGCCGAACCGTGTCGGATTTCTGGATTGTCGGCCGATGGGCGCTCGTCAGCAATCTGGTGTCCCAACTACGTCATCAAATTATTTTGTGGCTATTGGCCGCTTTATCTGGGGCGGTCATCGCCGCCTCGTTTCAGGCGGCGCAAAATGTCGCAAATCTAGTAAATCCGATCATCTTCGGCCTTTGCAATGTCATTCCGCAGTCGGCCGCGCGTGTACAGGCTCGTGGCAACGCCTATGCGTGGCGGTCAGCCCGCATCTACGCCCTCTTGGGACTCCCTCCGACATTCGCGTATTACGCCTTTGCTTTGATTGCACCGGAATTTATTCTGCACGCTTTTTATGGAGCCGCATCGCCGTACGCAGAACTGTCACCCGCGGTCCGGATACTGATGATGGCCGCAATCGCGGGTTACGGGGCCGAAATGATCTCGTCATTTCTACATGGCGTCAACGCCGCGGGTCTTGCGCTTGTCATCAATGCCATTGGCACAGGTATAGCAATTTTATTGGTCCTGCCATTGGTCGCCGAATTCGGCCTGAATGGTGCTTTTCTCGCTCTGGCTATTGCCAATACGGTTCGCTCGGCTGCTTCCCTATGGACAATTAAACGGATGATCGCAGAGGAGCAGCCCAGCACAATTTGATGCCTGTCTGCCCACGAAGCACGCAATACAGCGTCAGCTAATTCGCGTACGTACGGCGTTCGACAGATCCAAGGCAAACTTAAAACGCGAGATAGCGCATAAACCAAGCGACTAAAGGCCCGAAAGGCAACAACGATGATCGTAACGATTGTAACCCCAACTCTGAATGCACGCACATTTTTGCGCGAATGTATTGAATCGGTGAGGATGAATGAATCAAAAGATATCCAGATCGAGCACGTTATCGTCGACGGCGGCAGCGTCGATGGAACAGTTGAACTCGCGGCGTCTTACGGCTTGCGCGTCCTTAAGGGAAAGGACCGCGGCATCTTCGACGCCATTAACAAGGGTTCATTTGATTCCTCGGGTGAGTTGCTTGGCTTCCTAGGTGCTGACGACATCATGCTGAAAGGAGCGCCTGAACAAATTGTGAGGGCGTACCGCAAGAATAACCGCCGATGGGTTGTCGGCGGGATACGGTGGATCGATGAGCATGGGCGCAGTCTGGGTGACTTGGCGGCACCGCCTCGCTGGATGACCTCGCGTATGCACGCCTGCCTATATTGGAACCCAATCATGCATATGGCTACGTACTTCTCGCGTGAATTTTTTACCGCTTTGGGTGGATTTAATATTGACTACAAAGATGCCGGCGACTTCGAAATGTCCGCTCGTGCTCTTTCTCAGGAACCATATGAGAGGATTGCCGTCCCGATTGCTTGCTTTCGGCGGACGGGCAAGAACAACAGCGTGGTGAATTTTGAACGCGCGAGCCACGAAGTCCGCTCTGTATGTGACACGTTTGGACCAAAGTCGAACCTGGAATGCGCGTTCTGGCGCAATCTGTTCAAAGCATTCTTCAACTTCAGAAATCCACGATGGTTGGCGATAAAACTTTTAGGTTCGATACGCGTACGAATCGGGTTGCAGGAGACGTCCTATTATTGAGTTGCTGCGGCGGTCTCACATTTGTGCCGCTTTGGACGCCGACTAAAGGATGCCGCTTTGAGAGCTTCTTTCAGCCCGCTAGAGTGATCCGTGCAAATCAATGCCAAGGATGGGACTTGGGCGGATCGACGCCGGGAATTGTGACATCGAGACCTTTATCGCGCACGACTCTGGCAAAGGCCTCCCTATTCCGGCGTGGCAGGCTCGCGAGGTACGGGAGGATCGTGTCACGTATCTGCCAAGCGGGCCCGCTGAATATTTCTACCGCCGGCTGATATAATTCATTCTTAATGAGCACCAAAAGCTCTCTAATGGGCTCTGTTGCAAGATCGGCAGGCAACTCTGCAAAACTCGCAAACGAGACGGGACTTCGCTTGAAGATAATCCACGCTTCATTCGGACCAAGCCGATACGACATCCTCAAGTAGTTCAAATACTCCGACTTAGTTCCGTTCAGAGTGTTTTCGACCCAATACAAAACCAGCCACAAAAAGGGATCAGCGGGTGAGCAGGCGAGAGAGCTCCGTATTGAATTGTCAAGCGCCTGAAGTTGCTGAGCTTCGAGCGGCCTTTCCACGCCGTTGCGACTGGGCTCCTCCATCAATCGAAGCCGGATTGTCGCAGTACTCCAAAGCGCGATTGGACGGCACTTTGCCCCGCCTTCGGCCGTCTCCAGAACAGACAGTTGCCGTAGGAGAACGTCGGTCTTGTAGGATTCGCCAAGGAGAATATGGCGAGCTATGTTTTCCGGGGTCATCTGCCGCCAGAACATCGGCAGGTTTGCCAATCCCCAGGC
>Ga0184628_10001504_pt1 | contig 11530 bp, 6 predicted proteins | sample PLM4_5_b1_FD_133149 | JGI IMG/M metagenome (GOLD analysis project Ga0184628, IMG submission 133149) | Groundwater sediment microbial communities from an aquifer in East River, Colorado, USA - PLM4_5_b1 | ecosystem: Environmental > Terrestrial > Soil > Riparian zone | place: USA: East River...
AAAACCTTGCGGCGCTCAGCGATATTGTTCCTGGTCGCGGGTCTAATAGTCGGAGCCTTTGTCATTGCTTGGGTCAGCCAAAAAATTACTAGACCAATACAGGAGTTACGCCAGAACGTGGCGACGATTGGAGCGGGCAATCTTGATCACCGAGCCAATATCAAGACCGGCGATGAGATCGAAGAATTGGCAGTTGAGTTCAACAACATGACTGATGCGCTGCAGAATTCCTATGCCAAGCTCGAACAGAAGGTGGATCAGAGAACCAAGGAAATCTCCGCGCTCTATAGCGTCACCACAGCGGTCAACGAATCCCTGGACCTGGAGGATATTCTTAACGCGGTCATCTCAAAGACCACTGAAATGTTTCGTTTCGAAAGTATCCGAGTGTTCCTCTTGAACGATGCGAACGACGAGATGGAGTTACGGGCGTCATTCGCAATTGATCCTCAACACGCCACAGCGATTCGCACGCTCCATCGCGGACAAGGGGTTATGGGTCATGTCGTCGAAACCGGCGAACCGATGATATTCGAAAATGTTCGGACCGATGCGCGATACGCCGAGTTAAGCACTACTAAAGCTGCGGTCAACGCAAACTTAGGTTTCTTCGCGGTCATTCCAATAAAAACCCAAGCCCGCGTGTTTGGCGCCATACTTTTCAGCGCACAATCTCCCCGAAAACTCACGGACGATGAAACACGGTTGCTAACGGCGATGTCCGAGCATCTTGCCGTGGCTGTCGAAAAGGCAAAACTCTTTCGTGAGTCGCAAACTCGAACCCAGCAACTGTCAGTGCTAAACACAATCGGAGCGGCGGTAAGCCAATCCCTGAATCTCGACCTGGTTCTTAACGCAGCGATCGACAAAATGATCGAAACTCTAAATTTCGACGCGTCTTGGATCTACATAGTGGACCCAGCGCGGCAGCAACTTGAACTGAGAGCATTCAAAGGGCTCAACGAACAAACCGCTAGCAGGCTAGGTCAACGGGCGTCCTCGGCAAATCTGAATGAGAAGATCCTGACTACTGGAGAACGATTGATTTTGGAAGAATTTGACAATGAAACCAAAGACAATCACCTAGGCTCCCGAAATGGTTTTGGCGCCGGGCAATTTGCCAGTACGGCCGGCTTTCCGATCAAGGCAAAAGAAAGAGTCATCGGAGTTTTACACCTGGCCAATACAGTGAAACGTCACTTGGCTACCGACGAATTGCAGCTCATCGAATCCATCACCCAAGAAATCGGTGTCGCCGCGGACAACGCGCAGCTTTTCGAGCAAGTGACTTCAAAAACTGAACAGTTAAGCAAGATTAATAGCGAGTTAGACCAAGCGAACCGGGCGAAATCTGAATTCATCGCAGCCATGTCCCATGAATTGCGGACGCCGCTCAACGTGATTATGGGGAACGCCGAACTGACCGGCGACGGCTTTTGGGGTGAAATTAATGCTGAACAAAGAAAGTCGATGGAAAAAATCCGCCACCACTCGCATTTCCTGCTGAAGTTAGTCAATGACGTATTGGCGCTGTCGCGACTGGACGCGAAGAAAATGTCTCTAGAACTGTCCACCGTCGATATCAACGAAGTGGTCACGCATGTGCAAGGTCATGTCGAGCAGCTCAACCGCTCGAAGGGCTTGGACGTTTGCTGGGAAGTCGATCGGGATCTTCCTGACATCGTCACTGACGAAACCAAGCTCGAAGAAGTTTTACAAAACCTTCTCGGCAATGCCTTCAAATTTACCCCGTGCGGCCAGATCATCGTGCGGGTTAAGAACGTTCAGGAAGAGAATCTCATTGAATTTTGCGTCGCCGACACCGGGATCGGCATCGAAGCAGACGATATGGCAAGGATCTTTACCGCTTTTGAACAGATCCGCGAAGCCCACACCGGAGAGTTTAACGGGGTGGGGCTAGGCTTAAGCATCGTTAAAAACTATCTCGGTTTGATGCAAGGCGATATTCGCGTCGAAAGCCGCCCGGGTGAAGGTTCGAAGTTCACTTTTACAGTGCCCCACTCGCTGCCTATCCCTTCCTGAGTCAGTGACTTCCAGTGCGCATCAACCCATTGATGCTCAGTCAAAGGCTAAAGACTGCTTAAACAAGAAGGCCCAGGGTCTGCCACCCCAGGCCTTCCAATTCACCCGGATCGGAATACTAACAGAACGTGTTCACGCACCCAAACCAAATGCCCTGGTCGGATTATCCCACAGAATCTTGGTGCGCGAAGCTTTGGAGATCTTGTCGTTGCCGCTGATCGCGCCGACGGTTTTGTCCGGGAATTTATCGATGGCGTCGCTGTGCGGGTAGTCGGTGGCGATCATCAGATAATCGTCGCCGACATGTTCGCAGAACACCGGCGCCAACTCTTCGCCGGCTTCGCAGCTGACCCAGCAGTTGCGCTTGAAGTAATAGCTCGGCTTTTCTTTGGTGATCTTGGCCGATCCATGGGATTCATGTTCCCAGTGTTCGTCCATGCGCTCGAGCCAGAACGGTACCCAGCCGCAGCCCGACTCGAGATGGGCAACTTTCAGTTTAGGGAACTTTTCCAGCACGCCGTCGGCACAGAAATTCAAACAGGACAACATCTGTTCGAGCGGATGGCAGGCGACATGGCGGCCAAACTCGCTATAGCGATCGTTGCCGGCCTGCGGCAATATCGTCCGCGCGCCTTCGTGGACGCAGATCGTCACGCCCAATTCCGAGCAGACATCGTAGATTGGATAATAGTCCGGGCTGGAAAACGTCCGGCCGCAGAATTTGTTGGGGCGCCAAAAAATACCGACCAGCCCCAACTTTTCCCGCGCGTACCTAACCTCGGCGGCGGCCAGCTTCGGGTCTTGCAACGGGATTAACATGACGCCGTAGAGCCGCTTGCGGTCGTAATCGCAGTAGTCGGCCAACCAGGTGTTATAGGCCCGGCAAATCGCCGCACTCAGTTCAGGATCGATGTCGTCGCGCCACATGATGTACAGACCGATGGTTGGAAACAGCACCGAGACATCGATGCCTTCGCGTTCCATATCGCGGATGTTGGACGCGGGATCGAATTTGTTGGCATAAGCGTCGGCGAAACAGTCGCGCCAGCGCTTGGACGATGAAAAAATATAGCCGTGGTCTTCCATGATCCGGCCCGGACGGATCGCCGAGTCGGAAACCGGCTTGCCGTCAACTTCACGCACGGTCTGGTTCGGACCGGCCAAACGCACCCGGCTCTTAAATTTTTCCGGCAGGTATCTTTGATACAAGTCGGTCGGCTCTAAGATATGCCGGTCGGCGTCGATGACTTTGAATCCATCTTTCATTGCAGCTCTCCTCCGCTACTGGTTTATAATTATTCGCTAACCAGGGTCTTTCATGTAAATAGATCAATCCGGCGCTAGCGGCAAGCCCTACGCAGCGTTTGCGCCTGATCGCCATGAGGAATTTCGCGACTGATTTGAACGCTCACGGAATATCCCAGCCGCCGCCCAACGCTTTGTAGAGCGCGACCAAATTGGCCGCCAGACTAGCTTCGCTCTGCGCCAGATCGCTCTCAGAGGCGAAAACGCTGCGTTGGGCATCCAAGACATTGAGAAAAGCCACCAGCCCCTGAGTGTATAAATCTTCAGCCATGCTCATGGCGCGCTGATTTGCGCTCACCGCTTCCAGCAGAGAGCGGTAGCGGGTTTGCTCCTTGCTGTAGTTGACCAGCGCGCTTTCGACATCGGCGAGCCCGGTCAAGAGCGATTTTTCGTATAGTCGCAGCGCCTGCTCTTGCTGGGCGTTGCGGATCTCGATGTTGGCGCGAATTTTTCCCGCATCGAACACCGGCCAGGTAATCGTCGGGCCGATGGACCAGAACCGGCTTCTGCCGACTAACCAATCGCTAGCGCTAATGCTTTGCAAGCCGAAGGCGCCGGTCAAGGAAAACTTGGGATAGAGATCGGCGGTAGCCGCTCCCACCTGCGCGGTGGCGGCGGCCAATTGGCGCTCGGCATTGCGGATGTCGGGACGGCGGCGCAACAGTTCCACCGGCAGGCCCACTTGCGCTCGAGGCGGCAACGCGGGAATCATTGCCGGCTCTGCCAATTCACTCTTCAGCACCCCTGGCTGAGCGCCCAAAAGCACGTCGAGGCGATAGACCGTTGTTGTGAGAGCGCTTTCCAGCGTGGGGATTTGCGCCGCGGTAGTCTGCGCCTGCCCTTCCGCTTGGGCCACGTCGAGATCGCTCGCCAACCCGGCTTCGAAGCGTACCTTGGTCAAAGCCAACAGGTCTCGCTGCGCCTTCAAGTTGGCTTGCGCGATCGCCAGCCGGCGCTGCAAAGCGCGCACATCGATATAATTTTTCGCCACCTCACCGAGTAATGTCACCAGCACGCCGCGCCGATCTTCCAGCGCCGCATCGACTATTGCCTGGGCCGCTTCAACACGCCGCCGCGTGCCGCCAAAAACGTCGACTTCCCAACTCGAATCAAAGCCGGTTCGATAAAGATTTTGTTCCAGACTGCCGCCCCCTTGGGGCGCCAACTGTCCCGCCGCAAAGGCATTTTCGCTAGTGCGGATACTGCTGTAGGATGCCGCGGCATCCACCGTTGGCCAAAATTCGGCGCCAGCGGCTCCAAGTTGGCCGCGCGCTTCGCGAATGCGAGCTTGCGCCATCGCCAAATCCAAATTCGCTTGGACTGCTCGGTCGACGAGTGAGTTAAGTTTAGGATCGTTAAATTCGGTCCACCAGCGCGACAAATCGACTGGACGGGTATCGATGCCGGTATTCCAAGCTTCGAGCCAAGCAGGTGCAACCGCAATGCTCGGCGGCCGGTAGTCTGGACCGACCGCGCAACTCGCGGAGACGAGGAAAAGGGCTAGAACCAAGCTTCGGGCGATTGGGAAATTCACCATATGCCAGATGCACCGTTAAGGAGTCGGCGACGCGACGGCGCGGGCGCGTCGGAAAAAAGACATTCGGTCCAAGACCCGCTCCTGAAACTCCTCCATATAGAGATAGATGACCGGTGTAATGAACAACGTGATGAATTGCGACACGATCAAGCCGCCGACAATAACCAGACCGAGGGGCCGGCGCGAAGCGCCATCGGCGCCGAAGCCGAGCGCGATCGGAATCGCGCCGAACACGGCCGCCAACGTGGTCATGAGTATCGGCCGGAAGCGGTCCATGCTCGCGTCGTGGATTGCCTTCTCAGGTGCTTCGCCGAGCTCGACCCGTTGCAGCGCGAAATCGACGATCATAATGCCGTTCTTTTTGACGATGCCCATGAGCATGAACATACCGATAAACGCATAAAGCGATGCTTGCTCGCCAAAGACTAGCAGCGTCGCCAAGCCGCCCACCAACGCCGTCGGCAGAGTCGACAGCACGGTCAACGGATGGAGATAACTCTCATAGAGAATCGCCAGAATCACGTACATGACAAATACTGCTAACACCATCAGCAAAGTTAGATCGCGCACGGTGTCGCGAAAGGTCAACGCCTCACCCTGCAAGCTGGCGCGCAGAGTCGGTGGGACGATTTCCGCCGAAGCTTTGGTAATAAAATCGGTCGCGTCGCCGATGGCAACGCCCGGTTTCAGGTTGAAGGAAATCGTCATGCTGGTGAATTGATTGAGATGATTGACCGCCTGCGGCCCGAGCGAAGACTTCCAGCTTACCAAGGCGTTCATTGGCACAAGCCGTTTGCCGTCATCGGAACGGATATAAAGGAGCGCCAAATTCTCCGCTGTCGAGCGCGCCGAGTCTGCCACTTCGAGAATCACCTGATACTGATCGGCCGGTTTCTTAATCAAGTAGACGTAGTTCTGGGCGTAGGCACTGCGCAACAAGCTGAGAATGCGCGTTTCGGAGACGCCGTAGCTTTTAGCTTGCTCGCGGCGCAATTCGATATCGAGATTGGGCGTGTTGTTGTAATAGTCCGACGATACGGTGAGGAATCCCGGAAACTCTTGCAGCTTAGCCATAAGCTTTGCGCCGGTATCGTACACCTGATTGGGATTTACGCCGGAAATGGAAAACGCATACTGCCCCTGATTTTGATTGGTCGCGCCGGTGCTGATCTCAAGCACCGGAAACGGGCGCAAAAAAGCGATGACGCCGGGAATCGAGCCCAGGCTGCCCATCAGATTAGCGACTTCCTGCTGAATCGGTCCCCGTGCTCCGGCCGGTTTGAGAAATGTGAAAATAATCCCCTGATTGGAAGCGATGAATTGGCTCAGGCCGGCGACTTCGATGGTGGCCAAGATATTGGGGTTGCGCAACAGCGCCGCATCCACCTGGTCTTGGATCGCCCGCATCTGCTCCGGCGACGAACCTTCGCGAGCGATAAACACGCCGGTCACCACACCGCTATCGCCGGGCGGCAAAAATGCTTTCGGCACGACGATGAAAAAGTAGACGGTGCCGACGATGCAAACCAGCCAGATAAGAACCGAGAACCAGCGATGAACGAGAAACCAGGAGAGCCCACGTCCGTATCGGTCGAGCACCCGTTTTTCCGTGCCGCCAACTTTGCGCTCCATCCAAGTGCGCTTCGAGCCCTCGCCGCGAGCTTTGAGCAAGCGGGCGCACATGAGCGGCGTCAGCGTCAGCGACACCAAACCGGAAGCGATAATCGAAACCACGATGGTAATTGCGAATTCACGGAAGATTCGGCCGACCAGCCCGGACATAAAGACCAGCGGAATGAACACCGCGGCCAGCGAAATGGTCATCGATAAAATTGTAAAGCTAATTTCTTTGGCGCTCTGGATCGTCGCTTCCAAGGCCGCTTCGCCACGCTCCATCCGCCGCACGGTGTTTTCTAAAAACACGATGGCGTCGTCGACCAAAAAACCGATCGCCAGGGTCAGCGCCATCAACGAAAGATTGTCCAAACTGTAGCCTAGCAACTCCATCGCAATGAATGTCAGCAGCAGCGAAATCGGCAACGCCACTGCCGGGATCAGCGTGTCGGTGGCCCGGCCAAGGAATAAAAAAATTACCAAGACGACCAGCACGAAGGCGATCAGCAGCGTCTCTTTCACGTCATTGACAGAGTTGACGATGCCGCGGGAGCGGTCGTAAAGCGGCGTGATCAGCACCGATCCGGGCAGCTCGGCGCTGATTTGCGGCAACAGGGTGCGGATGCTATTCGCGACCTCCACCGCATTTGCCCCGGCCTGGCGGAAAACCGCCATCACGACGGTCGCCCCCGGCACCGGATAGCCGCGCGCCCAAAAACGCATGCTCAGCCGCTCGTCTTGCACCGAGTCACGCACCTCGGCGACATCGCGCAAATAAACCGGCGCGTCATTTTTGCTGCCGACGATCAGCTGACTGTAGCCCTGGGCGCTGTCGAGCTGTCCTTGAGGCCGCAACAAACTCGTGCCGGCTGCGCTATCGAACTGTCCGGCACCCGTGTAGCTCGTGCCGTTTTTAACCGCCGTGGTCAAATCGTCGATCGAAATCCCGCGCGCCCACATCGCCGAGGGATCCGCCTTGATGCGAATTGCCGATTTGGTGCCGAAAACCGAGACTCGAGAAACCCCCGGTAAAATACTAATGCGCTGACCGATCTGCGTGCTGCCGTAATCATACAATTGACCGCGCGTCACGGAGTCGCTGGTCAGCGCGATGTACATGATCGGCTGGTCATTGGGGTTGGTTTTCGAAAACGTCGGCGGTGACGGTAGATCCACCGGCAGGCTGCCGGTCGCCTGGGAAATCGCCGTCTGCACATCGGTCGCCGCCGCATCGATGCTTTTGCTCAGGGCGAACTGAAGCGTCAGATTGGTGTGGCCTTGGGTGCTTTTGGAAGTGACCAGTTCCAGCCCGTTGATCTGCATGAACTGGCGTTCCAGAGGCGTGGCAATATTGTTGGCGACCGTGTCGGGGCTCGCGCCGGGATAGTCGGCCTGAACTTGAATGACGGGATAATCGACCGCCGGCAGATCGTTTACCGGCAAGCGCAGGTAACTGAGCACGCCGAAAAGAATCACTGACAACGTTAAAACCATCGTCAGCACCGGTCGGCGAATAAATGGCTCGGAGAAGTTCACGACTTAGCGCCGGCTTTGGCCGCCTCTGGAGCCTGCTTTTTTTCACCGGGCTGCGCGGCTATGCGAACCTTACCGCCCGGTGTGACACCGAGTTGGCCTTTGACGACAACCGTTTCGTCGGCTTTGACGCCGTCTGTGACGACTACCAATTCACCCTGACGTTGGCCGAGCTTCACCGCCCGCAGTTCAGCCGACGAGTCATTTTTAATCACATAGACAAACGAACCCTTGGCGGATAACTGTGGCGCCTCGGCCGGCACCAAAACCGCATCCGCCCGGGTGTCGAGGATTAAACGAATTTGCGCGAATCGGCCGGGCCAAAAACGGCGGTCCGAGTTAGGCAGGGTGGCGCGCAGTTTTACCGTGCCGGTGCCTTCTTGGACAGCGTTATCGAGGAAAGTTAGTTTTCCCTCGCGAGCGTTGTCATTTTCATCCGGCAAGCGGACCTCCACGCGCAAACTGCGCTTGGCCATGTTGCGCTGCACCGCCGTCAGATCATTTTCCGTGACGGTAAAATCAGCGTAAACCGGATCCAAGCGCTGAATCACTAGCAGCGAACCGCTGTTGGCCGCGACCACGTTGCCGATATCGACGGCCCGCTGTCCAGCCCGGCCATTGATCGGAGCCCGAATTGTGCAGTACTCAAGATCAAGGCGGCCATTTTCCACCGCCGCGCGGTTCAGCTTGACCAGCGCGTCGGCGCTGTCCACCGCGCTTTTCTTGGTATCGTAGTCTTGGCGCGACACGGCGCGCGGATCACTGACATTTTCCACCCGGGCGAAGTTAATTCTTGCCAGGCTGAGCGTCGCTTCCGCTTGCGCCAGATTGGCTTCGGCTTGATTCAATTGCGCCTGATACGGCCGTGGATCAACAGTGAACAGCAATTGACCGACCTTGACGTCGGCGCCGTCAACAAAATGGATTTGCGTGATCCGCCCCGAAACTTGCGGCTGGATAGAGACAACTTCCCTGGCAGAGATCTTACCGACAGCCTCGATGTACACCGGCACATCGAGGCTGACCGCCTGAACCACCGCCACCGGCGCAGGGGGGCGCTCGAAAGCGGTCTCAGTTTTCCTGCCACAGGCTAAAAACAACCCAGCGCTGAGCAGTGCAAATGCATGATGGAATTGCACCGTCCAGCGCCGGGGCCGGCAGAACCTAATCACGTGGCAACTCGGGCTTACGCCACTAAACGTTGTTCATCACCGACGGCAAGTTGCGCTTTCTTTTGCGCCACGCTCTTGTGCATCTTAACTTCCCACTGGCGCAGGCCTCGGCGGATATACTGGGGCTCCAGGTTGAGCAAGTTGCAGACCGACACGAAGGAGCAGAACCAGGTATCGTCATCGCTAAAAATCCACTCGTTGGCTTCGTCGAAAATCGTTCGGCGTTTGCCGCTGGTGGCGAAGAGATTTTCTTGAAACGAACGGATGCCATCTTCCAAGATCGCCAGCAGGAGCGTGCGCTCCGCCTCCAGCGGGATTTTACGGCGAAAATTGGCCGCATAGTCTTCGCCGATCAGCGTATCGGGCTGAAACAGCGAGCCAATGCGCTCGTCTAATCCGGCGGTCTTCTTGCCGCCCTCATTATTGCTAGGTGCCTTGAACTCCATAACCCCTCCCCTTTTGACAAAAGAAATAAATTAGATTTTTAAAACGACCCCAATATCCCCATTAACTGGCAAATAATTGCAGCGCTTTCGGACTATAGTAACGGCGCGCCGCGTCCTCTTTCAGACCGATTCCCAAGAGCGCGAACCAAGTCGCTTGGGACACCAGCTCCTCGCGTGAAACCTTATAATTGATCGCCGGCACTTTGGGCCGCAGGTGCAGCATCAAAGAAAAAGCCACATGTTGGACGAACCAAACGCAAATATCTTTACGAAATGGCACGTCGTGCAATTCGCCCGATTTCGCCGACGCCTGCAAGCAGGCCTCAAACTTCTTCAACCATGCCGCGGCAAGCTTCTTGTGCATCAAACGCACCAACTCGCCGTCATCGAGCAAACTCCGCATCAGCAGAGAATTGAGCGCGGCCCGATGGGTATCACCTGGTCGTCCGAGCACGTAGTGGGAGATCATGAAATGAACCATCACCACCAAGGTCGACGTCGACGCCTCGAACTCTAAGATGCGGCTCGCTTCGGCAAACGTCGGCCCCTTCGCACAGGCATCGAGCATCGCGTGATAGAGCGACTCTTTGCTGGGAAAGTGCTTGTAGAGCAAAGCTTCGGAAACCCCCGCCGCATGGGCTAGCTCCTTAATGGTCGTGCCGTCGAAGCCCTTTTCCGCGAAGATGTCTTGCACCGCTTCGACGATCGCCTCGCGGCGCGCTTCCGCCGTCAACCTGGGAGCGTTGCTCATTATGGTTAGTTAGCATTTACTCACTTAGCTTGTCAAGAAAAAATCTTGAGCTTTTAACCTGCCCGCAATATCCCTCCCAACTAACTAAATTAACTAACATAATCGTAGGTTGAGCGCCTGGAGGGAATGATATGGCGCTCAACCCGGCATGGATTAGCGCTTTGTTTAACTGGCTAAGTGGGGGTTTCGCCCTACATCGTCTTAATAGCGTCACAACGAACGGGCGAAGGTCAGACGCGCGCCGCTAGCTGCGCAATAAACTGCGCCAGAGCTCCTGACAAGCCACGGCGACGCGCAAACGTTCGAGATGCTGCTCGATCTGCTTACTCCCCTGCTTGACCGGATGGGCGAGAAAAAAACTAACCACATCTTTTTCGAGCTCGGCGCTGACCAAGCCGACGACGCCTTCGCACATACGCGGGATGGCGTTGTCGGGAAACAGTCGATTCATTTCATTCCAGTGGGCTTTCATAAACGACCAAGCGCGCTCGCGGCCATGCTTATTGAGCAGCGCGCCGCGCATCAGGTAGGGTGAGTTCTGCGTCCGCACCTTGCCGTTGATCGTCAAATCCAAGGTCCGATCGATTAACCCGGCGTCGGCAAAGTTTGCCAGCGCGAAGAGATAGCGAGTCTCATCCTGCGGCGTTTGAGCGTTTTCGAAACCTGCGAAGAATTTCTCGTACTCAGCCGTACCGCCGGTATGCGCCAGAATCGCCACCAAAGCCGGGAGTAGATTACGATCCACCGAGTCGCGATTGTGCTCGTAGTCGGCGAACAACGCCCTGGCACGATCTTGAGTCGCTGCGTCATCGGCGACCGTGCCAAGCGCACTGATCAGGTCGCCGCGCAACTGGCCTATCAACTCGTCCTCGCCCGGCCGCACCGACCAACCGAGCCGTTCAAGCGCCGGTGACAATACGACCAAGAGCCGCTGCGCCAATTTTTTGCATTGAACATTATCGAGGATCCTATGCAATTGGTGGAACGATGCGATCATGGTCGTCCACACGTTGACATCGGTTTCGCCGGCCAGTTGGTCGACCAATTCAAGATAGTCGCTCAGTGAAACGATCCCCGCCAATGTCGCCGCCCAGCCGTCGTTGACCAAACCGAAACGCTCCACCGCAGT
>Ga0184628_10001505_pt1 | contig 11520 bp, 7 predicted proteins | sample PLM4_5_b1_FD_133149 | JGI IMG/M metagenome (GOLD analysis project Ga0184628, IMG submission 133149) | Groundwater sediment microbial communities from an aquifer in East River, Colorado, USA - PLM4_5_b1 | ecosystem: Environmental > Terrestrial > Soil > Riparian zone | place: USA: East River...
CGTTCACCGCGAGGCGTCCTGGTGTTCGCCGAAGACTCGACGCATGGCGTCGGCGATCTCGCCAAGCGTGGCGTGCGCCTCGACCGCGTCGATGATCGGCGGCACGAGATTCGTCAATCCCTGCGCCGCAGACTCGACCGCTTCGAGGGCCGCGCGACAGGCCTGCTCGCTCCGTCCCGCGCGGACGGCACGGACGCGTTCGACCTGGCGGCGTTCGACGTCGGGATCGACACGGAAGATGTCGTTGTGCGCCATCGGCGCCGCGACCTCGTCCACGTGACGATTGACTCCGACCACGACGGCGGCGCCGGCGTCGATGGCCTGCTGGGTGCGATAGGCCGCCTCCTGTATCTGCTCCTGGATGTAGCCGGACTCGATAGCGGCCAGCGTGCCGCCCATCCGGTCGATGCGGTCGAGCAGGTCTGATGCTTCGCGTTCGATGGCCGAGGTTTGCGCCTCGACGGCGTAGGCGCCGGCAAACGGGTCGACGGTGTTTGCCACGCCGCTTTCGTGCAGGATGATCTGCTGCGTCCGCAACGCGAGGGTGGCGCTCCCTTCGGTCGGCAGAGCCAGCGCCTCGTCCTTGCCGTTGCAGTGAAGCGACTGCGTTCCCCCGAGCACGGCTGCCAGTGCCTGAAGCGTCACTCGGACGATGTTGTTGTCGGGCTGCTGCGCGGTGAGCGTGCTGCCGGCTGTTTGGGTATGAAATCGCAACTGCTGGGCGCGGGGGCTGGTTGCACCGAAGCGTCCCGCCATCCGTCGCGCCCACAAACGGCGTGCGGCACGGAACTTCGCGACCTCTTCGAGGAAGTCGTTGTGGGCGTTGAAGAAGAACGACAGACGCTGGCCGACGGCGTTGACATCGAGGCCCGCCGCGATCGCGGCCTCCACGTAGGCCGTCGCGTTGGCCAGGGTGAAGGCGACTTCCTGAACCGCCGTCGATCCTGCTTCGCGGATGTGATACCCGCTGATCGAGATCGTGTTCCACTGGGGCATCTCGCGCTCGCAGAACGCGAAGATGTCGGTGACGATGCGTAGGGATGGGCGGGGAGGGTAGATGTAGGTGCCGCGGGCGACGTACTCCTTCAGGATGTCGTTCTGCACCGTGCCTGAGAGGGCCGCTGGTGCGACGCCCTGGCGGCGCGCGACCGCCACGTAGAGCGCCAGCAGGATGATGGCGGTCGCGTTGATGGTCATCGACGTCGAGACGCGATCCAGCGGGATGTCGGAGAACAGGGTGGACATGTCCTCGATCGAGTCGATGGCGACGCCGACGCGCCCGACTTCGCCTGCCGAAAGCCTGTGGTCCGAGTCGTAGCCAATCTGGGTCGGCAGGTCGAAGGCCACGCTGAGGCCGCTTACCCCCTGCGAGAGCAGATAGCGATAGCGCCGATTCGATTCGGTGGCGTCGGCAAACCCTGCGTACTGCCGCATCGTCCAGGGCCGGCCGCGGTACATCGAGGGTTGGATGCCGCGCGTGTACGGGAACGCACCAGGCCGGCCGATGTCGGAATCCGGGTCGATATCGGAAACATCGTCGGGCTCGAAGTAGAAACGACCGCTCGGACCGCTTGCCATGGGAGGGCTGCGCGGATCTTACTTCAACCCCTTTTCGCACCTGCGGTTAGCGACAGAGGATCGCCGGATGATCGCCAGGTGGGGTTTGTTGACACCTTCGGTGAGTATCTCTACAATGCCCCAAGCCTTCCCCAAAGGCTAACCCTATACAGATGAACATCTTTGGCGCCCGATCCCTGCCGCATCTCCCCGGTGCTTGCAGGTTCGGATCGGGAAACGCCCCGGATCCCGGCCCGGCGGCGGTGTGAGGAGGAGCAGGTCATGGATGACGTCGTGAACCGGTTCGCGAGGGAACTGGCCGACGCGATCGCCGCTGCCGTCGCCGACAATCAGCAGGTGGAAGCCTGCCGCGCCAAGGCGCGCGAAGCCGGTTTCGACATGAAGGTGACCCTCGAAGCGGTGGTTGGGTTCGTCAACCGTACCGGCGGGACGGCAATGACAAAGATCGCGACGCCCACACGCGTCGTGCAGACACGCGGGCCGTTCGATTTGACGGCGAACGACAAGCGGTTCCTCCGATCGTTGCGCATCGGCGCCGACGAGGCCAAGGAGCCGACGGTCGAAGGCTGATCAGGGCTCTAGGTTCGGGCCTTGCCCTGATTGGCCACGGCCTCCATGGCCTGCTGAACGGCGCTCTGGTCGCCCAGATAGAACTTCTGCAGCGGCTTGAGGTCGTCGTTGAGGATGTAGACCAGCGGAATCGCGGTTGGGATATTCAGCTCGACGATGTCTTCTTCGGACATGTTGTCGAGGTATTTCACCAGCGCGCGCAGGCTGTTGCCGTGCGCGGCGATGAGCACCTTACGCCCGGCCCGGATGTCGGGCGCGATCGCCTCGTGCCAGTAGGGTAGAAACCTCGCGACCGTCTCCTTCAGCGACTCGGTCAGGGGCAGCGACCCGGATGACAGCCCCGCGTAGCGGCGATCTCGCGACGGGTGGCGAGGGTCGTCCGACGTCAGCGGCGGGGGAGGCGTATCGTAGCTGCGCCTCCAGATCTTCACCTGGTCCTCTCCGAATTTCTCCGCCGTTTCCGACTTGTTGAGCCCCTGGAGGGCGCCGTAGTGGCGCTCGTTGAGCCGCCACGAGCGCGACACGGGGATCCATAGCAGATCCATCTCGTCGCAGGCGATCCACATGGTGCGAATCGCGCGTTTGAGTACGGAGGTGTGCGCGACGTCGAACTCAAACTTCTCGGCGGCCATCAGCCGGCCCGCGTCGCGTGCTTCTTCACGTCCTTTGTCGGTCAGATCCACGTCGGTCCAGCCCGTGAACCGATTCTCCCGGTTCCAGACGCTCTCGCCGTGGCGAAGGAGTACGAGTCGGTGCATGTAACCTCTAGGACGCGGCCAGTTGCCTGACCGCGGATCGTCCCGCATAGCGGGCCGCCGCGCCGAGCTCTTCCTCGATGCGCAGCAGCTGGTTGTACTTAGCGACGCGGTCGCTCCGGCTGGCTGACCCCGTCTTGATCTGGCCGGCCGACGTGCCCACCGCGAGATCGGCGATCGTGCTGTCCTCTGTCTCGCCCGATCTGTGGGAAATGATCGTGGCATAGCCTACGGCGCGCGCGATGGCAATCGCGTCGAGCGTTTCAGATACCGTGCCGATCTGGTTGAATTTGACGAGCAGCGCGTTGCCTACTCCAGCCGCGATCCCTTGTTTCAGGATCTCGGGATTGGTAACGAACACGTCGTCGCCGACCAGCTGCACCCGGTCGCCGAGCGCGCGCGTGAGGGCAGCCCACCCTTCCCAGTCGCCTTCCGCCAGTCCGTCTTCAATCGAGACGATGGGGTACTGCCGGACCCAGTCGGTCCAGAGTTCGACCATCTGCGAGGAGGTCCGATTGGGTTCGCCCGACTTCTTGAAGACGTACGCTCCGTCGCTCCACAGTTCGCTCGCGGCCACGTCGAGGGCGATGAAGACGTCGCCTCCGGCGGTGTAGCCGGCCTTGCCCACGGCTTCGAGCACCACGTCGAGCGCTTCGCGGCTGGACCTGAGGTTGGGGGCGAAGCCCCCTTCGTCGCCAACCCCGGTCGAGTGACCCGCCTTCTTGAGGATCGCGCGGAGCGCGTGGAAGATTTCGGTGCCGGCGCGCAGCGCTTCGCTGAAGGACGGCGCTCCCAGGGGCATGACCATGTATTCCTGGAGATCGACGCTGCTGTCGGCGTGTGCGCCCCCGTTGAGGATGTTCATCATCGGCACGGGCAGCACGTAGCTGTCTCCGGAACGTCCGGCGAGACGCGCCAGGTGCTCGTACAAGGGACGGCCGGCCCCTTGCGCTCCCGCCTTGGCGGCGGCCATCGATACGCCCAGGAGGGCGTTGGCCCCCAGGCGGCTCTTGGCCGGGGTGCCGTCGAGGGCGATCAGCGTGTCGTCGAGCGTGCGTTGATCGAGGGTGGTGCCCACGAGCGCGCTCGCGATCTCGTTGTTGATGTGGGCGACCGCGCCTCTGACACCCTTGCCGAGGTAGCGGCTCTTGTCGCCGTCGCGAAGTTCGAGGGCCTCGCGTGCGCCGGTTGATGCGCCGGAAGGTACGGCAGCCCGGCCGAGCACCGCGCCCGCCGCCACATCGGCCTCGACCGTCGGGTTGCCCCGTGAATCAAGAATCTCTCGTCCGCGGACGCGCGTAATCTTCATGGTTTGCTACCTCGGTCCGCTTCCGCCTCGAAGCGCAGTGCGATTTCGCTGATTGGTCCGATCAACGGTTCATCGTCGGCAGTCACGACCACCACGCCGTTGTCGGTCACCGAGTGACGCCGTCGATCCTCGGCGGGGTCGTGCCCGATCACCGCGCCACGCGGGATGAGGACGTCTCGGTCGACGATCGCCCGCCGCACCCGGGCGTGCCGGCCTATACGTACGCCGGGCATCAGGATGGATTGCTCAATTTCACAGAAGCTGTGGACGCGGACGTTCGGGCACAGAATGCTGCCTACGACCTGGCTTCCCGAGATGATGCAGCCGCCGGAGATGATCGAATCGAGCGCCTGACCACTCCGGCGGCCCGTTTCGGCGAACACGAACTTGGCGGGCGGCGCCTGCGGCTGATAGGTTCGTAGCGGCCACTCCGGGTCGTAGAGGTTGAACTCAGGGTTGACGTCGCAGAGGTCCATACTGGCCTCGAAGTAGGCGTCGAGCGTCCCGATGTCCCGCCAGTATTTCGCGGCCTTCTTGTTTTCGTCGTAGAAGCGGTAGGCGTAGACCCCCGCATTGTGGATGAGCGAGGGAATGATGTTTCGTCCGAAGTCGTGCTGGCTGTCGGTCTGGGTCGCGTCTTCCTCGAGCGCCCGTTCGAGGACCTCTGAACGGAAGATGTAGATGCCCATTGAGGCCAGCGCGAAGTGGGGGGAGCCGGGCGCCGGCGTCGGATGCTGCGGCTTTTCTTCGAATGCGGTCACGCGGTCTGACGGATCGATCGCCACGATCCCGAACCGAGCTGTTTCTGCCACCGGGACTTCGATCGCGGCGAGCGTCGCGTCGGCGTGCTTCTCCTGGTGAAAACGCAGCATCTTCGCGTAGTCCATCTTATAGACGTGGTCGCCGGACAGCACGATTACGTGACGCGGCGACTCTCGGAGAATGGAGTACAGGTTCTGGTACACGGCGTCCGCGGTGCCCAGGTACCAGTGCTCGCCGACGCGCTTCTGAGGCGGCAGGATTTCAATGAATTCGCCCAGCTCTTCCGACACCACGTTCCACCCCATGCGGATGTGCTTGGTGAGCGAGAGAGACTTGTACTGTGTGGCGATATAGATGTGCCGAAGGCCCGAGTTGATGCAGTTGCTGAGCGTGAAATCAATGATCCGATACGGTCCCCCGAAGTACACCGCGGGTTTGGCGCGATCGCGTGTAAGCGGGTAGAGGCGTTCGCCGACCCCGCCCGCCAGTAGGATGACCAGAGTATCGTCGAGTTCCATTGCGGCACCGGGCCAGCCGCCCGCGGGGTCAATGAAGAGACGCGATGATAGCACGCAGACTCTGCCGGTCGGCGCTCAGAACCGGGCGCCCTTCCTGTCGGGTTTCGGCGGCCGCGCGCCCTGCTGTCGGCGTTGACTTGCCTCGGGGGCGGCGCCTATGATCGACGGGCTCGAAGTTCCGTCTGGCCGTGGGTTTGTCAGGTTTTTCTGTCGGGAGAGAGGCATGAAGAAGATTCGAGGGATGAGTGCAGTCTGTGTTGCGCTGAGTCTGATGGCAGGCGGGTCTGCCTTGTTGGCGCAGAAGGCCGACAAGAAGGCGGAAGTGAAGCGCAGCAAGGCCGAAGAACTGGATATCGCGGTGCTGCTCAAAGCGGTTGACACCGTCGAGGCGGGTCAAGCGGCCGCGACCGGCACAACGGTCTCGTGGGAATCGAACCACTTCATCCGCGCGCAGGAGGGTACGACGTACGTTCCCTTCACGGTGCAGTTGGACAAGACGAAGCTGACCTCGCCGTCGGCTGCCGTGTACGTCCGCGTGGCCAAGAAGGGCGCGGCGCCGCCGGCGCCAAGCAAGGACAGCAAGGACAAGGAAGCGCCCCTCTATCCCTGGGAGAATGTCTACTTCGCGACGGTTTCGCCGGAAGGCAAGGTCGCGCGCGCGTTCCAGGTTCCAGGCGGCGACTACGACGTGTACATCGCGGTCAAGGACAAGGGCACGGTCGAGAAGGCCGACAAGAACTACAACCCCAACGTCGCGATCTTGAAGAAAGAATTGAGCGTTCCCGATTTCAACGCGCCCGAACTCGCCACGAGCAGCGTGATTCTCGCGACGGCGATTCAGCCCGCTGCCACGACGGCGCTGGAAGACCCCTACGTCTTCGGTCCGATGCAGATCGTCCCGTCACGCGACGGGAAGTACAAGAAGATGGACTCCCTCGAGGTGGTGTACTGGATCTACGGCGTCTCCGGTGATACCGCCGGAAAGCCCGACGTCCTCATCGAGAACACCTTCAATCAGAAGACGGCGGAGGGCGAGAAGTTCTTCAACAAGACGCAGCCTCAAGCCCTGAACGCCCAGTCGCTGCCGCCGGACTTCACGGCCAAGAGTGGACCGCTGCCTGGGACGCTCCAGGTGCCGCTCACCAGCTTTCCTCCGGGCGACTACCGCCTGGAAATCAAGATCACCGACAAGGCGGCGGGCAAGACCGTGACTCAGAACGTCGCTTTCACGGTGCTCGCCTCTTAGCCTACGATGTGAGGGACGCTCGATGACTCGCCTATTCACCAGACGCCGGGCGGCGGGAATGGTGCTGATGGCGGTCATCGTGTGCCCCGTCGTTGCCGTCGCCCAAGACTCGCCCGCGCCTGTTTCCACGGTCTCAGTGAACCGCGCTTCGGCGGTTGCTCTCGAGCAGCTGCGCGGCGTCGTGTCCGATGAACACGGCAAGCCGTTGAGCGGTGTCGTCATTTCGGCGCTCGGTGACACGGCCCTGTTCGCCGTGTCGGACCGCGAGGGTCGGTTCACCCTCCGCGGCGTACCACCCGGCCCGTATCTGGTTCGCGCGCACCTGTCCGGCTATGTGCCTCCGCGCGCCAGGATCATTCAGGTGGGACCCAACATCGGCGACATGGTGATGGCCATGACGCACGTCCAGGGCTCGTCGTCTGAAGAACCTCGCGTGCTGCAGGCCGGACTGGGCGTCGTCAGCGAGCCCGAGCCGGCCCCCGCGCAGCCCGCTGACGCAGAGGGAGAGAATGAAATCGCGTGGCGCATCCGCCATCTGAGACGGAGCGTGCTGAAGAACGTCGACGGTGCGATTGACTCAGTGGCTGACGTCGGCTCGTTCGTGGAAGATCCGCTCGAGGCTGTCGCCAGGGCCGTCGGCGCTCCGGTACGACTGACGACCACCTTCATCGGCGATCTTTCCCTGAACGGCCAGATCAACCTGTTCACCCGCACTACGTTCGACAACCCCCAGGACCTTTTTTCGCAGAATGGACTCCCGGCGAGCGTGGCCTTTGTCTCGTTGACCGCGCCGACCTCGTCGGGACAGTGGACCGTACGTGGCGGTACGACGCAGGGCGACCTATCGTCGTGGGTTGTGACCGGGTCGTCGACGTGGCGCTCTGCGGGCGGCGCACACCTCTACGAGGCGGGGATGTCCTACGCGATGCAGCGCTACCTGGGCGGCAATGCCGACGCGCTGGTCGCCGTGGCTGACGGCCGCCGGAATGCCTCCGAGGTGTACGGCTTCGACAACTGGGCGATCTCGGATCGCGTCAGCGTCAAGTACGGCATGCGCTACGCGCGCTATGACTATCTGTTGCACGAAGATCTGGTGAGCCCGAGTGGAAGCGTCACCGTCGCGCCGCTTCCCAACGCCTCGCTGCGCGTGCGCGGTGCCGTCTCTCGCGTCGAGCAGGCGCCGGGCGCCCAGGAATTCCTTCCCCCTTCCACCGGCGTGTGGCTTCCGCCGGCGCGGACGTTCTCGCCGGTTTCGACTCTTGCCGGGTTCAGGCCCGAGCGGGTCGATCAGGTGGAGATCTCCGCGGAGCAGCGGATTGTCGGTGACGCCGTCGTGGGCGTACGCGTCTTCCGCCAGGAGATCGACAATCAGATCACGACGCTCTTTGGTATGTCGCTGCCCAGTACATCCGGCGCGACGCTTGGGCACTACTACGTCGGCAATTCAGGATCGGCCGATGCCACGGGATGGGGCGTCGGCGTGAGCCGCACGGTCGATCGACTGCACGCGTCGGTGGACTACACGCAGGTGGACGCCGAGTGGATGCAACCCTCGGCACCGTCCGTCAGGATCGCCCTGGTCGCTCCTTCGGTGCTGCGCCCGCAGTTCGAACGGCTCCACGACATCACCACGGCCGTCGAGGGCGACGTGCCGGGCGTCGATACCCACGTGTACTTCGTCTACAAGATCAATTCTGGCTTCGCGGGACCCCGCTCCGTGACGTTGCGACCGCAGTTCGGTGGCCGCTTCGACGTCCAGGTCAGCCAGGCACTGCCGTTCCTGAACTTCACGAGCGGTCAGTGGGAGATGCTCGTGGCCGTCCGCAACCTCTTCCGCGAGGAGTTCGTTGACGGCTCGGTCTACGACGAGTTGCAGGTCGTTCGCTCCCCCAAGCATTTCGTGGGCGGCGTCTCCGTCCGCTTCTAGTTTTCTCCTGATTTTCAGGGTCTCGGTCTTCCATCTGATTGGATGGAGGCTCCTGGTCGTTGGATCGGTACGACTCTGATATCCTTCCCTCTTCAGTAAGCAATTGATACGACACGAGTTATAGGGTGTCACGTCACGAAGACCGTGGTATGTCGTTTGCTCGATCGCTGCGGACCAGCGTGGATAGCGAAGATCCTCTGGCGCATGAGATGAGCAGCGGCGAATCGGGGACCGGCGGTTCAGGTCGGTGGGCAGACTGGGGAGGCGCGGCTCTCCCGCTCATCGTCGTGTCAGGACTGCTCTGCCTTGGCGCGGCGAATATCGCCGCGCGCGCCACGTGGCGCGCCGTCGAGGACGGCGTGCTCTGGACGACGCAGCCCGAGGGTGTGGTCGCGACCGATATCAGCGCAGGTACGCCGGCCGCGGCCGTCGGCATCGAGCGTGGCGATGTGCTGCTGGCCATCGACGATCGGCCCGTGCAGGACCTCGTCGACGTTTCTCGGATCCTGCAGGCGGCAGGTTCTGGACAGAGCTTTCGCTACACGATCCTTCATCTCGGCACGCGCGAACTGGTCGACGTGCGCATTGCGCCGGTACCGAATGGTCCACGCGTTCTGTACTTCGTGCTGGCTGGTGTCGGGATCTTCACGCTTCTGATCGGCGGCGCCGTGCGCCTGCGACGGCCCCGCGACCCCGCCACGTTGCACTTCTTCTGGCTGTCGGTCGCCTTCTTCGGCGTCTTCACGTTTTCGTTCAGCGGCCGCCTCGACCGGCTGGATTGGGTGTTCTACTGGGCCGATGCCGTGTCGATGCTCCTCCTGCCGCCGTTGTTTCTGCACTTCACGCTCGTGTTTCCAGAACGTCCGCGCCGATGGACGGCCGGACATGTCGGTCACTACTTCGTGCCGCTGGTCTACTTGCCCGCCTTCGTGTTGGGGGCCGGCCATGCGCTGACGCTCGCGCGCCTGTCTGATGATGCGACCGGTGTCGTGCAGCGGCTGGGTACGTTCGACCGTCTCGAGTCGCTCTATCTCGCCCTGTGCCTGATCGGCGGGCTCGTGGCGCTGACGCGCGCGCTTCGCGAAGTCAGCTCGATGACGAGCCGGCGCCAGCTCCGATGGATCGCGTGGGGCACGGCGCTCGGCGCCGGACCCTTTGCCGTGGGTTACGCGCTGCCCTTTGCGTTGGGGATCGACGCCATGCCGCTGCAGTTGTTTGCGGTTCCGCTCGGTCTGATCCCGCTCGCCTTCGCCTCCGCCATCGTGCGGTATCGCTTGATGGACGTCGAAGTGATCGTCAAGCGGACGCTCGTCTACGCGGCCGCGCTCGGCGCCATCGTCGCGATCTACGGCGCGCTCTTGCAAGGACTCGAGCACGTCTGGGTGAGCGACGATCGCGAGCACAACTGGATCATCGCCGTTCTCGCCACGCTGGTGGCCGTGCTTCTAGCGCCGCCGGTGAAGACGGCGGTGCAGAATGCTCTCGACCGCGCGTTCTACCGGGATCGGTACGACTACCGCCGGGCCCTCGTCGGGTTCGCCCGGGATCTCAACAGCGATCTCGATCTGCATCGGCTGTCCGATCGACTCGTGTCGCGCGTCGTCGAAACCCTGCTCGTCGATCGCATGGCGCTCATGCTCGCCGACGAAGTCGCGCCGCACTTCGGGTCGGTGCGCGCGTCGGGCTTTGGCGACGGTCACCCGCCGGCCCTGGCCGCACGCTCGAGCGTCGGGGCACGCGTGGCGTCCGGGCATGTTGTTGCCCTCGACGATCCGCTGGCGGCGACCCGGTTTGCGGTCGAGGAGATCGAGTTCTGGCGCGACACGGGTCTTTACTACTTCGTCCCGTGCGTCGCCAACGACGGGGTAATTGCGGTGCTGGCCGTGGGCCGGAAGGACACCGGCGAACCCCTGAGCAGTGAAGACATGGGCCTGCTGAGCGCGGTGGCCGGCCAGGTCGCAACCGCGCTCGAAAACGCGCGCCTGTACCGCCAGCTCCACATCAAGGCGCTGGAGGTGGATCGGATGCGCGCGTTCAACGAAAACATCGTCGAGTCGCTCGACGACGGCCTGTTCGTGCTCGATCTCGACGACCGCGTCGCGCGCTGGAATCACGCGCTCGAAACGCTGTACGGCGTGCCTGTCGGTGAGGCGATCGGTCGATCTCTCGACGATCTGTTCGACGCACATTTCGTGGAGGCCTTGCGCGCGGCGCGCCGTGACACGCCGTCGGGTGCCGTGCTGTCCCGAGTTCAACTGGAGCGCCGCGGTGACGGAGAGGCTCTCACCGTGAACGCGGCGATGGCGCCTCTCCGCGCCGCCGACGAGGGCGGCACGTCCACGACGGGCACGATCGTGATCATCGAGGACGTCACGCGGCGCGTCCAGCTCGAGGAGCAGCTGCAGATCTCCGAAAAGATGGCGTCGATTGGCCTGCTAGCCGCGGGTGTCGCGCACGAAGTCAACACTCCTCTCACGGGCATTTCCAGCTTCACGCAGATGCTGCTCGACGGGGCCGACCCGGCCGACCCGCGCACGCAGGTGCTGCACAAGATCGAGCAGCAGACCTTTCGAGCCGCCAAAATCGTCAATGGACTTCTGAACCTCTCGCGTCCGGGCACGTCAACGGGCGCCGACGTCGCGCCGGTGGACGTCAACACGGTCGTCGTCGATGTGCTCGGCCTGCTCGAGCACCAGCTGCAGCTGCAGCGGGTGACCGTGCGGCGCGAACTGTGCGATCAGCCGCTCATCGTGTCGGGCGTCGAGCAGAAGCTGCAGCAGGTCTTTCTCAATCTGTTCCTCAACGCCAAGGACGCGATGACAAAGGGCGGCTGGCTGTCGGTCGTGACGCGCGCC
>Ga0184628_10001506_pt1 | contig 11514 bp, 9 predicted proteins | sample PLM4_5_b1_FD_133149 | JGI IMG/M metagenome (GOLD analysis project Ga0184628, IMG submission 133149) | Groundwater sediment microbial communities from an aquifer in East River, Colorado, USA - PLM4_5_b1 | ecosystem: Environmental > Terrestrial > Soil > Riparian zone | place: USA: East River...
ACCCGACCAATCGCATCTCCGAAGGTTTTGCGCTCATCCCGGTCGCGCTCGCTCGTCATCCCGGCCAGGCGATTCCCCTCCAGGGCGCATGGTACGGCGAGGCAAGCGACTATCTGGGAATGAGCGTGCATATCTCAATCCACAAAGTGGCGGACGTTCCCAGCGACAGTTAACTCATCTGCCGCGGAACCCAGAGATTCGCGGCCGTATTGAACTAAGGTTCAATACTTTTCCGGATGTGCTTCTGTCATCTTCACTCCGATGGTAAACACGCCTCCCCTTATCGCTGTACTCGACGACGAACCGATGTTTTGCAAGGCGCTTGGTCGCCTCCTCAAAACCCACGGTTTCGATGTTGTCGTGTTCGGGCGAGAATCGGACTTGCTTTCGGACTGTATGACTCAACCGCCTGACTGCCTCCTGCTCGATCTGCACATGCCGGTGGCCAATGGCTTTCAGGTCCTCGAACGTCTCAACGCGCTGCATATTCAAGTTCCTGTAATCGTCATCACCGGCCACGATCAGCCGGGCAACGCCGAACGACTGCGGGCACTTGGCGCGGTGGATTACCTGTTCAAACCGCTGAATGAGTCGATGCTTCTTGCGGCTCTCGGCAAAGTCATTGAACTGAATTGACCCAGAATATCGAATTCAATTCCGTCGATCACAAATCACTTTTTCAAATCGAATTAATCGTAAGGAGACCAGGAGATGGCAACAAAGAAACCAAACATTCTCGTCCTGTGGGGAGACGACATCGGACAGTTCAACGTCAGCACTTTCAACCGCGGCATGATGGGATACAAAACTCCCAACATTGACCGCATCGCCGCCGAGGGCGCACTGTTCACCGATTGGTACGGCCAGCAGAGCTGCACCGCCGGCCGCGCCGCATTTATCACGGGGCAGTCGCCGATTCGCACCGGCCTCACCAAAGTGGGTCTGCCGGGCGCGCCGGAGGGCATGAAGAAGGAGGATCCGACGATCGCCGGGCTGCTCAAGGCACAAGGCTACATGACGGGTCAGTTTGGCAAGAACCACCTCGGCGACCGCGATGAAATGCTGCCGACGAACCACGGCTTCGATGAGTTTTTCGGAAACCTCTACCACCTGAACGCCGAAGAAGAACCGGAGCATCCCGACTACCCGAAGGCTTCGGACTTTCCGGACTTCAAGAAGAACTTCGGTCCACGCGGCGTCATCCACAGTTTTGCCGATGGCCGCATAACGGACACGGGGCCACTCACGAAAAAACGCATGGAAACCATGGATGAGGAAGTCAACGCAAAGGCGATCGATTTCATGGAACGCGCAAAGAAGGAAGACAAGCCGTTCTTCCTGTGGTGGAACTCCACCAAGATGCACGTTTTCACGCATCTGAAGAAAGAGATTCAGGGCAAGACGGGACTCGGCATCTATGCGGACGGCATGGTCGAACACGACCGCCAGGTAGGTGAGATGCTCGACAAGCTGAAGGAACTCGGCCTCGAAGAAAACACCATCGTGATGTATTCGTCCGATAACGGCGCGGAAGCCTTTACCTGGCCCGATGGCGGGACGACCATGTTTCGTGGCGAGAAGAACACACCCTGGGAAGGCGGCTACCGCGTCCCATGCGTGATGCGCTGGCCTGGCGTCATCAAGCCCGGCACAATCGTCAACGACATCGGCGCGCATGAAGACATGCTCGTGACGCTGCTGGTGGCCGCGGGCGATACCAATGTGAAGGAAGACCTCTTCAAGGGACGCAAGGTCGGCGATCTAACCTACAAGGTTCACCTCGACGGATATGATCTTGCGCCGGCGCTGAAGGGAGAGGCGGCGTGGCCGCGCAAGGAATTCATCTACTGGACCGATGACGGCAGTGTGGCTGCGCTGCGCTATGGCAACTGGAAAATAGCATTCCTCAAGCAATCCGCGCACGGCTTGCACGTCTGGATCAACCCATTCGAGGAATTGCGGGCGCCTTTGATTACGAACCTGCGCATGGATCCCTTCGAACTCGCGCAGGACATCGGCATGGACTATGAACGCTGGTTCATTGAACACATGTTTGTCTTCGCTCCGGCCGGCGCTTACGTCGCCCGCTGGTTGCAAAGCTTCCGGGCATTCCCTCCACGGCAGAAACCGGGAAGCTTCAATCTTGACCGGGTCATGGAAGCGGTGACCAGCACGGGTGGAGGCGGACACTAGTCGATAGCTACTCATCGCGAGTCGACAGTTTGTGGTTCAGAACATTTCAACTTCTGAACCACAAGCTGTCGGCTCGCGACTTCCGTACGGACAACCAGCTTTGGACGAGCTGGGGTTTTTACCGGCGGGTGCCGAAGTGATTCAGTGAGATGGAGCAGACGCAGCAAGGCGACTAGCGGAAGAAACATGGATCCGGCATTGGATTTCTGTACCCAAGTCTCAGGGTGCACCACGTTGGTTCTGCAGTTTGATGACGATGAGTGCACGACATCGAGGAAAGAATATGGGCTTTACGCTGATCGCATTGTCTCTTGCCCTTTTGATGTTCGGGGGCATGCTGGTATCCGTCGAGGTTGGACGGCGACTCGGCTTTGTCCGTCTCTCCCGCGATTCGGAGGGCCTGGCAAAAGGAGTGGGAGCTTCCGAAGGCGCCGTCTTTGGTCTTTTGGGCCTGATCCTGGCCTTTACGTTTTCGGGGGCCGCTTCACGATTTGAGGCTCGCAGGCAGCTCATTACGGAAGAGGCCAATGCGATTGGAACAGCGTACCTTCGAGTCGACCTGATTCCCGAAGAGGCACGGCCCGAGTTGCGAAATTTGTTTCGGCGATATCTGGACGTGCGGCTGGCAACATATGTCCACATTGAGGATCAGGCTGCTACGGAAGCCATGCTTTCCGAAGCCTCCACTCTGCAAAACGATATCTGGATGAAGGCGGTGGCTGCAACCCGCAGGCCCGATGTCACAGGGCGACCGGAAGTTATGATCGTTCCCGCCTTGAATGCGATGATCGACATCACAACAACCCGGAAGGCGGCGACGCAGAATCATCCACCATTGGCCATTTTCGTGCTGCTGGGTACTCTGAGCCTGGTCAGTTCTCTATTGGTTGGCTATGAAATATCGAGCAACAAACATCGAACCTGGCTCCATGCATTTGTCTTTGCTGCGATCACATCGCTTTCGTTCTACGTTATCGTCGACCTTGAGTTTCCGCGGCTGGGTCTGATTCAGATCGAAAACGCCGATCAGATTCTGCGCGATCTCCGAAAGAATATACAGTGAGTCCAGCGAGGCCGGCCAAGCCGCACGTGCGCACCATCCGGATAGTGAAGTAGGCGGATTCTATATCGTTAGGTAGGACTGCTCTTTTGCCAGGCGACAATGAACTAGCGCGGTCTGGCCAGGTTCTGGCCATTGTGCTGCCCGTCTATTGAGGATTGTTTGCGCTATCCAGAACCACGGAAGGCCAATGAGACAGCATTAACAGACTTCCGTGTGAAGCAGGCGCTCTACCAACTGAGCTACGATCCCGCAAATTAAGCTCCTGAGTTTACCGTTGCAGTTTTTCAAGCACTCCAGAAGTGTGGCTGGAGTCAGGATCGCTGGCATTATTTAAAACACTTTAGGCTTCCATTCTTCGTAAGTCCCTCATGTTAAAATCCGCACCAGCTATGAACACAACCGAGCTGGCTGCACAGGAGAAGATTGCGGCTCTTCGCGGGGCGATAGGCCGCGTGGTGAAGGGCAAGGACGAGACCATTGAACTTGCGGTCGTTGCGCTGATTGCGGAGGGACATCTATTAATTGAAGACGTCCCAGGAGTTGGAAAGACCACCCTCGGTCACGCACTCGCGCGCGCACTCGCTTGCAATTTCCACCGCATCCAGTTCACCAGCGACCTTCTGCCATCCGACGTCGTTGGCGTATCCGTCTTCAACCCGAAGCAGAACGAATTCGAGTTTAAGCCCGGCCCGATATTCTCCAACATCGTTCTGGCAGATGAAATCAATCGGACCACGCCCAAAACGCAGAGCGCGCTGCTGGAAGCAATGAACGAGAATCAGGTCACCATCGAAAATACGACCTACGCGCTTCCCCGCCCGTTCATGGTTCTGGCAACTCAGAATCCAGTGGAGCATCATGGCACTTACCCATTGCCGGAATCCCAGCTCGACCGCTTTCTAATGAAGATCGAAGTGGGATATCCGAACGCAGAGGCAGAGAAGGAGATTCTTCACCGGTACACCAATGGGAATTACCACCAGACCATTCAACCGGTGCTGACACCGGCCGATGTGCTCTATCTGCAGGACGAAAGCCGCAAGGTTCATATCAACGCCAAAATTGTCGATTACATGATTCAGGTCGTTCACCGGACGCGGAATCATCCGGAGATCGAACTGGGCATCAGTCCGCGTGGAACCGTCGCATTGTTCCGCACGTCGCAGGCGCTGGCCATGGTTGACGGACGAAATTTCGTACTGCCCGATGATGTGAAACGCGCGGCAGCTCCGGTGTTTGGGCATCGTCTGGCACTTGCGAAGCATGGCTCGAAAGGAAGCCGGAGCAAGGACGAAGTGTTGGAGGGAATCCTCAGCGAAATCAAAATTCCAGACTGACAAATAATGTGGAAGAACTTCCTGCTTTCCCTTTCGCTGCTTGCTGTCTCGTTGACGACGGCACTCTATTCCTCGAGTACATCCAATGAAGGCCGAACCACAACGGCCGCAGTTTCCGCAATAATCTCGCTGTTGCTGGCCCTGGGGGTGGGCTTTCGATTCGTCCCGCGGCTCGCCAAAGACGTGAACTGGCACTGGATTCCCGGTCTCTCCAGATACACGCTCACCAGGGACGGATGGATATTCCTGTCCGTGGTGGCCATCGTCGTCCTTGCTGCCATCAATACCAGCAACAACCTCTTATATATGGTTCTTTCCGTCCTGCTTTCGGTGATGCTGCTTTCCGGATTTCTCCTCGAACTGAATTTCAAATTCCTGGAAACCGACATCATGCTCCCGCCGCGATGCATCGCAGGTGATGCCTTTTCGTTTTCGGTCCGGATTCGAAATCGCCGCCGCGTGTTTCCGATGATTTCCATGCGAGTAGAACCCGCCGCCGGAAGCCCGTTGAACTTTGAATCATTCTATTTCGCCGGCATCAATCCGCTGTCGCATGCAAAACATACATCCGAATCCGTTCTTGCGCGCCGCGGCCGGTACACCGTGCGCGAAGTGCAGGGCGCATCGAGATTTCCGTTCGGACTCCTGTCGAAAAAGCACAGGTGTGAAGTGAACGGAGAAATCGTCTGCTACCCCGCCATTGTTCCTCGAGATCGTCTGAACATTTCCGCACTCGATGAACAGGGAACCATTCAACGGCCGGAGCGCGGGTCCGGCTACGAACTTCACACCATCCGGGACTACGTGTACTCCGATGGTGCCCGTCACGTCCACTGGAAGGCCTCAGCCAAGACCGCATCACTGAAGACCCGCGAGTTTGCCGCAGACGAAGGCCGCCGCGTCATTCTGGCGCTGGATCGTTTTGGAACAACCGACGATACCGAGGCGTTTGAAGAGCTGGTGACACGTGCGGCGTCTCTCGCATTTCATTGCACGCAGGATGGCAGCGAAGTCTCGTTCGTTTCGGATGACTGGCGCTCTGCTCCGGGAAGCGTCGAAGTCGTCCTCGATTCGATACTGGAATACCTGGCAACTGTTGAAATGTCGGCTGCGGCGTCCTTCCCCGATGTCGACCCGAATGGCGGCTCGCTGCTGTTGTCTCTCCGCAGGAGACAGGGCTGATGAAACGCTACTTCGAACTTTCCACACATTCTCTCGTCATGGCTGCGTTCCTTGCGCTGGCCGTCACCGGCCGGCTCGATACGCCATCCATTGTCATCTTCAGCTTCGGAATTCTATGGAGCCTGTATCGCACATGGCATCAGCTCCCTGCACTGTTGGACGCCCAGGGAATCTTTTATCTTTCCTGCGGCTACATCGCATTCTTCGTGGCCGACAATCTGATTTTGTCGCGATCGTTCATTCCCGCCACGGTTCACATGGTGCTGTTTCTTCAGCTGGCAAAGCTCCATCAAAAAAAGACGGACCGGGATTACTTCTACCTCATCATCCTGGCCTTCATGATGGTTCTGGCTGCCGCGTCCATGACCATCGATGTTTCATTCATCGGCACGCTGATGCTCTTCCTGATTTCCATGGTCGCCACGCTGATGAGTTTCGAGATCGTTCGATCCCAGGGTTCAAATTTCCCCATGCAAACCGATTCTGGTTCACTGACAGGAGTCACCGTATGGGCATCGGTTTGGATCCTCCTTGTCGGCACCGGACTGTTCTTCGCCATTCCGCGCATGGGCACTGGTTATTTCAGTCGTGCGGCTGGCCCGACCGTTCTGCTTTCCGGTTTCAGTGACAACGTTCGCCTTGGAGAAATCGGAGAGATCAAACTGAGCTCATCGATGGTGATGCGGGCCAAGCGGGCCAGCGGGAAACCGAGTTCCGGGTTGAAGTGGCGCGGCATCGCTCTCGATCGATTTGACGGCCGCAGCTGGCACAAATCCGATATCATCCACAGCGGAATCGCACCGGATGATAACGGCGTGTTTCGCATTCGACCGCAGGACCACCCGAATGACGTCGTGCGATACGACTTCCTTCTGGAACCGATGGCGACAACAACTCTTTTCGGACCATACCGAATAGACTCGGTCACCAGCCGCGTGGAAGGCATTACCGTCGATCATGAAGAGTCCATCTTCCTTCGCATTCAGCAACAACGCCGAATTCAGTACCAGGTGCTATCGGAGATTCCCAACAGGTCTGGAACTGCCGACGTTCCGCCACTTGAAAACGAAGACCGCTATCTTCAGCTGCCCCGGAATCTCGATCTGCGCGTATCGGAACTCGCACGCGAAATTACCAGAAACGGAACGACTCCGTATGAAAAGGCATCGTTAATTGAATCGTATCTTCGGAGAAACTACCGGTACACGCTGAACCTCACATGGACGCCGGGACCACAACCGCTGCCGACGTTTCTATTTGAGGCCAGGAATGGGCATTGCGAATACTTTGCTTCCGCGATGGCCATTCTTGCCCGCGCGGCCGGAATTCCAACGCGCCTGGTGAATGGATTCCAGATGGGGGAGTTCAATCCCGTCGGTTCGGACTACATCGTCCGGGAATCGGACGCACACAGCTGGGTAGAAGCCTATCTTCCCGGACGCGGATGGACCGAGTTTGATGCGACACCGCCCGACCTGAGGCCGGTGGCAACGGGAATGGCCGCCCAACTGGCGCACTACGTCGATGCCATGGAGTTGGTGTGGAGTTCTTACATTCTGGTGTATGACTACGATTCCCAATCGCAGCTCTTCCGCAGCGCACAGGACCAACTGCAAAATCTGAAGTCGGATTTCAGTTCCGGAGCCGACAAATGGATGATACGTACGAAGAAATTGGGGGACTGGGTGTCGGGAGGCTTTCGCGGGGGAGATGGAGCCGCAGGCTTCTGGCTCACGGTGCTTGCTGTCTTTTTCGCCGGAACGGCTTTTCAGTATCGCCGCGATCTTCGTACACTATGGCGTGTCTGGCAGTTCCGGAAAGGGCGAGGCCCCATGAGCGGCGAAGTGATCGAGCACCTGTTCTTTCGCGCAGCCAGGCTTGCCGAACGCCGGAAACCCTCACGCCAGGCGGCGCAAACCTGGAGGGAATGGGCACTCGGCCTTCCCGCGAATCGCCGCTCCATTCTCCTGCCCGCAATCGGTGTGTTTGAAAAGTCAAAGTACAGCAGCGAACCGGTATCCTCCGCAGACTTCACCATTCTGGAAAACGCCATCCGGGACCTTAAGGGGAAATAGGGACCGGGGAATTCGTCATTGTTCAATATTCAATTGTCATTTGTCATCCGAGCGGAAGGGAACAGACAACTCCATCCACAAAATGACAAATGACAATTGAACCATGAGCGGAGCGAATGCAAGCCCGATAGGGCGCAGCCATCAGGCAATGAACAATGACAAATTCCCTGGTTCCCCTATTTTCACTGTCGGCTGCTACAATGTCTGTTGCAATGTCGACCAGGAAACTCACCAAGGTCGGGTTCGTCAGTCTCGGCTGCCCGAAAAATCTCGTAGACAGCGAAGTCATGCTCGGCACGCTGGCGCAGCACGGCTACGCCATTACCCACAGCAAACAGGATGCCGATGTACTCGTCGTCAACACCTGTGGCTTCATCGACAGCGCAAAGCAGGAATCCATCGATACGATTCTGGAGATGGCGGATCTCAAGACTTCCGGCAACTGCAAGAAACTCGTCGTCGCTGGCTGTCTGGCCGAACGCTATCGCGACGACATCCGTAAACAGATACCGGAAATCGATTTCGTTTTCGGTCCCGATGAGCTGGGCAAGATTCTCGAAGCCGTACGCATTGGCGACGATCCGATGGTCGATATCTCGATCGACTCTCTCTACAACTCAAAAGAAGTGCCAACGATTCCGCGGATTCTCACAACGCCGTCGTACATGGCGTATCTGAAGATCTCCGAAGGCTGCGACCATGTCTGTACATTCTGCGCAATTCCCGGATTTCGAGGAAAGTTCCGAAGCCGGTCCGTCAACGACCTGGTTGCGGAGGCCCGCCGCCTTGCGGATCATGGCGTGCGCGAACTGGTTTTGGTATCGCAGGATACGATGGCTTACGGCAAGGACATCGGCATCGACGACGGCATCACCACGCTGCTGCGCCAGCTTGCCGCGGTGGATGGCCTTCACTGGGTGCGTTTCCTCTACTGCTACCCGCATACGATTACCGATGCGCTGGTCCGCCTGGTGTCCGAAGAGGAACGTCTCTGCAAGTATTTCGATATTCCCTATCAGCACGCCAGCCGCCCGGTGCTCGACCGCATGTTGCGTGGAGGGAGCCGGGAAATTTATGAACGCCAGGTCGAACGGATTCGCAAACTGAACCCGGATGCCGGGCTTCGCACATCGTTCATCGTTGGATTCCCCGGCGAAACCGAAGAGGACTTCCAGGAAGTACTCCAGTTCGTACGGAATGTGGAATTCGATAATGTGGGCGTCTTTCTTTATTCCGACGAAGAAGGAACGAGCGCCTTCAGTCTCGATGGCAAAGTGACTCGCCGTACCGCCAGCCGGCGGCGAACGGAATTGATGAAGCTTCAGTCGAAAATCTCGAAACAAAAGCTTCGAGGAATGGTTGGACGAACCGTGGAAGTGCTGCTCGAAGGCGCTTCCGAGGAATCCGACTTGCTTCTTCAGGGACGTACCGGAGCTCAGGCGCCAGACATTGACGGACATGTCCTCATCAACGACAGCGGCGAACTCCAGGCTCGCACCGGCGAATTCTATCCGGTGGAGATTACCGGCAGCATGGAGTACGACCTGATCGGACGGATCATTTGAGCCATGCGGTGTCCCACTTGCGGCAAACCAGTGGAGTATGCGGGCAATCCCGCCCGGCCGTTTTGCAGCGAACGCTGCAAAATGATCGATCTGGGAAAGTGGGCCGGAGGAGTCTACCGGATTCCGACGCGAGAAAGTCCAACTGACGACTTCGAATCATCGAATGGGCCAATCGAATCATCAGAAGAATCGGACGACAGCGACTAAACCCTCCGGCATCCAGGACAGTCTCGCGATCGCTGTGGCGACCGGCGGTGGGGCCGGATTCATGCCGAAAGCTCCAGGGACGGCCGGAGCCATTGAAGGCGTGCTGGTCTATCTTTTAATGGAGAGACTGGACCTTGGTGCATACTTCGCACATGCTATAATTTTTTTCCTCATAATTGGCACGTGGTCCGCATATCGCGTGGAACTCTTCTGGGGCGGGGATTCTCAGCGCATCGTAGTAGACGAGATCGCCGGACAGATGATCACGTTTGGGCTAGCCGCCGGACGGTATCCGCTGTCGGCCCTTTACGTATTCATCGGTTTTGTTTTGTTTCGGCTCTTCGACATTACAAAACCATTTCCGCTGCGGCGCCTTGAGAACATGAAATGGGGCGCCGGCGTTATGGCCGATGATGTCGGAGCAGGCATCTACGCGCTTGTAGCACTGACTCTTATTCGGTATTTTTTCGGCGCATGAAACGTGAGTGATATCAGGATACTAAATGTGACTCCGCAGTCGGCTCTTCCCGGTGGAGAAGTCGTAATTGAATATACGAGTACGACAGCACACGGGAACGCGCAACCGGATGTCCGATTCGGCGACTACAGCGGTCAGGTCACCGTCGCCTCCAGCAGCAAGATCATGGTTCGGGTACCGGAGCTGTCTGCCGACTCGGGGACGGAAGATCTGCGCGTCAGCAGCAACGGCAATACGAGCAGGCCCTTTCACTATGAGATTGGGAAGCGCCTGGCGAGCAATCTCTATCCGGTCTCGAACCCCGCAGTCGACACGGATGGCAATGTCTATGTCACCTACAGCGGAAGACGAGGCCAGAAGACACCCGTTTCGGTTTATAAAATCACGCCCAAGGGCGCCGTTACTCCATTTGCCACCGAGATCATGAATGCGACGGGACTGGCGTTCAGCATGACGGGAGAGCTCTTCGTATCGAGCCGCTTAGACGGCAACGTCTATGCGATTGAGCCATCGGGGCACATGCGGCTTTTTACCGAAGGCATGGGTATAGCGACCGGTATAGCCTTTGATCGAATTGGAAACCTGTACATCGGGGATCGCAGCGGCAGCATTTTCAAAATCAGTCCCGACCGTGAGATTTTCGTTTTCGCAACGCTGGAACCGAGCATTGCGGCCTATCATCTGGCCTTTGGGATGGACAACCATCTCTACATCACCGGCCCGACTACATCCAGCTTTGATTCGATTTATCGAGTGACTCCGAACGGTGAAGTCGAACGGTACTTTACCGGTCTCGGCCGGCCTCAGGGCATGGCCGTCGACATCGAAGGTTATGTGTATGTGATTGGTTCATACCGTGGACGCCACGGCGTGTTCCGAATTCGTGAGGGCAAACCGGAACTCGTGGTTGCCGGTATGAGCCTCGTGGGACTGGCCTTCGATTTCGAGGAGAATCTGATGGTGACCAACCTCGTTGCCGATTCCGGTTCACTTTACAAAGTCCGGCTGGGAATCATGGGGAAACCCCTTCCGTAAACGCGCATGCTATCTGCTGAAATTATTGCCATCGGATCGGAACTTCTCACCCCGGGATTCATGGACACCAATTCGCTCTTCCTTACTCGTCAGCTGAACGAAATTGGAATACCCGTTGTGATGAAGTCGATTGTCGGCGACGACGAAACGTACCTCGAACAGGCGGTGCGTGGATGTCTGGCACGGACTCCGCTTCTCATCACCATCGGCGGCCTCGGCCCGACAGAGGACGATGTCACCAAGAAAGTCGTGGCGCGCGTTCTGCAGCGTCAGCTGGTTCTCGACGATGACGTACTTGAAGCGATTCAGAAGCGGTTCAAAGCGCGCGGTGCGGAAATGCCAGTCAACAATGCCCGGCAGGCACTGGTATTGACCGGAT
>Ga0184628_10001509_pt1 | contig 11472 bp, 11 predicted proteins | sample PLM4_5_b1_FD_133149 | JGI IMG/M metagenome (GOLD analysis project Ga0184628, IMG submission 133149) | Groundwater sediment microbial communities from an aquifer in East River, Colorado, USA - PLM4_5_b1 | ecosystem: Environmental > Terrestrial > Soil > Riparian zone | place: USA: East River...
AGATGGAAAGTCGGACATCCTCTGGAAGGATACTGCAGGAAACGCCGCGATCTGGCTGATGGATGGGCCGAATGTTTCCAGCTGGAGCAGTATGGGCAATGTATCGGACCGAACATCACAATAGCCTGAGGACAATAGCCTGAGGAATTGATTATTTAATAGGCAGTGCTCAGGCTGCGTTTACCACTCCTGGTCCGTTTTAACCGTTGCAGGAGACACCGATGGTCTTTGATGTGTTCGATATACGCCTCAAATGCGATTTGATCTGCGCTCGTTGCCTTTGTATCATGACTCGACTTCCCCAGGACGAAATCCCCGCAGAGTTCTGCATCACATTGTGAAGCGTCCTTTCGGGCAAGTTCGAACTGCCTTTTCAATGCAAGCCGGTCGACACAATCGGGTTTCGAAGGTTTCACGGATAGTCCTTTTGCGAAAATGTTTGGGCACTCCTTTTGATTTTCCCTTTTGTCAGAATTTCTAAACGGCAATTCACAGGCCAAACGGTTGAGCGGAATAGTTGAGCGGAATAAATGGCAATTGCAGTCCGTGCAACGACCACAATGTGGCAGCGGATAGCCATCGACGCGGTAAAGCAATTGCGATGGCGTGAGAATTCTTCATGACGTCTTCCTGAGAAGGCCGATGTCTGGCGTTGAGATTAATGTGAAATCCCTCCACCGCTCCATTTCGAGTCTTTGTCGCATGGACGGTACCAAAAATGCTTGTCTTTAGATGGGGTCTTTCCAGGGCCGTCACTTCAAAACGAGGGAGATCTCATGGTTTGGATGATTGCTATCGGCTTAGTCATTGGAATCTGGACGATTATATTGACGCCCGAGCGCGATCCGGTAGGAGGAATAGTTGCCGTAGTTGTGGGGATGGCAGGCTCCACCGTGCCTGCCGTGTTAGGCACCGCCTTGGGCTGGTACCGCATTGGAGAGCCTGCGGGAATCATCAGTTCAGTTGTGGGGGCCATTTTGCTGTCGTGTGTCTATTTGGCATTGCTCATGCGCGAACTCCAGGAGGCCGAGCCACCCGCGAAGCATGCCAGCCGCTGAGCAGATTCGGGTTGTTAAAGTACCGGCGACGACGTCCTCCAACTCTAGGAGCCGAGACAGCTGCACATGAAATCGGCGAATCCTCATCCAATGATAAATGCAATTTCGAGTAGTTGAAGTCACCTACAGGTTCTGATTTATCGATGTTGACGGACTTTTCTTTAGATTGGTTTTCCACTACGCTTACGCCTTCTGCTGTTGATTTCCCATGAAGCGAAAATTGCTGAGTTTTGCGTGAAATCAGGTGTTACTTGCTCTTTAGAAAGTACAGTTGGCCGCTTACATTTGCGACCAAGCCTGCCTGCAGAGAAAGCAACCGATCATGACGCTACGGAATAATAGAATCGAACCTTCCCCGCCAGGCAACGCTTCTCAAAAGCGATATTTCCCAGGCAATACGGAAATGGCGCAGCGAATGTGCGAGCTGGATTGGTCCAGGAGTCCGCTCGGCCCGGTGGAGAGTTGGCCGCAGGCCCTTCGGACCCAAGTCAGTACCTGCCTCGATTGTGCGTTTCCGATCATAATTTGGTGGGGCCCGGAACTTGTCATTCTTTACAACGATGAATATTCACCGATGCTTGGTCCAACGAAGCACCCTTCAGCGCTCGGTGAACGGGGCGCAAAGGTGTGGGCGGAGATTTGGGACGTCATTGAACCGATGTTATCTCAGGTCCTTAAACGTGGGGAAGCAACCCGTTCGCGAGACCTTTTGCTTCACATCAACAGGGGTTATCTCGAAGAGGCGTACTTCTCTTTTTCATACAGTCCGATCCACCTGGAAAACGGCGAAGTCGGCGGAGTCTTTTGTCCGGTCATTGAGACTACAGGCAAGGTTATCGGGGAGCGGCGTCTTCGAACGCTTCGGGACCTGGCGGCCAAATGCAAAGGTTCAGTCCGAGAGGATTTTGTCTACCAGTCTGCGTCTGAGGTCTTAGCGAGCAACCCGCAGGATCTTCCCTTTGTGATTATCTATGGAATCGATGATGAACAGTCGGTTGCCTCGCTCAAGGCGACAGCGGGAATCTCGCCTGGTGATTTTGCAGCGCCGCAGCGTGTTGAACTCAAGACAGATGAGCCGGGGATTTGGTCTTTAGCGGCTGTTGCGCATTCGGGAGAGACTCTTCAATTGCGTGATCTGGAAAAAGCCTTCGATCGCCTGCCGACTGGCGCATGGAAAGTTCCCGTTAACAGCGCATTGGTGCTTCCTGTCTTGCTGCCGGGCGAGGATCGTCCTCGCGCCATCATAGTGGCGGCGGTCAGCCCCATGCGCGCTCTTGACGAAGACTACAGAACATTCTTTGGTCTTATCGCGACGCAGATTGCATCGGGTAGTGCCGATGCGCAAGCTCTCGAAGCAGCGCGACAGCGTGCCGAAGCGCTCGCCGAGATAGATCGCGTCAAAACAACATTCTTCAATAACGTAAGCCATGAATTCCGCACGCCGCTCACGCTCATGCTCGGACCCCTTGAGGAATTGGCTGAGAGCGCAAAGAATATTTTGCCGAAGGAATCAAATGCGATTCTGGATGTTGCCCACCGCAATTGCCTCCGGCTCCTGAAGCTCGTCAACAACCTGCTCGATTTTTCCCGGATTGAAGCGGGGCGCGTTGACGCCAGTTATGAGGCGACGGATCTCGCCGCGATGACGTTAGAACTCGCCAGCACTTTCCGCTCAGCAATTGAAAAGGCCGGGCTGCGCTTGACGGTGAATTGTATCGATCTTCCGAAGGGCGAAACAGCATATGTGGATCGAGATATGTGGGAGAAGATTGTTCTCAACCTTCTCAGCAATGCATTCAAGTTCACATTTGAGGGCGAAATCACGGTCACGCTGGGCCTGCGCGGAGAGTACATCGAACTCGCGGTAACCGATACGGGAATTGGGATTTCAGAAGCGGAATTGCCAAAGCTGTTTGAGAGATTTCATCGAGTTAAAAACGCTCGCGCACGAACACTTGAAGGCTCCGGAATTGGGTTGGCGCTGGTACAGGAATTAGTCCGACTGCATGGAGGCGAAGTCACGGTTCAGAGCCTTCAGGGAAAGGGCAGCAGCTTCATTGCCACCATCAAGAGGGGAAGAGAGCATCTGCCCGGAGATCGGATTGGAGTGGCGCGAAGCCTGACATCCACTCACACGGGAACGGAGGGATTCGTCGAGGAAGCCTTGAGATGGCTCCCGGAGAGAGGCGAGGGCGCTACAGAACTGCCTGAGATAATTCCAGAAATGCCGCTCATCCCTTCCGTAAAATCGAGCGCTCAGGCTCACATTCTCCTCGCGGATGACAATGCGGACATGCGTGGCTATCTTCAGCGGTTGCTCTCCCGAGACTATGTTGTAACGGCAGTCGCCGATGGCGAAGCCGCACTGACTTGCATTGGTCTCGATCTGCCTGATCTCGTTCTGACTGACGTCATGATGCCGAAGTTGGACGGTTTTGGCTTGCTTGCCGCAATTCGTGGCAATGAGCACACGCGTTCACTCCCGGTAATCATGCTGTCGGCTCGCGCCGGAGAGAATTCTTTGATCGAAGGATTGTCCGCGGCTGCTGATGACTATTTGACCAAGCCGTTCAGTGCCCGCGAACTGCTGGCCCGTGTCGCATCTCAACTTCAATTGGCAACTGTGCGCAGACAAACCGAGCACTTGCTCCGGCTGCACAGCGGCCAATTTGAAACGTTGGTGAATCAAGCTCCGCTGGGTGTCTATCTCGTCGACGCCGATTTTCGGATAATCCAGGTAAATCCGGTTGCTTTGCCTGTATTTGGCGATATCAAAGGCGGGGTTATGGGACGAGACTTTGATGAAATCATCCATTTTCTCTGGGAGAAAAAATACGCTGATGAAATCGTCAGGATTTTTCGTACTACCCTTGAGACTGGCGCACCATATATTACGCCGGAGCAAACGGAGTTCCGAATTGATCGCGGAATCACGGAATACTACGAGTGGCGGGTGGACCGAATCACGCTGCCTGATAACCGCTACGGTCTCGTCTGTTACTTCCGAGACATTTCCTCACACGTCATCACTCGTGCCGCTTTGGAAGACGCTGATCGCAGAAAAGATGAGTTTCTTGCGACCCTGGCCCACGAGCTCCGAGGTCCGCTGGCACCCATGCGTAATACCCTGGAAATTCTTAAGCGGTCGGGACGTGACGATGAACAGCAGACTGCGGCCTCCGATATTCTTGAAAGACAGTTGGGGCAGCTGACGCGGCTGGTTGATGATTTGCTGGATGTGAGTCGAATCTCGAGAAACAGTATTGAGCTTCGTAAGGACCGTGTTGAGCTGGGTTCGATCGTTCACTATGCTGTCGAAACCTGCAGTCCTCTAATTCAAAGTTTGGGACATAGAATGACGGTGAGCTTGCCTCCCGATCCGATCTACCTTGACGCAGATCTCATTCGGCTCGCTCAAGTTGTCGGAAATCTTCTCCACAATGCGTGCAAATATACGGAGCCCGGCGGCCAGATTTGGCTTACAGCGGAGCGAAAGGGAAGTCAGGTTGTCATTTCTGTAAAGGATACGGGTATCGGAATTCCAGGGGACAACCTGGAAAGCGTTTTCGAAATGTTCAACCAGGTTGCGGGGTCATTGGATCGCTCTCAGGGAGGGCTCGGCATTGGCCTGATGTTGGTCAAGCGTCTGGTTGAAATGCACGGGGGAACGGTAGTCGCCCGGAGCGAGGGTGTAAATGGGCGTGGCAGTGAATTTATAGTTCAATTACCAATGCTTGCTTCCGAGATCTTAGAGCCGTCTTCCGATGGAGATGAGGAGCCCTTGTTCGGCTTACGCGGACGGCGGATCTTAGTCGTCGATGACAATCGCGATTCGGCGCAGAGTCTTTCTATTTTGTTATCGACCATGGGGAATGAAACTGCGCTGGCCCATGATGGTGTGGAAGCCTTCGAAAAAACAATGGAGTTCCACCCGGACGTCATTCTTTTGGATATCGGACTCCCAAAGATGAATGGCTACGATACGTGCAGCGCAATCCGCAAGACGGCTCGTGGCCCTGACATTCTGATCATCGCCTTGACAGGGTGGGGACAAGATGGAGATCGAATGAAGTCTAAAGACGCTGGTTTCGATGCACATCTCGTCAAACCAGTTGATCTGGAAAACCTATTAAAGATTTTGGACGCAAGAAACACATTGTCGTCCTGAAGTTTTCCAGTGGATGCATTATGAGCGGCGGGAGGAGTTCTGCGGAGCAGGCGCTACTCCCACCCTCCGTTGCGCTTCTCCACCGGGAGGATTCTCATGAACGCTTCCACCGCATGGATCTTGCTGTCGTAGACCTTGAACGTTTCCCACACCGTGAGTTGGTCGCCGCCGCGTTCGCGCACGCCCCAGGCCATGCGCAGCCAGACAATGCCCATGCGCTCATCGACAGCGACGACGCGCGTTTGCACGTCACCGAGGCGATTGAAAATAGCGAGTGATTGCGTCGAGATGTTCTGGCAGCCGGGAGCAAACTTGCAGTCGGGACCTGCCATCACCTGGCCGTTTTCGTAGCGATAGGCATCCGAGGCAAAGGGCGCGTTCACGTCGGCAAAAGTCTTCGCGGCGTTGAGTCCTGCCGGATAATGCAGCGCCGCCTTGATGGCCTCGTCGCGAGTCGAAAGCTGCTCGGGGCGAGGCGCGTAGTTCATCACTTCGCTCGGCGCGCTGAGGCCATCGATGTTGAAGATCAGCCCTTCTGCACTACTGTGCGTGGCCACGAGTTCGACTTCGGTCAGCTTGTCCGCGACGACCTTCAGCCGCACCACCAGCATCACGGGAGCCCCGTTTTCCTCCACCATGACGTGGGCGCCGGCCACGCCGGCGCGCTCGTCGATGATGTCCTGGCGAAAGCCGCGCAGCCGCGTCACCGTGTTGACCAGGCCGACTCTTGCGAGCGGCTTCTCGACGGCGTCTTCGGTAACACGCAGCTTGTCGGCGACGGGAAGTCCCTTTACGTCGTGCTTCAGGAAGGCATACAGCAGCTGCGTGACCTTGGCGCGCAGACATTCGCGGTCGCAGGTGGTGGCGGGTTGTTGCACCGCGTTCGCGGTGACGCCCCACACGCAAACCGTCAGAAGCAATCCAAGGATCGTCTTGTTCTTCATCGCATTTCCCTCAACTGCGTTATCGATTCCACTTGAAGCTACTCGAACGTCGTCAATGCCTTTATCGGGAAGTAATCGGTTTAGGTTTTCGTTCTGCCATTTCCGATTCCAGGTTCATTAATTCGATTTCTGGCAACCAGATATACAATTCGTTCCCGTCCAGGTCTTTGATCACGAGCGTAGGTCTCCCCCAATCGTCGCGCGAAAACTGGATCCCTCTTGCGCGGATGTGCTCGCATATCGCTCTCGCCTGATTATCTTCAAGACCAATGAACGCGCGGCCATGTCCCGCTCGGTCTTTGGTGTCGTCAAAAGTTTGATTGAGGATAAGCTCGAATCCGAACATGTTGACTTGGAAAACGCATGCTCGGCCTTCGTGCTGATTGTTCCAATCCAGCCCGAAGCCGAGGGTCTGCGTATAGAAGGCAAGCGCGGCTTCACCATCCTTAACAAAGAAGACGCTTCTCCCATAGAAATTATCCATTGAGCCTCCTAACCTTCGCCGGCGCAGGAAGAGTCCTTCGCGGCTTTCGTTTCAATGTTCCCTATCCCAGATAGCTTTCCTCTTAGCAGTCCTGGCGGGTGCGGAGCGCAATGGTTTCCACCTGGGTGGCGAGCTACTTCAGCTCAATGGCGATAACGCGCTGAGTACCCTTCGACAGGAGCTCGCTATGAGTGCGATCCCTCGGATTGAACTTTGCCTGACCGAAGACATAGGAATTGACTGTGGTCTTGCCGTCGAGAGTCGTCGACGACAGGTCTCCATTGTCCAGATACACGACAACGACGTCCTTATCATGAAAATGCATCGCCGTCGCCTTGCCGGGGGTCCAGGAAAAATCCCACACGACAACCCGTGGATTGTCGAAAACCATCTTCGATCCTTCGCGCGGAAACGCATCGGGATAGCCGCTCGTGTTCGGCAGCGGCGAGACCTTGACGTCCTTCAATTCGACGATGATGGAATGGCGGGGCGCATCCGAGACGCCTTCCTGCACCTCCGCGTTTCCTTTTTGGTTGAACGAGACCTGCCCTTTCTTCACGGAATTCACACTGGAGCGGCCGTTCTGTGAGGTGACCTTCACCGACGCATCTGCCAGATCCACGACCAGGAAGTCCAAGGTGTGGCGATGCAGTGGCGTCGCCTTGGCTTTTTCCACGGTGACGTCCCACACGGTGACGCGCTCGTTATCGATGAGCTGCCTGGCGCCTGCACGCGGAAACGCGTTGGGAGGTTCCTGGAGCGGTTTTGGGAGTATCGCAACCAGCAGGGCAAGAAGTGCGGTTTTCATGCGGGCGATTCTACGTCAGTCGCCCGCCAGCGGATGAGGAAAATCCGTCTAACCGAAAAACAGCGCCGGCAGTTCGAAGTCACTATGAAATGACAGCAATTCCACCGCCTTCCTACTCAGACTCAGAACGCAATCCGAACCGTAAAAACGATGGAGCTTCGAAGATCTTTTTGTGTAACAAATTGGCGGGGGCTGATGGGCTCCTGTTAGGGCCCCGGAAGAATCACCAGATTGGGGCACATCAACCTCAACAGTCCAACGGCTACATGGGGCAGCCCAACAATTTTCACATCGCGTCCCGCCCCTAAGACTTCCGTGAGGATGTCCTTTGTAATGGCAACCCATCCGCCGGACGTTTGATAACTAAGAACGAACTCCCCCTCCTGCCGATCGCGCAGTAGCTTCGACTGTTCATAAAGGTCCGCCTTATGCGCAGTCACAATGTTCATGTCTGACGATTGGATATACTGCACCGGAAGTTCCGGAATCCGCGAGATCGTCGAATCAGGCTGTAGATCATCTCCGGTCTGGATGAATAGACGACCAGTTTGAACGGCAACGTTCGCCTCGCCATCGGAAACGCATCCGGAAACGCGCCTTTGCAGCGCATGCTCAATCCGAGCGAAAATGTCTTCGGCAAACTGTTGGGGGTACTCGAACAGCTTTGCCATTTCCTGTTTGATGTGTGGTAACTTTCGCCAGCCGCTCACCCAGGCGAGCTTGTCGGCTTCCCCATCCACAAAGACATCTTCAAGACTGAAACGCGTAACGGCATCGAGCTGTACAGTCTTGAGCGCCATATGCTCCAGGAGATTGGATGAGAACCCATAAAGGACCCCATATGGAGAATAGCCGCCGTCAACTGGCCGGAAGTGCTGGCAATCGTCGTACAACGGCTTCGACAGGCGGCTGATCCGTTCTTCGTATTCCTGGAGCAACTGAACGTGTCGTCGTCCCATGGGCGTATAGGCAACGTGTCCATCGCGATCCGTCGTTGCGAAGAGATGCTCGATCATGCTGTAAGGACCCAGCAAGTCGAGACGATTCATAAACAACTCTGGATCCGGAGAAATGCCCTGACAAATGGCGGCTGCCAATTCGAGCCTTTTCTTAGCACCGCCACTATGCCCGGCGTGTTCATAAGCGTCTTCATAAGCATGAAGGAGCGGCACGAGACCTTGAATCAGCAGGGCGAGATCAAGGGCATTGGATTTGCGTGTGCTCAGAACCAGCCTGTTCTCATCAAGAGGCACACTCTTTTTCAGGGAGAGGTGGCGAAGCTGTGAACGCAGGTGCCCGCCAGCCATTCGAACTCCGGCCTTTTGGATTTCAATACGGTCCTCTTCCGAAAGGGTCTCTGCGATTTGTTCCGCGACTTCAAAATACCCCACCAGTTCATCGGTTGTTGGGCTCTGTGCGATCGGGATCAGCCATCGCGCATCTCGTATGATCACCGGGTGATCCGCCGCCGTGATTTTCCATAACTGGTCGAGCACGCCTTGAACCTGCGAGAGCCGATCGCTCGCACTGTTCGATCCGGCGTCCCACAGGCGCATAATCAATAACGCAAGCTGCCGTATCACATACAAGTTAAACAGAGTGTGCGCATAGCGAACGCGACCACTGTGACCCGGCCAATGAGTCTGCCGCCACAAATGAAAGCCGCGCACCATCATCTCCGCCGGATCGACCAGCTCGTTATGCTGTCCGGGCATCTCACGAGGCTTAAACCCACTTGCCCAATGCGCTTTTTCCAACTGACCTCTGAGACTAGATTGGTCGCGGGTGACGCCGGTGAGTGTGAAAAAGCAATCCTCAAAGTGACGAGACAGAAGGGGCTCGTCTTGCAGATACTGGATCGGCTTTCGTTGGGCGTTCAGCAGCCCTTGTATTCTCTCGACGATTTCATCGCGATGGGCCAGGAAGAATTGGAGGAGTTCGACATGCGCGCGAAAAGACTGCGGACCGGGATGCTGTGCGGCTGGCCTCTCTTCCGGTGCAGAAAACGGATCACTCGATTCGCCCATCGCAATACTCCCCCCTGAAGCGCAAGCCAAATACTAGCTGAACCACATCAAAGTGCAGAGCGTTTAAGCGGCACATCAACCGATAAATCGACGGATTTGCCCGTGGTACCAAACCCATTGGTATTGACCGAGAAAATGAACTCGTCGTTCATCCGTTGGCTTTGCCACCTGCCAACACAGTTTCGTAATGTTCAACAGTTGGAGATGGATCATAGAAATGATGGAGAAGGGTTCGCCACTGCTGATACTCCGCCGATTGGCGGAACCCAACAGTGTGATCTTCCAGTTGGTCCCAGCGAACTAGCAGAATGTATCGGCTCGATTGCTCGATGCACCGCTGAAGTTCATGACCTTGATACCCACGCATACGAGAAAGAATTGCTGAGGCTTTTTCAAAGGCGGACTCGAATTGAGGTCCGAGGCCCGGCTTGACGTCAAGTTTCGCAACTTCGAGAATCATGCGGCCAGTTTGAAGAAGGAGGCCTCCGCAGTCAATCAGTCCGACAATCGTCGCGAGGAGGCTGCCACCGTTTCGCTTCAGCGTAACTCTTATCGAAGCGAAAAAAGAAATATTCAACCTTCACATGACACGCAGTGACCCACTGGATACCGAGGTGGTTTATGAAACACGCCGCGAGTGGGTAGCTGCTGTCGGCAGAGTTTAAGGTTCTTTGCTGCGTAGCGTTGAGTCATAATTTACTTCGGCGCGAACCCGCGCCTCCTCCCTCGACTGGGGAAGTACTACCGTGCAGGGTTAGCCGTTCATCAAAACTCAGGGGTTGAAACGATCGCATAACGAGGGGTTGCGAGGAACGCTCAACACTGGAGGTTTGTATGAAGTTCACCGCACCTGTTTCCATCCTCAAGCAACAAGCCAAAGCTCTGTCTCGCAAAGAGAAAATTCCGCTTCATCAAGCGTTGGACCGCATCGCGTCTCGGGAAGGATTCAACGCCTGGAGTCTACTAGCCGCTAAGGCCGCCTCGGACAGGCCGAGTGAGAAATTTCTTGAACAGCTGAGTTCAGGCGATCTCGTTCTTATAGCCGCCCGGCCAGGACAAGGAAAAACCCTGTTCAGCTTGGGACTCGCCGTGGAGACGATAAGGCAAGGCAATCGAGCGGCGTTTTTCACATTGGAGGTCACTCAAGCGGATGTCGCCAAATGTTTCGAGATCCTTGACGAGAAGCTATCCAATTTCACAGACAGGTTTTTAATCGATGATTCGGATCAGATCTGTGCCGATTACATTGCTACTCGACTGGCATCTGCACCTGCGAAAATGCTGGTGATCATCGATTATTTGCAACTACTGGATCAGAAGCGCCTCAATGCCAGCATTGCGGATCAGATCCATCGACTCAAGGCTCTTGCTCGGGAGCGTCAGCTGATCATGGTGTGTTTGTCTCAAATCGACCGGCGCTATGATGCTACGAAACAACCATTTCCCGGTTTTGGAGATGTCCGACTGCCAAACCCGCTGGATATCGGCCTCTTCAATCACGCGTGCTTCCTGAACCGCGGCAGATTGCAATTGGCAGTCCCACCGGCATAGGTACACGGGAGCTTCGGCTTTGTCGCACCTCCGGACTCATCGATGTATCGCACAAGTGTGTCGGGAATTCGAAGGCCATTCCGGATTTGATGAAGGGAGTTGGATGCCCTGCACCGGTTGATGCACACTGGTCCGCGTGAAGACGGGTATTGCGAGTGAGACTGCAGCAATTGTGTGCATGGGGCGCGCCATTGCGCACGGCCGGACCGTCGTCGAGGCCTTCAGCGATCGCACGGCTATGACGCTGCTGTCCGCTGAGCAGCAAGCGGAAGTCGAACGGATCCGTCAAGGACCGCGCCCGAAGGCATGGCGTGCGCGGTTCCGCTACGAGCACCTGACGAGGGAGGCCCAGATGATGGTGGCGCGAACCGTGGCAATTGACGCGGATCTACGGAGTGCGGCGGTGCCCCAGGTCGTCATACTGGGCGCTGG
>Ga0184628_10001510_pt1 | contig 11471 bp, 7 predicted proteins | sample PLM4_5_b1_FD_133149 | JGI IMG/M metagenome (GOLD analysis project Ga0184628, IMG submission 133149) | Groundwater sediment microbial communities from an aquifer in East River, Colorado, USA - PLM4_5_b1 | ecosystem: Environmental > Terrestrial > Soil > Riparian zone | place: USA: East River...
CGCGGCGTTGGCGGTCGGCTGGAAGCTGGCGCTGGTCGCCGCCGCGTACGTGGCGCTGCAGGCGCTGTACTCGGGCCCGCTGAAGCACATCGTGATCATCGACGTCCTGGCGTTGAGCATCGGGTTCGTCTTGCGCGCCGCGGCCGGCGCGGTCGCGATCGACGTGCGCATCAGCCACTGGCTGTTCGTCTGCACGATCCTGCTGGCGATGTTCATCGCGCTGGCGAAGCGCCGGCACGAGCTGATCCTGCTGGCCGACGGCGCCGCCAGCCACCGGCCGATTCTCGGCGAGTACAGTCCTTATCTGCTCGATCAGATGATCGGCGTCGTCACAGCGTCGACGCTGATCGCTTACATCTTCTATACGATCAGCCCTGAGACGGCGGAGAAGTTCGGCACCGACCTGCTCGGGTTGACCATTCCGTTCCCTCTATACGGGATTTTCCGCTATCTGTACCTGGTGCACCGCCGCGAGGGCGGCGGCAGCCCGGCGGAACTCCTGATCAACGACCGGCCGCTGCTCACCTGCGTGATGCTGTGGGTCGCGGCGGTCGTGGTCATCATCTATGCCTGATTTCAACGTCCGCTCCGACTCGGTCAACGTCGAGCAAATCATGGATCAGATCCGCGCGCGCATCCGCGAGAAGCGCGGTGTCGACTACACCGAGCAGGAAGTCCGCGAGCTTGCTGCGGTCAAGCTGGAAAAATTCCTCGATCCGCGCGGTGTCCGATCGGATCTCCTGGAGCAGTTCCGCAAGAAGGAATCGGCGGAAACCTCGCAGCCGCTGCCGAACTATGAGTTCACCGATCAGACGCTCTACGAGACGCATCGCGCGCCGATCCGGTGGATCCGCCAGCTGCTCAACCCGCTCTTGAAGCTGTTCTTCAATCCAAACCCGCTGATCCAGGCGCTGCACATCCAGTCGCAGCTCAATACGATGACGGTTGAGCGCGATGCAGCCCGCCGCGGCCTCGTTCAGCTGCAGTATGAAGTGCTGCACAACCTCGTCCTCGAGACGACGCGATTAGGCATCGAGGTGAAGAACCTGAAGATGCGCGTCGAGTCGCTGACCGGCCGCCTCGAATTCAACGAGCGCCGCGCCCGGGCCCTGGAAAGCGTCGTCGTCTACAAATCACCCGACGAGCGGGAACGGGGCGGCGGCGGCGGCAGAGCTCCGCACGCGGAGCCGCCGGTGCCACGAGCGGAACCACCGGCGCCCCGATCCGAGGCGGCGACGCAGCCCGCTGCTCCGCCGGCTGAGACGAGCGAAGGACCCGGCCAGCGCAGCCGTCGTCGACGCCGCCGGCGTGGCCGCCGCGGCGGCGGGCTGGCATCGACGATCATGGGCGGACCTCAGGCGCCGGCGACGTCCGCGCCGGAAGCCGACGCCGTCCGCGAAGCCGTCGGCGACCACGGCACCGCGGCCGAGAGCATCGAGAGAGAGATGGCCGCCGACTCGACGTCCGGACCGGAAACGGACGATTTAGGCCCCGGCGAAGAGTGAAGCTCGCAGTCGTCGTTCAGCGCTACGGGCCGGCAATCAACGGCGGCGCCGAGCTTCACGCGCGCTACGTCGCGGAACACCTTGCCCGGCATGCCGAGGTCGAAGTTCTGACGACGTGCGCCACCGACTATGTGTCGTGGCGCAACGAGCTGCCGGCGGACGTCGAGATGATCAACGGCGTGTCCGTCCGTCGCTTCCGCGTCCGCCAGGAGCGCGACACCACCGATTTCGGCCGGCGCTCCGATCACGTGTTCAAGCTGCCGCACTCAATCGCCGACGAGCTCGCCTGGCTCGATTCGGAGGGGCCGGCGAGCCCGTCGCTGGTGCGGTTCATCAACCGCAACGCATCGCGCTACGACTACTTCTTCTTTTTCAGCTACCGCTATTACCACGCGTATCACGGGCCGCGCGCGGCGCCGTCGCGGGCGGTACTCGTGCCGACCGCTGAACGCGACGACGCGATCGGCTTGTCGATATTCCCGGCGATCTTTCGCGGCGTCCGCGCCATCATGTACAACTCGCCGGAAGAGCGCGCGATGATCGAGGCGATCGCCGCCAACCAGCAGGTGCCGTCGGTCGTGGTCGGCATCGGGTCGGAAGTCCCCGCGAACCCGCAGCCCGGACGGTTTCGCCAGAAGTTCAACATCCGCGGCCCGTTCGCCGTGTATGTCGGCCGCATCGACGAAAACAAGGGCTGCCGTGAGCTGTTCGAGGCGTTCCTCGAGTACGTCCGCAGCGAATCGACGCGCCTGACTCTCGTCCTGATCGGCAATTCGATGCTGCCGATCCCGGAGCACCCCCGCATCCGCCATCTCGGGTTCCTCGACGACGGCGACAAGTTCGACGCCATCGCCGGATCCGAGCTCCTCGTCATGCCGTCGTATTTCGAGAGCCTCTCGATGGTGGCGCTGGAAGCCTGGGCCCTCGGCCGGCCGGTGTTGGCGAACGCCAGGTGCGACGTGCTGAAGGGCCAGTCGATTCGCTCCAATGCCGGGCTGTATTACGAAACCCGAGCCGAGTTCGTCGAGACGCTGAGAGCGCTCGAGTCGAACCGCTGGCTGAGCGTCGCGCTCGGGCGGAATGGCCGCCAGTTCTTCCGCGAGCACTACGACTGGCCGGTCATCGAACGGAAGTATCTCGACATGATGGCGAGGCTGGCGAACGAGCCGGCCGGCCCGGGTATCGAGCCCCTCCCCGGCTGGCTGGCCCGGCGCCGGCGGGATCGTCCCGCCGCGCGAGAGGTGGCGGCGGCGCTCGCGGCCGGGCCCGTCGTTCGCAGCGAACCGCCTCGCATGGTCGACACGACCCAGTCCCAGACCCCGACGCGGCCGGCGCCGCCGCCGGCGCAACGCCGATCCGGCGCCGAGCGCGACCACGGCGACAGGCGCCGCCGCGGATGGCAGGCGCGCCCGCAGGCACGGCGTCAGCGGCCAGGTGGCGCGTGAGATCGCCGCGCCCGGCGGTTCATCAGGTGCTGGCGACGCTCGGCTACGGCGATGCGATCGGCCACGAGGTGCTCGGGATCCAGCGCGTGCTGCGCGGCGCCGGATACGAGTCGGACATTTTCGTGGAAACCGCCGAGCGGGTTCTCGAGCCCTTGACCCGCGACTATCGGGAGCTGGTCGACGCGTCGCATCCCGACAACCTCCTGCTTCACCACTTCGCGATCGGCTCGAAGGCCTCGCGCGCGGCGTTCGCTCTGCCCGATCGGATGGCGCTCATCTACCACAACATCACGCCGCCGGAATACTTCATCGGCGTCCACCGCACGCTCGTCGGCCAGTGCTTTCGCGGGCGCCGCGAGCTGCGCGCTTACGTGCCGCGCTGCGACCTGGCGCTCGGCGACTCGGAATTCAACCGGCAGGACCTCGAATCCCTCGGCTTCCCCAGGACCGCCGTGCTGCCGGTGGTCCCCGACTTTTCACACCTCGATCGCGAGCCGAACCGGTTCGTCGCCGAACGCCTCGACGACGACTGGACGAACATCCTGTTCGTCGGCCGCGTGATCGCGAACAAGAAGATCGAGAACGTGATCCGCTTCTTTCACGCGTATCACACGATGTTCAACCCGCGGTCGCGCCTGATCATCGTCGGCATGTACAACCTGTTCGAACGCTACCTGGCCGGCTTGACGCATCTCGCCGCCGAGCTCGGACAGTCGCACGTACACTTCACCGGCCACATTTCGAACGAGGAGCTGGTCGGCTACTACGAGATCGCCGACCTGTTCCTGTGCGCGAGCGAACACGAGGGATTCTGCGTTCCCCTGGTCGAGGCGTTCTACAAGCAGGTGCCGGTGCTCGCTTACGCCGCCACGGCGGTGCCCGGCACGATGGATGGCGCCGGCGTCCTGTTCGACGACACGGCGCCGCTGCACGTCGCGCAGCTGATGGACGCGATCCTGTCCAACCCGCGGCTTCAGGACCAGATCGTCGACGGACAGCTCGCCGCGGTCAGCCGCCTGCAGTCCAAGGACTTCCCCGGAACGCTGCTCGGGTTCGTCGAGCGCATCCTCAGCGGGCCCCGCGCACCGCTGCCGCGGGTCGCGCCGGGCTTCTGGCGGCAGTTCGACGAAGCGGAAGCGCTCGACGAGATTCGCAAGTTCAGGCCCGCGGCATTCAAGCGCCTGCCGGACGCGCCATGATCGTCAACCAGTGGCTTCCGGCCGCGCACCGCGGCGATGCGATCGGCGACGGCGCGCGGCGGCTGCGCGAGCTGATCCGGAAACTGGGGCACGAGGCGGAGCTCTACGCCCTGACCATCGACGAGGACCTCCTCGGCGAGGTCCGGCCGTTCAGCGACCCTGCGGCCACTGGCGGCGACGTCACGATTTTTCACTTCGCGCTGCCGTCTCCGATGACCGAGGCGTTCGCGAAGCTGCGTTCGGGCCGCGCCCTGCTCTACCACAACGTCACGCCGGCGGCGTATTTCGCACCGCACGACCCGGCATTGTTCAGGCTGGCCGTGATTGCCCGCCAGGAACTGGCGTCGCTCGTCGGCCGCGTCGATGTCGCGCTCGGCGTCTCCGAGTTCAACCGCAGCGAGCTGGAGGCGCTTGGCTTTCAGCGGACCGGCGTGCTGCCGCTGGCTGTCGACACGGCGCGAATCACGCGCGCCGCCGGACGCCCGGCGCTCGACAGGCTCCTGGACGATGACTTCGTCAATTTCCTGTTCGTCGGACGGATTGCCCCGAACAAGCGGATCGAGGATCTGATCCGCCTGGGCGAATACTACAAGCGCTATGTCGACGCGTATTACCGGTTCATCTTCGTGGGCCGTTACGATGCGGTGCCGCGCTATTATTCGACTCTCCGGGCGCTGATGGCCGAGTTCCGGCTGCTCGACGAGCGCTTCATCTTCACCGGCCCGGTCTCCGACGAGGATCTCGCCATCTATTACCGCAACGCCGCCGTCTACATCTCGATGAGCGAGCACGAGGGCTTCTGCGCGCCGCTCGTCGAAGCCATGGCCGCGGACGTCCCCGTCCTCGCCTACGCGGCGGCCGCCGTGCCGGAGACCCTCGGCGGAGCGGGCGTGCAGTTCGCGCCAAAGGATCTCGAGTACGTCGCCGAGCTGACGGCCGCCCTGACCTACGACGACGACCTGCGCGCGGCGGTGATCGCGGGGCAGCGCCGGCGGCTCCTCGATTTCGGCGACGATCGGATCACGGCCCACCTGGCGGCGGTGCTCGGATGAAGCTCGCCATTGTCATCCAGCGCTACGGCGCGGAGGTGCTCGGCGGATCCGAGCATCTGTGCCGGCTTCTCGCCGAGCGCCTCGCCGCCCAGCATGACGTCGACGTGATCACGACCTGCGCCCGCGACTACCAGACCTGGAAGAACGAGTACACCGAAGGGTCCGACAGGATTCGCGGCGTCACCATCCGGCGTTTCGCGAATGCGGCAACCAGGGATATCGAGGCGTTCAACCGCTACTCCGATTGGATCTACAACAACCCGCACACCCGCGCCGACGAGCTGGAGTGGCTGAAGCAGCAGGGTCCCTGGTGTCCCGGCATCATCGACTATCTGCGGCGGCACCAGCAGGAATACGACGTGCTGGTCTTCTTCACCTACCTGTACGCGCCGACCGTGCTCGGCCTCGAGGTGAACCCGGGCAAGAGCGTGCTCGTCTCGACGGCGCACGACGAGCCGGCCATCAAGCTCGGGATCTTCCAGGAAGTCTTTGAACGCCCGGCCGCGATCTGTTACCTGACCGACAGCGAACGCCGCTTCGTCCAGGGCCAATTCGTGGAACGCCCGCTGCTCGAGGAGGTCATCGGCGTCGGCGTCGACCTGCCCCAGCAGCAGCCGTATCCGCGCATGCCGTCCACACCCGATGAAGATCCCGGGCCCTCGCCCGGCGAGTCCGCGCCAGTCGACTCCGGCAGCGCAAATGATGCCGCTCCCACGGAGGCCGCCGACGACGAAACGGCAGTACGCGACTACCCGTCGCATCTGCTGAGCCGCGGCTCGGTTTTCCGGCGGAAGCATCGGCTGCACGGCCCGGTGCTTCTGTACGGCGGGCGCATCGATCCGGGCAAAGGCTGCGAGGAACTGATCGAGTACTTCAGCGGCTACATCAAGGACGGCGGCGACGCCACACTGGCGCTGATGGGCGTGAAGATGATGGCGCTGCCCGAGGAGCCGTACATCCGCTTCGCCGGCCTGCTGTCGGATGCGGAACGGCTCCAGGCGCTCGAGGCGGCGACGGTCGTCGCGTGCCCGTCGCCATACGAAAGCCTTTCGCTGCTGGCGCTCGAAGCTCTTTCGGTCGGCACGCCGATTCTCGTCAACGCGCGCAGCGCCGTGCTCGTGGAGCACTGCGTGAACAGCAATGGCGGCCTGTATTACGCCGACCGCGACGAGTTCGTCGAGTGCCTGAAACTGCTCTTCTCCGACCCGCGTCTGCGGGCGGCGCTCGGACGCAACGGAAGGGACTACGTCCGCCGCAGCTACCGCTGGGATGTGGTGCTGGGGAAATACGAGCGGATCTTCGCCCGGGTCCGGAACGCCCGGTAGCTACTTCTCGTCGAGCGCGCCGGCCGGCGCCAGCGGCGTCGACAGCGCGGTGCGGCGCGATTCCCCGCCATTCTCGCCGCTCTCGTGGCCGTTCCCCGCCTGGCGCTTCCGCCTCGGCCGGATATCGTAGCGCTTGATCATCTCGTTGAGCGTCGTCGGCTTGATGTGCAGCAGCTCGGCGGCCCGCTTCTGAACGCCGCCCGCGGCCTCCAGCGTCGACTCGATCAGCTTCTTCTCGAAATCGGTGATGACGTCCTTGAAGGAAATGCCTTCGGGCGGCACCACGAACTGCGGGATGTTGAAGTTCGGCGCCTTGCGGACGTGATCGGGAATCAGCTCGACGCCGATACGCGACCCGGCGGTGAGCACCACCGCCCGCTCGATGACGTTCTCGAGCTCGCGGACGTTTCCCGGCCAGTCGTAGTCGGTCAGCAAATCCACGACGTCGGGCGCCAGCTCCATCCCGCCCTTCTGGTTCTCGTCGCCGTACTTCGCGAGGAAGTGCTGCGCGAGGAGCGGGATGTCGTCCTTGCGATCGCGGAGCGGCGGCAGATGGATCGAGATCACGTGCAGGCGGTAGAAGAGGTCCTCGCGGAAGCGCCCTTCCTCCATCATCTGCCTGAGGTCGACGTTGGTCGCGGCGATGATCCGGACGTCGACCTTGATCGTCTCCATGCCGCCGAGCCGCATGAAGTCGCGCTCCTGGATGACGCGCAGCAGCTTGGCCTGGGTCTCCAGCGGCACGTTGCCGATCTCGTCGAAGAAAATGCTGCCGCGATCGGCGAGATCGAACAGCCCTTTCTTGGGATAGACGGCGCCGGTGAACGCGCCCTTGACGTGGCCGAACAGCGTCGACTCGAGGAGATCCGGCGGCAGATTGCCGGAGTTGACCGTGACGAACGAGCGTTCCGACCGCGAGGAGTTGGCGTGAATCGCTCGTGCGACCAGCTCCTTGCCGGTGCCGCTCTCGCCCTGGATGAGAATCGTCGACCGGCTCGGCGCCGCCTGAATGATCAGGTCGAACACCTGGCGCATCTTCGGGCTGCGCCCGATGATGTTGGCGAACTTGTGATATCGCTCCTGGATGTTCTGCCGGAGCGTCCGGTTCTCGGTCACCAGCCGGCGGCGCTCCATCGCGTTGCGCACGACGACCAGCACTTCCTCGTTCTTGAACGGCTTGGAGATGTAGTCGAACGCCCCGCCCTTCATCGCGGCGATGGCGCTCTCCACCGACGCATACGCGGTGATGATGAGAACGGCGAGGTCCTCGTCGATCCGCTTCAGCTCGTCGAGCGTGGCGATGCCGTCGAGACCCGGCATCATGATGTCCACGATTGCCGCGTCGAACGGCAGCGCACGAGCCAGCTCGAGCCCCTCGGCGCCCGACGACGCCAGCCGGACGTCGTAGCCGGCGCGCGTCAACAGCGTCTCGAGGATCTCACGCATGATCTCCTCGTCGTCGACGACGAGGATGGTGCCCTGCTTGGTGTTAGCCATGTGTCACTCAGGTCCGTGCTAAACCCGGACGCTACGGACCTCCGAAGGGCGGACCGCGAGCGGGAACGCCAGGATGAAGCGCGTGCCCTGCCCGACCGCGCTGTCGCAGCGAATCGTGCCGTCGTGCTCGTGAACGATCCCGTAGCTGATGGACAGCCCCAATCCGGTACCGCGCCCGATTGCCTTCGTCGTGAAGAACGGATCGTAGATGCGCGCGAGGTGCTCCGATGGAATCCCGGAACCGGTATCGGCGATCTCGGCGAACACCTGATCGCCCTCGACCCGGGTGGTCACCGTCAGCCAGCCGCCGCGCGGCATCGCATCGCGGGCGTTCAAGAACAGGTTGAGGAACACCTGCTGGAGCTGGTGCTCGATGCCCCGGACGATGGTCGGCGAGCCGATCAGCTCGCGCCGCACCCGGATCTTTCCGACTTCGAACTGGTGCTCGAGCAGCGAGAAAACGTCGGTGATGATGCCGTTGACGTCGACGTCGGTGCTCTCGCCGCCCGGGGTCCCTGGCCGGGACAGCGTGAGCAGCCCGTTGACGATCTTGGCGGCGCGGAACGTCTGGCGCTCGATCTTCTCGAGCAGCGCCGTCTTCGGATCGGCCGGATCGGCGCCGTCCAGCAGCATCTGCGTGAAGCTCGAGATTCCGGTCAGCGGCGTGTTCACTTCGTGGGCGACGCCGGCCGCGAGCAGGCCGATCGAGGCCATCTTTTCCGAGATCTGCAGCTGCTCTTCGAGGCGCATCCGATCGGTGATGTCCTCGATGAGGAGGATGGTGCCGGTGAACGCATCGCCGGGAGAGCTCTGCAGCGGCACCACCGTGGCGTTGACGAGCAGGCGCGTCGTGTCGCCCTCGGTCCCCGCGCTCTCACGCCGCCTGGTCAGCGGCACCTTGAAGAGCGTGGCGCCGTGCGGGTTTTCCTCGCGCGCCGCCCGCAACGCCTCCACAAACCTTGCGTCGAAGATCGCGGACAGCGGCCGGCCGACCGCATCGGCCCGCGCCACGCCGTAGGTCGATTCGAGCGCGCGGTTCCAGCGGACGATCTGCTCCGACTCGTCGAACACCACCAGCCCATCGTCGAGCGACTCGAGGATGTTCTCGTTGAACTCGCGCATCCGGCCGATCTCCTCGGCCTTCAGGTGAAGCTGCCGGTAGAGCCGTCCGTTTTCGATCGCGGTCGCCACCTGCCCGGCAACGGCGGTCAGCAGCCCGAGATCCTCGCTGTTGAAGGGCTCGTCGCTGTCTTTGCGCCCCAGCGCGAGGACGGCGATCGCGGCGCCTTCGAAAATGCACGGCACGAAGTAGTAGATGCCCTGATCGCGCCAGAACTCCACCTCTTCGGCGGCGAACCGGGCGGCAGCGATCGGATCGTCGAGCGCGACGGTGTGGCCGGCATCGAGCCGTGGAGTCAGCGTGGAGGCGCGTGTCAGCCGCGGAACCGGCCGCACGAACCCGAAGTCGCCGATCGCCCGGAAGTCGCCCAGCCGCTCGTCAGCGAGCATCAGGGCCATGCGGTCGAGGACCAGTGTTTCGACGATACGTGAAACCAGCCGCTGGCTGAGACGGACAACGTCGAGATCGCTGTTGAGGTCGCGGGCGAACGCAACCAGCGCCCGGCGGTAATCGTAGCGGTCGCGGTAGAACACGCGATCGAGTGCGTTCTGGACGGCTTCTTTGACCGGCTGCGCCAGGAGCACGACGACCGCCGTCGCCAGCACCGCGACGATCGAATTGTGCGGATCCGAGTCGTTCGCGAACATGAACTCGACCAGCTGCTGCATGAAGACGTACAGCAGTGCGCTCGCGGCGAGAAACGCCGTATACGTGAGCGCCCGCTTGATGATCACTTCGATGTCGCGCAGCCGGTAGCGGACGATCGCGGACGCGAAGGTCAACGGCACGACGCTGAGCGGGACGGCGGTCAGCTGCAGCGCAATCGGCGGATCGACACCGAGCGACCACGGCAGCGCATACCCGAGGGCGAATGGACCAACGCCGAGCACCGTGCCCCACGCCAGCCAGCGCAACTGCCGGCGGCCGGTCAGCGACGTGATTTCGCTGAACGCTCGCGCCAGCACCACGATCGCCGCGGCGGCGCACCCGAACAAGTAGACCGGTTCGGCACGATCGAGAAGGTCGACGGCCCGCGACAGCAGCGCGCCGTCTTGGCGGCCGCTGGCGACCATCAGGATACGACTGGCGATCAGGACGATGGCCGGCAGGTAGACGAACGGCAGGATCGATCGCATCGGCCGCGCCGTCCGCCAGGGTGGACGCTGCGGGAAGCCGAGCGTGAAATGGAGGAGGAGCGGCGGGAGCACTGCCTGCGCGACGGCGTCACCCCAGTAGAACGTCCAGTCGAGACGATCGAACGGGCCGTTGAACGAAAACGTGAACGCGCCGAAGAACGCGACGCACAACCAGAAGAAATGCAGCGTGGCCTGATCGTGGGGCCGGCGCAGGCGAACCCACGCGCCGACGAGCAACGTGAACAGGCCGACGGCGGCCAGGACGAAGTACATCGAGCCAGGCGGCGCGACAGGGGCCAGCGTGACGTCTAGTGCGCGCCGCTCGCCGAGCCGGAGCAGCGTATAGGTGAGCCGGGTGCCCTCGCGGGCGCGATGCTGGTAATCGAGGACCTGCGCCCGCGTTTCGACGGGTTCGCCGTTGACGGCGACCAGCACGTCGCCGCGCACGATCCCGGCCTTCCCCGCCGCCGAATCGGGCGCAACTTCAGCCGCCGAAACGCCTTCGGATCGCTCCGCCCAGAGCACGCCATCCTCGACTTCGTGCAGCCGCGCACGCATCGCGATGTTCGCGATACCGAGCGCCATCAAGACCGCGGCAACGACGCCTACGGCTGATGAACGCAGTAGAGCTGGAGCGTCACGCATGAATGACCGTCATGCTGATGTTAACGCGGGAAATAGCAAACGTCATACCCCGTATCGGATCGTTGGATCGCTCGTAAACTGCTGAATAAGTTGGCTTTCATACCAATGGACGTGTGAATGGACCCAAAGCGGTCCAAATTCACGTAGGCGCAGTTCAATATTCTGGATCTAAGCGGCGAGCTCTAGAAGTGCACGGTAACGCCGCCGACGATGCGCTTCGGCGGGCTGATCGTGAGGAGCTCGTCGTAGAGGGACTGGTCGTCGGTGGTATCCCGGAAGAAATTCCTGACGGCAACGAGCATTTCCCATCGGGCCGCGCTGAAGTCGAGGAACGGCAACGATTGGCGGACCTGGACGTCGAATCGCGAGTCGAAGCCAGGCAACTGGCCGTCGCCAGGCTGCGCGGCCCGGGCGAACGCGTTGCTGACGCGGTACAACACCAGCACCTTGGTCGCGGTCTCCGGAACGTCGGCGCGAATCGTCGTCGACACGTCGTGAATACGCTCGGTGACGGGGCGCAGCGCCGAAGGAGCCAGCAGCACCAGGA
>Ga0184628_10001512_pt1 | contig 11464 bp, 9 predicted proteins | sample PLM4_5_b1_FD_133149 | JGI IMG/M metagenome (GOLD analysis project Ga0184628, IMG submission 133149) | Groundwater sediment microbial communities from an aquifer in East River, Colorado, USA - PLM4_5_b1 | ecosystem: Environmental > Terrestrial > Soil > Riparian zone | place: USA: East River...
CAAGATCGTGGCCCGACATATCACCGAATCTTTCGCGGTTTTGGATGCGGGTTCGGCCGAGGTCTACCGGTCGAACTTGAAGAAATTCGTCGAGAAGATCGACGCGCGGCTGCCGATGTGGCAGAAGACGCTTGCGCCCTACCAGGGGCAGAGCGTGGCGGGCTACCACAATTCCTGGCCCTATTTCGCTCAGCGTTTCGGTTTGAAGATTGACACTTTCCTCGAGCCCAAGCCAGGGCTGCCGGCGACACCGGCGCACCTGGCCGAGGTGATTACAAAAATGAAGGAAGGCAACATCCGCCTGATCATCGTGGATCGATACCTGGACCGGCGCACCGCGGATTCGGTGGCGCAACGGACTGGCGCCGAGGTGGTGGAGGTCAGTCATTATCCCGGCGCCATCAAAGGCGTCGAGCCCAACTACATCGCCCTGATCGACTACCTGGTCAACTCCATAGCGCGCTCACTGGGGCGCTCGAAATAGATGCAAGACTTTGCGCTTACATTGTCGGTTTTGAAATGGCCGCTGATTGCGTGCCTGATTCTTCCGTGGCTACTGGTCTACTTGGGGTTCCACATCGTGCAGCGCGGGGTCATCTTTGTCGACCTCGCGCTGGCCCAGATGGCGGCTTTCGGCACGTGTGCCTCGATGTTGTTCGGCTACGACGTGCACGATTGGCAGAGCTTCGCCTTTTCGATGGGCTTCACCCTTTTTGGCGCCGTGGTGCTGACCTTTACCCGCATGCGCGACCAGCGGGTGCCGCAAGAGGCACTCATTGGCATCGTTTACGTCGTGGCAGCGGCGGCAGCCATCCTCGCGCTGAGCAAGAGCGCGGGCGCCAAGGAGGAACTGCAGCGCTCACTGGTGGGTGAATTGCTGGTGGTGCCGCCCATGGAGGTGATAAAAACCTTCGGTCTTTACGTGGTGCTGGGGCTTGTTCATTTCGCGTTCCGGAAGAAGTTCATGGCCATTTCGCACGATTCGAGGGAGGCCGGGCAAAAAGGCATGAACGTCCGCTGGTGGGATTTCTGTTTCTACATCCTTTTTGGAATGGTGGTGACCAGTTTTGTGCACATTGGAGGCGTTCTGCTGGCGTTCTCCTACCTGGTAATACCGGCGGTTTGCGCGACTTTCCTGTTCGACTCCATGGTCGCCCGCCTCGCGGCGGGTTGGCTGATTGCCACTTTTGCCAGCGTGATGAGCCTGTTCGTCACGGCACAGGCCGACCTCCCGATTGGGGCGGCCATTGTGTGCACGCTGGGGGTGTTCCTGGTGCTGTCCGTGATTGTTGCGCGTTTCGTGGCGGCAGGCAAACGAGCGCGTGCCTGATTTACCGCTTAGATCTCGACGATGGTTTTAAACCCGCCGTAAATCATCCGCGCACAATCGAACGGCACGGATTTTTCGTCGCACATTTCGGCTATGCGCGGGTCTTTCATCACTTTGGCGTTCACCTGGTCGCGGTGAGCGCGGGATTTGTAGACAATGAAAGCGAACACGATCGTTTCCCCCGGCTTGGACTTGATGCCCTTCGGGAATGGCAGGCCCACTTTCACCGAAAGGTCGTCGCCAACGCATTCCCGGTAGTCGAGCGCCCCGTGATCCCGCCAGACCTTGCTCGCGGCTTTGGCCATGCGCCGGTAAGCTGCGAGGTTCTTCTTCGGAAGGGGCAAAACGAATCCGTCAACGTAACTGGCCATAAATTTAGTTTCCTCCGTTTGGTTAATTGGTTTGATCCTGTATCTACAATCTATCGTCGATTGCGGATCGTGCAAATCGACATGAGCCCTGGATTTGAATTGTGGGCAGAGAACGACACGGGCGGCCGGGGTGCTCCCGGCTGCCTCAGAAAGAGCACAGGAAGTCTCTAGGCCTGGTCCTTGCGCGGAAACAGCGGGGCAGGGGACCCGATGGAATGGGCTGCCGGGAGACCGGCCCAACGAGCGGCTTCAAAGTTCGTGGGAGCGCCCGGCAATCCGAGCTGTGCGAAGATCTGCTCCGCCGTGCCGGGCAGAAACGGCCACAGCAGGACGGCAAGTATTCGTGAAACCTCGGCCAGGTTGTAAAGGACTTCATCCAGCCGGGCGGCTTGGGCCGGATCCTTGGCGAGCTTGAATGGGGCAGTCTGCTCGACATATTGGTTTGCGCGGGTCACCAGGCTCCAAATTGCCTGCAGAGCCCCCTGAAGCTGGTGCTGCTGCAGCAGTTCGCGGGTTTCGGCCACGACTTTTTCGGTCTCAGCGGCCAATTCGCTGGAAACCGGTGGCACGATGCCGTTCCGATACCGTTTCAGCATCGAAAGCGATCGGTTCACCAGGTTGCCGAGTCCATTGGCGAGCTCAGCCGAGTAACGCCCCCGGAACCCGTCGTCCGTCCAATTACCATCCGGTCCGATGTCGAGTTCCCGCAATACATAATAACGGAAGGCGTCGACGCCCCACTCATCGATGACGGCGATGGGGTCCACGACGTTTCCGGTGGATTTGCTCATCTTGGCGCCATCTTTCTGCCACCAACCGTGGACAACGAGTTGTTTAGGCAGCTGCGCTCCGGCAGCCTTTAGCATGATGGGCCAATAAACCGCGTGGAATTTGACAATGTCCTTGCCGATGACGTGAGCGTCGGCGGGCCACAAATGAGGCGCGTTGGGATCCGTCGGTTCTTGCCCGAGCGGACCCAATGCGGCCGGGTCACCCAGCGCGGCCGGGATGCTGAAATAGTTCGTGAGGGCGTCGAACCAGACGTAGGTAACGTAATTCCTGTCGAAGGGAAGAGGAATGCCCCAATTGAGGCGTGCGCTCGGCCGGCTGATGCAGAGGTCCTCCAGCACGTTGTTTTTGAGGAATCCGAGCACCTCGTTCCGACGGTGCGCGGGATAGATGAAATCCGGATTCTGCTCGATGTAATCGATCAGCCACTGCTGGTGGCGTTTGAGGTGGAAGTAGTAGTTTTCTTCCTCCAGTTTCACGACCTCGCCAAAGGCCGGATCGAACGTCCCGTCGGGCCGGCGATCCTTGTCGGTGAGGAAAGTTTCCTCCCGGGCGGAATAGAACCCCGCGTAGGTGGCCTTGTAGAAATGCCCCTCCGCGTGCAGCTTGGAAAGGATCGCCTCAACCACTTGCTTGTGGCGCTGTTGGGTGGTGCGGACGAAATCGTCCTGGGTGAGCCCAAGTCGCGCGGCAAAGCCATGCCAAATGACGGCCAGATCGTCGCAGTAAGTCTGGGGTGTCTGGCCGTTAGCCACGGCCGCCTGCTGCACCTTTTGCCCGTGCTCGTCAAGGCCGGTCAGGAAAAACACCTCCTGGCCGAGGCTGCGCCGGGCCCGTGCGATCACATCCGTCAACACCATTTCGTAAGCATGCCCAAGGTGCGGTTGGCCATTGACGTAATAGATCGCGGTGGTGATGTAAAACCGTTTACTCATTTCAGGAATACTGTGACCAACGAGAGGTCAATTGGCAACGGATTTAGCGACTCGAGCAGGGCATCGGGACGGATTATGAGCGAGCCGCCGCCCGCTCAATTCCGGCGGTACACACCCCAACACCCAAGCGCCTTAAGCTTCAAACAACCGGAGTCTCCCGCTGCCGTTGAACGGCAGCCCCTCCTTACTTCTTTTTCCTGGTTTTCGCGGCTGGCGATTTCGGCTTGCCGGCCTTTTTTTGCCATGTACGCGCCGGTGGCTCGGCCAGGTTGCCCGGCAGCTTCACACCGTGGTTCTCGAGCTTTTCCACAATCGCATCACGAATGAATTGTGAGCGGTTTGAGTACCCGGCTCTGCGCACCCCCGCGTTCAAACGCTGGATGAATTGCTCTTTGGCGGGCACTGGTATTAACTTTTGTCCTGGCGATCTGGTTGCCATATACTGGAAAATACCCCGAGTTCAAAAAAATGCGAGTTCTTTTAATTCTGTTTCACGGTTAGGCTAATCTATCAGCTAATCGCGAGTCCGGGCGATCCGGGCCGGCCGCCGGTTGCTTGCGGTGTGCGTTTAGGGGCACAGCCCCCTTTTTGTTGCATCGGCATCGCGCCAAAGGGATACTTTTGAAGCAACGATAATATCGAAAGCATGGTGCAAGCGTGAGCGTCAAGGCGTACATGGTGGTTGGGTTTTCGCTGGCCGTCAGCGGCCTGGCCCTGGCCCAATCGTCCTCGAGTTGGCGTGTTTATCGGGCGGTGGACGGCCTGGCCGAATCGGCCTGCCTCTCAGTCACGTTTTCCCGTCCCGGCCGGGTCCTGGCCCGGCATTATTACATATCCTCGGTGGACGAATTGGACGGGTATTCAGTCACCAATTTTCCTGCGCCGGAGACGGCGAATGGCCGATTCTACGGTTCTCCGGGCGGGCAGGTCTGGACGGTGGTTCCGGAGGGGCTCCAGGAATGGCGCGACAACCGCTGGGTTCTTCATCCGGTCCCTGAGATTGCCTCCGAGTTTTACCAGGGCGCCTCCAGGGTGATTGATCCGATTCCGCTCGTTCCCGTCCGTCATGGGTACGTTCTGTTCCTGACCCGCAATGGCCTTATGGCCTTCAACGCGGATTCGGGGGGCGCTTCCTCCAACCAGGTCATTTGCTCGAGCGCCGAGGCGGGCCTGGGGCGGTTTTCCGGGCTGACGGTCGCCCGGGACGGCGGACTGTGGATCTCGGCGGAGCGGGGATTGGTTCGAACGCACGTCCCTTTGCGCGATCTCAGGCCGGGATCGCCCTGGCGGCAATTCGGCATCCCGGAGGATTTTTCCGGGCGCAAACTCCAGCAGCCGCTTGAGGACGTCGAAGGCGGCGTCACCGCTGTGGCCGAGGATGCCAATGGCAAACTCCGCGTCGTGGCCCGTCTGGATGGCAGCGGCGAATGGTCAGCCAGGACGCTGTCCACCGAACGCCTGCGCTACGCCTGGCGTGGTCCCGACCAGACGTCATGGGCGGTGACGATCAACTCGCTGCTCACCTGGAAGGGGGCTGACGCCGAACCGCAGGAGAATGATGACATTTCGCCCCGGCAGTTTTTCGATGTGGCGCTCGAGCCTGGCGGCGCGTTTTGGCTGGCTACTTCCGAAGGACTTTACCGGTGGGCGCCACCGGTGTGGCAGGCACCGCAGGTTGCGCCCGTGTTGCCGGGGCCGGTGCACGCTTTGGCTGCCGACGCACAGGGAGCGATGTGGATCCTGGATGGAGAAATGCTCTCCTCGGTTCGGGGCGGGGTATCACAGCGATTTCCCCTGCCGCAGGCCTGGCGCCGCTCCCTGGGCAATGCGCACAGCCTATATGGGCTGAGGAATGGTTCGATGCTGATTGATTCGGGCGGGAGGCTGTTCGAGCACCAGACGGCTTCCGGCTCCTCCCGCACATTTGGGGATCCCGAAAATGACCGCCTCCGGGCCCTGGGGACGGTTCACGACGGATCCCTTTGGGTGCAGCGCTCGCGGCCCGATGCCCCGGCCGTACTCGAACGTTTCGATGGCGAACGATTCGAACCCATCCTCGACGTGCCCGGACCCGATTTCAGCACTAACTATTATTGCGTTATCGGCGCCCTGGGGGGGGACATCTGGCTGGGCGCGGATGAAGGGCTTGCGTGGTATCACCAGGGCAGCTGGAAGCTTTTTCGGGCACGCGACGACTTGGCTCCGGAAGCGCCCCAGCGCCTGCTGGAGGTTTCCGGCGGCCGGATCTGGGCCGCGAACAACGATCAGCTCTGGGAATTCGATTGCCGCGATTGGCGCCTTCTCCGGCACGCCATCGACCGCATCACGGCGCTGCTGGAGACCCGCGACGGCAGTATCTGGGTGGGATCACAGCACGGGGTATTGCGATGGCTCGAAGGTTCCTGGCTGGAAAACGGGGTTGAGGATGGCCTGCTGGCCGGAGGCGTGCATTCGCTCCAGGAGGATGATCGCGGAAACCTCTGGGCGGGGAACGAAAATGGCCTGCGCCGATATACTCCCGCCAATGATGCGGACCCTCCGCGAACCATAATTCAACCCCCCGCCAGCCAATACAATTCACTGCCCGAAGGGGCGCTGGTCAACCTGAGCTTCGACGCGCAGGATCGCTGGAAGTTCACGTTCCGCACCCGGCATTTGTTTTCCTACCGTCTGGACGACCGCGATTGGACCGTGTTTGCGGAGCAGGACTCGCTTTCATTGCCGGACCTCGCGCCGGGCAAGCATTACTTCCAGGTGCGTGCCATGGATCGCAATGGCAATATTGAGTTCACCCCGGCCCAATTGGAATTCGCCATTGTGCTGCCGTGGTACAGGGAGTCGCGGTCGGTCTGGATCGCTTCGCTCGGATTTGCGGGGGCGCTGTTCTTTGCCGGGCTGGCCGTTAATCGGCACCGGCGACTCGTGCGCAGCTATGCGGAGGTGGAGCAGAAAGTGACCGATCGCACGAGAGAGCTGGAAATCGCCAACCTCGAACTGGTTCAGACCCACAAGATGAAGGCGCTTGGCACGCTGGCCGCCGGCATCGCGCACGATTTCAATAACATTCTCTCCATCGTCAAAGGTTCGGCGCAGATTATCGAGGAAAACCTCGACGACCCGGAAAAGATTCGCACCCGGGTGGATCGCATCAAGACCGTGGTGGAGCAGGGGGCCGGGATCGTGAAAGCCATGCTGGGGTTCAGCCGTGATTCCGAGCAGCAGGCCACCGCGTGCGATCTCAACCGCGTGGTCGAGGAGACGGTGACCCTGCTGGGGGACCGATTCCTGCGGGAAATCCAGGTGCGGGTCCAGCCCACGGCGAACCTGCCGGGGATCATGATCCGGAAAGGGTTTGTGCAGCAGGCCGTGCTCAACTTCATTTTCAACGCGGCCGAAGCCATGACCGATCGCCGGGAAGTGATCATCCGGACGCATCGGCTGGCGCAATTGCCGCCCGGGATGGTGCTCGCGCCCCAAGTGGCCGCCAGTCACCTGGCGGTCACCGTTCAGGATTTCGGCTCCGGGATCGCGCCCGAGATCATGCCGCGAATCTTTGAGCCGTTCTTTACCACCAAAGCCATGTCCGTCAGGCGCGGCACCGGGCTGGGACTTTCGATGGTTTATGAGCTAGCCAAGCGCATGGGCGCCGGCATCGCCGTCGAATCCGTGGTGAACGAAGGAAGTTCTTTCACGCTGGTCCTGCCGTTGACATCGCCGCCCGCGACCGGGGGGGACGATGCCGCAGCCACACCGCCAACTGTCCAGACAACCCATTCGTAAAGGCCATGCGCACTCCCGTCATCCTCATCATCGAAGACGACGACCTCCAATACGAGATTTACGAGGACGCCCTGTCGAAGTACACGCTCGTGCGAGTGGCCACGGGCAGCGGGGCGCTGCGGCAGGTGCCGGTCGTGCGGCCGGACATAGTCATCCTGGACCACGTTCTTGGCGGCGGCGAACTGGGCCTGGATTTTCTGCCCGAGCTGAAGGACCTGCTGCCGCACGTCCCGATTATCGTGGTTTCCGGCGCGCTTGAAGTGCACCAGATGATGAACGCGCTCCAGGGGCCGCGTCGCGCCCACTTTTGCCTGACCAAGCCGGTCGACATTTGCGAACTCCGCCGGACCGTGGAGACGGCCCTGATCGAGTGCGGCGAAACCGAGGTCGTCCGCCAGTTTGAAGCCCTCGAGCGCTCACACCGGATTGATGCCCTCGACCTTTTCAGCCGGTCCACGGACCGGCTGAGCCGGCAGACCCAAATCCGTGAGGCCCTGTCGAATTCGCGGGAGCGACCCAACATTTCCGCGCTGGCACGGAAATACGGCGTCGCCCGCCGCACGATTATCCGCGACCTGCAGGAACTCATCCGGCGCCGGCAGCTCAGCGCCGAAGTCTATCCCGAATGGGAGAATCCTCCCGACACAGGCGAGTAACCTTCCCTCCAGATTTTCTTTCGTCCCCGCAGCTTCCTTGGATAATCTGGTCGCCGAATGTTCCGCGATAAACGAGTTGTTGTGGTGATGCCCGCGTATAATGCGGCGAAGACCCTCCCGCGCACTTACGCCGAGGTGCGCGAGCAGGGAATTGTGGATCACATCATCCTTGTGGACGACCAGAGCCGAGACAACACGGTGGAGGTGGCGCGGAAGCTGGAGGGCATCCAGGTGCATCCGCACGAGGTGAACACCGGCTATGGAGGCAACCAGAAGACGTGCTATCGCCTGGCCCTGGAAGCCGGAGCCGACATTGTGATCATGATTCACCCGGATTACCAGTATACTCCGAAGCTGATACCGGCGATGGTTTCCATCATTGCGAATGGGCTTCATCCCTGCGTGCTGGGATCGCGAATTCTCGGCGGCTACGCGTTGAGGGGCGGCATGCCCTTCTGGAAGTACATCGCCAACCGGTTCCTGACACTGGCGGAGAACATCCTGCTGGGCGCGAAACTCTCCGAGTATCACACCGGCTACCGCGCGTTTTCGCGTGAGATCCTCGAGAAACTGCACCTGGCGGACAACTCGGATGATTTTGTCTTCGACAACCAAATGCTGGCGCAGATCTTCTGGCACGGGTTCACTATTGCCGAAGTGAGTTGTCCGACCAAATATTTCGCGGAGGCATCCTCGATCAACCTGCGGCGCAGCATCACCTACGGCTTTGGCTGCCTCAGGACCGGTCTGCAATTTCGCATCGCGAAAATGGGTTTGTGCCGCTCGCGGCTGTTTCCCGCGCCGAAAGAAGCCTGAGCGGAGCCGGCCGGTCGCGGCGGCGCCGGACTCACCGCTGGAGGAGCTTGCCCTGGATGATCAGCGCGCCCGGGGCCGCGGGCAGTTTGACGCGCGCGCCCGCTTCCAACGTGCCGGCCCGCACCACTTTGCCCGTGAGCGGGTCGCTCGCGGTGAACTCGAGCTGCTGGCGGGCCTCCAATTCGAGCCCTCCGGGCCGGATCCCGATGGGCACACAAACGAAACGGTCTCCCTTGCGGCTGCCGGTGTTTCGCAGGCAGCCGTCGGGCGCTGACGCGATTTCATTACAATATAGATTTGAATGCCCGCCGGCAAAAACCGTGAAAGGAGACGCCGGCTCCTTGCCGTCGGTGCGTTTCCAGTTTGGAAGATCCGCGGGCAATAGTTCCAGCAGGCGTCCGAAAAGGTCTATCGCCGGGGTTTGCTCGAATCGGGTTTTGCCAAAGACTCCCGCTTCGCTGTGGAAAACGTAGGCGGGCAGTTTGGCGACGTAGGCAAAGGCCGCGGCCATGACCAGCCGCAAGGGGTCCCGTTCTGAGGTGACCGAGGAGCCTGGTCCAATGGGCTCATTGCTGACGACGGGGGGAAAGCCTGGCCGCTCGCCGAGTCTCCAGCAGTCATAAACGGGCTGCCAGCCGTCGTCGGGTCCGCGGTCGCGGCTGAAGTGGAAGGTGGCCAGGTCGGCTGCGCTGCCGGCATATACGGCGTCAAAGCCATGCTCGCCGTCGTGATTGGAGGTGATGGCCACCGGGATTTGCGTGTGTGCGCCGAGGTAGGCGGCGAACTCGCGGAGGTCGGCTACGCCCTGGGCCCCCGGAAATCCGTTCTGCCACGCTTCATTGGCCACTTCCAACAGCATGATCTTGTGCTCCCGGCCCCTGATCACGTTTGCCAGCAATGCGCGCATGTGTTCCAGCCGCGCCGGTTTTTCCGGCATGAGCTGGGCATCGGCGAAGATGGTGATTTGCGTCCGCAAACCGTGTTTGTCAAAGGCCAGGTCGATCAGTTGGGCAAGCTGCTGCGAGTAGTCAGGCCAGGCTTCGACACGCTTGCCGACGCGGTTGGTGAACGTCACCGGGGCAATTTCCAGGCCGTCCCAGGCCTGATGATAGCCCACCATTGACAGCATCCGGTAGTAGTTGAAGCCTTGCTTCGCCAGGAACGCGAGGTCGGACTCCAAACGCGCGCGATCCTGTTTGCAGCGCGACAGCGCGGTGAAGTAGGAAACCCCAAGACCGAGGAAAGGACCGTTGTCGTCGGCCAGAGAGTGGCCGACGACGCGCACCGGCCCGGCTGGACGGGGAGGCCGTTTAGCCGTTGATGCGGGGTCGCTCGCGATAGACGGTCCGGGTGCTTGGGGATCGGCTACCGATCCGGCTGCAGGCACCGCGGCCCACGCAGGGCGGGGTCCGGCCAGGAACCAGAGCGTCAGCATCAGTAAAGGACTGAGTCGTTTCATTGGACGTTGGGCATCAAATCGGTGCGAGGCAAGCTCATTGGCCGTCGCGCGAGATGCAATAAGCTTGCGCGGGGCTGGTGTCGAGGACAAACGGATTTCAGGGGTTGCGGGGGAGGTAATTGCGATGGGGAATGTCGGGGTCATCGACTCGCTCGCCGAGTTTTTCAGCGCTGTAGACTTCGCGGGTGATTTCGACATTTCGTTCCTCTTCGTATTTGACGCGCGCGGGTTGGAAGTTACGCCCGAGGCTAGTGGCGGAGTCGTCGCGGTATTTCTGGAGAATGTGGATCTGGGAGGTGAGGCGGCAGAGGACGGCAAGGAGGCGGGTGTATTTCTCCGGGTCGGCGATGAGCTGGCGGCGATTTTCGGGCTGGATGAGGAACTGGGAGAGTTCGGTGGCGGCGAGCTGGAGTCCGACTTCGGGGAGCTGAGTGGCCTCGTGTTTGCGGAGGTGTTCGGTGAGGTTGTCTTGGAGGCAGCCGGAGAAGTTTGCGGAGCAGGAGAAGGCGCTGCTGGAGGACCAGGAACTGGCGCGGACCTGGGAGGGGATCAAGCGGCGGTTCGAGCCGGGGCGGTATCGGAACTCGCGCGGGGTGATCCGGCGGCGTATGTCGCAGGAACGGAATTTTCGGGACGGGTGGGAGTTTGAATGGGCAGATGAACGGCGGCGGTTCGAGCTGTTCTTCGACGCGATGTGTTATCGGTGGAAGTTGTATGGGATGGAAGGGGACCGGCCGCTGTTGCTGAAGGTGAGCGTGAACCCGACGCCTCACGGCACGATGATTGTGATTCCGCGGCACTGGAGCCTGGACCCGAACCGGGACCTGGACTGGAAGTTTATCGGTCGTCTGCACCGGGCGCGAGGGGCGAGACGGCAGGGTCCGAAACTGAGCAGCGGGAGGATGAAACGGATGGCGGAGGCGGAGGAGGCGAAGCGGCTGTGGGAAGAGGCGAAGCGTAGGGGGCTGCGCGGCGGTGAGCGATACGATTATGTCCGGGAACGGATGGGGCGGGATGTGAGGATGCACCCGGGTTGGCTGCGGAAATTGCTGGGGAAGGGGAAGTCGGCTGAAACCTGACAGTGGGGGAATTGTTTCAGGAGGGAACGAAGTAGCTAAGGGGGGCGAGAAAGGGGGGAAGCAGAAAGTAGAAAGTAAAAATCCAGACTACTGACTACTGACTCATTGCGGAAGGGGTAAACAGGAAAGGTCCGAACGCGCAAGGCCAAATGTTTCACCGCGGAATATGCGGAATACGCGGATGAGGGCGGGGAATATCAGGGTTCCAGGAATTTTGGAGACTGGGATCACTGCGAGCGGACGCGGTAG
>Ga0184628_10001513_pt1 | contig 11464 bp, 10 predicted proteins | sample PLM4_5_b1_FD_133149 | JGI IMG/M metagenome (GOLD analysis project Ga0184628, IMG submission 133149) | Groundwater sediment microbial communities from an aquifer in East River, Colorado, USA - PLM4_5_b1 | ecosystem: Environmental > Terrestrial > Soil > Riparian zone | place: USA: East River...
GGGATTGTCGTCAAATCTACCAAGTTGTTGACAAGTTATTGACATCCAATTCCCACCTCAGTCTTCCAAGTATTCCGTCTCCACCTTCGAGATCAGGTCCTGTGCAAAATTGTCCAGTTCGACCGTCTGGACGCGCAGGTTGTGAACCAGCCAGTTATAACCAAACATCGAGGGGATCGCCACCAGCAGCCCCGCCACCGTTGTGATCAAAGCGGCCGCCACCCCAGGAGCCATAGCCGTGAGCGAGGCGCTCTCTTGCTGGGCAATATGGCCGAACGTGCTCATGACGCCCCAGACGGTGCCTAGCAACCCGAGAAATGGCCCGCCGCTGACCGCAATCGCCAGAAGGATCAATCCTGACTCCAGCTTGAGCGATTCCCGGGCGACGGTGTTCTCCAAGGTACGTTTCACATGCTCGATGCCCTTGAGCGAGACCTGCTTTTTGCGGCCGCCCTCAGGAGTTTTAAGGCGGGCGTCAAGTTCCACGCTGCCGGCCTGGTAGACCATGAACATCGGGCAACCTTCCGCCTGGACCCGGCGGTCAAACACTTCGAGGACGTGTTTTTGGGCGCGGTATTCCGCGTTGAAGAAGTGGTTGAGTTTGCGGGCGCGCCGCATTTGAAGGGTCTTGGCGATCATCACCGACCACGCCATGACCGAGAAGACGGCCAGACAAAAAATAATCGCTTTTGCTTCCGGTGTGGCCCTGTCCCACACAAAAAGCAATTCATGCTGCTTGACAGCGCCGCCAGCGGCGGCAAATAGACCGAGTGCTTTCATTCCGACACGATAAAGGTATAACTCCGCGAACTTGGTCGTGAGGAATAGAAGCGCCCAAGCGGATTTTGTTCAAAAAAACAAAAAATACGAACTGCGAACCGAACCAACTCCACTGTATCTATCAGTGTCCTGAAGAAAATCAAAATCTTTTTTTAAAAAATGCTCAGGAATTATCGCCATCGAGCAACCGGCCCAGGCCGCCCAGCACCGAGCCCTCGCCTTTTCCGCCGCCGCCGGTCTGTGGCGCCGCCGCATAAATGCGATTGGCCAGCCGGCTCAACGGCAGGCTCTGGAGCCAGACTTTGCCCGGACCGCGCAGCGTCGCGAAGAACAAGCCCTCGCCGCCGAACAATGCCGATTTGATTTTGCCGACAAATTGGATGTCGAAATTGACGGAGGGTTGAAATCCCACTACGCAGCCGGTGTCGACGCGGAGCACCTCGCCGGGCCCCAGCGAGCGCTGGATGATAGTGCCACCCGCGTGGATGAATGCCCAGCCGTCGCCCTGCAGCCGCTGCATTATGAATCCTTCGCCGCCGAAAAGGCCCACCCCGATTTTCTTGTTGAACGCAATCCCCACGCTGACCCCCTTGGCCGCGCACAGGAACGCGTCCTTTTGCGTGATCAGCTCGCCCCCCATTTCCGCGAGATGCACCGGGATGATTTTTCCCGGGTAGGGCGCGCCGAAAGCGACCTTTTTCTTTCCGGCGCCGCGATTCTGAAAAACGGTCATGAAAAGCGACTCACCGGTGAGCAGCCGTTTGCCGGCGCCCATCAGGGAACCCAGAAATCCGCTCTGCTGCTGCGAGCCGTCCCCGAAGATCGTCTCCATCTCAATGCCGTCCTCCATGTACATCATGCCGCCCGCTTCCGCGATGGCCGCCTCCATGGGGTCGAGCTCGATCTCGACATATTGCATTTCATTGCCGAAAACCTCGTAGTCAATATCGTGCATCAGTGCCATAGGGCCCCGAAGATAAATTCACCAAACCCGGGAATCCACCAAAAAGAAGCCGGTTTACGGCCCCTCATCGTTTGAATCGATGGAAATTATTTTTTATCAATTACCTGATTTTTCCTGTCAAAAGGTATAAATTACTCCATGAAAGTCATATCGTGCAGTGCAAGGGGATTTCACCTTTCTGAATCCATGAACCTTCTCACCAATCACACTCATCGCCCGTTCCCGGCCACGGTCTTCGCCGGGCTCTCCGGGGCGCTGATCCTCTGGACCGCCGGCTGTGCCAGCGATCCTGCGGGCAAGGTCGCGTTTTCTGCCGCGCCGGGATTGCCCGACCAGGTGAGGTTGAACCTGGGCGCCATCGGGATCGCGGAGGACGCCGCGCCCCCGGCGTATGCTTTCGAAACCGGCGCGGGAGTGGTCGAAAGCTCCGGCGAACGCTCTACCAGGTACGCCGGAGCCACGATCAATAGCGACACCGGCATTCCGGAAGCCAACCTGCTTATCAGCCCCATAACCCTGGTGGCCACACCGTTCGCGGCCCTCGCGGGCGCGCTTGCGCCCGATCGCAAAATGGATGCCGGGCAAATGCTCGGCGCGCAACTGGACCTGACAGCGGCCTTTGATCGCTCTGCCAGCCAGGAGCAGTTCCGCACCGAAGTTGTCCGCGCCGCCAAAGACATCGGCGGACGCGATCTGATCGGCATCGGCCAGGCGCGCGGTGATCCCGGCCGGGTCCAGACCATCCTGCAAACCCGCATCGAAAAGGTCAGCCTCGAACGCATCGCCAAGAGCGAGAAATCGTTCGCCCTCAAAATCAAAACTCAAAACCGCCTGGTCCGGGCTTCAGACGGCGTTGTGCTCGTAGATCGCCCGATGGAATATTGCAGCGGGACGGACCTGTTCATCGAGTGGACGCGTGCCACGGCGCTCGAATCCGTAATGCAAACCGGCATGCGCAAGATGGCGCGTGACCTCGCCTCTGAATTGCTTTCCCTTTACGATACCCCCGTGCTGGCGGGAGCCGCCAAACCGGCCGCGCGCTCGTTATCCACTCCAGCGGCGCCGCCGCTAAAACTGGCCGGCCTCACGCGACCCGCGAACCCGCGCTTGATCCAGGTTTCCGAATCGGGCTCCGCCGCCCTGGGAATTTTTGCCACCTCGCACGTGGCGCAGGTCTCAGTGCAGAGCCCTTCGGAGGGTGCTTCCCAGGTGCCACTTGGGGTGGAAAAGACCGAGTCCATGCTCGATGGGCTGGATAAACACCCGAACTACGGAATATCGTTCATGGCCATTGCGGTGGCCGTGCCCGTGAGCATCTGGAACCAGGGTGTCGAAGCCGTGATGCGCGTTTCGCCCGAGACCGCGCGCCAATCCAGCGATAACCTCAGACGCGCCGCCCAGGCAGAATACCTGGAGGAGCAGGTCGCTTTCGAGGTCGCCCACAGCCTGGCGCCGCAAACCGCGCAGCCGCTGCTTCTCGTCAGCGGGCCGCTTCCTATCGGGGGCGACCTTAAGCTTCCCGGGCCGAACTCTGATTCGGCCGGGAGGCAATTCGTTTCCCGCCGCTCCTCCGCGACGCGCCTGGCAGACGCCGCCATCCAAATCCGGCTCACCGAGGCAGCGCTGCGCGGCGAGGGCGACTACAATCCGCGCCTCAGTTTAGGCGTAAAAGGCGAGGCCGACCTGGTCCGGCTGAGTGATGGCGTGAAGCTCTGCACGTTCCCCATGGAATACCGGAGTGAGAGTCATCGTTACACGAAATGGGCGGCGAACGATGCCAGCCTCTTTCGCAAGGAACTGAAGCGGGGCTACAGTGAGTTGGGCAAGGCGCTGGCGAACCACCTTGTGGCCCGCGGCATCGTGCCGCCGGAACGGTCGAAATCTCCGCTGCTGGCAACCAAATAACACTGATTCGCGGTTAGGCGAGAATTTCGGTGCGGAGCAGGTCTTCCACCAGGCGCGGCAAGTCCGCGCAGCACTCATCAAAGAGTTCGCTGCATTCGGCTTCCGATAATTGCAGGGTGCGCGCCGCGCAGTAAATGAAGCTGCGCATAGTCTGATGGCAGTAGCCGAGCAGCCCCTGGCGGACGGGCAAGGAGTAAATCGCCAGGGTGAGCCCGTAGACCAGAGTGTGCCAGCCGTTGGCTTCGCCGGAAAGAACGGCCTGGAGATAGCGTTGCACGCCGCGCTCGTCCCGCAACGGCCGCAGCTTCTGCAACTGAAACTGGCCGACCCGCCGGCTGGGCACGGCGAACTCGCGAACGAGGTTCTGGGACGCCAGTTGTTGGTCGAATGCAATCAGCTCGCGGATCTCATTGCGGCTCACGTGACCGTGGGCAGCGCGAATCGCGGGCAGCTCGATGGGGGCAAGGATTTGGGCCTGGTAATCCCGCAGGAAAGTTCTGAGCGTCGCCAGGTTTACGACCGGCGGATGCTGCAGCAGCGAACTCAAGGAACCCAGTTCGACCAACCCCTCGGCGGAACCCAGTTGCTCGGCCAGCGGGTGCCAGTCCCCGAGCCACTCGGCGGGATCGCTCAATGCAAGTTGTCGCTGCCTTAACATTACACAAACGGCGCCAACCCTGCAGAGCAGAGTTTGACACGCCATGGTTACCATGTCTTTGAGGCCGGGTTTTCGCCAGCAATAAAACTCGCGGCGGAAAAATAAAAAACTTGCACTGACATCAGCGAATGATCCACGGATTCTCGGACTCCACCGGCCCCGCTGCGAGGCCCCTGCCCGGGTGCTGCATTTTCTATTTCCCTTGTCCGCGCGGATGTCTAGAGTTGGGCCAACCCGGGGCGAGAACTCCGGGCTCGCATGATTCGATCGCTGGTATTTACAACTCAAGGCCGGCTGCACAGCAGGAACATCGAGATGTTCCTGATGCCCACGCTGCTGTCGGACACCAACCTGTTCCTCTGGGTGGACCTGGAAAATCCCACGCCGGAAGAAACGAAATACGTTCTCGAGGATGTATTCCATTTCCACCCTCTCTCGATCGAGGATTGCGTGATGGTGAGCCCTTCCCCGAAAGTGGAGGAGTACTCTCCCAAGGAGGACGATCTCTTCACTCCCTACCTGTTCATGGTGATCCACGCAGTGGACTACAGCCGCGCGGATGGGACTTTTGCCACCAGCGAGCTGAACTTTTTCCTCGGAAAGAACTTCCTGGTGACTTACCACGAAGGCCCGCTGCGGAGCGTTGCCCTGACTGAGGAACGCGCTACCAAGGCGAACGTTCACATCGCTCGAGCGCCGGACCGCGTCGCGCACACGCTGCTGGATTCGATCGTCGACAACTACAAACCGGCCTTGGACGAACTGTCCCTGGAGATCGCCGAACTGGAGCAACTGGCGCTGTCGGATCCCTCGAAAGAGACCCTGAACAAGATCCTGCAGGTGAAGAAGGAAGTGCTGCACCTCCGGCAGATCATCGGCCCTCAGCGCGAAGTGCTGGCACGATTTGCCCGGGGCGAGTTCAAACTGATCCGGGCGCACATGGTGCCCTACTATCGGGACGTCTACGACGGACTCTTCCACATTTCCGAACTGGCGCAGGGATACACGGATTCCCTGACCGGCATCCTGCAGGTCTACCTGAACATGAGTTCGAATCAGACCGGCGAAGTCGTCAAGCTGCTGACCATGATCACCGTCATCACCACGCCGATGATGATGATCGGCACCTGGTATGGAATGAATTTTAAGGCCCTGCCGGAGGTGGATTGGCACTACGGCTACCCGGCGGCGGGCGTCGTGACCTTCGCGTCGACACTGGCGACCTACATCTACTTCAAGCGCAAGAAGTGGTTCTGAGCGGAACCCCGGCCGGTATGCCTCCAAAATCCAGTTTTCTCGACAAGGTGCTGGGCCGCATCGGGCGGCTCGATCCCGAGGGCCTGCAAACTGTGGTGCAGCGCCTGGCGCGCGAGCGGAGCTTCCTCGAAACACTTTTCAACACGATCGAAGACGGCGTGCTGGTGGTGGATGAAAGCGGTCGAATTCTATACTTCAACCAGGCGGTCGCCCGCATCGTTGGCCTGCAGCCCAATGTCGAGGGCCAGCCGATCACCCAGTTTATCCCCGAACTCGATTGGGAAAAAATTTCCCGCTTTGACACCGAAGGCGGCCCGGCGGTGGTGCGGCACGAATTCGAAGTGCACTACCCGCGCCCGCGATTTATCCGGCTCTATGCGGCGCCGCTCGACGGTGAGACGACGGGAAGCGCGGGCGTGGCGCTGATCCTTCACGATGCAACCGAAGCGCGGCAGCAGACTTTTGAAGCCATTGAGAGTGAACGCATCCAGGCCCTGACGTTGCTCGCCGCCAGCGTCGCCCACGAGATTGGAAACCCGCTCAATGCCCTGCATATTCACCTGCAGTTGATGGAGCGCGAAATGCGCAAGCTCAGGCAGGTGCAACCCGTGCCGGCCAAAACGGGACCCCGCGCGCGCAGGCAGACCGCCCCTGCGGAAGCCGAATCCGAAGTGGTGGAAATCACGGATCGACTCGAGCGCTATCTCAACGTCGCCAAAGGCGAGATCAACCGCCTGGATTATATCGTCACCCAGTTCCTGCATGCCATCCGCCCAACGCCCCCGCAGTTGAAGCTCGGCTCGCTAAATGAGGTGGTGCAAAAAACCATCGATCTGTTGAAGCCGGAACTGGATAACCGGGGCCTGGAAGTAAAGACCAAGCTCCCCCGCCAGTTGCCGTTAACACCACTCGATCCCACCCAGATTCAGCAGGTCCTGGTAAACCTCATCAAGAATGCCATGCAGGCAACGACCCGCGGTGGGCGCATTACGCTGCAGACCCGCGAGGCCAGCGATGGCGCCTGGGTCAGCATTTCCGACACGGGCAGCGGAATCCCTCAGGAACAGCTCAACCGGATTTTCGAGCCCTTCTTCACCACCAAGAAACAGGGAACCGGGCTTGGGCTCATGATTGTGCAGCGCATCGTGCGCGCCCACAACGGCCGCATCGAACTCGAAAGTCACGTCGGCCGCGGCACGACCTTCCGCATCTGGCTACCCGCGCACGAGCGAAGGCAGCGCCTGCTGGAAGCCCCGCTTCACGATTAACGGCCCGCGATCCTTTGTGGCGTTTCGGCCATTGTCCTCAAACCCGGGATCGCCGGGAAATCACCGCCTGTTCCGCCGGGGCCGCCAGAATCCGCCGGACGATTTTTTGGGCGTCCGCTGAGCTCCAGCCGATGGGCGATGGCGTGGCTGCGCTGAATTCGATCCCGCAGGCTCACTCCGGGAAACGGGGTGGCGACGGAGGGCATCCGTGGTTCTCGGCAGTGCCGCGGCATGGTAATCAAATCCTTCCGCCCGCTTCCTCACCAGCCCGCGCCCGATGAAACGCTCCAGGGCACGCACTTCCGCGTGATTTTCCGGCGTGGCAAAACTGATGGCATCCCCCACTGCGTGGGCGCGCCCGGTGCGCCCGATGCGATGCACGTAATCCTCGGGGTGCATGGGAAAATCGAAATTCACCACGTGCGAAATGCCGTCGACATCAATGCCCCGGGCGGCGATATCCGTGGCCACGAGCACGCGCACCGCCCCGCTTTTGAAGTCCTTGAGCGCGCGCAACCGCTGGTTCTGCGAGCGGTTCGAATGCAGGGTGGCGGTCCGGATGCCCATCTGGTCGAGCTTCCGGGCGATCTTGTCTGCGCCGTGTTTGGTGCGGGAAAAGAGCAACACCATGTTCAGCCGGCTGTCCTCCAGCAAGTGCGCCAGCAGATTCATCTTCAAGTGCTGCGGCACCTCGTACAGCAACTGGGTGACCGTCTCAGCGGGATTGGCCCTCCGGCCAATTTGCACCACTTTCGGGGTGCGCTGGAACTGGTGCGTGAGTGTCTCGATTTCCGGGGAAAGCGTGGCCGAGAACATCAGCGTCTGGCGCTGCTTCGGCAGGCTGTTCACGATGCGCCGAATCGAGGGCAGGAAGCCCATGTCCAGCATGCGGTCCGCCTCGTCGAGGACCAGGTATTGGATCCGGGAAAAGTCTCCATATCGCTGGCTTTGCAGGTCGAGCAGGCGCCCGGGCGTCGCGACCACGATGTCCGCGCCGTCGCGCAAGGCGGCAATTTGCGGGCGCTCGCTGACGCCGCCGAACACGGTGGCAATGCGCAGCGGCAAATGCTTCGCATAGGCGCGCACGTTTTCCTCGATTTGGACCACCAGTTCGCGCGTCGGCGCGAGGACCAGCGCACGGATGCTGCGCCCGACGGAGGGGCCGTTGGCCAACCGGGTCAGTATGGGCAGGGTGAAGGCCGCGGTCTTGCCGGTGCCCGTCTGGGCAATTCCGATAACGTCCTGCCCCGCCAGGACTGGCGGGATGGCCGCCGACTGAATGGGGGTGGGCTCGGTATAGCCGGCTTCCTGGACGGCTTCCAAAATGCGGGGCGCGAGCCCCAGGGCACGAAAAGGCATAACTACTGAAAATCGGGTCGATGCCCTCGGGTCTAGCGGAGGCGCCAGGTGATACGGCCCTTGTCCAAATCGTAGGGCGACATCTCCATTTTTACCCGGTCTCCGACGGTGATGCGAACCCAGCGTTTGCGCATCTTGCCGCAAATGGTGGCCAGCACGGTGTGTTTGTTGTCAAGTTCAACGCGGAACATCGTTCCCGCCAGAACGGCGGCAACGTTGCCTTCTACTTCAATATGTGATTCTTTCATGAACAGTTCTTAACCAACGGTCTGTGAACACCCCCAGGCTGTATTTCCCGGAGCTCGCGGTGTTCGCTTCAGCCTGCCTTGGCTTCCAGACTGTTCCCGACCACCGGGTTTAGAATCATCACTGAACTGCGTTCACTTGAGGATTTACCACGTCTCGAAACTGACGAGCCATCTAAGAGGCAGCGTATCTTCGCCGTTTTTGGCAAAAGTAGCAATTTTTATTTTCTGGTTGATTCAGCCCCCAAACGAAATCCCGGCCTTTTCGCCCGTGGCGGCAATGTGTTTGGCCGCAGCCACATACTCCTCAGCGTTAGCCAGGTGCTCGATCATCAGGGGCGGATTCTGCGGGAGCGCGGCCAAACGCTTTAGATACGTCGTGTAGTCCAATGAGCCTTTGCCCGGAACCACCTCGCGAAAATGGACGTTCATTTCCACCTCCCAAGACAGGTCTTTCGCGTGGCAACTGGTGATCCAGCGTCCCAGCTTGTCGAAGCACTCATTCAACAGCGCCGTGTTCCCGTAAAACCGCTCGGGTGAGTTGATTAGGTTGCAGGGATCCAGGTGTACCCCGAACGCCTTGCGGTCGACCGCTTTCAAGAGCCTCAAGGAACTCTGGACGCTGTCCGGCAGCGCCCAACCCATCATTTCGTAACAGAACCTGGCGCGCACAGGTTTCACCGCATCGATGATCTTGCGGGCGTTTTCCACCACGGCATCAAAGAACTTCGGGCCCAGGTTATCCGGATGCGGGCCGAACCACGAAGTGGGCGAAAAAGACCCCGCGATATCCACACAACAACGCGCGCCGACGGCTTCCGCGAGAGCCAATCCATCGGTCACCTGCTGCAGATTTTGGCGGCGCTTCTCCGGATCGGCATCCAGCAGGTTGACCCAGCGTCCGACCTCCGCAATCACAACATCGTGTTTGGCAAATGCCTTGGCGACCGCCCGGATCCTGTCGGCGTCATTCAATGTAATGCCGGGACAATACGCCGCACGATAACCCAGCTGCCGATGGGCCAGCGCCAATTCCTCGGGATCCGCAGGTGCATTATATATAGGCCCGCCAAGGCGGACGGCCAGCGGTGAACGCGCAGCCGCGGCCGCAAGCGAGGGAATGCTCCCGAACCGGCACAAAACGGCGGCCGCAGAGGTGAGAACTAGCGATTGTTTCAGGAAAGTGCGCCGAGGGGTTCGCCGGGTTTTCATCCGCGAGTTATCGCGTGAACCGGGCCAAAAATCAAGGCTAAGCCTGCGCCAGCGCGCTTTGATGGCTCCACACTTTTTGGAACGCTTTAACGTATTGCTCGGTCACTTCCGGCGCCTCCTCGTAGAAAAGCGGGAGGAAGATGTGGTTGGCATTCACGTAGGCATTGCCGGGCATTGACGCCGGAATCGTCGGCGCATGATCCCACCATTTCGCTTCGGAGTAGATCTTGAGTTTGTGCTGTTCCGGGTAATCCCAGAAGTTCACATCCACACCCTCGGCTTTGAGCGCTTTCAGGAGTGCCTCCCGCGAGAAACCCAGCTTCTTGAAATCCACAAACAGCATGTTCCGGTGGTAATAAACCCGCTTCTGGTCGGCCCCGCATCGCGGCTCGGTAATGCCTTCGAGCTGGGTCAAGTGCTGGTTCATCGCCTTGACGTTCTTCTCCACCAGCGCGTTCAGCCGGTCCAGGCCCTTGAGCTGCTGACGGGCGATCGCGGCGCCGAGAGGGTGCATGCGGTATTTCTGGCCGAACCCGGTATTTTCATAGGCGTGAATCGGGCTCTCCTTCGGGAATTTCGCCGGGTCTAGATACTCGCCGAACGCGGCGGCGCGCTCGTAATGTTCACGGGCCTGGTACATCCCGATGCCGCCTTCAATCGCCGGCATGCCTTTGCTGGTTTGTAAACTGTAGATGCCCATCGCCCCCCAGGTGCCCATCTTCTTGCCCTGCATCGACGCCCCGTGCGCATGCGCCGCATCTTCCAGCACAATCAGGCCCTTTTCCCTGGCCCACCCGGAAATCACATCCATCTGCCCGGGGAGACCCCACGAATGCATCACCTCGATCGCTTTCGTTTTCGGCGTCAGCTTGCGCTTGGCATCTTCCAGGTCAAACGTGGCCGTCCTGGGATCGATGTCGATGAAGATGGGCACGCAATCAAAAAACCGCATCGCCAGCGCCGCCGTCACGAAGGTGTAGGAAGGCACCATGATTTCACTTCCCGCCGGCAGGTCCAACGCGAAATACATGCTCGTCAGGGCGCTGCTGCCGTTCATGTGCGTTTTCACAAACGGCGCTCGGGTGTAATCCTGCCATTCTTTTTCAAACAGCGGCAGTTCCCCGTAATACTTGTTGTTTTCCATCAGGTCCCATACCGCCTTCTTCTCGGCATCGCCGTAACGCGGCCACTTCGTGAGCGCGGAGAACCGGGCAGCGGGAACATGGACGGTCTTCGCGCCGCCGGCCATGGCCAGAGTCTGCGTCTTTGTTGCGGCCAAACCGCAATCAGCCAGCGTAAATCCGGCGGCGGCGACCGCTCCGGTTTTGATGAAAGTGCGGCGTGAGTGTCGTTTCATAGCGGTCCCTTTTAGCGATGTTAGGCGGTCGCGGTCGGTGTCGAGTTGCTGCCAGACTTATACCTCATCTCAGGGGTCCGGGAAAGCCGACGAGATCGGATCGGGTTTTGCCGTTCTCGGTGATGCGCGGCAAAGTATAAACCATGCCGTCGCGGCCAAGGGTGATGGCATTCACATACAACGGCCGCTGTCCATCCGGATAAAAGACCGCACCGTTGTCCGCGTATTTGCGCTTTTCGATATCGTAGGTGACCAGGTGCAAATTCTCGAGTCCCTTGGCCTCGCCCATGGCCGTGCTCGCCTTCCCGGCCAGGCGTTTGCCATCGACGTAAATCGGACCGCCCGTCAGGTAATGAATCGTCTTGTGATCGGGCCCAATGGCAAACCCCAGGTAGCCGTAGCTGAACTGGTCGAACAGACCGCACGCCTTGGAGGGCTCAGACGTGATCCGGTCGAGCA
>Ga0184628_10001514_pt1 | contig 11463 bp, 9 predicted proteins | sample PLM4_5_b1_FD_133149 | JGI IMG/M metagenome (GOLD analysis project Ga0184628, IMG submission 133149) | Groundwater sediment microbial communities from an aquifer in East River, Colorado, USA - PLM4_5_b1 | ecosystem: Environmental > Terrestrial > Soil > Riparian zone | place: USA: East River...
GCCAGAGTGGCAAGAATGGACCGCGACACCACCAGCAAGCGCGGCTCTCAAGAGGGATTGATCAGGCGCTGGGAGCGCGGTGACATCGACATCCTTGTCGGCACCCAGATGATTACCAAAGGCCATGATGTCGCCGGCGTGACACTGGTCGGCGCTCTCTCTGCGGACCTATCGTTAAATTTACCCGACTTCCGCGCCGCCGAGCGGACTTTTCAACTGCTTAGCCAAGTCGCCGGGCGCGCCGGACGGGGCAGCGATCCGGGCCGCATGGTGATTCAAACTTACTCCCCCGATCATTATGCGATGCAGCATTTGCCGAACCATGATTATAAGGGGTTCTTCGCCGTAGAAAGCGAATTCCGCAGGGCGCTTAACTATCCGCCCTTCGCAAAATTAGTTAATTTACGCTTCGACGGTCCCACGGCTGAGGAAGTTGAGCAGCGCGCGAAATCCGTAGCTGCCCAGTTACGCCAACTCCAGGTCCGCGAGCCAAAGTTTAACGCCGGCATCGAAGTCCTCGGTCCCGCGGTTGCGCCCATCGAAAAACTGCGCAACCGCTTTCGCTGGCAGCTCCTGCTCAAGGGAAAAAACAGCGCCAGACTTTTGGAGTTTGCCAGCCACGCCCGCAGGCTCTCCCCGGATGGCCGCGGCGGACGCCTGCAGATTGATGTCGATCCTTACAGTATGTTATAAATTTCAGTATGTTATGGCGATTTTAAAAATTTTTAAATATCCCGAGCCGGCGCTCAAAAAAGTAGCTTCACCGGTACGCGACTTCGGTGCGAACACCGTCCAGCTGGTCCACGACATGCTCGAAACTATGTACGCCGCGCCAGGTGTCGGCCTCGCCGCGCCGCAGGTCGGCGTATCTCAGCGTGTAGTGGTCCTCGACACCGATCACGAGAATCCCGGCAAACAGGTTTACAAGCTCATCAATCCGGTAATAACCCACGCCGAAGGTTCAGTGATCTGGGAAGAGGGCTGTCTGAGTGTGGTCGACTTCACCGCCGACGTGAAGCGTGCCGCGCAGGTGCAAGTCAGCGCTTTCGATGAACAGCAAAAAGAAATCAAGATCGAAGCTGAAGGTTTGCTGGCAGTGGCATTGCAGCACGAGATCGATCATCTCGATGGCAAACTATTCATCGACCGGATCAGCCGGTTAAAGCGTGAGCTCTACACCCGCAAGCGTATCAAAAGTCTGCGCAGCGGTGTCGAGGCGGCGCACGAACCAGCGCACATCATGATCTGACCGCGACCGTCAAGTTGCTAAAATAACAGCCTCATTGTTTCGTCGAGTCAACTTCATGGCAGCACCCTGGCGCATCATCTTTATGGGCACGCCGCGAACCGCCGCGGCAACTTTGGCGCAACTCCTCAACGGCCCAGATAACGTCGTCGGCGTGGTCACCCAGCCGGATAGCAGCGCCGGGCGCGGCCAGATAAGTTCTCCCTCTCCGGTGCGAAAATTAGCCGACTCATATGCCATCCCGCTTGTTGCCGAAAAAAAAATCCGCACCCCGGAATTTCTCGAATCGCTGCGCAAGTGGCAGCCCGACATCATCGTGGTGGTTGCCTACGGCCGCATCTTGCCGAAATCGATTCTCGATCTGGCTCCCTACGGCTGCGTCAACGTGCATTACTCGCTCTTGCCGAAATACCGCGGTGCCGCGCCAGTCGCCTGGACGATTATCAACGGCGAAATGGAAGCCGGCGTCAGTACCATGAAACTTGTGGAGGAAATGGATGCCGGAGCGATTTACCTCCAAGAAGCCATCAGGCTGTCCGGTGTGGAAACCACCGGTTCTCTACAAACCGAGCTAACACCAATCGGCGCCCAGCTGTTGCTGGACACTTTGCGCCGGCTCAGAGACGGATCGCTGAATGCGATCGAACAGGATGAAAGCCTAGCGACCCTAGCGCCGATCCTGAGAAAACAAGACGGGCTCATCGACTGGCAACGGCCGGCGATAGAAATCGAGCGGCGGATTCGCGGCTTCGACCCGTGGCCGGGAAGTTTCACACATTTCGCCGGCAGGATGCTGAAGGTTCATCACGCCAGCATTGTCAGCACCGAACGGCGCGGCAGCCCGGGCGAAATCATCCGTGCCGATGCGGCCGGGTTTTGGCTGGCGACCTCGTTGGGGGTCTTGAGCCTCGAAGAAGTGCAGCAAGAAAACAAGAAGCGGCTGGCAGGCATCGAGTTTATCAAAGGCGCTAGGATCAAACCCGGTGACATGCTTGAGTGACGGCAAGAACGTCCGCCAAATCGCCGGCGAAATTCTGCATAGAGTCGAGAGTCAGAAGGCGTATGCCGACCTGCTGCTCGATCACCATTTGCGCAGCGATACTCTCAATGACGCCGACCGCGCGCTGTTAACCGAATTGATCTACGGAACGCTGCGCTGGCGCGGCAGGATCGACTCCAAGCTTGCACCATTGCTCAACCGGTCGCTCTCCGATACCGATCCGTTTATTCGCAATTTACTCCGGGTCACCCTCTATCAATTGCTCTTCCTCGACAAGATTCCTGCCTATGCCGCGGTCAACGAAGCCGTCGAGATCGCCAAAGCCACGCAGCCCAGAAGCGCCGCCTTCGTCAATGGCGTCCTGCGCAGTTTTCTCAGGCAATTGGCGAAGAGTAGCAAGGCGAGGGAGATCCAGAGTTCCGCAGCGAACCTAGCCGATGAATATTCGCATCCCCAATGGTTGGTGGATCGCTGGCGCGAATACTTTGGCGATGAGCAAGCGAAAGCATTAATGCTCGCGAGCAATCAAAGAACGCCGCTGGTGGTGCGTGCCAACCTGGGTAAGACCAGCCGCGAGGAATTATTGGCTAGCTGGCACGAAGATCACATCCCGGCCCAACCCACGGCAGTCTCGCCGCAAGCCATCCGGCTGCCCACTGGGGTGAGCATTGAGACGCTACCGGGCTTCACCGAAGGGTTATTTCAAGTGCAAAGCGAAGCGTCGCAACTGGTATCATACCTGGTCGGCCCGGCGGCGGGAGACCTGATTCTCGATGCATGCGCAGCGCCGGGTGGCAAAACCACCCATCTCGCCGAGTTGATTGGTGATCAAGGTAGCATCATCGCCATCGATACTTCGGCCCGCGGTGTTGAGAGAATCAACCAAAATGCCCAGCGCTTGGGACTGGGATCGATTCAAACCCAGTGCGCCAACGCCAGTAAGACGTTGCCGGCCAAGCTCGCCGGTCCTTACGATCGCATCCTCGTCGACGCGCCATGCAGTGGTCTTGGCACTTTGCGATCTCACCCCGAGATCAAATGGCAGCGCGATGACAGCGACATTGCCCGGCTCTGCGTACTCCAAGCGCGCATCCTTCAATCCGTGACGCAACACTTAAAAATCGGCGGCGTTCTCGTCTATTCCACCTGTACGTTGACGGTCGACGAGAATGAGCGGGTTGTCGAAGTTTTCTTGCGCGATAATAATCAGTTTGAGTTGACCGATGCGGCGCGATATCTTCCCGAATCAGCGCGCCATATGGTCCATGGCAAATATTTTCAAGCGCTGCCCCAGCGCGACGACACTGACGGTTTTTTCGCCGCGCGCATGAGCAAGGTGGCTTAGATGTCGAAAATGAAAATCGCTCCGTCGATATTGTCGGCCGACTTCAGCCGGTTGAAAGACGAGATCCAAGCGGTGGAAGCGGCCGGCGCTGACTGGATTCATGTCGATGTTATGGACGGCCACTTTGTGCCCAATATCACGATCGGGCCGGTGGTGGTTGAGTGGGTGCGCAAGGTGACGACAATCACCGTCGATGTCCATCTCATGATCACCGACCCAGACAAGTACGCGCCGGAATTTATCAAAGCGGGCGCCGACTGGGTGTCGATCCATCCCGACACTTGCGCCAATCCCAACATTACATTGAAAAAAATTCGCGCCCTCGGCGCCAAGCCATCGATCGCAGTCAATCCAGATGTGCCGCTCGGCAAAGTCGCAGGCTGCTTTGACGATGTCGATATGATTCTGATGATGACGGTGTTCCCAGGTTTCGGCGGCCAAGCGTTCATCGCCGACGTGCTGCCGAAAATCACCGAAGTTCGAAAGTTAATTGATGCCCGTAAACCAGGCGTGCTCATTGAAGTCGACGGTGGCATTAAAACTGACAACATCGCGAGAGTGGTCCAAGCTGGTGGCGAGGTGATCGTTTCCGGCTCTGGAATATTCAAAACGCCCAATTACACCGACACCATTCGCCAGATGCGCCAAGCCGTGGTCTAACCCAACTCCCTCCCGCGTAGCCAATTCCAAATTTAAAATTGCAGATTCCAAACCGTCCTTCCGACAATCTGTAATATGGAATTTGTAATCTGCCATGCCTCACTTCACGAGGCAGTTGTTTTCCCTCTGCGGTGTGTTAGTTTGTCCGGGTCGGGGCGTGGCTCAGCTTGGTAGAGCGCACGGTTCGGGTCCGTGAAGTCGGTGGTTCAAATCCACTCGCCCCGACCATTTTTCTGCTTCCGTCTTGCACTTGTTTTCATCCACCTTTATTTGTTTTTGTACTTGTAAGGCCAATGCATAGCCGTGGTTTTTGAGATTCCTACCAACCGAAGAGGTAACTAAGCCGAACCGTGAGTTGATGCATCCCTTGGAGATCGACTTTATTGACAACGGGGCCGAGACCACTACCTAAGCCGCCCACTGAGTGTTTTGCCGACCCAAGGCCTAAGTAATTGTATTCGGTTCCGAGAATAATGTTGGGTGTGACTCGGAATTCGATCCCTGGCCCCATGACGAATCCATGATGGCGTTCGGAACTACTTCCTTCACCTTGTTCTATACCGACGTTATCAGCTAAACGTGTCTTGACGCTCCCGGATGCATAGCCAATTTTGAAATAAGTCAGCCATCTCTTGGTGGCATAACCGGTTCGCAAGGTAGTTGAGAACAGGTGATTGATCTTTGTGGTGTACTCATCGTCACCCGACCCGGTATTGCTTCTCGACCCATCGTGAAAATGGCCGGCGGAATAGGAGGGTTCGATACCGAAAACCAGCGGTCCAAGTTGATAATTGAAGCCTAGGTGGCCACCTCCGAACACCCCACTTACCTGGTGTGACGTAATGCGTGCTCCCTGAACATAGTCAACCACTGGCGACGGCGCGCTGACGCTGGTCCAAATGGCCCGATCCCACCCGTAACCCAAATGACCACCGACATAGATACCGGTCCACGATGGTTGATTTGTTGGCTTGTCATGTAGCGGCTCAGCAGCAAATACCGCCCCCGTCAGTAGGATAACAACGGTAATGATTACATTGATGATTCGTACCATTAGAATCTCCCAAATTTATATAACTTAATTTTAGAAATATTGCCAAATTAAATTCTTACATTGAGACTCGATCTCTGTAAAAAAGGGATTATTGTCAGTCATGCTCCAAAAATTTTGCCGGTTCACGGTGTCAAGATCAGCCCAACCGGGATTCAGCTTTATTTGAATCGTAATGAAGTCCAAACCGCCATGAATCGAGAAATTGTTATTTGATGCTTGGGGAGAGGAATCGCAAAAGCGATGGAAAGATAATGCGCTGCTAGACCGACAACTGCCGAATCGCATTGATCCGCTCAACCGCTGTTGGGTGGGAGTAGTGGTATGCGGAATACCAAGGGTGCGGCGTCAGGTTCGACAGATTCTTCACCGTCAAATTGATCAGCGCTTCTTCCATCGCCGTACCATCGCGCAGGGTCTTTACGGCGAATCCGTCGGCTTCATATTCATGTTTTCGCGATAGGCGGTTCACGAATGGCGCCAAGTAAAAGGTAAAGGGACCGGCGACCAGCGAAAATAGCACCAGCGCGCCGTGATTGGACGGCGCCAAACCGAAGGCGGAAAAAAATGGCGCGTAGTCGACTAGTAAACTAAGAACGTAGAGCCCGCCGAAGAGACAAACCGTCTGCACCAATAGCATGCGACGGATATGTTTCATTTTGTAGTGGCCCATCTCATGGGCCAACACGGCCAGTCCTTGAGCGGTCGACATCTGATCGATTAACGTGTCGAACAGAACTATGCGCTTCGCTTTACCGATGCCGGTAAAATAGGCGTTTGAGTGGGCCGAGCGCTTAGAGCCGTCCATCGAGTAAATGCCGCTGGTCTTGAAACCGACCCGCTCCGCCAAAACTAAAATTTGCTGGCGCAGCTCGCCCTCCCTGAGCGGCTCGAACTTGTTGAACCACGGCGCGATGAAGGTCGGGAAAATCACGATCAACAACAGTTGGAATGCCGAGATAAAGGCAAAAGCCCAAAGCCACCAAGTCTGCCCCATGATATCCATCAACCACAACACTACGAGCAAAAAGGGCACGCCGATCAGCAAACCTAAGAAGAGTCCTTTGAGCTTATCGCTCAGGTAAAGCCCAATGGTGGTTTTATTGAAGCCAAACTTAGCTTCAATGCCAAAGGTCCAATAGAGTTCGGTCGGCAGCGCCGTTAGGGTGAGGATCGCGCCGACAGCGCAGCAGAAAATAATTCCTTGGCCATAGGCGCCGAATGAGAAACTACCCGCCCAGTGAGCCGACCACCGATCGACCTCGCCAAGTAAGCCGCTCAGCAGCACCATTAGCAAAACGGCACTGCCGTAGATTTCAGACCAGCGCTGAAACCGGCCGTTGGACAGTGTGTAATCGACAGATTTTGCGTAATCCTGCGGCGCGATTTTGCCGTGTAAAGCATCAGGAATCGCATTTTTGGCGGAGCTGGCTTCAACCTGGCGCAGGTTTAACTCATTGAGCCCAAATTCAATGGCGAATTGAACGGCAAAGAGCGCCAGAAAAACCGCGACAATAGACTGGTCCATGACAAGTCGGCAAACGAGTAAGCGAAAGCGCTCGGTCAGAAATCGCCGACGGGGTTACGCCGGAGTTGCCGCCGGCGTCGATTCCACCGTCGTCATGTAAGAAAACACCAGCTTGCCGTCTTGCTCGTCGACTTCGACCTTACCGCCGTTTTGCAATTTGCCGAAAAGGATTTCGTCGGCCAGGACCCGCTTGATTTCGTTCTGAATTAGCCGCGCCATTGGCCGCGCGCCAAAAGTCGGGTCGTAGCCGCGCTCGGCGAACCACTGGCGTGCCCGGTTGGTGAGTTCGAGGAAGACCTTGCGTTCGTTCAACTGCTGATCCAGTTCGATGATGAACTTATCGACCACCCGCTCGATGTTTTCCTGGTTCAGCGAGTTAAAAGTGATCATGGCATCGAGCCGGTTGCGGAACTCGGGAGTAAACATCTTCTCGATCGCTTCTTTACCCTTGCCAACGTTGGTGCGGTCGCCGAATCCGATCGGTGTACCGCTCATTTCGCGCGCCCCGGCGTTGGTAGTCATGATCAGGACGATGTTGCGGAAATCGGCCTTCTTGCCGTTGTTGTCCGTCAACGTCGCATGATCCATCACTTGGAGTAAAATGTTGAACAAGTCGGGATGAGCCTTCTCGATCTCATCGAGCAACAGCACCGCATAAGGATTGCGGTTGATCGCGTCGGTCAGTAACCCGCCCTGATCGAAGCCGACGTAGCCTGGCGGTGCGCCGATCAAGCGCGACACCGTGTGCTTTTCCATGTATTCGCTCATGTCAAAGCGAAGAAACTCGATGCCCATGGTTTTAGCCAGCTGTTTGGCCAACTCGGTTTTGCCGACGCCTGTCGGACCGGCAAAGAGAAAACAGCCGATCGGTTTTTCTGGATGGCCCAGTCCGGACCGGGATAGCTTGATCGTGCTCGCCAACATGTCGATGGCGGGATCTTGACCGAAGACCACTAATTTGAGATCGCGCTCCAGAGTCTGCAACTGCTCCTTGTCCGACGACGACACGCTGCGCGGCGGTATCTTGGCGATCTTGGCGACCATTTTCTCGACATCTTTGGGACCAATGGACTTGCGCCGTTTATCCGCCGGTTGAATCTTGACCGCGGCGCCGATCTCATCGATCACGTCAATCGCTTTGTCGGGCAGGCAACGGTCATTGATATGCTTGGCGGAAAGTTTTACCGCGGCGCGAATCGCCCCGGCGCTGTAGTGCACGCCATGATGTTTCTCGTAGTGCGGTTTTAGCCCTTCCAGAATCTTGATCGCTTCCTCATGGCTCGGTTCCGGCACTTCGATCTTTTGAAACCGGCGCGCCAAGGCGCGGTCGCGTTCGAAATAGCTTTTGTAGTCGTGATAAGTGGTCGAGCCGATGCATTTCAATTCTCCCGACGCCAAGGCAGGTTTGAGAATATTGGAAGCATCCATAGAGCCGCCGCTGGTCGCTCCGGCACCGACGATCGTGTGGATCTCGTCGATGAAAAGGATCGAGTCGGGATGCTTCTTGAGTCCGTTGAGCACGCCTTTTAGGCGCGCCTCAAAGTCGCCACGAAACTTGGTCCCGGCCAACAAAGCGCCCATGTCGAGGGCATAGATCACCGCGCTCTTGAGCGCGTCGGGAACTTCGCCATGATGGATTTTCAGCGCCAGCCCTTCGGCGATTGCGGTCTTTCCTACGCCGGGGTCGCCCACGTAGATTGGATTGTTCTTGCGCCGCCGGCATAGCACATGAATGGTTCTTTCAACCTCGTCGGCGCGGCCGATCAACGGATCGATATGACCCTGGCTCGCCTTCTCAACCAAGTTGACGGTAAAGGCTTCCAGCGGATTGACGCGTCGCGCCGGACGTTCGCCGTCTTCGTGGTCATGTTCCTCGTCATCGCCCTGGGGTGCCGGCTCCTCTTCGCCGCCGATCTTCGACACACCATGAGAAACGTAGTTGACGAGATCGAAGCGCGTGATGCCCTGCTCCTCCAAAAGGTAAACCGCGTAGGAATCGGGCTCACGAAACATGGCGATCAATACATTACTGCCGTTGACTTCCTTGCGCTCCGCCGATTGCGCGTGAATGAGCGCGCGTTGCAGCACCCGGTGAAAGCTTAAAGTCTGTTGCGGATCGCGGTCGACTCCCGCGGGCAGGGTTTCCATCTGCCCGTCGAAAAACTCCTCCAATGACTTGTGGAGTTTTTCGAGATCGCCGCCGCAAGCGAGGATCGTGCTTTTACCGTCTTTGTCGCGCAGCAGAGCGAACAACAAATGCTCCAAGCTGACATATTCATGCCGGCGGGTTTTGGCTTCCTTGAGCGCGGAGTTAAGCGTCGCTTCGAGATCTTTGCTAATCATTGTTTAGGCCTCTTCCAACGTACATTTCAGTGGATATTCATGCTGGCGCGCCAGGTTTTCGACCAGCGTGACTTTGGTTTCCGCGATCTCATAAGTATAGACGCCGGCGACGCCGATGCCTTTTTTGTGAACGTGGAGCATGATCTGCAGCGCTTCAGCCTGCTCCTTATGAAAGACATACTGCAAAACCTGCACGACGAATTCCTTAGTAGTGTAATCGTCGTTATGCAGCAATACTTTATAAAGCGGCGGCCGTTTGACCTTTTTCTTGGTCTCGGTGACCACCCCATGTTCGGATTCCGGTTCTCTGCGGCTCATGGACTCCTTGGCCTCCCTGAAAGCATAAGAAATCTAACATGGTGCCAAGCCAGCCCGCAATGCTCGCCGGCTCCTTGGCAATAATTCTTGTGGCCGCCGAATACAAGAGTGATATAGTCATTTGGGCGATTGTGAATTCTCCGGGTGCGCTAATGCGTCGCCATCATTCAGGAGGTGCTCCATGCTGTCCAACAAAGTCAGCGAGATCATGACCACCGACTTGGTCAAGGCAAAGGTTTCCGCGACGGTCGAGAGCGTCATGGCCACCATGGTCGCCGAGGACGTCGGGCGTATCATCATCACCGATGACGAGGTGCCGGTGGGGATCTTCACCGAGAAGGATGTGCTCAAGCGCATTCTCGGCACGGCCATCGATGCCAAAAGCGCCATCATAAAGGATGTCATGACCGCGCCGGTGCGGGCTGTGCGTGAAGAAACCCACATCGTCGATGCATTCGCCCGGATGTATCGCGGCAAATACCGCCATCTGCTGGTACGCGGTCGGCGCGGTAAGATCATCGGCATCGTTTCCATGCGCCGCATTCTCAATATCGCCGTGGAACTAGGTCAGGGAATCAGCGAATCGCGAACCGTGGGCGATATCCCGACCGCGCCGATCGTCACCGTTGACGAATCCTCAACGGTCCATACCACGGTGAATTTGATGAATCAGCAGGGCCTAACCGCGGTAATTGTCACCGCCGCGGGAACGCCCACCGGAATCTTCACTGAGCGCGACGTGCTGAGACGGGTCGCGACGATGGATATGGATCGCCAACATACGCCGGTAAGACAAGTCATGAGCGCGCCGCTGATTGCCATGCCGCGCGCTTCCCTAGTAGGCGATGTGCTGGCCGAAATGTACCGCCGCGACATTCGCAATATGCCGGTAGAAGAGGCGCCGAACCGACTCCTTGGTCTCATCGCTATGCCGGAAATTCTCCAATATGCTCAAGCGTTTAACATTGATGAGCAGGTGCGGCGGAGTTGGCAGGAAGTCGCCCAGGCCCTCGACACCGACGATCAGTATACCCCCGGCTAGAAGGCCTAAATCGTTGTCTTTCAATGCGCTTATGTTAGAATCGGAGAGCTGCCAGATAGTCCTAAGGAGGCTGTATTTTGGAGACACCGTTAATCAATGACTTAAACATCTGCGTCGCCACCGAAAATGGTTCCGGTAGCGCGTCGTCGAACAACATTCTGTTCAAGGCGATTTTCAAGATGGGCATACCCTGTTCATCGAAAAATATGTTCCCGTCGAACATTCAAGGCCTGCCGACTTGGTACCAGATTCGCGCCAACGGCGATGGCTATATGAGCCGCAAGGATGTCATCGACGTTATGGTGATGTTCAACGACACCACGGCAGCGAAAGACATCTATCGCGTGCGCGATGGCGGGGTGCTTTTGTACGATGACTCCACTCCGCTATCACCGACTTTGAAGCGCGACGGGCTTCAGTACATCGGCTTTCCGGCGATCAAACTCGTGGCCAAGCTGGTCCCGGCTTCGCCGCTGCGCGCCAAACAGCGCAACATGGTTTATGTCGGCGCCTTGGCGTATCTGTTCGGCATCGATATGTCGGTCATCAAAGCAGTGCTTGAAGATACTTTCGGCAAAAAACCGGCGGTTATCGAGTCGAACCTGGTCTGCATCGATGCTGGCTATCAATATTGCAAACAACAAGGATACAAACAGAACATTGCTCGCCTCGAGGCTATTCCGGACGGTAACAAAGGCAAGATTATTACCGAGGGCAACACTGCGGCCGCTCTCGGCGCGGTCTATGGCGGCGCCTCGGTAATCTGCTGGTATCCAATCACGCCTTCGAGTTCGCTCGCCGAAGCCATGGAGTATTACCTGCCGCGCCTGCGCAAGCAGATCGATGGCAAAAAGACTTATGCCATCGTCCAGGCGGAAGACGAAATCGCCTCTGCCGGCATGATCGTCGGCGCCGGTTGGGCCGGCGCCC
>Ga0184628_10001516_pt1 | contig 11457 bp, 10 predicted proteins | sample PLM4_5_b1_FD_133149 | JGI IMG/M metagenome (GOLD analysis project Ga0184628, IMG submission 133149) | Groundwater sediment microbial communities from an aquifer in East River, Colorado, USA - PLM4_5_b1 | ecosystem: Environmental > Terrestrial > Soil > Riparian zone | place: USA: East River...
TAGACAGGACCATTGCGAGATATGTTACGGAAGAAAACTCTGCAAAAACGAACGCCATTTTTGAGCGCGTAAAAAATATTTCGGCAAATATTCCTTTGCCATCAGACGTGTTGAATAAAAATATTGGCGTTTCCATATTTCGGCAGAATGACTTGCTTGGATATATGATCAAGCGCATAAAAGAAATTGGGCCGGAAGAATTGATGCCCGCTCATCCGTTGATTGATTTCGAAATTGCGAGGAAGAACTACGAGCGCGCGTTCAAACGGATTCATACTTATCTTCTGAAATACCCAGGTAAGAATAGGCAGCAATTCTTTTTTGCGCCATTGGCACTTCGGTGGATGCGCGGAGATCCTTTGCCGGTTCTTATTGATTCTGCAATTAAATATAATCAGAAGAATAAAACTGGTCGCAGCACTGCTCGAATCATTCGGGATACTATGGAGAATGTGGAAGATGATTTGAGATTCCGGTATGTTAAATTCTTTACTTGTTACAATTCAATTCTAGAATTCGTTCTCGCGCAAGAAGGGTTGAAGGACCTAATTCAAGCCATACCCAATGTTCCTCTTTTTTTAGAGATGGGGGGGTCGTCAGGCGCAATGATCAATCTAATGGCGATTGGTCTTTCAAGAACGACAGCCGAAGCGCTGACGATATATATTACAAATAAAGAAATGGGTTTGGACGAGGTAAAATTATGGCTTCTAAGTCAAAAACTTGAAAGTTTGGATATTTCACCGGCCTGCATACGCGAAGCGCAGGAATTGATTGGAAAATTAGGGCCGGTATCTGACGGTCAGCAATGATTATTTTTCAATTTAGATTTCACACCCTCTCCACAAAACTATCCACCACGCGCTTTTCGCCGGCGTGGTCGAACTTGATGGTCAGCTTGTTGCCGTCCACGGCGGTGACGTTGCCGTTGCCGAATTTCTGGTGAAACACGCGGTTGCCGACCGCGAAATCCGATGCGGCGCCGGTCGATTTCGCCACCAGTTCGCCTTCGATGGTCACCACGCCTTCGCGCTTCGCGCTACGGCGGGCAGGGCGGTTTTGCGGCGTGCGTGACCCGCCGAAGCCTTCGGCGGAGGCGGGTCCATCGTCGTTCTCGCGCTGATCGAACACGCCGTCCGGCACGTATTTCGGCTCGCCGTTCTCGGAAAAACCGCCGCGTCTTTTCCCCGTTTCGTCGAAGCCGCCTTTACCCTTGCGTCCCTGGGCGCGCTGCCAGCCGGGCGTCGAATAATTCGAGCCGAACGAATTCATCTCGTCGAAACGCGAGGCGCCATAGCCGCTCATGCCGAAGCCGCCGCTGCCGCCGGCCGGCTCCTTGACCTCGACATGCGCCTCCGGCAATTCGTCGAGAAAGCGCGACGGCACCGTCGTGGTCCATAGGCCGTGAATGCGCCGGTTGGTGGCGAAATAAATCTTGGCGCGCTTGCGCGCGCGCGTCAGGCCCACATGGGCGAGGCGGCGTTCCTCCTCCAGCCCGTTGCGGCCGCTCTCGTCGAGCGAGCGTTGATGCGGAAACAGGCCTTCCTCCCAGCCGGGCAGGAACACGGTGTCGAATTCCAGCCCCTTGGCCGAATGCAGCGTCATGATGTTGACCGCCTGCTCGGCCTCGCCGCTGTCGCGGTCCATCACCAGCGAGATGTGCTCGAGGAAGCCCTGCAGGTTCTCGAATTCCTCCATCGAGCGCACCAGTTCCTTGAGGTTTTCCAGCCGGCCGGCGGCGTCGGCGCTCTTGTCGTTCTGCCACATCTCGGTGTAGCCGCTCTCGTCCAGCACGATCTCGGCCAGCTCGGTGTGCGGCATGGAGTCTTTCCTGGCGCGCCAGCGCTCGAACGAGGCCATCAGCGCGCGCAGGGCGAGGCGCGGCTTCGGCTTCATCTCGTCGGTGGCGCTGATCATGGCGGCGGCTTCGCTGAGCGGAATGCGCTGCTTGCGGGCGTGGTCGTGCAGCATCTGCACGGTGGCGTCGCCGAGGCCGCGCTTGGGCACATTGACGATGCGCTCGAAGGCCAGATCGTCGGCCGGCTGCGCGATCACGCGCAGATAGGCCAGCGCGTCGCGGATTTCGGCGCGCTCGTAGAACCGGGGACCGCCGATGACGCGATAGGGCAGGCCGAGCTGGATGAAGCGCTCCTCGAATTCGCGCATCTGGAACGAGGCCCGCACCAGGATGGCGATCTCGTCGAGCGGATGGTCGACACCCTGTTCGCGCGCCTCGCGCTGCAGCTGCTCGATCTCCTCGCCGATCGAGCGGGCTTCCTCTTCCGAATCCCAGCCGCCGGTGACCTGCACTTTTTCGCCAAGGACATCCTCGGTGCGCAGCGTCTTGCCGAGCCGGCCTTCGTTATGGGCGATCAGGTGGGACGCGGCGGCGAGGATGTGGCCCGTGCTTCTGTAGTTTCTTTCGAGGCGAATAACCTTCGCGCCGGGGAAATCGTGCTCATAGCGCAGGATGTTGTCGACCTCGGCCCCGCGCCAGCCATAGATCGACTGGTCGTCATCGCCGACGCAGCAGATGTTTTTGGGAGCTTTTTCTTCTTTGCTCTCGATTTTGGCGGGGGCGTCGAAGGTGTCGGCCAGACCCACTCCTTCATCCGGCGTGGGCGGCGGCAAGTGCGCCGGCGCGCTCACTGGCTGCGACAGCAGCCGCAACCACAGATATTGCGCGACGTTGGTGTCCTGATACTCGTCGACCAGGATGAACTTGAAGCGCTGCTGGTACTGCCGCAGCACGTCCGGGTTCTGGCGGAACAGGCGGATGTTCTCCAGCAGCAGGTCGCCGAAGTCGGCGGCGTTGAGCGTCTTCAGCCGCTCCTGATAGGCGATGTAGAGCTTCTTGCCCTTGCCGTTGGCGAAGCCCGCCGCTTCGCCGGCCGGCACCTGATCGGGCGTCAGCCCCCGGTTCTTCCAGCCGTCGAGGATCATGGCGAAGACGCGCGCCGGCCAGCGCTTGTCGTCGAGCTTCTCGGCTTCCAGCAATTGCTTGATGACGCGGATCTGATCGTCGGTATCGAGGATGGTGAAATTGCTCTTGAGGCCGATCATCTCGGCGTGGCGGCGCAAAATCTTCACCCCGATGGAATGGAACGTGCCCATCCACGGCATGCCCTCGACCACCTGGCCGACCATCTGGCCGACGCGCAGCTTCATCTCGCGCGCCGCCTTGTTGGTGAAGGTGACGGACAGGATTTCGCGCGGGTGGGCGCGGCCGAGATTGAGAATGTGGGCGATGCGCGTGGTCAGCACGCGCGTCTTGCCGGTGCCGGCGCCGGCCAGCACCAGGACGGGCCCGTCCAAAGTTTCGACCGCTTCTCTTTGTTCGGGGTTGAGGTCGTTGAGATAGGCCGCCCCGCGCGCACCCATGGCACGCGCGGCAATGCCGCCCGGCTGCGGGCTCAACGGCGTGGGGGCAAGAACTGGAGAATGACGCTTTGGCTCGGCCATATTGTCGATGATTCCTTCAGGCCCAAGATGGCACCCGGTTGGGGCAATTTCGAGGGCCGCGGCAGCCAAAGGTGTGTACTTGCCGGCCTTCCTTCACCGCTTTAGCGTGATTTTCTTGGCGTTTAAGAACAATTCAGGGGGAATACCGTGCGACTGAAGGACAAAGTGGCGGTCATTACCGGCGGCGGCCGCGGCATCGGCCGCGATATCGCGCTCGCCTATGCCCGCGAGGGCGCCCATGTCGTCGTGGCCGAAATCGATCCGGCCACGGCCGCAGCCACGGCCAAGGAGGCTGGCGGCAAAAGCATCGGTATCGCCGCCGACGTCGCCAAGTCCGCCGACATCAACCGCATGATCGACACGGTCATCAAGACATTGGGACGTGTCGATATTGTTGTGAACAATGCCATGAAGATCGTTCCGGGAAAATTGGAGGCTTTGCCGGAGGAATCCTGGGACACGACCATGAATATCGGGCTGAAAGGTGCGTTTTTGGTCAGCCAGGCGGCGGCGAAACATATGATCGCGCAGAAGTCCGGCTGCATCGTCAACATTGCCTCGATCGCAGGATTATTTCCGTACAACTGGGCCGGCGCCTACAGCGTTGTGAAAGCTGGGCTCATCATGCTGACCAAACTGCAGGCCATGGAGTGGGCGCCCTACGGCATCCGCGCCAATGCCATTACGCCCGGCTACATCCGCACGCCAGGTACCGAGGCGATGTACGCCGATCCGGAGATTTACGAGGGCCGCCGCAAGGGCGTGCCGATGGGCCGGGTCGGCTCGGGCGAGGACATCGCGGGGCCGGCCGTGTTCCTCGCGTGCGACGAGTCGCGCTACACGACGGGAAGCGTGCTGGGCGCCGACGGCGGCCAGGCGGTGGGTTATTTCCTCACCGTGCCGGGGCGGCGGTTCTCGGGTGGAAGAATTGACTAAAGCGCGTTTGTTTTTGATTGAAGCGAGGCCGCGCGTACGGCGCGCTCCCCTCCCCCTTGTGGGGAGGGGTTGGGGGTGGGGGTCGTTCTGAGAAGCGATATCATCGCCATCTCGCATTCACCCCCCTCCCTAACCCTCCCCCACAAGGGGGGAGGGAACAGGCTGAAATTGCCGCACGCGCTAATTCGCTCTCGACCGATTTCGCTCTAATACATCAGCTCTGCTACTGCGGCTTGTACTCCTCGCGTTTGCTGTTCGCGATCTTGACCAGCGTCTCGGCCGCCTTGCGGTCCTCCAGCAGGAAAGCGGCGAAGCCGGCCGGCGTGGTCGGTGCCGCTACCACCGCCTGCTGATTCAGGAATTCGATGAATTTCGGATCGCTGAACAGTTTGACGAACTCGGCATTGACCTTGTTGACGATCGCCGGCGGCGTGCCCTTCGGTGCCGCCAGGCCCCACCAGCCTTGGCCGGGATAGCCGCCGAAGCCGACCTCGGCAAATGTCGGTACGTTCGGAAGTAGTGGCGTGCGCTTGGCCGCCGACACCGCCAGCGCTTTCACCTTGCCGGCTTCGATCAGCCCGAGAAAATTTCCGACGCCGAAGCGCGTGACCTGCACTTGATTGGCGGCCAGCGCCTGCGCAGCCGGGCCGCCGCCCTTGTACGGCACGCCGACGATTTTCGTGCCCCACTGGTTGTTCAGCCATCGCATGAACAAGTCGGGGTAGGATCCGTCGCCGAGCGTGGCGTAGTTGAGCTTGTCCGGTTTCGCCTGCGCCAGCGCCTTGAGTTCGGCGACCGAGTTCACACTCAGCTCAGAGGATACGAACAGCCCTTCGGTGAGGAAGAACAGTCGTGTCACCGGCAAAAGGTCGTCCGGATGATACGGCAGCTTGTCGAACAGCAGCGGATTGAATGACATCGTGCTGTGATAGATCACGCACAGTGTGTAGCCGTCGGGCGAAGCCTGCGCGCAGGCCTGCGCGGCGACGATGCCGCTGGCGCCGCCGCGATTCTCGATGATCAACGGCTGGCCGAGCCGCGGCTGCAACTCGGCTCCGGCTTTACGCATGATGACGTCGGTGACGCTGCCGGCCGCGATCGAAACGATCAGCCGGATCGGCCGATCCGGATAAGTTTGCGCCTGCGCCGAGACGCCATAGCAGGCAACAATGAAGCCGAAAACGATGCGCCCGATTTTTGTCATGACGTTTCCTTCCCTGATATTTCGCGTTGGTCTCTTCGTTGCACCTAAAGTTTTCCGTCGAATGCAGCGGTCGCAAAATTGTCGATCATAGCGTAGCACTGCCGCGCGGCGCCGGGATCGAAACGGGCGATTCCGGGCACGTCGGATTCGATTTCGCAGAATGAATGCAGCAGACCGCCGAAAACCAGCATCTGCCATTTCGCTCCGGCGGCTTCCATCTCGGCTTCGAACGCGTCACGGTCCTTTTTAGGCACCACCGGATCTTTCGCGCCGTGCATCACGCAAATCGCTGCCTTGATGTCGCCCGGCTTGGCCGGCGCCGGTGTCAGCAGATCGCCGTGCAGACAGATGACCGCTTGTACGTCGGCGCCGGAACGAGCGAGTTCCAGGACATTACCGCCGCCGAAACAGAAACCGACCGCGGCCTGGCGTTTGAGGTCGCCGATCTTCCGTTTGGCACTTTCGTTACGCAGGGTATCAAGTGCGCCGCTGATGCGCCGCCGCCGCTCGGGTGCGTCGGCACGCAGCGCGTTGGCGAGAGGGGCGGCTTCCGGCGGGCCGCCGGGAATTTTACCGCCGCCATACATATCGGCGACGAAGGCGACAAATTTTCTGCCGGCCATGGTCGCGGTGCGTTTGATGGCGTCGTCGGTCACGCCGAGCCAGTTCGGCGCCATCAGCAATAGAGGCCGCGGTCCGCTGACGCTGTCGTCGTAAACCAGCGCGCCGGTGCAGGCGGTATTGCCGGCCTGGTAGTTGATCCGTTCGACTGCCACCCGCGTCTCCCTGCTTTTGTCGCCTAGCCGAGGATGATTTCCCCAATCAACCCGGCATCGTATTGCGTGAAATAAAGACGGCCGTTCGACATGGCCGCGATGCAGCGCGCGCCGCTTGCCGGCGTCGGAATGTCATATTCGCCGATCAGCGTGCCATCGGGCGCCATGTGGCCGATCTTGTTGGCGAAGTTCTCGGTGCACCAGAGATTGCCGTCCGGGCCGACGGTCACGCCGCGCAAGGACGCGTTCGGCGTGGGAAATTTGAAATCCTGGAATTTGCCGTCGCGGCCGAGGCGGCCGAGCGCATTGGCGCCGGTTTCGACAAACCAGATGCTGCCGTCGGGATGCGTCACCATGGCGCGCGGCTGGCTGTCGTGAGTTGGAATATCGAATTCGGTCACCGATCCGTCGACGGTGATGCGGCCGACACGGTTGCCGGCGGCCTCGCTGAACCACAGCACGCCGTCGCGTACCACGATCGACAGCGGCTTGCTGCCGGGCGTAATGCCGGTCTTGAATTCGGTAATTTTCCCGTCCGGCGTGATACGGCCGATCTGGCTCACTTCTGTTTCCGAAAACCAGACGTTGCCATCCGGCCCGAGTGCAATGCCATCAGGCCCGGCGTTTTCGGTGGGGACCGCAAATTCGGCTAGCGCGCCGCTCGGCGACAGGCGGCCGATCTTGTTGGCTTTCTTCTGCGCAAACCACAGATTGCCGCCGCCGCCGGGGGTAATGCCGATCGGTGTCGCGCCGTCGGTCGGCAATGAAAATTCAGTGAACGTCGCGTTGCGCGGATCGAAGCAACCGATCTTCGCGGCGCCGCTTTCGCAGAACCACAGATTACGATCCGGGCCCTCGACGCAGATATAGGGCGCGCTGCTGGCGCTGGGGATGCGATGTTCCCGAATGTGCATGGATCGTTCGGCGTGTCCACGCAAGGCAGTCTCTCCGGCACTTGCTGACATCGATCGCCCCGTACCGCGATCCAGTACATCTGCGCTACTTACAGGAGATGCTAGCGATCGGAATCAAAACGAGTCAATCGCAACGCCATGCCGCAATGATGCGAAGCACGCTCAGCTCTTGTCCCGCATGGCGATACGACGTCCGGCACCATCTGGCCGCGACAATACCGCATGCGCGGTCTTCATGCGTTCTAGCTTACGCATGACGCCGTCGGGAAACGGCGCGACTTTCTTGGCGGTCATGTCGACATGCAGCGTCATGCTTTCCGACGTCGCCGACACCCAGTTTTCGGTCGCGTGCAGCAGTTGCTCAAATAAGTGGATGCGTTTGGCATCGTAATCGAGCAACTGGATCGTCACGCGCACCGGGTCGCCGTCATGCAATTCCCGCAGGTAGCGCACGTGCGCTTCGGCGACCATGGTCGAGTGCTTGTGCCGCTCGAGATAATCGGGACCGAGGCCGACGAGTTCGTAGACTTCATCCACAGCGCGATCGAACAGCACATTGTAATAGGCCACATTGAGATGGCCGTTGTAGTCGATCCATTGCGGCTCCACCCGCATCAGCGACGATTCGAACGGTGCGCTGAACACCGGCTCGGGGTCGGTCCGGTCGAGCATCGCGACTAAGCCGATATAGGATAGACTGCCTTTTCGCCGCTGAGCACGCGTGCGACGTCGGCAGCGCATTTGGTCTGCAATTCGTTGAGCGCCTCGATCGAATAGAAGCCGGTATGCGGGGAGACAATCACGTTGTCGCGGCCGAGAAGGGGTGAGTCTTTCACCAGGGGTTCGGTCGTCACCACGTCGAGGCCCGCGCCGCCGATCTGGCCGGATTCGAGCGCTGCGATCAGCGCCGGCTCGTCGATCAGTGGCCCGCGAGCCGTGTTCACAATGAAGGCGCCCTTTTTCATTTTGGCAAATGCGGCTGCGTTCATCAGGCCGCGCGTCGCCGGCAACAGCGGTGCGTGCACGGAGATATAGTCGGAGGTTTTCAGCAGCGTGTCGAAGTCGACGCTGTCGACCCCGGCGGCTTTGAACACCTCCGGCTTGACGTAGGGATCGTAGGCGATGACCTTGATGCCGAAGGCCTGCGCCTTCGGCGCCACAAGGCGCGGGATGTGGCCGAAGCCAATCAGGCCGAGCACCGTGCCATCGATGCGACGGATCGGCACCACCGCCGGCATCTCCCAGCGGCCGCCCTGCACCAGCTTGTTGGAGAGCGGGATTTTGCGGATCAGCGCCAGCAGCAGCGCCATGGTGTGGTCGGAGACCTCACGGATGCAGTAATCCGGGACGTAGTTGACGGCGATGCCTTTTTCCTTGGCGGTAGGCAGATCGATATTGTCGACGCCGAGGCCGAAACGGCCGATCGCCTTGCATTTGGTGAGCTGACTGAGAACTTCCCGTGTGAGCTTGGCATAGGTCACCAGGATGGCGTCGGCGTCCTTGGCGACACTGAGGATGTCATCGGCATTGGTACTCTTTGACATCAGAAAAGTCGGATTGAGCCGTGCCAGCGCTGCCTTTGCGGGGTCGAGAGATGGAAAGACGCTATCGGTAATAGCGATCACAGGGCTGGCCATTTCAAACTCCAGATTTAGGTGATTGGAATGCGGCGGAACCTACGACAGGGGGGGTTACCCGTCCACCGCCCGCCGGTGCGCCGTAGCGATCGGCTGCCATGTCGCAGCCAAAGCCTTCGACCACGATGCGCGGGCGGTCTGCCCGCTGCCAACAATCTCGGCGTCTGCTGTATTCGGGATCGTGCGCCGTCGTGGCAGCCGTCCTCGCTGATTGCGTAGGTAGAATGTTACGTTGCCAGTCCATCGTGTCCTGCGCCGTACCACGGCCGCCTTAGAAACCCAGATTTCAAGGGCTTTCCGGCGGCGTTAACCAAAAATTAACTAACACCTTACCCCGAGGTGTCCCTCGGCTATCCTGACAAAAATCAAAGGGAGGCGGAGCAATGCTCAGCAAAATGGCCCGGGGAACGTTTCTGGTTATTCTCGCGGTGATGATCGCCGCGTATGCCTTGTCGGTGGCCAAGAGCGAGCAGCCCGCACCGCGCGACGACCAGCAGGTCTGGCGCATGTATGCGTGACGCGACGCCGCCGGTGATCGCAGCGACTTCACGTCAGAAAAATTCAGCCCAGTCCGGCCTTCCGGAACGCCTCAAGATAATGTTCGCGCTCGGCGTCATGCTGGATCGGCATATTGGACGCGATCCAGGCCAGTGAAATATTTGGTTGCGCGCGGCGCAACTCCTGCAATGCGAGCTTGGCGATAAGGTCGTGTCCGGCCATGCTGGCGGCCGCGGTCAACACACGATGCCCGCCAACGAAATCGCCGCGTTGTCGGACGGCCTCGCGCGAAAGGCGCATGGCCTCGTCGTAGTTGCGCCCGACAAACTGTGCGTAGGCGGCGACGCCGTAAAAGATCGCCGAGAACGGATCGCGCGGGCTAAGCCGCTGTGCTCGGCGAGCGGCCGCGTCGGATTCTTCCCAGCGGCCACAATAGGCCAGCGCCAGGCCGTAATAACCCTGGGCCAGCGAGAAGTTTGGATTGAGCCGTAGCGCCAGTTCGAACTCGGCCAGCGAATCGTCGAAGCTTCGCGTGAACAAATAGACGCTGCCCAGCGCGTAGTGCGCCCAGGGGTCTTCGCTGTCGGCCAAGATCGCCGCCAGTGCCGCACGTTCCGCGATCGGTACGGCTGTCGCCATGTCCGCCCAGCCCATGTGGGCGCTGAATGTGTGACTGGCGGCAAGCACGCCGAGGGCCTGACCATAGTTCGGATCGATGGCAGTCGCCTTTTCGAGCAAAGCTTGCGCGACCACATTGTCCTGTCGCGTCACGCGCCAGTAATGCGACAGCGCCCGCATCACCAGGTCCCAGGCGTCCATGCTGTCCGGCGGCTTACGCTGGGCATGGAAATTTTCCGCGGCATAAAGCTGCGGCTGAATCGCGGCGACGATGGCCTCGGTGATTTCGTCCTGCACCGCGAACACGTCGGCGAGGTCACGGTCGTAGCGTTCCGCCCAGAGTTGACTGCCGGTGACGACGTCGTTGAGCTGCGCCGTAATGCGCACACGGTCGCCGCCCTTGCGCACGCTGCCCTCGAGGACATAGCGGACGCCAAGATCCTCGGCGACCTGCTTCATATGGACGGTCTTGCCCTTGTAGAGGAACGAAGAATTGCGAGCGATCACAAAGAACCAGCGCAGCTTGGACAACGCGGTGATGATGTCCTCGCTGATGCCGTCGGAGAAATACTCCTGCTCCGGATCGCCGCTCATGTTGATGAAGGGAAGCACGGCGATGGCGGGCCGGTCGGGCAGGGTAAATGCCGGCCGTGCCGATTCGGCCGATGTCGCGGTCAGCGGCGTGGCAGGCTCGCCGCGCAAACTGCCGACGAAACGGAAGCCTTTGCGCGCGATGGTGCGGATGAGCCTCTGGCCCTTGCCGCTGTCGCCGATCGCCTTGCGCGCAGCGTTTATGCGGCTGGTCAGCGTCGAATCCGATACAATTCGGCCGCCCCAGACCGACGCGAATAAATCGTCCTTGCTGACGACGCGGTCGCGGTTCTCCACCAGGTAAACCAGCAAGTCGAACACCTGCGGCTCGACGGCAACAGCCTCGGAACCGCAACGCAGCTCGCGCCGGTCAGTGTCAAGCATATGATCGGCAAAGAGAAATTTCACTTCGACGCTCCGAAATCGCTCTCAAGGAATAATCAAGCCCATCTAAAGAACAAATCAAGCTCCGGACAAAGTCTTACAGGCGCGTTTTCGGCATCTTCCGCCGCAGATCTCGACCGCGATCTCCGTGATCGCAACGGAGACTGGAGGAGAAAGTGACCGAGACCCCAGCGATCAGCGAGGATATCTGCAGCCCCCTCGGCGGCTTCATCGAGCGCGATTTTTATCGCACACACGCGATCGCGCTTCGCAACCAAATAATACAAGACGTCGCTACCGCAACAATTCAGCGTATTTCAGAGCATTTAAAGGCGCTGGCCAAGGAATTTAGGCGCATCGCGCACGACGGTCCAGAGAGAAAGCCCGGCCTCGCGAGCCCGCTTCTCACGTCCGGTTCGGAAAACGCCAGCAATTGA
>Ga0184628_10001517_pt1 | contig 11457 bp, 10 predicted proteins | sample PLM4_5_b1_FD_133149 | JGI IMG/M metagenome (GOLD analysis project Ga0184628, IMG submission 133149) | Groundwater sediment microbial communities from an aquifer in East River, Colorado, USA - PLM4_5_b1 | ecosystem: Environmental > Terrestrial > Soil > Riparian zone | place: USA: East River...
AGAGGCTGCGGCTTGACTATCCAGATTCGCCTGTATCCCCTGCCCGCCAAGACCTAAGCTTCCAAGGCTGTTCACCGCGTTCAGCCAGTTCTTGTTACCTGCGTCTGTAGCGAACTGCAAAGCTGTACCTGACCCGATAGGATTGCCTTGAACAGAGAGTCCATTAAGAACACCCTTCATCGCAGCAGCGCCGGGACCGGCAGCGTAAGAAGCTGGGTCGTTCAGATAACCCGTAGCTTTGGAGAGGAACGGCTGACGTTCTGCGCGGTTCTGGTCTGCGATACCCTGCAAGGTATTGGCTTGCTGATTACTCCCAAGAACTCCCAGTCCACCCGACAAGAGTGAGCCAATCAACCTAGCGTTGTCTGCGCTACCGAATATCTGCTTGATGAAGTCTTCCATACCAGTTCCTTTGGGGACCGCCCCAGTGTTATCAATCTGATTGCCGAACTCATCTGTGTTGCCTACGGGCGGGGTGGGCGCGCCCGAGGGAAGGTTAAGACCACCGCCAAGCGGCAGGCCGGAGCCGGGAGTGCTGATCGTGGAGCCTTCGTTTAGGACGTTATCGAGCCAGCCATAGTTGGCAGAGTTGCCGTTGTTGGCAATCAGGCTGGGGTCCATCAGGTTTTCTGATGCGATGTCGGGGACGCTGGGCATTCCGGACGAAGTAAACGCATTAGATACGCCGCCAGCATCGCCCAAGGGTTGCCACCCACCAGTAAAACTGCTCCACAAGTCGCCCACCGCAGGAGCCATAATCCCGCCCGCAAGCGCACCAACTAATCCGCCATTGTCAGCAAAGCCGTTTACAAGGTTGCCGATAGGACCGGCTTGATTGTTGGCAGTCCGACCGTTGGTGTCATAGTTCCAAGTGTTCGAATCTCTGTTTTGAGGAACCCATACTTGGCCTAGCGTCGGGTCGTTCTCCCACTGTCCGGGTCCGGTCTGGTTTCTCAGGTAGTCGTCGTAACCACCAAAGTTATATCCGCCAGGACCGTTAAAACTACGCGCCCAGTTGTCTTGGTAAGCCCGCGCCGTAGCGTCGTCCATCCCCATTAAGGAAGAATCGGTCCAGCCCGGACGCAGCGGCAGGATGCCTTGTTGTGTGAAATACTTCGCAGCGTCAAACTGGCCCGCTTGTTCGGCACTTTGCGGCCCGACCTGTGAACCATCGAAACGCAATAACTCGCCATTCTGGTAGTAGCGGTTGTTACCACCTTCATCCACCGAGCCAGTGATGCCAATCTGTCCCAGACGGTCATTCAACGGAAGTGCGTTCCAGTTAGATAGTGCTGTGGTGTAATCTGTGCCGTATGCCATAGCTAAACCTCGTAACTTCCGCAAATAGTGAATGTGTCGCCTGATGCCGATTGGCTGGGCAGGTAAACTCTGGAGTTAGTAATATCGAAGTGACACACACCCACAGCAATCTTCGTTGTGGCGTCCGTCATAACCGCAATCCCCGCAAGCCCCTTAGCGGCCTTCGGGAGATTCATGTAAGAAGTCCCTGCGGTAGAAGCTATCGATGTAGCTCCAAAGACAGTCACCTGGAACTGAAGCGACTTGCCAACAATCCTGAAGCGCCCGACAGAAGTAAGGTCGCCTACTGCGGTCAGCGAGAACGTCGGGGCAAACGAACTCCACGAATCCTGACCAGTAATGTCGGCGTAGGTAAACGCATTAACGTCTACCTGAAGATTATCGAAGGCGTTCAAACGCCAGATGCCGAGAAAGTTCCCTCAAGGGCTTCACCCCTGAACGGCGTGTCCGCAGAGTGGGCAAGTCCAAACGCCCTGCGGCTGCTGGAACCCAATCGCTTAAGGCGCGGTCTGGGCAGAGACAGGTCTAGCGTCCCCAGATTGTGCGTCGTCTGGTAGTCGTCGTCCGAGTAGAAAAGGGTCGCAATAGAGTCTTCTTCTTGGTCGCCAACAAACTCGATACCCTCCCAGAACTTCCTGCGCTTAGTCCCACCGTCCGTAGGAGCCAACTGCATAACCGCTGTATAGATCGTGCCATCATCCCTCCATACCAATCCTGTTTGATTCTGGATATAGACCTTGCCATCGGTTGAAGTCTTGGAGATGGAGTAATTAACCATCGTCCCGCCGATTGAGACTCCAACACACTTGTACCAAAGCGGAGCGGCAGAACTCCAGTGATGCCAGTTCTTCTCTTCCATGCAGTAAACAAGCGTCGTGTTGGCAGCAACCACAATCACGAACGACAGCCCCATGACCCTAAGACTCGTCATGCTGATGTTCGAAGCTCCGGCCAGAATCAGCATCGAGTCCACTTCGGGTGTGGAGATGCGGCTTATCCCTTGGTCATACTGGAATATAGAAAGACCACCTTGAGGACTTGAGCCACACCAGAACGTCGTATCGCCAATCTGCGCTATGGCGTCAGCAGAGACACACCCGACCTTCTGAGTAATCGCGGTGTTCTTGGTGAACGGGAATGGAGTTAAACCGGCGTTGTATAGGAACTCAACCGACTCGGTTCCAAAGCACATTAAGAAGCCACGGTGTTGCACCATCCCAATACCCTTGTCGGGGTAGTTGTTCGCAGAACCGAAGCTAGTCGCAGTCCATGACGTTACGGTGTTAAGGTCACTGGCCCAGATAACCCCGTCCGTGTCCATGATGAAGTTGAACCCATCAAGGTGGGCAAACGTCCCTGCTAAAGTTTTACTGTTGTTACCGGGAAATTGTCCGTCAGTGATCTGGGTCATCACACCCACCCCGGTATCGTAGTACCAAGCTGTGTCGTCATCGCTCGTTACGGTCAGGGTCGGAGTCGTGCTTACGAACGTCTCTGTAATTCCAGTACACTTACCAGTGATAGCGCCAAGGCTTGTGGTGCCATCGTAGATGGTGGAGTTTGTTGACCCGAACGAAGAGATAATCTTCTGTCCGGTGCCTTCCCCAGTCCATACCAAGAGGGCGTTACCAATTTCACCCGCAGCCGGAGTGTTGTTCGTGCCAAAGCCGGGGCGCTTGATTGAGAAAATCCGCTTCTGTCCCGTAACGGCATCAGTCACCGACCGAGAGAAGCAGTTAGTAAACCGCTGGTCTTTGCCCAAGATCGAAGAGGACATACCGACAATCATCACGCCGACCACACCTAGACCGACGTAACCTCCGGTAGGTGTTAGAGAGTCCGAACCTGATGTTCTGTTGGTAAGCGAACCCGCCAAAGGAAGTCTGAATTCCTTTGTCTTCTGTCCCGGCGCTTTCATCCCACCCTTATTTGTAGAGTGGAACCGGACGAGCCTTCCGCTCTGTCCATACCGTTTACAGTATTCAGAGTCCTCTGATACTCGGATTCCCAGACGGCAATACGTGCGTCACGCCCAATCGCAATCTCTGCCTTTGAGAGACAGGCATAAAAGAACAGGTCTTGATTGTTCGTGAAGAGGTCGTAGGTGGCAGAAGCTAACGTCCCGGCCCGCTTGTAGTAGGAGCCGATAACGGTATAGCCAGAATCAGGATACGGCCCGAAGATGAAACTCGCCCCGTCCCTTGCGATATATTTGGGTCGGGAACTTGCGGAGCGCATCGGGCAGTTCGCGTAAATCCACTCTGGGGAACGGCGCTCTAAAGGGAATGCCTCGCTCGCATCAATATAGGCGAACTTCAGCGACATATAATCAGCAGGAACCGCTATAACGCCAGACGTTATGGTCCCGCTCAAAGGCTCTTCGTTGTCCTTGGTCTTGACTTCACGAAGCACGCGGCTCTCGCCCAGAGCTACGATGTCAGCAATAACGCCAGACAAGTCCGTAGCCGATACGTCCATCATCGCGGCGAGGGATGCCTTCAGTCCTGCATAAGTTCCGTCGAGTGCCATTAGTGTGCCGATTTAATAGTTGGTGAGATTAGTTCTCTGAGGTCTTTCGCTACGTCAGAAATGAGGTCTACCCATTTGTATTTCTGCCTGTAGAGCTTCACGCTCTCGTACCACGGCAGTTTTGAACCGCTGATGCCGTAGAACCAGCGGGGAGTCTTGGGAAGCATTGCCCAACACTTCTGACCCAAAGCACCGGACAGGTGGACTACCGCTGTTTGAACAGAGATAACTAAATCAAGCTCCGCTACCAGAGCAGCGGTGTCGTCGTAGTCGTCGGACTGCGTAGCCCGCTTCCAGTGGTGAATCGTTATTCCATGATCGCGCTTGAGGGCGTGAATCTCCGGCGAGTCCATGTACTGAAGACTTACGAACGTCGCGTCTTGCCTGAGAATCGGCAGGAGTTCGTCAAGGTCCAGAGAACGGCGAGCCTTGCCCGTATTCATGTTCCCGCCAGTCCAAGCGATTCCCACCTTCAGCTTCGGTCCGAGCGCAGCCAACAGCGCCTTCCATTGCAACCGCCTCTCAGGGTCGGCAATCAGGTATGGGGTGCCGGGGAAGTCTTTCGTTTCATTCCGGTAATAGCGGGGCAACGAACCGAAAGCCACCGCTGCATCGACTTTGCGGGGTATTCCCGTTGTCTGGTCGGTCAGCCAAGGGATAGCCTTGGTAAAGCGCGTGCCGTGCGTCTCAAGCCCAAATGAACGCTTGAAGAGGTAATACAAACTAGGGCTGCACTCAACAATGACCTTGTTGTTCTTGGCGAGGTCCGGGACGCAGGAAGCGAAGGCTATTTCATCCCCCATGCCCTGCTCACCGTAAGCTATTAGGGTCTTGCCCTCTTCGCCGTTCCATCGCGGAATCGGTCCGTAAACCCGCTCTCTGCGAGCGTCATACTCAAGGGCGTAGTCGTAATCTACCCAACCATCGCGCCAGTCCTGCAAGGCTAGTTTTGCCAGAGAGCGGTTGTAATACGCTTCCGGCTTTGATTCATCTAACTCAATCGCCGAGTCGGCGTGCTTAATCGACAGGTGCGGCTGAGAGAGGTTGTTGTATAACTGCGACAGGTTCGTATGCGAAAGCGGGTCGGCAGGGTCTAGCTTCAAAGCGCGGAAGAAGTATGTTTCAGCCTCTTCCAGATTCGCGCCTTCCTGGTAGCAAATACCCAGATTGTTCCAGATGGTCGCAATGTTGGGTTCCAACTTGCTCGCACGCATCAGCAGGGGATGGGCCATGCCATACCGCCCCGCATCAATCATTATGTGCGCCGCCACCATCAGGGCGGTTACATCGTCAAGGTGATAGTTGACGTAATCAGATACTTCCATCAGAGCAGCATTTATATCGCCCTTCTGTCTCAGTCTCTCAGCCTTTGCTAACTGAGCCGGAATCTTTTGAAGGACTTCTTCTTCGTGCGCTTTCTGTGGATTAGTCATATGCCTTTATGATGTGGCGTTTGGAAGTGGTCTTAAGGTAGCGGTAATCGGGGTCTTCCAGAACTTTTGAAAGCCGATTGCCATGCTCTTTCTTGTAGATGTCGATGCCTTTTTCCGCGAGCAGCTTCATCTGCACAATCGCCGGAATCTTGGCGTAGAGAGCGAAGTCAGCCTTCACGCCCTTTTTCCAAATGTCGCCTTCATTGGCAATCATTCGGTTGAATTCGAGAACAGGTGTCGCATCACCAACCGACTCAAAGTGAGCCTCGTCAGTGTCTTCGTCGTAGTGCATGTACTGCTCGATGTTATTAACCGAGTCGTACGCAATCAGTGATTTGGTCGTTGCCATAAAAAAGCGGGACACCTTATTAGGGTGCCCCGCTATCAAGAGTTACAACGTATTACGGAGTCAGACCGATGATCTGGCCGCTGGACGCCGGGTTCTTCGCAACGAGCGTGTAAGCCACGTCGATGAAGCGTTTGACAGCCGAACCCGTACGCGCAATTTCCTTTTGAGAAATCGAACGCAGGTAGGCCACATCCCAGAAGTCCATATCCAACACAAACGCGGTGCGGTTGCGCTGAACGCGGTTCGGAATAACCCGATGTTCGCCAAAGTCGGAAACATACAAGTCAGCCGCACCGATGATTGCCGTGCCTTTGGAGGTTTTACCCGCCTCACGGTAAATCGTAGCGATACCAGCGAAGCCAGAAACAACCTGCTTCGTAGCACCACCCACCATGATAATTTGCGGATCGCCGCCAGATACCCAGCAGTTCTTGATAACCGTCTTCAAGTTGCCGACCGCGAACGAAGAGGTCGAGCTTGAATCGGTAATAACACCAGTCACCAGCGACGTGAACGAAGGAACAGTACCCTCCGTGCTGCCCATGTTGATGGAGTTACCCAGAGTCGCCCCTGAGAGCGTTGCCGTGCCGCCGCCATAACCGGTGCCGGTATTGACGTTAGCGGAACGACTACCCCACAGCCACGTCTCCAAGCTACCCAACTGGCGAGCAAGCGTAGCCGAGCCTGCGCTGGACCTGTTGTTGCGGGTCAGCGAGTATTCCATGTCGAGTTTCAACTCGGCCATGCGCTTGGCGACTTGGTGCGCCATTTTGTTTACATCACCAGCCGAAGATACTGCTTGCTGGTCATCCGTCACTACAGCGTATTTGCTGGAGTTCTGGATATAGTTGCCGTAACGAACCGAGGGGATAGAAGTCCCGCCCGAAGCGTCATCGCCCTCAATCTGCGCGTTGGTCGCCGCCACATCGAGCGCGTCCGTTTGCCATTCATGGTAGGTAGACGTGGCTTTCTTACGTCCGCACATCGTGAGGAACGGGGTTGCCGTGGGCGAAATCATATACAGCGCGTCTTCCAGGTCTTCGCGGTTGCCGATGCCTTGGAAGGTTTGTAGTGCCATTGTTGGTGCAGCCATAATTGCTTTCCTTTGTTACGAGCTAAGGAAGTTGGCGAGGTCGTTAATGCTCCCCGTCTTCTTCAATTGCTCTAAAGCTCTCCCTTGCCGTTGCACCTTTGCGGGTACAACGTTCGCAGCCCCCGGCTTAATGGCCGTTTGCGCAACTACAACCTTCTTTTCTGCGGCGGGTTTCCCAGCCTTTAATTGGTCGTAGAGGTAAGCTTTGTGGAGTAGTTTTATCTCGCCAGCGTCAATCCAATTGCTAACTTTTTCCGGCTCAATGCCGATCTCAACACCCGTCTTTAGAAGCGACTGGTAGAGTTCATTATTGAAACCGGGAATGTCTGCCTCAAGCTTCTGCCATGTTTCCTGAGCTTTCTTTTTCAAGGATTGGCTCTGTTCGGCTTTCTGCTTGGTGGTGACTTCCGTTTCTTTGGATTTAATCTGTGCGAGCACTTGTTGTATTTGCTCAGCACGATTGCGAAGCCTCACATATTCGAAGGGATCGTTCGTGGCTAAGGCGTTCCAGTCCGCAGTCTTCAATTCGGGGGCTACCGATTCGACGACTAACGCCTGTAACTGTTTCAGTGTTTCTTGATACGAAGTGCGCTCGCTTTGTATGGATTGAGTGGTCTGTGAATCAGCCTCGGCCAATTTCCTAGAAAGCTCCTTCGTTTTGCGGTGGTAGTCTTTCGTCCGCATGTAGCCTTCTCGAAGTTCCTTTACGGATTGCTTCTCGACTACATCCTTTCCGTCTTCGCCCTTATATGTGACCTCAAGCTGAACGGCTTCCAACTGTTCCAATGGAATTTCTGCCATTGGCTGCTTCTCGCTCTCAGCTTGGGCGTCTTCACCCTCGACTTGAGCGTTTTGAGACGGCTCGTGAGATTCCGTTTCCGGTTGAGCCACTTCTACCGCCTCTACTTTTGCTTCTTGTTTCGGTTCTGATGTAACCTTCTCTGCATCCAGTAATGCAGAAATCATATCGACTGGATTAGCTGCTTCGGACGAAGCTTGGCTGTTGGGCGTTACATCAGGCATAAAACTCCTTTGGTTAGGATGCACACCGTCTCGGCGTGTACTACGAACTACTTAAAATCTGTTTCTTACCTGCTGGAGCAGGGTTTCTTTCTCTCGAATGTCGTAAGTTGCCATCTTGCCGTGTTCAATCACGCCCTGAAGGATGGTCTTGAACTTCCTGGCCCTGCGTAGTTCGCCTTGCAGGAGCCTCATGCCTTCCAAGTCTCTAACTGGGCAGGAGTGGAACTGTTCGATAATCTCTGCTTCAATCGTTGCCAGAGCCTCTATAACCATCGGGTCGTCAAGAATCCGTTTGGCACTTTCTGCGCGGGCAAGCTTGTCTGCTTCGGTCAAGACCAATGCTCCTTCATCCATTCAGGGTTAATTTCGGTCGGTCTGGGTCTGCCGTGAAAGCACACAATTGAAGTGCCTTTGGGTAGTCCGTTGCGGCAGTGCTTCTTGTATGAGCTAATCCACGGAAGATTCAGAGTGTTCACTTGGCGGTCCAGCGTGTCCCAGATGAAGGCTTGGTCGCCCATGTAAGGCCCGACCTTAGCGGTCGCGTAGTGGTCCATGATGCGCTGCGGGTCGATGACGAATTTGTGGTAAACGTCATGCGGAACATTATTGCGACCAAACCACATCACACCAGACCCGACCATTTCGGCTGTGTGAAAATTCTCAAGCATCGCAAAGCCGGGGAATTTACAGTGCTCTACCACGTTCCGAAGTGGCCCCGTAATTACAGTATCCAAGTCCAGATACAGTGTGTCTTGAGTTATAACGCCGTGGCGGAACATCTCTATCTTGCTCCACCACCCCGGCCAATCATGCTTTAGAGGAATCCGCTCGCAAGGCACTTCAACGTCAGAGAGGCAGATGAACCGATGCTCTCCCATGTTCCTTGCTACGCCGTCCCTTAGTTTCCTTACCCACTCTGCATCGTAAATACCGCCACTACGCAACACACATAGAACGTTCAAACACTCTCCTTATGGGGCTTTCCCATTAGCTACAAACGAGGCATAGCGGTCGGCACAAAGCTGTGCAGGGTTTTCATACAGCGGGGCGGGCGGTCCTGTCACCGCTGCCCAAGCCACCAGAGCGTCATATTTCGGGCGGTTCGCGGTATCGTTGATGTAATTCTCAGCACCCCAGTAACCGTAGCGGGTCCACTGTCCGACATGCCCGTAGTGGTAGATTTCCGCCATTCCCTCGGCCTCAAGGCCGGTGAGCCAGTCGGTGTAACAATCGCCCATGCGGGAGTCAGACTGCGCACTGTTGTATAGATTGATTATCTGAGCGTTCCAAAACTCGTTCAGTGAACCGTCTACGATGTCATTATTTAATGGGTGTACGTCGATGCCGCCCTCGTATCCGATTAACGGGATCGCCGGGTTGTAATCATCCATCGCTTCACGTGTTCTGCGCACTTGGTCAATCGCAGAAGGGATGTCGGTCGTATTCAGTTGAAGAAATAAGTCGTCCAAATCCCACGTTAGCTTTTCAGCCATCGTATGCTCTAACATGCACTCATCACCGAAATACGGCGCAATGCACATGGCGTCCGTTACCTGCCATGAATTGTTGTATCCGAACGTCCAATCGACGGAACCGGCTGAACCAGACTGAGCGCCCTGAACTCTACGAACCCTCGGGCATTGGGCGCGGGCCAATGCGAAAATCTGCATACTGCGGTAAGCGCCATATTCAAGGTTATTGGCAAGCCCTAGATTCGCCGCCTGCTGGTTCAGGTAAAAATACTGCCCCCCAAAACTCGGATTCCATAACTCGTTGGAATATTCGACTGAGGGTATTAGCGATGGATCAAGCAGAGAGTTAATGAGCGCAAACATATTTGTGATGTAGGTATCGTTTGCGACAAGCGGAGTGCAAAACCAAGCGTTCATCTGCATCGTGTTCGCCAGCGCGCACATCAACTCAAAGGGTATCCCCTGTCCGCCCTCTGGGCCACCGATGCCCCACGAAGCATGGGTCATCAGAGGGCGGGTAGCCCATATGCCTTGGTTTCCCCCAGTGATAAAACACCAGTCATAAAACCGTATGCCGACATCGCTGTTATAGGCTGCTAATTCAGCCAGAAACTCGGGGCGGAAATAGTTGGTTCCATCGTCCCAGCAGTCTATGTGACTCTTATAGTTCGTCAGTCCAGTATCGGTAACATGCACTAGAGGGTTGTTCGTCTGAATCCCGCCAGGAGGACACAGTCGAATGTTTCTCAGATGATTCGGAGAGGCGTTAGTCGCCGTCAGCTTCATAAAGCATGAGCCACTGTTCGTAGCCGAAATCCGTACGACACCCTCGTAATACCCTTCAGGTTGCAAGGTTGGATAAACGATTATCGAGGCGTCGTCGCCAAACTGAAGTGTTCCAACACCGTCATAGCGAAGAATATAATCGCCCGCAAAAAACCGATTTTCGGTCGGGAGATTCAGGAGGAAAGTGCGTATTGCGGTCGCGGAGCCGCCAGTTCCCAATGCTGAGATGTAACCATCAGAATCTAGCGTGCCTGTGAAAGCATTGTAATCGCCACCCGACCATTCCTTCGAACACTTGGCTACGTTCAATACGCACGGCGAGCTAGTATCGAAGTATTGATAGGCGAGTAAGTTGGTCCCAAGGCGCATCGTCATCTAAGTACCCTTCAAACCGATAGTGACCAGAACAATGCCCGCGTCACGCGCCGCCAGAGTTCCAGTTCCCGTCACAACAAACGCGCCAGGAGTTGTTTGGACTGCATAGCCAATTCCCGCAGTACAGCGGTTCCCGTTGAATTCCAAAGTAGTCCATGCGCCAGTGGTGCCCGTCGTGGTCGCAAAGGTGTGTACCGGATCAAGCCCTACGCCGCTGCCTGTAACGTCCGAGAACATGATGGAAACAACCATCGTGTGGTCATTAACGCCGGGGTCGCAAGTACCAGACGCTTTGGACCAAGGCGATGCGTTTGCACCGGAAATAGTAGAAACGTCTGTAGCAAACGCGAAGTCCGTAGGGTCAGCCCCGCGAAATTGAAAACATGCGGCGACTTTCGGAAGACCTATATCGTCGCCAATCGAGAGGGTCGTCTCCCCGCCCGCCGCGCTTTTCTTGACCGCCACCCCGCAAATCATGCCGTCGGGTGAGTCCATGTTCCATGCCTTAGCTTCCACAAAGCCAGAAGGCCATGTGAAATGGTCAGGATAAAGGTTGGAGCCACCCAGCGCGTTATCTGCCATCGCTATAAGAATTAGGGTGTCACCCGCCAACACACCGCTTGTTGTTACTACAATGGGGTCGGCTTGTGTGATGTTGTATTCAGCGGCTATATATGTCGGCTCTGAGACGGGGGGCACTGTCTGTGTAATCTCGCCAGTTCCCTCAAGATCAATATAGTCACCAGAACCACCGGATATGGATGCGAAGATGCGGAAGTAATACGTGTCCGCATCCTCCTCACCGTCTCCATACAGCGGGTCGGGAATCTCTATGGTGTGGCTGGTATCAAGCTTTAAGTCTGGCCCTGCGCCGTCATAGTCGAAACTAGAAGCCGTATAAGCTTCAGAAGCAAGCCCGTAATCAACCCCGGCGTAAGTGGCAACGTCAGTATCAAACGTAAGCGTTGCGGTTCCGTCTGCGTTGTCCGTCCATAGAATGTTGGACGCTATAATTCCGGAGACGCTGAAAGCGCCGCGAGCAAATAGGGCTAAGTTATTCATCTTGTCCTTATGGCG
>Ga0184628_10001518_pt1 | contig 11457 bp, 11 predicted proteins | sample PLM4_5_b1_FD_133149 | JGI IMG/M metagenome (GOLD analysis project Ga0184628, IMG submission 133149) | Groundwater sediment microbial communities from an aquifer in East River, Colorado, USA - PLM4_5_b1 | ecosystem: Environmental > Terrestrial > Soil > Riparian zone | place: USA: East River...
ATATGACCCTTCGCATCGAATTATCGACGAAGATGGTTTTACAACAGACATACAGCGTCACGACGGCAATCTTGTAAAAATAATTCGCTAGAAAAGACCCGACAAAGCCAAGCGTATTAACAACTCATTACGCTGTCAGCGGAAAGGGAGTCGAGCATGACGTCATTCCTCCGTTTTGAAGAGGTGACTGCCGATCTCGGTGCACCTCTTATTGATGGCGCCGGTGCCAGAGATCAGTACCGCGAAGGATATTTTTTGTGCGCAAAAGAAGCAGCAACGGCTTTGCGGCTCCGAAAAGGCAAAAATCGTTCAGCGATGCCAGTTCTTTTTCTTTATCGGCACTACCTTGAGATTGCCCTCAAGGACGCGCTCGAAAAATCGAAGGTCTTTGATCTAAGCCAATCTGATAAAAAATTCGCGCACGATCTTGTTGCATTATGGGCCGAAACGAAAAAGGCGTTGGAAGTCTTTGTCTCTCCTGATTTTCTCGCACCGATAGGATCTGCGGTGGAGACTTTCAGTACGATTGATCAACGAGCTGACGCATTCCGATACGCGACAAATTCCAAGGGCGATCCACAAATGCCAAAGGATGCGTACGTTGTTTATCATGAGCTAATCGCCCAAATGGACGATGTTTACGCCGCAATAGAGCTCGCTATCGGCGAAATTAGAGTTCAAGAAGCCGAATTGGATCGCGCGATTGGTGAAGCAGTAGCTCGCGACCGAACTTAGATGCATAGAGCCGCGCCCCGGATATGAGACGTCAGCTTCGGCAGCCGCGCCCTTTCCCTTGTGCATCCGCTTGCGCTAGGACTGTCGCCTGAGAACTCACCTCGACACACCCCACGGAGCCGCCATGCCCAAGGCCTACTGGATCACCTGCTATCGCGAGATCAAGGACGCCAACAAGGTCGCCGCCTATGCCAAGCTGGCCGGGCCGGCGCTGGCGCCGTTCGGCGTGCGCTATCTCTGCCGCGGCAACCCCGACGAGACCTTCGAGGCCGGCCTCAAGCAGCGCACCGTGATGTCGGAATTCCCCAGCCTGGCGCAGGCGATCGCCGCGCACAACGGGCCGGCCTACCAGGAAGCGCTCAAGGTGCTCGGCGACGGCGCGGTGCGCGACATCCGCATTATCGAGGGGCTGGAGTAGCGTGACGAGAAAAATGGCGAGCCTCAGGCCCGCCGTTTTTCGTCCACGTCACTTGGTCCAAAAGCTACTTGGTCCAAAAACAGCCGACCCAAACCGGCCGCGCACTATTGCCGCCTTCGAACTCGACCCAAACAGCGGTCCCGGCCGGAGGAAGTTTCTGTTTGCCCGGGCCGCCCGCGCTGTAGGGAACGCAGGGCATCGCCCATTCGGCCTGATTTTGCGCCATCACCGAGGGAACCGAAACCTTGACGCGACCCAGTCGGTTCGGATCGGCGCTGTCGATCACGGTGCCGCGATATTTGCCATAGAGCGGAACGGGCATCGGTTATCCAGGAAGCGCCTGGGCTTCCTGCTCCTGCTCGGATGTTTCAGCTTGCGCAGCGCCTTGGCCTCGCTCCGGCGGATGCGCGCGCGGGTGACCGAGAACTACGGGCCGACGTCTGCCAAAGTATGGTCGGCGTTCAAGCCGAGGGCAAGCGCGCCTCACCGCCCTGTCCGCCGCGCGCCCGGCCTGATACCGCGGAGTGCGGATACTTCACCCGCCGCGGCCGGACACAGTGAGTTCGTCAAAGGCCCGGCCGCTTTGGTCAACATAGGATGCGCGACTGCCGTGCGGCACGACCCACAAGGGCCGCAAGCTGTTGAAGCTCTCCTTGCAGGGCCGCCAGCCGAGATAAGGCGCCGCCCAATCACGCACGTCCGGCCTGGCCTGGCGGGCCGACTCTAAAGCGGCGGCCGCGGGCAACAGGAATGCGGAGGACGGATCCTTGATCTGCGCCGAGGTCTCCTCCTCGCCGGTCTGCGCGTCGAGCTGCACGATGCCACGCAAGCCGGAGGCATCGAGAATCGGAACGAGAAAATAGCAGCGCTGCAATTGATCGAGCCGCACGACGCGGGCCGGAGCGCCGGCGCGCAGTGCCGCGCCTGACGCTCCGGCTTTGCCGTGCCGCGCCCGAAATGCATCCAGGGCGGCGCGCGATGCGTCGTCAGTCGAAAGTTCGTCGGCCAAGCTGCCTCCGTGCGGGGCCGCTTCAGATTCCCTTGCCGTTGAGAGTCAAGGCGGAGAATATCGGCCCGTCGATGCGCTTGTAGAAGATAAACGGCCCGGCGATGATCCGCCAGAACGGCAAGTGCGGCGAGTAGGCCTGCCGGCACGGCCGCCAGACCAGATCGGGATCAATCTTGAACTGGCCTTTGACCAGCTTGAACAGGCCTTTCTCCTGGGGCAACTCGATCCGCTGGCCGACCAGACTGGCGGCGACCCGTTTCGAGTCGAGCTCGAACGGCTTGGCACTGCGTTTGAGCGTGAACAGGCTCTCCAGATTGCCATACAGCGCGTCGGTCTGCGCATAGCCGATCACGTTGGAACCCTCGAGCGACGGCGTCAGGTAGTAGTACTTCTTCTCGTCGTCGAGGCGGCGGACCAGCAGCGGCGCGCCAAACTTGGCATTGGCGACGCGGGCGGTCTGCTTGGTTTCCTGCAACGAGTAGCGCTCGATGTCCTTCCTGAGCGCGTCCGCCACCGATTTTCTTGCGATCAGGCTGCGGCCGTTGAAATAACGCACAGGCTCCACCTGGCGCGGCAGTGAGATCTTGGGGTCTTCCGGATCGCAGACGCTGATGTATTGCAGCGATCCGGTGCCGCTGTCGTAGTTGCAGCCGGTCAGATAGGTGCTCTGCCAGGTGGCGTAGCTGATCCATTGATTCTCGACGCCGTGGCTCGAGCCGGAGCCGCAGATATCGCCGGCGGAATGTGGCTCGTTGTTTTCGAACACCGGGTTGTTCACCCAGAAGCCCTGGATCGTGTAAGGCCCGGTCGCGGGATTGACGTCGGTCTGCACGCCGCACACCACGATCCAATGCGCGCAGCCATAGACCATTACGATCGGCGACACGCCGTAATGTTGCAGCGTGTAGGCGAGCTTCTGCGACCCCGCCGGCTCGCTCGGCGAACGATAGACGACAAAGGTGTTGGTGAACGCGGCCGGCTTGCGATGAACCATCGTATAGGCCACGCCCACCGGGTCGGAGTACCAGCCCGGTTGCGCGTTGTGGCTGTTATTCGAGGTGTAGAGATCGTCCTGGTCGAGACTTCCGTAGCCGACGCCGATTTCGGCGAGCACCATCATCGCCGTCGCAGCGCCGCAATAATAACTGGTGTCCTGGCTATGGTATTTGCAGCCGGTGTTTTTGATCCACGGCATGACAGTCTCCCTGGTGGCAGCAATCAGCGCGAATGCAATCGCGCGAGGCGGCGGGTGTTTTGCCGGCCTCTTGCAACCATGAGTTTAGCAGGATATTTTTGTTGAGAAAGCTTGTCGTTGCCTGCGTGCCGTTTCTCTTGGCCGCTCGGGAACTTTTGTGCGTTCAAGTTGTCCGGGAAGACGCTAGCGAGCGATTTGCTCAGCCGCCGAAAAAACTACGCCTCACCGCCCGCTCAGCCGCTCGGAAAACAGGTGCATGGTCTTGCGATAGACCTCGGAGCGGTTCCACTCGCGCATGACCTGGAAATTCTCGGTGCCCTCGCCTTTCGGCGTTCCACTCGTGGCGATTTCTGTCCCCCCGGGGGCAGCCCTGCAGGAATAAAGTCAAGAAAAATGGCGAGCCCCGCCTTTCCCGCAAGGAAACTCTCACATAGGCTGGCGGCGCCTGACCAAAGGGGGCGCCCGATGATACACGCCGCAAAGCAAATAACGCTGCTTGTACTGGCTGCTAGCCTACTGGCGTCGCCCGCGCTGGCGCAGACGTGCAATTCCGCCGACCGTTCCGTGCTGCTGATCCTCGACGTCTCCGGCAGCATGAATGCCAAGCTGCCGAACGGCGAGACCCGCATCGCGGTGGCGCAGCGCGCGGTCAAGGGCGTGGCGTCGTTCATCCCCGCCGATGCGAGCCTCTCCTTGCGCATGTACGGCGCGCAGTCGCCGGCGAGAGAGAAGAATTGCCGCGACACGCACGCGGCCGTGCCGTTCGGCCCGGCGAGCGCAGCCGGCGGGCCGATCACGACGGCGGTCGATGCCGCGAAGGCGCAGGGCTACACGCCGATCGCCTATTCGTTGGAGCAGGCGGCAAACGATTTTCCGGCCGACGCCAAGGAGCGCGTCATCGTCCTCGTCAGCGACGGCAAGGAGACCTGCCAGGGCGATCCGGCCGTGGCGGCGAAGGCGCTGGCGGCCAAGGGCATCACCGTTCACACCGTGGGCTTTGTCGTCGATACCGCCGCGCGCGGGCAGCTCCAGGCCATCGCGCGGGTGACCGGCGGCGCCTATTTCGACGCGCCGGTCGGACCGGAATTGCCCGACACGCTGAAGTCCGCGCTCAACGCCTGCAAGAAGACGGTCGCCAAGCTGCCGCCGAAGCCGGAACCCGGAAAGTTGCGCACCTCGTCCACGACCTGGCTGACGTCGCACACCGTGCTCAACGCCGAGACCGGACAGCAGGTCGGGGCGTTCAACAGCTCCAAGCTGGAGCTGACTCTTCCGGCGGGCATCTACGAGGTGAAGTTCGGACCGGCGAGCTGGAAGGGAATTGAGGTCCGCCCCGGCGAGACCACCACGATCGAGCCGGGCGTGCTGAAGGTCCAGGCCAGCGTCTTTGTACACGCGGCCGTCGTCGATTCCGAAACCGGCGAAAAGCATGGAGCTTTCGACAACGTGTCGACGGCGGTGACCCTGATGCCCGGCGTCTATGATCTGCGTTTCGGCAAGGCCGAGTGGCGCTTCATCAAGATCGACGGCGGCAAGACCGTCACGCTGCGGCCGGCCGCGGTCATCCTCACTCCTGGCCTCAAATGGCAGAAGGCGCGGATCACGACGCAGGATGGCACGGAAGTGTTCCGCTTCGACGCAGTCACCTCGAAGGCCGCGCTGCCGCCGGGCGACTACATCGTCGAGGTCGACGGCAGCAAGCTCCCGTTCCCCGCCACCGAGGGCGAAGTGTTCGAGGTGAAGCCGCAGTAGCAGGAGGGCAGCATGTCACGCCTCACGCATTCCGACCGGATCGGCGGCCGGGGGACCAAAACCCGGCGATGCGCGCCGGTCAGAGCGATTGTTACCGTGCTCGCCGCATCGATCGCCGTGCTCACCATGGGCGACGTGAGTTCGGTGGCTCCGATCGGCTTTGCCTTCGCGCAGACCCCGGGAACGTCCGGGCCGATCTCGCTCGGCGATTTGTTCACCACGGACCGCACAGATCTTAAGCCCGGTGCGGCCGACAAGCTCACGGAGGCGGCCGCGCAAGTGATCAATCCGGGTGAGTGTCCCCGGCAAGCCAAGTTCAAGGTGACAGTGAAGCAGGGTGATCCAATCTTCCAGCGGGCGCTCGCCCAAGCCCGGCGGGACGTGCTTCAGGCTTTCCTCCAAAACCAGGTTCCGTCCAATCTGTTTGAGGTCAAGGATGAACTGGGAAGCAAGGATGACGTCCAGGTCGACTACGACCGGATGCGCGACCGGGAGAAGCCGAAGCTGCACACCACCTCGGTCCCGCCCAAGGGCAGCAAGGTGAAGCCGGGCGATCAGATCACGGTGACGATGGTCGCGCGCGACGATGCAAACAGATGGCAGACCGGAATCCAGCGCATCCAGCTCATTGCGCAAAACCCCGGCGGCGACACGCTGGTCGGCGCTCAGGATTACGCGCCCGTTATTCGTCCGAACTGCGAGGGCCGGCCGGAGCCGCGGACATTGGTGCTCACCTATACGGTGCCGCAAGATCCGCCGCCGATCGTGCGGCTGCGCGCCATCACGGAGGATTTCGTCAACCTTTCCGACTTCGACATCGGCGAGTTTCCGACCGGCGACTGGTATGGCACCATCAAGAAAACGGCCAAAGGCGGCGGACACAACCACACCATAGACATTGACTACGCATTCGAAATCGAAAGGAGCGGGACGCTCAAAGGCAGCGCGCGCGCCCGGATCACGACCGAAGGGAACGAGGTTCCAGGTTGCACATTGTTATGGACCTATTCGCCGAGCGAGTTCGAGATTCCGCTCGGCGGCCGGCGCGATGGTGAGGAATTTGAAATCACACTTAAGCCGGGCACGACAACGGCAACCATTAGAAGCATTGCGGGAGGCTGCCTCACCGGTGGCGGGCAGACGTCAAACACCTTTGCTTCTCACCTCAACCCGGCGGTTTATCCGCAAACTAAATACCGCATACCGGCACGAGACGGCGCGACGGACACGATCCCCAATCAAACCGGCGCGTTGCCGTGGGGTGTGGTCATGCACGATACGATTCATCTTCATCAAGCGCGACAATAACGGCTCGTGGGGTGCGCAGTCTTTGATTTGACGGCGCGCGGCGGCGCAGAAATCGAGATCGTTAAAATCGGCTGACGGCGGCGTGACTCACCGCCCCGACAGCCGCTCGGCGAACAAATGCATGGTCTTGCGATAGACCTCGGAGCGGTTCCACTCGCGCATGACCTGGAAATTCCCGGTGCCCTCGCCGAACGGCGCGCCGGCCTTCCAGCCGTTGACCTTCAACAGATTGGCGGTCGAGGCCAGCACGTCCGGCACCGAATGGCGCAGGTCGACATGGCCGTTGCCGTCATAGTCGACGCCGTACTTGATGTAGGACGACGGCAGAAACTGCGTCTGGCCGATCTCGCCGGCATAGGCGCCGATCAGGTCGCGCAGCGGCAGGTCGCCGCGCTGCACGATCTGCAAGGCCGCGATCAGCTCGCGCTGGAACAGTTCGGTGCGGCGGCAATCATGCGCCAAAGTGGCGAGCGTGCGCACCACCGGCAGCTTGCCCATGTCGCCGGTGCCGTTGTCGCTTTCCAGCGTCCAGATCGCCACGATCAGCGTCGCCGGCACGCCGAACTGCTGCTCGATGCGCGACAGCAGCGAGGCGTGCTTGAGCATCAGCCCCTGGGCGCGCTTGATGCGGGCCGGGATGACGCGGGTCGAGGCATATTCCTCGAAGCTCTTGGCGTGGAACATGCCGCGCTGGCGGCGGTCGAAGGCCAGCACGTTGGGGTCGAGCGTGACGCCGGCAAAGGCCTGGCCGATGACGGCTGGCGAGACGCCGGCGCCCTGCGCCTCGCGCGACATGGCGGCGATGAAGGCGTTGAAGTCGCCGCCGCACTGCGCCGCGCGGGCGGGGATGGCGAGCGTCAGTGTCAAAAGGATTGCGGCGAGGAGACGTTTGGTCATGGGCGCACCTCACCACGACCGCTCATTCCCGCGCAAGCGGGATATCTCCCTCCCCCCGCACGCGGGGAGAGCTAACCGGCGACACCACCATTTCCCCGCCGCACGCGGCACAGTACGCGCTCGCGCCCACGATCTCGCAGGCCCGGTCGCCCGACACGATGGCGCGGCGGCATTTCGGGCATGTGTAGCCTGTTGCGCTCCGCGGGAAGTCGTATTCGGGGCCGACATAGGCGCACGGCATGTGATGAAGCAGCGGGACCAATTCCAGCGCAGCGGCCCCGCAAGCCGGACACACCGATTGATCCGCTTCAATCTGCATGGTGGGCGTTCCAGCCATGGCGCCCGCTTCAGCGGGGCGACAGGACGTTGGCGAAGGCAGCGGCGACATACGCAGCCACGTCAGTGTAGAACATGTGAACTTTTACCGAGGCGTTCAGGGCCGGCGGATCTTCGCCGCGGTCGAATCGAACGCGCGCGATCTGGCTGGAGGCGCGCGCGCCCGCCAACAGCGGCTGCTGGTCGTGCACGCTGGATACGGGCAGGATATCGACGATCGTTCCGGGGATGCGCCGGTTGCCGAACAGCACCATGACGTTCTCTCCGTTGCGCGGCTCGACCAGGCGCTCGTTGGGAATGTACCAGATGACGTAAACATCCTTCGGATCGAGAATTTCGGCGATCGGCGTGCCGGCGGTCAGCGACTGACCCGTGCGGGCAGGATTGACCGAGACGATGCCATCGATCGGCGCGAAGATCCGGCCATCGGCGAAGGCATGCTCGGCCTCCTCGACACGTGTCCTCAACTGCTGGGAAATCTCGTCGAGGTCCGATAGTTGCGTGATCGATTCCGCGATCTCGGCTTCCTGCGACACGACCGCCTTTTGCGCCAGCGCGCGCTGGCGCAAGATTTCAATTTGAAAGTTGAGCGAGGCGTAATCCGATTGTTTGATGCGTGACATCGTCTCCTCGGTCAGACGCAGATAGTTGCGCGCGGCTTCAAGCGTTTCCTGCGCCACGCGGCCCTTGATGCGCAACTCGGCCCGGCGACCCGCGATATCCGCAATGCTGCGCATGTAGGTGGCGACGAGGCTCTCATGCTCCGGCGAGCGCACTTGTCCGAGTTGATCGCCGGCCTTGACGATCGCGCCTTGCTTGACGGTCATGTTGATGACTTGCACGACATAAGGCAGCGAGATCACCTGCCGCGACGAGGCAACGGTGCCGGGGCCGCTGAGAAACACGAGCGGCGCGCCGAAATAGATGACGAAGAAAGCGAGCACGCCGAACACGGCCGCCGCATAGGTGGTCCGCACCAGACGGCCGGCGGCGCGGCGCCGGCTTTCCACCGGGTCCGGAACGTCCGGGTTGAGACGCTCGATGACAATGTTCATGTTCATGCGCCGGCGCTCCGGATCACGCCGGCGAAGAGCGCGCGACGCACGCGCGGCGGTACGAAGTCGTCATAGCAGGACGCCGCGAACAGAATCTCCGCCGAGTAGGAGAAGAAGCGCGCGCCCTTCAGATAGAGCCCCTGATAAAACGGATAGATCGGCGCCATGAGGAAGCTGGCGAAGCTCGGCGAGCGATCGAACAAGGCGAAGGAAAGCGCCATGTTGACGACGCCGATCCAGAGCAGCACGACATACACGGCCATGAGAAACGGCAGAGCCGCCGGGCCGAGATGTACAAACAGAAAAACCAGATAGAACGGCAAGCTGATCGTCGGCACGAGATCGAAGATGATGAAGTCCAGCCGTTGCAGCGTGTCCTGCAAATACTCGCGGGGATGAAAGAGGCGGAATTCCCCGTACATCATAAAGCGAACCCGCAGGGCGTCGCGATCCCACCGGGCGCGCTGGCGCAGCAGACCGACGCCGCTGACCACGCCTTGCGTTTCGGCCGTGGCGTCGGCCACGAAACGGACGACATAGCCGAGACGCCGCAGCCGCAGCGTGATTTCCAGGTCTTCGCCGGGGCCGACGTCGAGGCCGCCTTGCCGCAGGAACACGTCGCGCCGGTACATGGCGCAGGCGCCGGACAGGCAAGCCAGCGCACCGAAGATGTCGAGCACCGCGCGGCCCGCGCCGATCGACATCAGGTATTCGACACGCTGCAGCCGCGTCCACAGCGACGCCCGCTCGTTGGAAATCCCGATGTTGCAGCTTGCGCCCGCCACGCGCGGATCGTCGAAAGCGGCGGCCAGCCGCGCGACGGCGGTCGCTTCGAACACGGTGTCCGCATCGACGGTCAGCAGCAGATCGCCGCGCGCGAAGCGGGCGGCGGCGTTGATGGCCGCGCTGCGGCCGCAACGCGTGCCGTGGCAGATCACCATGTCCACCAAACCATCGGCGCGCGCGCGATTGGCTACCGCGCGCGTAACGTCGGTAGAACCGTCGTCAACGACTATGATTTCGACCGGAGGCAAGGTTTGTCGCCGCAGCGAGACGATCGTCGGGATAAGCCCGTCGCCGCCGTTGAAGGTCGGCACGATCGCGCTCACCGAAACTGCGCGGACCGGCGCGGGCGCACGGCGGAAAGCCCGCCCCACACCGGCCAAGGCCAGCGAAGCCAGCGACAGCGTGTAGCGGGGAACGTCCAGAACCAGCACCGCGAAGCCGAGGAGAAGCGGATTGGCCTCGACAAGTAACCGCACCGTCTCGAACATGCAGCCTCGCGATTACGTCATGTCCCGCGCGATGATCATAAAACAGATAGTTTGAACGAAGACAAAAGCTTGCTTGCAAATGTCGACAAACTTTAAGCAAAGCCAAGGAAATATTGGCGAGCCGACAAACCCGTTCAGCCCGGCAAAACGAAATTGCCGGTAATCGGTAGCGACGGACACACGAAAACGGCGGGCTTTTGGCCCGCCGCCTTGACTCAGATGAAAGAAGGAGATGGATCCCCGCCTCTTGCGTAAGACGCGCTTCGTGCTTTCGCCGGGATGACTGGAGTTAGTTGTCGAGGAACGACCGCAGTTTGCGGCTTTTTAGTTGTCCAGAAAACTTCGCAGTTTTCTGCTGCGCGACGGATGCTTGAGCTTGCGCAGCGCCTTGGCCTCGATCTGGCGGATGCGCTCGCGGGTGACCGAGAACTGCTGGCCGACTTCCTCCAGCGTGTGGTCGGTGTTCATGCCGATGCCGAAGCGCATGCGCAGCACGCGCTCCTCGCGCGGCGTCAGCGAGGCGAGCACGCGCGTGGTGGTCTCGCGCAGGTTCGACTGGATGGCGGCGTCGATCGGCAGGATGGCGTTCTTGTCCTCGATGAAATCGCCGAGATGCGAATCTTCCTCATCACCAATGGGCGTTTCGAGCGACAGCGGCTCCTTGGCGATCTTGAGGACCTTGCGCACCTTCTCCAGCGGCATGCCGAGCTTTTCGGCCAATTCCTCGGGCGTCGGCTCGCGGCCGATCTCGTTGAGCATCTGGCGCGAGGTGCGCACGATCTTGTTGATGGTCTCGATCATGTGCACCGGAATGCGGATGGTGCGCGCCTGGTCGGCGATCGAGCGCGTGATGGCCTGGCGGATCCACCAGGTCGCATAGGTTGAGAACTTGTAGCCGCGGCGGTATTCGAATTTGTCGACCGCCTTCATCAGGCCGATATTGCCTTCCTGGATCAGGTCGAGGAACTGCAGGCCGCGGTTGGTGTATTTCTTGGCGATCGAAATGACGAGGCGCAGGTTCGCCTCGACCATTTCCTTCTTGGCCTGGCGCGCCTCGCGCTCGCCCTTCTGCACGCCGTGCACGATCTTGCGGAATTCGCCGATCTCGACGCCGGTCTGGCCGGCCAGCTCATGCACCATGGAGCGGATTTCCTTGATGCGGTCCTTCTCCTTGGCGACCAGATTCTTCCAGCCCTTGGCGGCGAGCTTGGAGATGCGGTTGAGCCAGCGCGGGTCGAGCTCGTTGCCCATGTACTGCTTGATGAACTCGTCGCGCGACACGCCGTAGCTTTCCGACAGCCGCATCAGCCGGCCTTCGTTCGAAACGAGGCGCTTGTTGATGTCGTAGAGCTGCTCGACGAGGCTGTCGATGCGCGCCTGGTTGAGCCGCAGCGACTTCACCTCGGTGATGATCTCTTCCTTGAGCTTCTTGTATTTGCGCTCCTGCGCCGGCGACAGCGACGAGCTCTTGAGGCGGA
>Ga0184628_10001519_pt1 | contig 11455 bp, 13 predicted proteins | sample PLM4_5_b1_FD_133149 | JGI IMG/M metagenome (GOLD analysis project Ga0184628, IMG submission 133149) | Groundwater sediment microbial communities from an aquifer in East River, Colorado, USA - PLM4_5_b1 | ecosystem: Environmental > Terrestrial > Soil > Riparian zone | place: USA: East River...
GCCCCCGCCGTCGGCTCGATCGGCTGCGCACGATATTTGACAACGGATCGCAACAGGAGCGCCGCACAATCTCGCATGCGAGTTCTGGAAAAATCTACCTGGATACGCGTTGACACGCACCGATCGCACATGACCAACGAACAATGATCCACATCTTCAGCCACTACGTTCCCTGGAGGTTGTTGGTTCTCGCCGTCCTCGAAGCGGCGATCCTGTTGATCGCGGTTCAGGTCGGCATTTCCCTTCAATTTGCGGACTACCGGGCGGGCTTCGCGGGTGCCGGAGCAGCTTTACCGGTTCAGGCGGCCGCATTTGCCCTGGGCATGATGATCATTATTGCGAGCATGGGGCTGTACAAGTCGGACCTCTGGAACAACACGCAATCCATCAGCGTGCGCCTCGTTGCCGCCTTCCTGCTGGGCTTCGTGGTTACCGTCCTGGCCTCGTATGTGGTGCCCTCGTTCCATGTGGCACCGGTCGTGCTTGGCGGTACGTTGATCATCGGTCTGACCGGCAGCGTTCTGGTCCGTTCCGTCTTTCACAAGTGGAAAAACCTGGACGTATTCAAATCGCGCGTGCTGGTGCTCGGCACGGGTTCCCGGGTCATGAAACTGGCAGAGTACGCCCAGCACAACCCGAACCATCAAGTAATCGGCTATATCGCACTGCAGCCTTCCACGCACTACGTTCCCTTGCAGCAAATCCTGCCCATGGCGCCGGGAGATTCGCTGCTGTCCGTCATCGAAGAACATGCGATCGACCAAATCGTGGTTGCGGTGCGGGACCGGCGGGGTGGCGGGTTTCCGGTGCGGCAGCTGCTGGAATGCAAAATGAAGGGGGTCAAGGTCATCGAACTGCCTACGTTTTTCGAGCGTGAGTACCGGCAAGTGATGCTCGAATCGCTGAACCCGAGCTGGATGGTTCTCGGGGATGGGTTTCGCCAGAGCGCCGTCGGGAACATCGTGAAGCGCCTGTTCGATCTGACCGTGAGCGGGGCACTGCTCGTGCTCACCCTGCCGGTGATGCTCGTCGCCGCGCTATGGATTTACCTGGCAAGCGGCGGGCCCGTGCTCTACCGGCAGGAGCGGATCGGCCAGGGCGGGCGCGTATTCACTCTGTATAAGTTGCGCAGCATGAAGAGCGACGCGGAGGGCGACGGGACTCCGCAGTGGGCGAGGGCCGACGACGACCGTACCACCTTGATCGGGCGGTTCATCCGCAAGTTTCGAATCGACGAGCTCCCGCAGATCTTCAACGTGTTCCAGGGGGATATGAGCTTCGTTGGTCCGCGACCCGAAAGGCCGTTTTTCGTCGACCAGCTGGTGAAGCAGATTCCCTTCTATGCTTTGCGCCATAGCGCCAAGCCGGGGATCACTGGCTGGGCGCAGGTACGCTACCACTACGGCGCGTCGGTTGATGATGCCATCGAGAAACTCCAGCATGATCTTTACTATGTGAAGAACCACAGCCTGTTCCTCGACATCATGATCCTGATTGGCACGGTGGAGGTTGTGCTGTGGGGGAAAGGGGCCAGATAAGAGCCCTTTGGCCATGCGCAGATTGAACACGACCGATGTCAACAACCATCGGGAGAAACGGGGGGCAACATGAAAGTTCTGTCGAAGGAAAAATTCAAGGTGCTGGCTGAGGTAAACGGCTGGTCGCATGATCATGCGAAAGGCTACGTCGATGGCGAAATTTGTCGCCGGCGCGGCGCCGCGCCCTCGAAGTATGCCCAGATCGGAATCGATGAGTATTGCCTGGGCTTCCGATCCGGTTACTACGAGCGCAAGAATCCGGGATTGATGCGCTCTGCGGTTTCTGCGGTGCCGGTAAAGAAGGCTGTTGGCTGACTCCCTGCGAGGCGTGCTGATCCTGCTGGTCTTTGCCGTTCCGGCGTTCGCCCAGGAGCAGGAGATCCAGCGCGCCCTCATCCAGCGCGACCAGCAGTCCGCAAGCTTCGCGCTGCAGCTTCGGCAGTCGCAGGAGGGGGACACGTCCAACCACCTGGCCGAGCGGCAGCGGCTCGACAACCTCTCGGCGCAGCAGATCCAGTCGGTCACGATAGGCATGCCGCAGGAGCTGCGGCCCTACGAACGGCAAAGAGCGGCCGACGAACGCGTGCTGCTGTTCGCACCGCCGCTGGTGCGCGCGCAACCGCCGCAGAAGCCGCGGCCGCTGCCCGCGGAATTGCCGCATGCTGTGACACCGGTGGCGCCCGCGTACTAGAAGCTGGTGCCGGCTGACGGAATCGAACCGCCGACCAACGGTTTACAAAACCGCTGCTCTACCAACTGAGCTAAGCCGGCCCTGGGGGAAAGTCTACTTCACCCGGCGCAACTGCGGCTTGGGCTTGCCGCCGCCGGGTTTGCCGGGCTGGGGCGGTGTCGAGTTGGCCGGGGCCGGCAACGCGGGCACTTCGCGCGGGGCGGAGGGCGCGGCCTCCGCCACCGCCTGGATCCCTGGCCTGGCCGCGTCCACGTCGAAAGTCATGCCGTGCCCGGTCTCGCGCGCGTAGATGGCGTAGACGTTGGCGATCGGCACCGCGATCTGCCGCGCCACGCCGGCGAAGCGCGCCGAAAACTCGATCAACTCGTTGCCCAACTGCAGCTTGTGCACCGCCGAGGGCGACACGTTCAAGGTGATCTCGCCGTTCTTCACGTACTCGGAGGGCACCTGGGTCTTCGAATCCACCTTCACCGCCACGTGCGGCGTGTAGCCGTTGTCCACGCACCACTCGTAGAGGGCGCGCAGCAGGTAGGGCTTGGTGGCGATCTCGCTCATGCCGTTACTTGCGCATCACCTTCTCGGACGGGGTGAGCGCCTCGATGAAGGCGGGGCGCGAGAAGATGCGCTCGGCGTACTTCATCAGCGGCGCCGCGGGCTTGCCGAGCTTGATGCCGTAGTGGTCCAGCCGCCACAGCAGCGGCGCGATGGCCACGTCCAGCATGGTGAAATCGTCGCCCAGCATGTGCTTGGTCTTGGTGAAGAGCGGCGAGAGCTCGATCAGCCGGTCGGTGACCTGGGCGCGCGCCTTCTCCACCTGCTTCTCCTTGCCCGATTCCAGCCCCTCGATCTGGCTGAAGAGCTCCACTTCCATGTTGAACAGCATCAGCCGCGCGCGCGCGCGCATCACCGGGTCCGCCGGCATGAGCTGCGGGTGCGGGAAGCGCTCGTCGATGTACTCGTTGATGATGTTCGACTCGTACAGGATGAGATCCCTCTCGACCAGCACCGGCAGCCGGTTGTACGGGTTCATCACCGCGATGTCTTCCGGCTTGTTGTACATGTCCACGTCGATGACCTGGAAGTCCATGCCCTTCTCGTAGAGCACGAAGCGGCAGCGGTGGCTGAAGGGGCACGTGGTGCCGGAATAAAGTTGCATCATGAGGCGGGAGTCCTGATGAAAACGCCGGAGGGGAAAGTCCACCCGGCTTCGAGGTTGAGCTTGCGCGGGACTAGCGTACGTCCTTCCAGAAGGCCTGCTTCATCGCGTAGGCGAGGATGAACAGCAGCAACAGCACGAACAGCACGACGACGCCGATGCTCTTTCGCGACTGCGCCGAAGGCTCGCCGACGTAGACGAGGAAATTGACCAGGTCGCGCACGGCGGTGTCGTACTGCACCACACTGCTTTGTTCCTGCACCTGCCACAGCGCGTGCGGCATGGCGGCGTTGGGGAAAACCTTGTTGTTCCAGCCGTGCGCCGATCTTGCGTCGCGGTGGAAGGTGCGCAGGTACGTGTAGAGCCAGTCCGCGCCGCGCGAGCGCGCGACCACCGAGAGGTCGGGCGGCGGCACGCCGAACCAGGCCTTGCCGTCTTTCACCGTCATGGCGACCTTCATGGTCTCGCCGACCTTCTCGGCGCTGAACATGAGGTTGTCGCGGATCTGCGCTTCCGTCAGGCCGAGGTCGGTGAGGCGGTTGTAGCGCATGTACTGCATGCCATGGCAACCCATGCAGTAGTTGACGAAAGTGCGCGCACCGGACTGCAGGCTCACCAGGTCGCGTGGGTCGATCGGCGCTGCATCGAGCGGGTGGCCGGTCTCCGCGGCGAACAAGGCGGCGGGCGCGAACAGCAGGGCGGCAATGAGCCCTTTCACGGTCGCGGCCCTCACATCGTCACCCGGTCGGGTACCGGCTTCACTTTGTCTTTCGCCGTGTACCAGGGCATCAGGATGAAGAAGGCGAAGTAGAGCACCGTGCACAGGCGCGCCATCCAGGTGGCGCGGTCCTTGGTGTCGAGGAAAAACGCATCGAAGCCGAACTGGCCCCATACCGTGGTCGGCTTCACGCCGAGGTAGCCCAGCACCAGAAACGCAACGACGAAGATCGCCAGCGCGCTCTTGTAGTACGCGCCGCGGTAGCGGATCGACTTCACTGCCGAGCGGTCCAGCCACGGCAGCAGGAAAAGGATCAACGTGGCGATGCCCATCGCCGCGACGCCGGGGAACTGCGAGTTGAACAGCGGCGGCACCGCGCGCAGGATCGAGTAGTAGGGCGTGAAGTACCACAGCGGCGCGATGTGCTCGGGCGTCTTCAGCGGGTCGGCCGGGATGAAGTTGTTGTGCTCGAGGAAGTAGCCGCCCAGCTCCGGCATGAAGAACATGACGATGCAGAACACGGCGAGGAAGACGATCGCGCCGGCCGTGTCCTTGACCGTGTAGTAGGGGTGGAACGGGATGCCGTCCACCGGCCTGCCGTTGGCGTCCTTGTGCTGCTTGATCTCGACGCCGTCGGGGTTGTTCGAGCCGACGTCGTGCAGCGCGAGGATATGTGCCACGACCAGGCCCAGCAGCACCAGCGGCAAGGCGATCACGTGCAGCGCGAAGAAACGATTGAGCGTGACGTCGGACACCACGTAGTCCCCGCGGATCCACAGCGCGAGGTCGGGGCCGATGAACGGCACTGCGCCGAAGAGGTTCACGATCACCTGCGCGCCCCAGAAGGACATCTGGCCCCAGGGCAGCAGGTAGCCCAGGAAAGCCTCCGCCATCAGCGCGAGGTAGATCATCACGCCGAAGATCCAGATCAACTCGCGCGGCTCCTTGTACGAACCGTAGAGCAGCGCGCGGAACATGTGCAGGTAGACCACGAGGAAGAACGCCGAACCGCCGGTGGAATGCATGTAACGCAGGAGCCAGCCGCCGGGAACGTCGCGCATGATGTACTCGACCGAGCCGAAGGCGAGTGCGGCGTCGGGCTTGTAGTTCATGGTGAGGAAGATGCCGGAGACGATCTGGATCACCAGCACCAGCATCGAGAGCACGCCGAAGTAGTACCAGAAGTTGAAATTCTTCGGCGCGTAGTACTCCGACATGTGCTTGCGGTACTCCTCGCCCACGCTGGGCATGCGCGAGTCGAACCAGTCCCACAGCGCCATTAGCCGCGAGGCCATGGGTCAGGACCCCTTCTTTTCTTCGCCGATCAGCAGCGTGCTTTCTGAAAGGAAGGCGTAGGGCGGCACCGTGAGGTTGGTCGGCGCCGGCGCGCCGCGGAATACGCGTCCCGCGAGGTCGAACTTGGATCCGTGGCAGGCACAGTAGAAACCGCCGGCCCAGTCCGCGCCCATCTCGGCCTTCGCGTCCGCTGGCTTCATCTGCGGCGAGCAGCCCAGGTGCGTGCAAACGCCTTCCATCACCATCACGTCGGGCTTGCGTGCCCGGTATTCGTTCTTCGCGTATTCGGGCTGCTCGGAAGAGCCCGAGTTCGGGTCGGTGAGGCGGCTCGCGGCCACCTTGAGCGATTCCACCATCTCCTTGGTGCGCCGGATCACCCACACCGGTTTGCCGCGCCACTCGAAGACCTTAAGCTCGCCGGGGGCCATGCTCGAGATGTCCACTTCGATCGGCGCGCCCGCCGCCTTGGTGCGTTCCGACGGCATCATGCTCGCGACGAAGGGGATTGCCGCGCCGAGCGAGGCCGCGCCGCCCGCCACCGAGGTCGCGACGACGAGCTTGCGCCGCGTCCTGTCGACTTTCTGGTTGTCGTTCATGGAGTTGATTCGAGGCTGGAAAGGATGGAGAGTGCGAAAGAGGCGCCATTCTATATAGCGAGCGCGGGAATGTCCACGATTTGCGGTCTAAGCGGTTCAATTTGCAGGGATTTGTGCTAGATTAGCGCCCCTTCATGCTGCACCGCCTCTGGCTCGTCTTTGCGCAGACCGCGACCGTATGTCTCGCGGTCCTGTTCGTCGTGTCGACACTCAAGCCCGAATGGCTGCCGAGCAGGGGCGCATCGCCGCAGACCGCGGCGGTGGCGCCGGTGCACAACGAGGCGGCGAGCGCCGCGCCGGGCCCGGCGCGCGCCGAGTCCTACCACGAAGCCGTGCGGCGCTCCTCGCCCGCGGTCGTCAACATCTTTTCCTCGAAGGAAGTGCGCGCGCCGCGCAACCCGCTGCTCAACGATCCGCTGTTCCGGCGCTTCTTCGGCGAGCAGTTCGGCGACGACTCGCAGCGCGCCACGAGCCTCGGCTCTGGCGTGATCGTCAGTGCCTCGGGCTACATCCTCACCAATCACCACGTGGTCGAGACCGCGGACGAGATCGAGGTGGCGCTCTCGGACGGCAAGAAGCTGCTCGCCAAGGTGGTGGGCAACGACCCGGAGACCGACCTCGCGGTGCTGCGCGTGAACGCCGACAAGCTCCCGGCGATCACCTTCGGCCAGTCCGAGCAGCTGCGCGTCGGCGACACGGTGCTGGCGATCGGCAACCCCTTCGGCGTCGGCCAGACCGTCACTTCGGGCATCGTCTCGGCGCTCGGCCGCAGCGGGCTGCACATCAACACCTTCGAGAACTTCATCCAGACCGACGCCGCCATCAACCCGGGGAACTCCGGCGGCGCGCTGGTGGACGCGCGCGGCAACCTGGTCGGCATCAACACCGCGATCTATTCGCGCTCCGGCGGTTCGATGGGCATCGGCTTCGCCATCCCGGCGTCCACGGCCAAGATGGTGATGGAGCAGATCATCCGCAACGGCACGGTGACGCGCGGCTGGATCGGCGTCGAGGTGCAGGAGATCACCCCGGCGCTGGCCGAATCCTTCAAGCTGCCCGACGCGCGCGGCGCGATCATTGCGGGCGTGCTGCGAGGCGGCCCGGCCGACAAGGCGGGGGTCAAGCCCGGCGACGTGCTCACCGCGATCGACGGCGCCCCGGTATCGGATCCGCAGAGCATGCTCAATCTGGTGGCGGCGCTGCAGCCGGGCTCGGCCGCGAAGCTTGCGCTCCGGCGTCAGGCGCAGACGCTCGAGGCGTCGGTCACGGTCGGTCGCCGCCCGAAGCCGCAAGCGCGCGATTGATATTGACGAAGACCCCAAACTGCAATTGTCAATCCTAGGAGAGAGCATGAAACGCCTTACGCATTGGCTGGTCGCGCCGGTTCTGGCCGCGTCCGCCACCCTGGCCTTCGCCCAGGCAAAGGAAATCAAGATCGCCCACATCTACGACAAGACCGGGCCGCTGGAGGCTTACGCCAAGCAGAGCAACACCGGTCTCATGATGGGTCTCGAATACCTCACCGGCGGCAAGATGGAGCTCCTGGGCCGGAAGATCCTGGTGATCGAGAAGGACAGCCAGCTCAAGCCCGACATCGGCAAGGCGGCGCTTGCCGCCGCCTTCGGCGACGACAAGGCCGACATCGCCATCGGGCCGGTGGGCTCGGGCGTGGCGCTCGCCATGCTGCCGGTGGCCGAGGAATACAAGAAGATCCTGGTGGTGGAACCCGCGGTGGCCGACTCGATCACCGGCGACAAGTGGAACCGGTACATCTTCCGCACGGGCCGCAACTCCACGCAGGACGCAGTCGCCGGGGCGGCGACTCTGGCGGGCGACTTCACCGTCGCCACGCTGGCGCAGGACTACGCCTTCGGCCGCGACGGCGTGAAGGCGTTCAAGGAAGCCCTGGCCAGCGTCGGCTCCAAGGCGAAGATCATCCACGAGGAGTATGCGCCGCAGCAGACAACCGACTTCACCGCGCCGGCGCAGCGCCTGTTCGAGGCGCTCAAGGACAAGACGGGCCGCAAGGTGATCGTGGTGATCTGGGCGGGCGCGCACCCGATGGCGAAGCTCATGGACCTCAAGCCCGAGCGCTTCGGCATCGAAGTGGCGCCCGGCGGCAACATCCTGCCCGTGATGAAGGGCTGGAAGGACTTTGCCGGCACTGAAGGTGCCATCTATTACTACTACGGCTTCCCGAAGAACAAGATGAACGACTGGCTGGTCACCGAGCACCAGAAGCGCTTCGGCGCGCCGCCCGACTTCTTTACCGCGGGCGGCTTTGCCGCGGCGAGCGCGGTCGTCGAAGGCATCCGCAAGGCCGGCGGCACGGACACGGAAAAACTGCTCGCGGCCATGGAGGGCATGCCCTTCGAGACGCCCAAGGGAACGATGACCTTCCGCAAGGAAGACCACCAGGCGCTGCAGGCGATGTACCACTTCCGCATCAAGAAGAGCCAGAAGAGCGAATGGGACCTGCTCGAGCTGGTGCGGGAGATCCCGGCTTCGCAGCTGCCGATCCCCATCCGCAACAAGTAGACGTAGGGTGGGCCACCGGCCCACCAATTGGTGGACCATGGGCCCACCGGCTGGTGGGCCATGGGCCCACCGTACGCAAAGGCGGCGAGGATGGCCGAACACCCGGTCCTGGAAACGCACGGCCTGACGATCCGCTTCGGCGGGCACGTCGCGGTGGACGCGGTGTCCTGCGCCTTCGCGCCGGGCACGCTCACCGCGATCGTCGGGCCGAACGGGGCCGGCAAGACCACCTACTTCAACCTGATCTCCGGGCAATTGAAGGCCACGGCCGGGCGCGTCTCGCTGTACGGCGAGGACATCACGCGGCTCTCGCCGCCGCAGCGCACGCACCGGGGCATCGGGCGCGCCTTCCAGCTCACCAACCTCTTTCCGCGCCTCACGGTGCTGGAGAACGTGCGCCTCGCGGTGCAGTCGCGCGCCGGGCTCGGCCGCGACGCGTGGTCGATGTGGGGCCGGCACGTCGAACTGATCGAGAAGGCCGAGCACACCCTGCACCGGGTCGGCATGGCCGACCGGCGCGATGCCATTGCGTCGGCGCTGCCGCACGGCGACCAGAGGAAGCTCGAGGTGGCGATCCTGCTCGCGCTCGAGCCCGAGGTGTTCATGTTCGACGAGCCCACCGCCGGCATGAGCGTGGACGAGGTGCCGGTGATCCTGGAACTCATCGAGCACATCAAGGCGCAGGGCGACAAGACGGTGCTGCTGGTCGAGCACAAGATGGACGTGGTCCGGTCGCTCGCCGACCGCATCATCGTGCTGCACCAGGGGGCGCTGGTCGCCGACGGCGAGCCGGAGGAAGTGATCGCATCGCCGATCGTGCAGGAAGCCTATCTCGGGGTGGCGCGTGCCTGAACCGCTCCTCTCCCTGTCCGGCGTCAACACCCACATCGGGCAATACCACATCCTCCAGGGCGTCGACTTCGGGGTCGAACGCAATTCCCTGACCATGCTCCTGGGCCGCAACGGTGCCGGGAAGACCACGTGCCTTCGCACCATCATGGGCCTGTGGCGCGCCTCCGCAGGCAAGGTGCGCTACGACGGCCGCGATATCACGCACACGCCAACCCCCGACGTCGCTCGCCTGGGGATCGCCTACGTGCCGGAGAACATGGGCATCTTCGCTGGCCTCACGGTGCGGGAGAACCTGCTGCTCGCCGCGCGCTCGGGCGAGCCGGAGGGCAAGCGCCTGGAGTGGATCTTCGGCCTGTTCCCGGCGATGAAGACCTTCTGGCATGCGCTCGCCGGCAACCTCTCCGGCGGGCAGAAGCAGATGCTCGCGATCGCGCGCGCCATCGTGGAGCCGAGGAAGCTCCTCCTGGTGGACGAGCCGACCAAGGGCCTGGCGCCCTCCATCATCGCCAACATGGTCGAGGCGTTCAAGGAACTGAAGCGCACCGACACCACGATCCTGGTGGTGGAACAGAACTTCAACTTCGCCAGGTCGCTGGGCGATACGGTGGCGGTGATGGACTCCGGCCGCATAGTGCATACGGGGCGCATGGACGCGCTCGCCGCCGACACGGCGCTGCAGACCAGGCTGCTCGGCCTGTCGCTGGGCTCGCACCAGTGAAGACGCGCATCAAGACCGACTTGATCCCGCTCGCGCTGATCCCGGCGATCGCGCTCGTGGCGCTGCCGTTGGTGGGCAGCGCGCCGACCTGGGTGACATTGACCGTGGCGGGACTCGCCATGGGGATGATGATCTTCATGATGGCCTCAGGCCTGACGCTGGTCTTCGGCCTGATGGACGTGATGAACTTCGCGCACGGCATCTTCATCTCGGTCGGCGCCTACGGTGCGGCGACGGTGCTGACGCGCATGACGCGCCAGATGGAGGCCGGGAGCCTCGCTTCCGACCTCTCGGCCATGGTGCCGGCGGTGCTGGCCGCGATCGCGCTCGCCGCCTTGCTCGGGTGGTTCTTCGAGCGCGTGCTCATCCGCCCGGTGTACGGCGATCACCTGAAGCAGATCCTCGTCACCATGGGCGGGCTGATCGTGTTCGAGCAGCTGATCCACGTGGTGTGGGGCCCGGACATCATCCCGCTGCCGCGCCCCGGCGCGATCACCGGCGCGTTCATCATCGGCGAAGCGGCGATCGAGCGCTACCGCGTATTGGCGGTGATCGTGGGGCTCGCCGTGTTCGCCGCCATGTGGCTGCTGCTCAATCGCACGCGCATCGGGTTGCTGGTGCGTGCCGGCGTCGAGAATCCCGAGATGGTCGAGTCGCTGGGCTATCGCATCAAGCGCCTGTTTGTCGGCGTGTTTGTCGCCGGCTCGGGGCTCGCGGGCCTGGGCGGCGCGATGTGGGGCATGTACCAGGAGCAGGTCACCGCGCAGATGGGCATGCAGGTGCTGGTGGTGATCTTCATCGTCGTCATCATCGGCGGCCTGGGTTCGGTGGGCGGCTGCTTCGTCGGCGCGATGCTGGTGGGCCTGCTCGCCAACTACACGGGGTACCTCGCGCCGAAGCTCGCGCTCGGCTCGAACATCCTGCTCATGGTGCTGGTGCTGCTGTGGCGCCCGCGCGGCCTGTACCCCATCGGCAAGGCCTGACGCCATGCTGGCCAGGCTCCTCTCGGGCGACTTTCCGCGCAGCCGCGCCCTGACCGCGGTCCTGGTCGCGATCCTCATCGCGCTCGCGCTCGCGCCTTTCATCTTCCCGGGAACGCGCTCGCTGAACGTCGCCGCCAAGGTGGCGGTGTTCGTGCTGCTGGTGGCGAGCTACGACCTGCTGCTCGGCTACACCGGGATCGTGTCCTTCGCGCACACCATGTTCTTCGGCATCGGCGGCTACGGCGTGGGCATCGCCATGGCGAAGATGGGACCGGGCTGGGGCGCACTTGCGCTAGGCATCGCCGCCTCGCTCGCGCTCTCGCTCGGCATCGCGCTCGCCATCGGCCTGCTCTCCCTGCGCGTGCGCGC
>Ga0184628_10001520_pt1 | contig 11451 bp, 9 predicted proteins | sample PLM4_5_b1_FD_133149 | JGI IMG/M metagenome (GOLD analysis project Ga0184628, IMG submission 133149) | Groundwater sediment microbial communities from an aquifer in East River, Colorado, USA - PLM4_5_b1 | ecosystem: Environmental > Terrestrial > Soil > Riparian zone | place: USA: East River...
CCGCCGTTTGCATCCGTCGATCTTCATCATAATAGGTTCGCGCCAGACCACGAATTGCCGTCACCATCTGGTCTGACTTAATTTTGAGTTCCTCGCTGGAGAGTTTTGCGTAAGTCGTTTTCACCGGCGCAAGCGAGTTTTGCTCGACCGTCGAGGGTGAGGCAAGAAACCACCCGATCGGAACTCCAACAACCACACCACCCAGGAGTACTAGGAGCGGGTGCCGTGTCAATGAACGCCAGAATTTGCCCAGTGTACCAAACATTTAAAGTCACGATTTGAGACATCGGCGCCGGTTCACTGGAGTTGAGGGCAACGGAGCCTCAATCGGTTGGCAACCGATTGACACGCTCGCCCTTGCCGGCTTTCCGAACGGTCAACTCAGCGCATCTGGCACACCACGTCGACCAGCGCCGGTTTGCCGCTTTTTACTACTTTCACCGCTTCGCGCAATGTCTTAATCAAATCCTTCGGCTCGGTGATCGGCCCGGCGCCCCAGCAGCCGTAATTGCGCGCCAAACCTGCGAAGTCGACGTTGGGGTCTTCGATGCGGATGCCGATGGTCTTGTTTTCCACCGGGCGGCTGCGCTGGATCGCGATGCGCTCCTGGTGCTCCTCGTCATTGAAGTAGGACCGATTGCTGCACACGATACTGAGTAAGGGAATCCGGTGATGCACGGCGGTCCAGATCGAACTCACGGTGAATAATAGATCGCCGTCGGGCTGAATATTGATGCAAAATTTACCCGAGCCCTTGTGCGCCAGCGCCGCGCCCAGTGACGCCGGCATGCCGTAGCCCAGGCCGCCGCCTTTGTATTTGCCCAGGATCTGATTGAACTTGGTTGCCGGCAAATAAAGATTCTCCTTGCCCTGGGAGCTGCCGTTGGTTAGCACCCAATCCTCGCTTTTAAGCGCTTCAGCGATCTCGGCGTAGATCCGCGACATCGACACCGGCTTGTCATCCCACTTCGCTTTCAATTCGTTATCGAGCGCAGCTCGCTTCTCTTCGTAGATCTTGCCCCAATCGGCGCGCCGCTTGCCAATGTCGTCGGTTAAACCGGCAAGCTTTTTTTCAGCCTTAAGCCGGCGCAAGAGTTCCGGCAGGAAAACCGCCGTGTCGGCGAGGATCATCAGATCCGCCTGGCGCAATTTATTGAAATCGGTGGCCCAGGCGCGCACCAGCAGGTCGTCGAGAGCGACGCTGATCACTTTCGCGTCAGGCGGCAAGAGCGGCGTCGCCTTGCGGTTGCCGAGCTCCTGGGCACGGCGCACAGTGGCGCCTTCCAGATCGGGAACATCGAGGGCTAAAATCAGATCCGCCTGCGGCATCACTTTGTCCGCTTGACCGGTCAAATTGAGCGCGTGCAGCACAGGAAAGTTAAAACGCCCCAACTGATCGAGCACCGGCGCGGCGAGCAGCTCCGCCAACTCGCCAAGGGCGTTGAAACCAGCCTCGCGCCGCCCCACCCAGTCAGCCAAGATCACCGGCCGCTTGGCCGCAAGAATCATCTCAATGGTTTCTGCGAAGCCTTGTTCCGGCGCTTGCAGCGGCAGCGGCGCGGGATACCGAGCCAGCGACGGAAAGGCTATTTCGCTGGCTAATTTTTTTTCCTGGACATCGCCGTCGTAGCAGAGGTAAACCGGCCCCATCGGATCGGTGGTCGCCAGCCGATAGCCGCGGATGAATGAATCGCCCACCGCCTCGACGCTCGCCGGCTGATCGTCCCATTTGCAGAAATCGCGAACGAGATTGCCTTGAACGTTGGCGGTATGCACCCAGTCGATCCAGGGGCGGCGGTTGGCCGAATCCATTGGACCTGTGCCTCCCAGGACAATGACCGGCAGCCGGTCAGCCCAGGCGTTGTAAATCGCCATCGACGCATGTTGCAGGCCGACGACGTTATGCACCGCGGCGGCCATCGGCTTGCCTTTGGCGCGCGCGTAGCCGTGAGCCAACGCCACGGCGATCTCTTCATGATTGCAGAGAATGATCTCCGGCGCATGATTGCCGCCGTAGTTAACTAGCGAGTCGTGCAGGCCACGGAAGGTCGCCCCCGGATTGATCGCGATATATTCGATCTCGAAGGCTTTGATCGCATCGACGATGACATCCGAACCCCACTCGGCGCGCGGCTTCTCGATTTTCTCCTGCTTGGCCATGGCTTTCCCTTTCATGTGCAACGATAAGAAGCCCCCCAGCCACGATCATGATCACGTTCTTTACTTCTTCGGAATTTCCATGCCGCGCTGCACCGCCGGTCGTTGGCCGATCTTTTCGTACCAGCGTTTCACATTGGGATACTCTTCCAACTTCACATGGTGGCCATCGTGCCGCCACACCCAAGGGTAGGTCGCGATATCGGCAATCGAATATTCGCCGGCGAGATATTCATGCTGGCCGAGTTCCAGATTGAGCACGTTGTAGAGCCGCTTGGCTTCCTTGTGAAAACGTTCGATGGCGTAGGGGACTTTTTCTTCCAGACGGAAAAAGTAATTAGCCTGGCCGAACATCGGTCCGACCCCGCCCATCTGAAACATCAGCCATTGAATCACGGTATAGCGCTGCGCCAGGTCGGCGGGCCAGAGCTTGCCGGATTTTTCCGCCAGATACATGAGGATGGCGCCGGATTCGAAAAGCTTGAGCGGTTTGCCGCCGGGACCGTCGGGATCGACGATCGCCGGGATCTTGTTATTGGGATTGATCGCCAGGTATTCCGGTTTGAACTGATCGTTCTGGCCGATATTGACGGCGTGAACTTCGTAAGGTAAGGCGACCTCCTCCAGCATGATCGAGGCTTTTTTACCGTTGGGTGTGCCCCATGTGTAGAGTTGAATCATGATTCATTTCCTTTCCATGGCGTGTTGATTATTGACGACCCGGCCGCTTGCCCAAACGACAAATACCGAAACGATAAGGCAGGCAAGCGAAAACCAAAAGGGCATCGAATAGCTATGCGTGATGTCGAAGAGGAAGCCGCCGAGCCAGGCGCCTATGGCGCCGCCAAGGCCGATGCTAAAAGTAAAGTAGCCGAAGATCGCGCCAAAATGTCGACCGTGAAAAATGTCGGCGGAGATCGCCGACAGAACCAGCGCGCGCGATCCTTGTCCCAGTCCGTAGCAAACCGCATAACTGTACAGCAGCCAGGGCGACGACGTGTCGTGCAGCGCGAGCAGCGCGAAGATGCCAAAGGCGGAAATAATCTGTACCACGGTAAAGACCATTTGGCGATTCATGACGTCGGCAAGATAACCGAAGAGAATGCGCCCGCCGATGCTGACGACTCCCATGAAACCGAAAATCGACGCCGCGAAGACTTTGCTGTAGCCAACGTCGACAGCGTGGGCGATTTGGTGCGTGACGATAACTTGATTGCCCAGACTTGCCAGGGTGCGGGCGATGAATAAAAGCCAAAACGCCGAATTGGTTAGCGCCTGCTTGACCGTCCAGTCGCGGTCGGAAGATTTATCCGCCACGGATTTTGCCGCGGCAACTTGGGGGCCGCCAGCCTTGGCATCGCGCGGCAGAAAAAACAGTACCGGCGGAATCACCAGTAACGCAGTCATTGCCGCGAGACCGAGGTAGGCCGGCGACCAGCCCCAGCGATCGATCATCAACTGGCTGGCCGGCACGAGCAGCACAATGCCGACCCCACCGCCGGCCCAGGCGATTCCGAGGGCGGTTCCTTTGCGTTCGGGAAACGCGCGCGTGATGATCGCCACATGGGGCACCATGCCGATTAGCGCGATGCCCATGGCGGCGACGATGCCGATCCAAAAGTACAATTGCCAGATCGAGCCGATGGTCGAAGCGAAGCTCAATCCAATAGCGAGTACCAGACCGCCGCAGATCAAAGTCTTGCGCCCGCCGATGCGGTCGATCAATCCGCCGGCCCAGGGCAGACAAGCGCCTTCGAATATGATCGCCAACGAGATCGCGCCGGCGGTCGTCGCGCGCGACCAACCGAAGGCATCCAACATGGCGACAAAGAACACTCCGAACGTGCCGTGCAGGCCGCGGCCGACGGCGATGTGCATAAACGCCAGCGCGACTAGACCATAACGTTTGAGCGACGCAGACGAAGATGTAATGGCTTCATTCATACATTGCGACGAAACGTTAGGAATATCCCGAGTGCGACAGAATGTCTAATTGCCGGGAAAATTATCTGGGCGGGTAGCCTCGCGGATTACTTCTTCATCTGGAACTCGAAAGTCACGTTAGTCACCTCGCCCAACTTCACTTCGACGGACTGGGTGGCTTTTCCCAGGGTCTCATGCCAAACCTCCAGCGTGTACTTGCCCACTGGGACACTTTCCAGCTTGAAGCCGCCGGCGGCGGAGGTCACGTCATAAAAAGGACTCTCGGTGACAACAATCCAACCGCTCATCCAAGCGTGGACGTCGCAGCGCACCGAGACCACTTCCGGCTTGCTAAACTTCTCGCGGATTTCCTTTAGATACGTAGGCTGCGCCCGGTTGAACGGAGCATTTTTCTCACTGAAGGTGTGGACGTTATGCAAGATCCCGTCACTATTTTTGACCTTGACCGTCGCGCCGACAGGAATCGCTAACACATGCGGCACATACTCGCACTGAACCTGATCGAGCACCGCTTCTTTGGGCACGCTATCCGCCCTCTTCAAGTCAGCGATCTGGATCAGCGCGTTTTTGACTTCGCCTTGGCTCCCAACCACGAGCACGGGATCGAGCTTTGAGTCGCCACAGACTTCCTTATCTTTGCCGATGGTCACTTTTCCCGATGCATGGGTGCCTTTGAACACAACTTTGCCGGTGATCGTCCCAACCCCCTGCCCCGGTGTCGAATTGTTTGGCGTCGGCGTTGCCGGGGCACTTGGAGCTGCTGCCGCCGGCGGCGGCTCGGAAGGCTTCGCCGGTGCGTGGCTTTCTTCCTTTGAACAACCAGCCGACAACACCAAGAGAACAGGAAGCAGCTTTTTAAACCAACGAGATGCAGACATCGCAAGTTCCTCCCCGGCAGTAGATTACAAAACTCTCAGGTCCGGACAAGCTCAATGCGCGGAAACACGGCGCTCGCCGCGCAGCGCGGACAACAGCATCGCCAACAACGCCATGGATCCGCCGATCATAAAACTGAAGTTCATCGAGCGCACGAACATCTCTGGGTTGGCGGCGGTCGCGGTCGCGGTCGGATCGCCGGTGAAATAACGGAACGATGCGGTCAAGAGCATGGTGCCGAGGGATACGCCGAACGTCGTGCCCAAGCCGAACATGACATAGATTGCCCCGGTGGCGACGCCGCGATGCTGCGTCGGCACGGAGGTAATCATCGCCGTATGGTTCGAGGTAAAAAACAGCGAGGTCGCCAGCCCCCATAAACCGAGGACCAGCACGGCGGACAACCAGTGGGAGTCGGTGCGCAGATAAGAACCGACGAAGCCGGCACAGGCGAGAAACGCAATGCCCATCGTCGCCGGCAGGCGCGGCCCAACTTTATCCACCGCCCAGCCGACCAACGGCGAAAGCGTCACGGTAAAGATCGGCGCGCTGACGAAAAGTAAGCCAATGAAAGAAGGTTTCAATTTAAGCACGTCTTGGAGGTAAAACGGCAAGACGAAGCCAATCATCACCTGCGCCACGCCAACCAGCAGCAACGCCAGACCGCTCAGCGTGAACATGCGAATGCGAAATAGCGATAGATCGAGGATCGGGCTCGGCGTGGTTTTCTCCCGGTAGAGAAAACCGAGAAAGACGACGAAGAAGCCAACCACCAGAGCCACGCGCAGCTCCGGCGCGAGTGATTCCATGATGCGATGATCGACGGCGGCGATCAAAGCGATGGTCGCGCCGATCAGCAACAGCGCTCCCAAATAGTCGACGCTGCGGTCGGCCACCGGCGCCGGTGGCGGCACGTTGCCTTTGGCACGATTCACTAACGTCAACGCCATGGCGCACATAGCGATTGGAATCAGAAAGAAAAATATCGCTCGCCAATGAATATAGTCGATGATTAAACCGCCGATGCTCGGGCCGATCAGGACGCCGGTATGAAATGCCGTGGTCATGAACCCCTGCGCCTTGCCGGACGACTCATTGGGCATCGCTTCAAGCGCCAACGCCCGCCCCTGGGATTGGGTCATAGACGCGCCGACGCCTTGAAACATGCGAAAGATGATCAACTGGCTGACGCTCTGCGACAAGCCGCAGGCCAGGGATGCCAGCGACGAGACAATCAAGCCCAAACCGAACAAAGTGTGGCGGCCGTAAATGTCGCCGATCCGGCCAAAGATCAACGACAGACTGATCTGGGAAATCTGATAGGAGATCACCGCCCAGGAAATACCGACGATGGTGGTTTCCAAGCTGTTCGCCACCGTCGGCAGCGACACTGAAAAAATCCGGCTCGAAGTACCGGCGAGAAAGTTTCCCAACGCCGCGTTGCTGAGCAGCAGCCAGTTGATTTGCGCTTGGGTCATGACCAGTGCCGCTCGACGATTGCGATTGTCGTTTCCAACAGGTGCTCGATCTCGACTGCGCTGAGTTCGCCGGCTCTCGCCTGCGAGCTCAAATTATCCAGCCTTTGTAAATGCTCGCCTGCGCTCTGAGTTAGCAATCCGCCACTAACCGCCGCCGCCGACAAGTCGGTCAAAGTCAACACCGACCACGGCAACCGCCTCAAGCGCCGTTTCAACCAATCCTCCACCGCCTGCCGACACAAGACCACGACATCGGTCGCCGCCAAATTTTCCGACGACCAACCGCTGAGCGCGCGGCCAAGCAAGCGAATCGCCTGCCCCTCAGGTGAATGATGGCCGTGAATTCGTTCCCGTTCGTTGAGATTGGCGATCAACGCCTGTGAATTGAATGCCATAGTCAATACAGGTCCTTTGTTTTGACATAATTCACCGCGAAGATCACCTCGGACAGGGTAGAATCCTTGTTGTGAACTTTATACTGCTACCTGTGAACACTTGCGCGGCGTGCGCAAATGTTCCGGACCAGTGTCCGTAAGTAGTCGCGCTCAATGAGAAAAATCTATCTCAGCACGAAGAACACGAAGAACACGAAGTTTGGAGAAATAATTTTCCGAAACCTTCGTGTCCTTCGTGGTAAAAATTCTATCCCATTTGGTTGCGGCTTCGCCGCGCTAGATTCTTTGCGGTTAATTCTTTATGGCGGCTTTACCGCGCCAGGCTTTTTGTGATTAAATCCGGCAAAACAGTCTGGAGGTCATAACATGGAACCATTACCGCGCGGCGCCAACTTTCAACGAGCCTTGATGTTGTGGGAGATCGGGCTGCACATCGCCGGCAACCCTGACACGCCCTACGACGGTCCGCGCGATATCTGCATCACCGTCGGCAGCGGCTCCAATGAAACCATCAAGCCCTGGCTGCGCTTGTCCACCGGCTCGCCTATTTTAGCGCACGGCATTTGCCGCGGCGACTTGGAAGCGGCAATGATCAACCCGTCGGGATTGCTCACCCAAGCTTACCGCGGCACCGGACTGTTTCCCCAGCCGATGCCGGTGCGCATCGTCGCCGTCTATCCATCTCTCGACCATTTCGTTTACTTGATTCACCCGCGCACCGGGCTTAAATCGCTGGCTGAAATCAAGCAAAAAAAATATCCGCTGCGCTTGTCGATCCGCGAAGACGCGACCCATTCAACCCGCGTGCTGGTCGATCAGACGCTTGCCGCCTATGACATGACACTCAAGGATATCGAATCTTGGGGCGGTAGTTTTCAGTTGAACGGCGGCCCCGGCGATCAGCGCCGTTTGAAAGCATTGAAGGAACAAACCGTCGACGCCGTCTTTGACGAAGGTTTACCGCTCTGGTTCGAGGCCGCTTTGGCCGCCGGTTTGAAACCGGTCACCCTCGACGACCACGCCTTCAAATATCTGGTCGACGGCCTGGGCTGGCGCAAATACACGATCAAGCCGGGCCGCTTCAAAGGTTTGGATCAAGACCATACCTGCATCGACTACAGCGGCTGGCCGATCTACACCCGCGCCGCGTTGTCCGATGACGACGCCTACAAAATCTGCGACGCACTGGACGCGCGCAAAGAACAAATGTTTTGGGAAGATTCCTACACCGGCATCGGCCAGTTGGGCGAAAACACCGACGCCACGCCGCGCGACGTTCCGCTCCATCCCGGCGCGGAAAAGTGGTACCGCGAGCATGGTTTTAAGGTGTGACGGATACCACGTACGGAAACATTTTAACTTGAGAGTTCGCAGAGGAAGCGCGTTTCTCCGCGTCTCGTTAACAATATCTGGAGGCGACATGACGCGTTTTCTAACTGCCATCATCATCGTAGCCGGACTATGGGGAAATGGTTGGTGTCAAACACCGCGTGCGACGAGCGCGGTTGAATTGGCCAAATATTCTGGCGCCGATCGCGAGCGTTTGCTCTATGACGGCGCCAAGAAGGAAGGCAAACTCGTCTGGTACACGTCCTTAAGCACTTACAAAGAAGTCGCCAAGGCTTTCGAAACCAAGTATCCAGGCATAACCGTTGAATTCTATCGCGCCCCGGCGACCAACTTAGCGACGCGCATCCTGGGTGAAAGTTCGGCGCGCCGCTATCTCGCCGATACCATTGAAACCACGCCCGGCGCGATCATGCTGTTGCGCGACAATAAGTTGCTCTTGCCCTACTACTCGGCGCATTTGGCCGGCTTTCCCGAAGGCTCGAAAGAAAAGGCCCCCGGCGGTTTGGTTTACGCCACCGTCGACCGTGAGTCCTATCCCGGCGTCGGCTACAATCGCAACGCGATCCGCGACGCCGATGTGCCGAAAAACTTTGACGACCTGCTCAAGCCATCGCTCAAAGGCAAGATCGGCATCAGCGGCGAAGAAATTGGCGCGCGCGTCGTCGGCGCCATGCTGCGCGCCAAGGGTGAAGCCTTTGTCAGAAAACTCGCGGCCCAGGAAGGCCGGCTCTACAGCATCCCCGCCCTCGGCTTGAATGAGCTGGTCGTCTCCGGCGAAGTCCCGCTGACGTTTACCGCGGTCGACAGTAACATCCGGCTCGCGGCAGCGCGCGGCGCGCCGGTTAGCTGGCTGCCCATGGACTTGGTGCCGGTCAATGCCGGCAGCGTCGCCGCTTTGGCGAATACCCAACGCCCCAACGCTGCTTTGCTGTTTATCGATTTTCTCATCGGCCCGGACGGCCAGAAGCTGCTCGTCGACAAACTCGGCTACGGCGGCGCCCGTAAAGATTACCCTTTCAAGCGCTGGTACCCGGAACAGGGACTGAGCAGCTACGAATATGCGCAGACGATCGAACGGTGGCACAAGACGCTGCAGGAAGTTGCCCGCAAATGATCAGCGTTGAGTGGGGATCCAAGCGATGGGTTTTGAACCCGCCGACTATTGATGTCGAGTTTTCTTCCGTCGTTCCAGCATAGCCCGGCAATCTGATTACGCTCACGCGCCCAGCGCCAATGCGGTGATCGCCGGCAGCCCGCTGATGATCTTGCGCGCGCCCGCTTGGTTAAACTGCAGGACATCGCCTTCCGATGTCGAGACAAAAACGCCGTCACTGTCGATGCCGGGACAGAGAGCCATGATGCCGCCGTCCACGCCTTCCATCGCCGCTTGCCATTTGACGCCGCCATCGGTGCTGACAAATAGCGCGGCATTGGCGCGCTCCTGGCGCAGCCAGGTGTTGGGCCGATCCAGGGCGACGCCAAGATAAAGCGCGCCGTTGCCATCTTCGCTGACCGACGAGCCGAACGTGCGCGCGCCCGCTGGCGTGATCTTTTGCCAATGCTCACCTCGATCGGTGCTGCGATAAACCCCTTCGCCACAGGCGGCGAGCACCACGCCCGGATGTCGTGCGCTGGGCAAAATCTGATGCACGTCCGGATCGTCCAGCCCTTCCTTGACCTGAGACCAATGCGCCCCATCGTCGTCGCTCACCAGCATGCCGCCCACTTCGATGGCGGCAAACAGCCGGCGTGGGGTCTGGTTATCCGCGGCGAGAAAGCGCACCCGCGCGCTCAGCTCAGGGCTCGGCGGGAAACTACCGCCAGTCGCCCCCAAGCGCACGCCGTCGAGTTCCTGCCAAGCGCTGCCGTTGCGCGCGCGATAGAGCGCCGCCGGCCAGGTCCCGGCTAGGATCGAACCGGGGAGCGCAAGCAGCGCATTGGTCGTCAAGCGCGGCACATTGGGCTTGGGGCGTTGCCATTGCGAGCCACCATCGCGGCTGACAAATAATCCGGAATGTTCAGTGGCGACATACACATGGCCGGCATCTTCCGGATCGACCTGCAGCGATGTCAATTTCCAGAACGTCAGCGCCTTATGGGTCTTCTCCCAGCTGCCGTTGCGCGCCGCAAAGCGATACCAGCCTGAATAGGTCGCGATATGCAGCGCAGCTGCTTGAGCATTCGATTGATCCATGCGCACCTCCAAATTGAACTGAGTGATTTATCCTGGTGAATGGTTTGAGCGGAAGTTATTGCAGGTCATAGGTTGCTGTCAAGTTGGCCGAGCGGCGGCGGACCTACGCAACTGCTCGCGCAAGGCGGCCAGCGTCGGCGCGATCGGCGCCAACTCTATTGCGGAAACGTGAATCGCTTCCGGCTGTTTCAATCCGTGGCCGGTGAGATTGCACACCACGACATCGTCTGGCTGGATCGCTCCTGAAGCGCGCAATTTCTTCGCCGCGGCCACCGAAGTCGCCGCCGCCGGCTCGGCGAAGATGCCGGCCAGCCGGGCGATTTGCGACTGCGCTTCGAGTATTTCGCCGTCGCTCAACGCCACCGCCGTGCCTTGCGATTGGCGCAACGCCGCCAGGGCGCGATCGCCGAGGGAGCTGGGATTGCCGACTTGAATACTCTCGGCAACCGTCTCACAGACCTCCACGGCCTCAATCGTCATACTCCCTTTAGCCATCGCCGCGACGAACGGCGCCGCCGCCGCGCTTTGAGCCGCCACCAGTTTGGGCGCGCGATCGATCCAACCTAAAGCCAGGAATTCTTTGAAACCCTGCCACATGCAAACCAACCCGGTGCCGCCGGCGGTCGGATGAATCACCCAGTCCGCAGGCATGCCATCCAATTGATCGGCCAGTTCGTAAGCATAACTCTTCTTGCCAACCCGGTAAGGATTGGCAGAAACACAATCGTACCAGCCGAATTCGCTTACCGCATTTTTATAAAGCTCAGCGACTTCGTAATCGAAGCGGCCATCGACAACGATCACCGTCGAACCGTAGGCACAGGCTTGTATGATCTTGGAATTCGCCGTGCCCTTTGGCACCATGACCACGCTATTCATGCCCGCGGCCGCCGCATAGGCCGCCACCGACGCGGCGGCGTTGCCCGTGGAGATCACACTGGCGGTGGCGAAACCAAGTTCCTTACCCACCGAGATGCCAACGCTGTTGCTGCGATCCTTGAGCGAACCGGTCGGCAGGACGGTGTCGTTTTTCAAATATAAATTGGCGATGCCGAGC
>Ga0184628_10001521_pt1 | contig 11438 bp, 9 predicted proteins | sample PLM4_5_b1_FD_133149 | JGI IMG/M metagenome (GOLD analysis project Ga0184628, IMG submission 133149) | Groundwater sediment microbial communities from an aquifer in East River, Colorado, USA - PLM4_5_b1 | ecosystem: Environmental > Terrestrial > Soil > Riparian zone | place: USA: East River...
CGTCGCTCAGTTGCTATCGATTCTCTCCGCGCTCGCAGCTTCCCCCGACCTCAAGGCCATCGCCAGCCCCGGCTTTGAACCCACGTTGTCGACAGCGGACCACGACCGCGTTCAGCGTGTCATAAATGCAATTCACCAACACCTGGATGAGCGCATCGACCGGCCGGCCCTGGCCGCGGAGGCTCACCTAAGCATCGGCGCCTTCAGCCGGTTCTTTAAGCTGCGCACGGGAAAAACGTTCCCTCGGTACCTAAATGAGGTCCGCGTGGGCCGCGCCTGCACCTTGCTGGTGGAGGACGAAATGAAAATCACGGACATCGCGATGCGATGCGGCTTCAATAACCTGGCCAATTTCAACCGCCGGTTCCAGGAGATCACCGGCCTCACCCCACGCGATTACAGAAGGAAGGTGCAAAATGGGGCAGCAACCATGACTTGATGTTCGGCAAAGTTCATAAGCCTAAAAACCGGGGACCTTACTGCTTACCGCTTGAGCTTACCCCCAGCAGATTCAGATTCTCGAGCTTCCAGGGAACATTGAATACCTGGATCTTGTCGAACGTCTCGACGACGATTCGGCCCTGGGCCGGGAATGCTCGTTTCGATTCCAGCGTGAACGTGTAGGAATTTCCGCCACCGCTGTAGCCGCGGCGCTCCAATGGCGTCCGCGCCCCATCCACCACGACCCAGGCGTGCTTGAGGCTCTCCTCGCGGATGTTGAGTTTTAGCTCCATTTGCTGCGATCCATCCTTGTTCCAGCCTTCCCCAATGGACTGAATCTTAGCACCCATTTCCGTGCCCTGCGCGCCTTCCTTGAGGCCTTGCAACCCGAGATCTGTCTCTTTGGTGCCGGTCGCCACACTATACTGGAGCTGGCCCGATAGTTCCTTCAATGTTTTCACATTCGGGCCGGGGACTTTGAGTTGGACCTCAAACAGCGCCTTGCTCTTGTCAGCGGACAGGTTCGGGAAATGAACCTGCCGGTTCCATTTCGACTCCGGCAAAAGACTGGTTCCATCGTCCGCAGTCGCGATTTCGACGGCGCTCTCACCGGTCACCGCCAGCACGCTCCCCGGCAACTCGGCCAGCACGGAAAGGGTATAGCCCGCATCATAGTTAAAAGGCTGAAGCTTCAGCGCCTTGTCCAAATCAGTGACGAGGCGGACACCCGCCACGCGGACACCCTTCAAGGGCTCACCCTGTGCCGGTGGAGCAACAGCGACGGCGCTCGCCCCGAGGTCCTTCTGCACCTTCGCAAACTCCTTCTGCGCCGCAGCCACCTCCGCTGCATAGTCGAAGAGTGGCTTGTTGGCCCCGGCGATCACCGCTCGCACTGGGCCCGCCGTGCCGAAGAGGTTTCCATTCAATTCATCATCAAGGCCCGGCATGCCAGTGGGGTCGGTATCGCCGGTGGCCAACCGCTTCTTCATCCAATCGTCGCTGACGATCAGCTTTTCCATGACCTCAAGAGTCCTGGCGCCATCAATCCTGATCTTGAGCGCTCCGGATGGGTCCTTCTGGTAATTGGAGGCGTCCTTGATCCGCCCCGGCAAGTGCAGCGTTACCTCCTGCTTCACGCTGCCCACAATCGCGGCGAGCATCGGCTTCATCTGCTGAAACTGTGCCCGCTCTTCCTTGATCCGCTTCGCTTCCTCCTCAGGAGTTGTCGGCGCTTTTTTCGGTGGTTTCGGGCGAACACTGAAGCCTTCCCTGGAAGTGCTTTTGTTGGTTCGAACATCGAGAACAATGTTGCCATCACCCAGCTTTCTCCACACGAACTCCATGGTCGCCTGGTTCGGAATTTCAAGCTGCGACAAGTTCTTGAAATACGCTGTCCCGCGGAAGAACAAGCGTCCGTCGTCCATCCGCTTGTAACTGACCTCACGCCACGCTTCTACGCCTTTGGAGTCTTCGATCACTTTGCGGATCGAATCCTTCAGGGCCGCCTCAGAGACATCCTTCTCTTCCGAGAGGTCCACTTTTTGAAAAAGGCATTCGTGAATGACCTTACCTGACCCGTCGGGATTAATGGTAAAATCCTGTTTCGTTTCGAAGCAGCCGGTCAATAGCAAGGCCGCTACTGCGAATGTCAGACCGGGCAATGCCCAGGCAGCAAGGTTCTTCTTCATGCGGTAAGTAACCGATGATTTTCTTTTCGGCACAATTATAATTTTGCTCGTAGTTTTGAGTCGGCTAGTTTTGCATCGCGTTATCCTGCTGCTTTGATATGAATCATCGCGTGAGACTAAAAGCCCTGTTCACTTCGATGTTGGGCCTGCTGGCCTTGTGGTTCCCCGCCCCTGCTGTGCGAGCCGCCACCAAGCCACCGGATTACGTGGTTGTGGCCTCCAGGAAAACACTTGGAGATGACTCCTGGCGCCGGGTGGTGGACACTCTGCAAAAGAAACACGAAGGCAAGGTCATCTTCTATGACCAGTCGGTTGATGAGGCCCATTCCAAGCTGCGCGAGTTGTTCCCTCGTTATGTGTGCTTCGTGTGCCAGCCCAGCGAGGCTACGCGTGAATTTGTCGCCCGGGTCCACCGGTTGACGCGCACCTTTAACGAGGACCCCTACCCGGATTGTTTCTGGGGGATACTGACAGGCTACGACGCCGCGAACGCCCTGCGCATTGCAACAAATAGCGAAATGCTCACCGTCCACAAAGTTGCCAGCGGCACCGAAGTCGCACTCGATATGTGCGAGGAAGGCATCTGGTATTGCGAATTGAAGGCCGGCAAATGGGTGCAGAAGAAGAAAGGTGGCAAACCGGAGCAATCCCAGGGGCCAACCGACAGCACCGAAGCTCTGGCAAAAACGCTCACCGATTACCGTGCCGACCTGTTTGTGACCTCCGGGCATGCCACGGAACGGGACTGGCAAATCGGTTACTCCTATCGCAACGGCTCGTTCCGGTGCGAGAACGGAACCCTCTACGGACTCGACACGAAGAAGCAAAAGATTCCGATCGTGTCGCCAAACCCCAAAGTCTATCTGCCGATCGGCAATTGTCTGATGGGGCATATCGACGATCCGAACGCCATGGCGCTCGCGTTCATGAACAGCGGTGGAGTAAACCAGATGATTGGCTACACGGTTACGAGCTGGTACGGCTACGCCGGCTGGGGCTGCCTGGACTATTTTGTTGAGCAGCCGGGGCGTTATACCTTCACCGAGGCCTTCTTTGCCAACCAGGTGGCACTCATCAACCGCCTGCAGACTTGCTTCCCGGACCTGGTTTCGGCGGAACTGGATACCAACTTCCGGCCCAAGGGTTCCGTGACAGTCTCGGATGCCGCGCGTGAGGCCCGGCTCAAGGCGCAGGATGCGGTCGGCCTGCTTTATGATCGCGACACGGTGGCCTTTTATGGCGACCCGGCGTGGATAGCGCGCATGGCCGATCAACCGAAGTCCTTCGAACAGAAGCTCACATGCGAAGGCGAAAAATACACCCTCGAAATCAGGCCGAACCGCGGAACTGACAGCTTCAAACCGGTTAACACCAACGGCTCGCAACGCGGTGGCCGACCCTTCATCGCCTGGCTGCCCCATCGGGTCTCCGAAGCTAAAGTCGTGGAGGGCGTGGAGCTAAAGCCGCTGGTGGCGGCCAACTTCATCCTCGTTCCGAACCCGGGTGTTTGCGATCCGGCCAAATCCTACCGGGTCGTATTCACTGCGAGGCAGGTGGAGTAAGATCCGGATATGTCGAGGGCGACGACCCATTTCATAGATATGTCGAAATGACCGTTATTCGTCGACATATCGTCGAAACCCGTCGATGGTTTCGACACGTCAGGCGGTGAGGACTTTCAGCAGCTCAGGGTGCTTGTAGAGGACCTCGCGGCCGCGCTTTTCGCCTTTCAGGATCCCGAGCTTTTCCAGTTCCTGCAGGTATTCCGACGCGGTTTGGCGCTCGGCAATTCCCGCCTCGACCAGGAACTGAATCTTGCAGTAGGGCTGGGCAAAAATCAGTTCGACGAGTTCCTTGGAATAGACTTTCGAGGGAAGCTTCGCGCGGCAGCGGGCGAGGGTTTGATCAAAAAGATCGCGCACGGCGAGGATGCGGCTGGTGGTCCAGGCGGCAGTTTCCTCGACGCCGGTGAGCATGAACGTCAGCCATTGCTCCCATTCGCCGCGTTCCGTGACACCCCGGAGCAGGCGGTAGTATTCGGCCTTGTGCTGGATTAGGTGACGGCTCAGGTAAAGCACTGGCAATCGCAACAGCCCCGCGTGCACGAGAAAGAGAATGTTCAGAATGCGACCGGTGCGGCCGTTGCCGTCAATAAACGGGTGAATGGCCTCGAACTGGTAATGGGCCACCGCCATGCGCACGAGCGGGTCGAGATCGTCGTCGTCCTCCAGCAGGAATTCCTCGAGATTCCGCAGCTTGGTGCGCATCACGGCAGATCCCTTGGGGGGAGTGTAGGTAATGGTCTTGGCCGCGGGATTTCCGATATAAACGCCATCATCCGTACGGAATGTAACCTTCTCATTCCGGAGGACGCCGCATAGATCCTCGAGCAGGCGGAGCCGGAGCGGCACGCTTTGCACAGATTCGAACCCGCGGCGCAAGGCGGTGCGGTAGCGGAGCACCTCCCGGGTGGCGAGATCAGTCACCCGGTTCTCGTCGAGGGCGGCCTGGAAGAGGGCGTCCTGAGTGGTGACAATGTTCTCAATCTCGGAACTCAACTTGGCTTCCTGCAGCGGAATGACGTTGATCAGGACGGCCTGGTTGGGAATGAGGTCACCGGCGCCTTTCAGCTCTGCGAGGGCTTTGTTGGCGGCAACGCATTTCTTGAGAACGGCCTTGGTCTCGAGTTCGACCTTGGGTGGCAGCAGCGGCAGGTCGTTGTAAGGTTTTTTGGGGTCAAAACTCATCAAGTCACGCAGAATGTGAGGCGACGCCTCGGCGAAATCCAGTGGAAAGTGCGGATTGCGGCCATGACAAGCTTGCGGTGTCTCGTGCAACGTGATTTTCTTCGAAAATGAGAATGCGCCCGCGCGTGAATTCCACCACCGCCTTCAATCTAATCGAACTGTTGTTAGTAATCGCGGTCATCTGCATTGCTGTGGTCCTATTTCTGCCAATGCTCGGCGGTTCCAAAAAATCCCCTGTTCTTGCCTGTATGCACAACCTCCGGCAGGTTGGGGTGGGTTTTTATATGTGGGCCGAGGACCACGCCGGTCGATTTCCTCCGCAGGTTTCGGTCGACCAGAACGGGACATTCGAAGCGATTGGTACCGGCAGTCCGGCTCCGCATCTTCAAGCATTGAACAAATATATCCGGAATTGGAGCATTCTGGTGTGCCCGACTGACAAAGCCAGGCGGCCGGGCCTGACCAATACCATAGTGCTGGCGGACACCAATCTGAGCTATTTCGCCAGTGTGGACGCCACGAAATCGACCACCAACGCTCTGCTCTCCGGAGACCGGCACCTGACGGCCGCTGGGCAACAGGGCAATCCGGGATTGTTGACTCTAACCAGCAACACCGTTGTGTCATGGACCGGCGAACTCCATAAACAAAACCAAAGGCCTGGAGGCAACCTCCTCTTCGTCGACAGCCACGCAGAATGGAAAGACGCCAACCTGGCCCGCGTGATCCAAAACCAGGGCCTGGCCAGAAATCGCCTGGCGATGCCATGAGATTCAGCCCAGGGCACAATGAATCGCGCCAGCGCATGGAATGCGTGCAGCTCGCCGCCACTTTTCGCAAATTGCTTTCCGAAGTCTAGCCAGTCAGGACCATAGGATGTCGTTCGGCAGACAATTAGCGGCAGCAAGCTGTAGGCACCCGAGACGCTCCGCAATTCTTGCGTCCAACAGCTCCGCTCCACCCCTGCTCGATTTTTTCCTCCTAGCTTAATCCCAGGCTGGGGAAGGAGGCTATTGCTTTGACGAAGCCAGCTTGAGCATTTGCTCGAACTTCTCCTGGCCACCGAAAAACGCGAGGTTGGTGGAGGTGAATAACTTCACTTGGGAGAGGAACTCTGCATACTTTTGGCAGGCGTAGGCATCGCGCGCGTAATCGTGGCGATAGCCTGCAGCGCCCGGGTTTAACTTGAAGAACTTTTCATATCCTGAGCGCACGTCCTCCCAAACACCCGGTTTGGACCAGTATTCCGGTGAGTCTGCCAATTTGGCATACGAGGCAAGACTTCGATGACAATTGGGAAGGACGAGCGGAACCTCACCGCCCCATTTTGTCGAGGTTACACATGACCGGGCAAACTTGAGTGCCTCGCCGGCGGAGCCGTGCCAGCGGGGTTCGAGATAAAACGCCATCAAGTTGGCGGCCTGGGAGTGGTTGGGATCCAACGCCATGGTGCGTTGAAACCAGCGTTCCATGCGCGGCTTCCCCTGGCCTTGTCCCAGTTCGACCCGCATCATCAGGTAGGCTGTCTCCGCATTACTGGAGTTCAGAGACCAGGAGGTTTCGAGTGCGGATTGCGCCGAGGCCAGGTGCTTTTCGAACAACGGCCAAGCCTCATCTTTCACCGTATTGGCAAAGCCGCCGCCGCGGGCCAGCCAGGCCCGCTCGATCTCGATCTTTCCCAGAAACCGGTAACACGCTTCCTGGCGTCCCCAGTTTTGCTCAAGGAGGGGGACGATACGCTTATCCAGGTAGGCATGCCAATTTGTGCCGTAAGAAGAATCAGTCCACCATGTCACGGGTTCAAAGATCTCGTCGGCGGGAGCATTGGTATCCAGGATAAGGTCCTCGAGCGCACGCGATGTATATTCAATCACTGGCATAAGGTCGGGCTTCGGCCTTACATTCCTGGCCGTATCGCAAGTACGAAAACCGGCCATGAACTTGAGTGCTGGGTGGTAGCTGGAACGGACCATGCCGTAAAAGGCCACACTGTAGGCCAGGGCGTAATCCTCAGTTGTGGCAAGGCCGGGCAGCAGCCCGTAGCGAGCCTTTAGATAACCCAGAAATGGATCGGTGCAGCCCCCAGCCGACGCCGCGCTGATGGCGTTGGTCAGCAGGGAGTAGTTTTCGCGGCTTGCCTGTTTGCGTGTGTAATCGGCGTAGGCACCAAAAACTGCCTCCATGGCAGTGTTCCACTGCGGCTTGGAGTGCCCGGACTTGGCATAGCCGGTTCTCGTTATCCCGATCATCCACTCTCTACGGTCGGCGGCGGGTTGACTGAGCTCAGGCGTTCGGTTTGTAAACTGAGGGCCGCGTGGGATCTGGCGCAGCCGGTAGATAGCCATTTGGAGATTCGTCGTATAGATCGCGGGAAGTTCTTCCGCTGCGGCCGGTGTATGCGAACCGGGTCCGGAATCCGGCTTGCCGCAACCGCAAAAAAACATCATGAGCAGGGCAAGCGACAACAAGAGCATTGAATTGAACCGCAGGAAGACTGGCTTCGCGCTGATCATATGGTTCCTTTTGTTAAGCAAGAATAATCCAGATTCTGCCGGTGTTGTCGAGTAGTTTTCCACAGCCGTTTCCTGAACTTTTTCCCTCTCTCGCGCACTAAATGACTTGAAGCCGCGGTTCCGTCAGGCGGACCATGGCCCAAGACAGTCAGTGGGCACCCGGGTGATACCGAACACGGAATCTGATGCCTCTCGCACCGACGTTGAGCTGATTGCCGCCATGAATGGTGGCGATGCCGACGCCTTTGAAGTGCTGTACTGGCGTTACCGGGACTGGGTGCTGGGGCTGGCGTTCCGTTTCACGGGAGACAGCGATGCCGCGCTGGATGTGATGCAGGAGACCTTCCTCTATTTCCTCAAGAAATTCCCGGGGTTTCGGCTCACCGCCCAGATGAAGACATTCCTGTATCCGGCGGTGAGGAATCTTTCGATCGCGGCGCGGCGCAAAGCCGTTCGCTACCAGGCCACTCCCGGCGAGTTGGAGGAAATCCAGAACGCCGCCGCCCCGGAACCGCCCAGGTCTGCACCCGGCGATCTCGAGGCCGTGCTGGCGCAACTGCCGGAGGTGCAACGGGAAGTGCTCCTTCTCCGCTTCGTGGATGGCCTGAGCCTGGCAGAAGTGGCGGGGGCGATGGACATTCCTCTGGGAACCGTCAAATCCCGCCTGCATAATGCGCTTCAAACCCTGCGGGCTGACGGGCGCACGAAAAATTTCTTCGAAGGCTGAACCTTTTGGCGGCCTCGCACACTTAACGCTATGAAGATGCAAACGCCAAGCAACCAGTCTGACGACCGGGATGAGGCCCTCGAGGCGCCGGCGAAGCTGGTTTCCGCGCTCCGGCAACTTCCCGGGGAAAAAATCTTCGTTCCGCCAACAACCGACGAAGCCATACTGCGCGCCGCGACAGCGCAACTCAGCCCCGCCCGCAGGCCCAGGCTGAACTGGTGGCGCTTCGCCCCCTGGGCGGTTGGCGCAGCGGCGGGCATTGTCCTGCTGTTCCTCAGCCTGCAGACACCCAAGCCCTCGCCGGGATTGGCGCGGGAAGATCTCAATCGGGATGGGGCTGTGGACATTTTGGATGCCTTTGCCCTGGCGAAAAAGTTGGAAACCGGCGTTTCCGAAGTCGGGGTCGATTTTAACGGGGATGGAAAGGTGAACCAACAGGATGTCGCCGCGCTGGCCGCACAGGCAGTATCACTGGAGAAAGGTGGGCACTCGTGAAAGTGGCGTGGCGCATAGTCTATTTAGCGATTTTCGCCCTAATGGTTTTTGGCCAGGCGGCGGAGCTTCGGGCGCAGCAACCGGCTACTGAGGAAGGCCGCAGTCGCTTTCGCACGATCGATATCTTTATCGATTCCCGAAGCACGCCGCTGGCCGCTTACCAGGTTGAATTTGAGGCCACAAACGGCGTGGTCAAAATCGTAGGGATAGAGGGCGGTGAGCCGGAAGCGTTCCGGCATCCGCCGGTGTATGATCCGAAAGCCATTCAGCGCGATCGCGTGATCATCGCCAGTTTCAGCACAGCGACAGCATCCACTCTGCCCAGGGGTAAAACCCGGGTAGCAACCATTCACATTCAAGTTAGCGGAGATCAGGAGCCGAAGTTCGAAATAAAGCTACAAACCGCCGGCGATTCACAAGGCCATAAAATCTCCGCCCAGGCCACTTTTGAAGAAAGGAAGGCACCATGACACAATGCAGATTGCTCAAAACGTTTCAGAACCGCAGCAGTCGACGTAAGGAGGCTCTAATTTGCGACCGAAGCCGTAAAGATGGACCAAGAAAGTGGAGCCTCCTTACGTCGGCTGCCGAGGTTGGACTTGGAACTTCCCCACGCCCATTGCGGCTAGTCGTACCGGTTAGTGGATCCTTGATTCTATTCGTGCTGCTTTTGCTGTCGGGCTGCATGAAACGGCCCAGCACACTTTCTCCATTGCCAGGTTCTGCTTCAGGCACGGCGCCTGGTTTCAATGGCGGGGGTGGCCTGACCCGCTCTGCCGTGCCGATGACACCCCTCGGCGCGGACGAAGTCTGGATTCTCGCGCGCGGGGATCAGACAAAGAACGAGGCCGCGGACGATATGCCCGGTTCGGGGGCACTGATGGCAAAGTTGGAGGAGAAAATGGTCGAAATGCCGCTGAAACACACCGATGTTCGGGCATCGGTCAACGGCTACCTGGGTTCCGTTGAGGTCATCCAGAAATTCCATAATCCCTATTCCAGCAAGATCGAGGCGGTCTACGTGTTTCCCCTGCCCCACAACGCGGCGGTAAACGAGTTTATTATGACGATCGGGGACAGACGAATTCGCGGCATTATCCGCGAGCGCACCGAAGCGGAAAGAATTTATCAGGACGCCAAACAACAAGGTTACGTAGCGTCACTGCTCACCGAGGAACGACCAAACCTTTTCACGCAGTCCGTGGCGAACATCGAACCAGGCAAGGAAATCGACGTGAACATCCGCTATTTCCATACCCTGGACTATGTGGACGGCTGGTATGAATTCGTTTTCCCCATGGTGGTCGGGCCGCGCTTCAATCCGCCCGGGATGACCAATGGCATCGGCAGTGCAGCGCGAGGCCAACAGGGTGTAACTGGTCAAACCACCGAAGTTCAGTATCTGCGACCCCACGAGCGCACTTCGCATGACATTTCGCTTGAGCTCGATGTGGAGGCCAGTGTGGCGATTGAACAATTCGAATGCCGCACACACCAGGTGATTTCCGAAGCGGCGTCGCCAAGCCATGTCACAGTGTCCCTGAACCCGCTGGACACATTGCCCAACAAGGACTTGGTGTTTCGTTACCGGGTGGCCGGCGACCGAATCAAATCAGCGCTGGTAGCCCATCGCGACGACCGCGGGGGCTTTTTCACGCTGATGCTCTATCCGCCGCAGGAAATTCAGGAAATGCCCCGGCAGCCGCTCGAACTGGTGTTTGTGTTGGATTGCTCGGGCAGCATGAACGGCCGGCCGATCGCACAGGCCAAGGCCGCCATTGAACGGGGCCTGGGATTGCTCCAGCGCGGCGACTCGTTCCAATTGATCACTTTTTCGACCACTGCATCGCAGTTCGGGGACAAGCCGCTGGAAGCCACCCCGGAAAACGTGCGGAGCGGGCTGCGTTACTTGCGCAGCGTCAACAGCGAGGGAGGCACCATGATGATCGAAGGGATCAAGGCAGCGCTCGATTTCCGTCACGACCCGCGGCGAGTGCGGTTTGTCTGTTTCCTCACCGATGGTTTCATTGGGAATGAAACCCAGATCCTGGGCGCCATCCACGAACGGCTCGGGGCATCGCGCATATTCAGCTTTGGAATTGGGTCCTCAGTGAATCGCTACCTGCTTGATCACATGGCCAGGCAAGGCCGAGGTGCGGTAGCCTATTTGGGCCTCAAGGATAGCGCGGCGCAAATCATGGAGGATTTCTTTGAGCGAATCAGCCATCCCGCGATGACGGACCTCGCGGTCGATTGGGGCGCGCTCCATGTCACAGAAATCTTCCCGCGGGAGCTGCCGGACCTGTTCTCCGGCAGGCCAGTGATTCTGACCGGCCGTTATTCCGGCCAGGCGGTTAGCGCGATCCACGTTAACGGCAAGGCCGCCGGCCAGCCTCTGCAAGTGGCCATCCCCGCAACTTCGGGCGGCGCCACAGCCACGCATCCCGCCCTGCCAAGCGTATGGGCGCGCATGAAGATCGCCGACCTTACCGAACAATCGACCTACGCACCCGACCCGGAACTTCCGGATGCCATCAAGCAAGTAGCGCTCGATTACAGTTTAATGTCCGCCTTCACGGCGTTCGTGGCGGTGGACTCGAGCCGCCGGACGGAAGGAACTGAAGGCACCACCGTGCCCGTCGCCGTGCCGGTTCCCGAGGGCGTGAAATACGATACGACCGTCGAAGAAAAGTAGCTACGAAGCGGCCGTTGCCGAATTGGTAATGGCGCACCCGGAGATGGCGGCCAGATCCGCGCTAAAAATCGGGTAGGAGGTGAGGGTTAGAACCTCACCGTCCTCCCACACCACCGGACGTACGGTTCCGTA
>Ga0184628_10001522_pt1 | contig 11438 bp, 14 predicted proteins | sample PLM4_5_b1_FD_133149 | JGI IMG/M metagenome (GOLD analysis project Ga0184628, IMG submission 133149) | Groundwater sediment microbial communities from an aquifer in East River, Colorado, USA - PLM4_5_b1 | ecosystem: Environmental > Terrestrial > Soil > Riparian zone | place: USA: East River...
AGAATGGGCTCCGCGTCATTCTTTCCGAAGACCACGCTGCGCCAACATACTCGGTTGCGGTCACGTACAATGCGGGATCTCGTGACGAACGCAAAGGCAAAACCGGGTTCGCGCATCTCTTCGAACACATGATGTTCCAGGGCTCAGAGAATGTCGGCAAGGGCGAACACATGATCATCGTGGAGAACAATGGAGGCGAGGCCAACGGCAATACGACAAACGATCGTACCGCCTACTTCGAAACCCTGCCTTCCAACCAGCTCGATCTCGGACTGTACATTGAAGCGGATCGAATGCGGTCACTGGTCATTAATCAGGCGAACCTCGATAACCAGCGGAAGACCGTGCAGGAAGAACGGCGCGAACGCTATGACAATCAGCCGTACGGCAAGACCTTCGAGGCGGTTATCGACCTGGCGTACGACAATTTCGCGTACAAGCATTCGACGATCGGGTCCATGGAGGATCTCGAAAAGGGAACGGTTAAGGATGCTTCTGACTTCTTTCGTACCTACTACGCGCCCAACAACGCCGTGCTGACCATGGTGGGCGATTTCAAAACGGATGAAGTCCTGGCAAAAATTCAGAAATACTTTGAAGACATTCCAAAACAAACGCCGCCTCCGGTTCCGAACATGACCGAACCCAAGCAGTCTTCTGAACGCCGGAAGACTATCGACGATCCTCTGGCGGACGCGGATGAGGTGGACATCGTTTATAAGATTCCGGCGGGGAACACTCCAGACTGGTATGCCTTGTCTGTGGCGGGATTGATACTTTCCCAGGGAACGTCTTCCCGGCTCTATCAGGAACTCGTGAAGGATAAACGCATCGTACAGAGTGTATCTGCGGACGCGGAAGAGAAACGCGGTCCATCACTTTTCTGGATCAGCGCGACACTGAATCCGGACAAGGATCCGAAAGAAATCGAAAAGATCATTTACGCCAATCTGGAGCGGCTGAAAAACGAACCCGTCACAGACATCGAGCTTGAAAAAGTTCGCATGCTGGTGCGCCGTGCCGGTGTGGAACAGCTTCAAAGCACTCAGGGACGAGCAACGAATCTTGGCGAATCAGCCGTGTTTTATAACGATCCGAACCTTGTGAATACATGGCCGGAAAAGTACCTGGCGGTGACCAAGGCCAAAATTCAGGAAGTTGCGAAGAAATACTTCGTTGCCGCCAACCGCACGGTGGTGACAACGGTTCCAAAAGAGACGCCGGAGCCTGCAGGAAGGGGAGGACGATAACGATGCTTGTACATACCCGGCTGAAACTGGCCACTTTGCTTCTGCTTGTAACCGCATCGCTTGTCTCCGCCCAACAGCAGCTCGGTCCCGAACAGCCGAGTACGCCTCGCAACCAGGTCGATCTGAAAAACAGGGCCCCGGTTTCCAAAGACATCCTGAAAGTGAAACTGCCGCGCGCAACCGAAGCAACATTATCGAACGGACTCACGGTATTGATCATTGAAGATCATCGACTGCCACTGGTTTCGATTCAATACAGCATCGGCGCCAGCGGCCCGATTTTCGAACCTGCGAATATGGTGGGGTTGGCGCGCATCACCGCTCAGATGATGACCGAAGGTACAAAGACCAGATCGAGCCTGAAGATTTCGGAAGATGTGGAACGCCTCGGCGCTGCGCTTTCCGTCTCTTCGTCCTATGGATCGACAGTGTCGTTGTTGAGCGCATCCGGATTGAGCGACAACTTCGACAAATGGTTCGAGCTCGCAAACGATGTGCTCCTGAATCCGACTTTTCCGGCCAACGAACTGGACCGCCGCAAACAGCAACTCTCAGTCGCGCTTCGTCAACAGCGAACTTCGGCAGAGTTCCTGATGGGCGAACGCTTCAACCGCGCCATCTATGGGGATCATCCTGCCGGAAACGTGACGACGAATCAGGGAACCGTAGATGCTTTGACTCCTGCAATCCTCTCCAAATGGCACGATGACCAGTACGCTCCCCAGAACACTCTCCTTGGAATTGCAGGAGATGTGAAGCCGGCGGAACTTGTGCCAAAGCTGGAGAGGCTGCTCGCTGCGTGGAAGAAGAGCGACCTGAAGGAAGCGCTTCCCCCAAACCCTAAATCGTCCACCGCACGGAAGGTTTATCTGGTCGATCGGCCGGATTCTGTACAAACCAGCATCGTGATGGGAAACATCGCGATCGACCGCCGCGATCCCGATTACTTTGTCATGGTCGCCCTGAACCAGGTGCTCGGTGGCGGAGGCGCAGGCCGTCTCTTCAAGAACCTCCGTGAGGAAAAGGGATATACGTACGGAGCATACAGTTCATTTTCTGCACGGAAGTTCCCAGGTCCGTGGAACGCCAGTGCGGAAGTCCGCACCGAAGTAACCGACGGCGCCCTGGCCGAGTTCATTAAGGAATTGCAAAGGATGCGCGATCAGCCCGTCACCGAACAGGAGTTAGATGATGCGAAGCGCGCCATTGTGGCCAGCTTCGCGCTCTCTCTGGAGAATCCCGATGACCTGCTGAATTACGCGCTGACTCGCAAGATCTATGATCTCCCCGAGGATTATTGGGATTCGTATCCGGCCAAACTCCTGGCCGTGACCGCCACAGATATCCAACGCGTCGCACGGAAGTACATCGACCCCCAGACCATGCAGATCATCGCAGTCGGCGACGGATCCAAGATCCGTACGGTCCTTGAAAAATACGGCCCGGTTGAACGCTACGACGTTCAAGGCAAGAAACTCACCAATTAGTTATGGTGACAGACCCCTCAATCCCCTAATTCCGTTTTTTGTAATTCGGGGATTGAGGCGTCTGTCACCATATTTATGACTGAAACCCATGCAAACGATTATCGTTGCCGACTACGACCCGGCATGGCCGTTGCTGTTTCTTCAGCTTCGAACGGTACGAGGGGTCGGCCCCCGTATTTTATGACGTTCAAATACAATGAGGCGGTTCCGTGGGGCCGTTCGTTCGATGAATATTGTCGAATGTTCGGGTTATCTGAGGTGGATCTGCAACTTCGCATCATTGGGTGTGGAGACGGCCCGGCAAGTTTCAACTCCGAGATGCTTAAACTCGGACACCGCGTTGTTTCCTGCGATCCCCTCTATCAATTAAGTACGACTCAGATTCAGGAACGCATCGATGAGACTTACGAAAACGTCATGCGGCAGACGTATGAGAACCGGCACAGGTTTGTGTGGACGAGAATTAAATCACCCGAGGAGCTTGGAAAAGTTCGACTGGCCGCGATGAAAAAGTTCCTTGCGGATTTTGACGACGGTAAGCGCGACGCGAGATATGTCACGGCTGAGTTGCCGGTTCTTCCATTTGCATCGAATGCTTTTGACCTGGCCGTTTGTTCGCACTTCCTGTTTTTGTATTCGGACATTCTCACCTTCGAGTTTCATCAACTTGCAATTGAAGAGATGTGCCGCGTGGCGCAGGAGGTCAGAGTCTTTCCGCTGCTGAATTACAATGCACAGACCTCGCCGTTTTTGGAACCGCTGTTGAAAGTACTGGCGGATGCGAGGTACAACACATCCATTGAAGTTGTTCCTTACGAGTTTCAGCGAGGTGGAAACCAGATGCTTCGAGTACGGAGAGTGACCAGCTCATGACCCGATGGATGCGATTTGCCGCAATCGTCTCGGCGGCGGCGCTGATACTTCCGCTTTTGTCCGCGCCTGCGCCGGCCTACGTCGACATGACGTGGATGTCGATCGCGAATATCTACTACGAAATCGGTTCGCTCAGGATCCTGACGGACGGCTACATCAGCCGGGTTCCTCAAAGCGGGTTCTACGGTGGCGGAGGCGGGCTCGCACGCACACGGGATACATTCAAGCCGGATGTTGCGGCCGTCTCTCGCGTGATGCAGGCGATTGGTGGAACATCGTCTGTCAACTTGCTGCTCACCGGGCACAGCCATTTCGATCATTCCTTCGATACGGCGACCTGGGCCAGACTGACAGGTGCTCGCATCATTGGTCCAATGACCACCTGCTATCAGGTAATGGCGGAGGAGATTTCCGCCGACCGATGTACTGCTGTTTACGGCGGCGAAAAACTGATGCTGGCCGAGGGCGTGACCATGCGCGTGGTGCGCTGGAATCACAGTGGCGATTCGGTCACGAATCCCGAACAGCACAATCCTGTCGAGCTCACCGCTGCTCCAATTCCAGACGCCGCCACCGGAGGATTTCACGCCGGCGTCGCGGAAGATTTTCCAAATGGCGGAGGAGCACGCGGCTTCCTGTTCACCGTCGATGGACCGCAGGGCCGCTTCAGCTGGTACTACCAGAATTCTGCGAGTCCTTCAGACCTCTCAATTCCCATCGTGATCGACGGCAAGAACTACGGTGCGCCCCTCGATAACTTGACGGCGGCTATGAAGGATGCCGGATTGGATTCTGTCGATCTCTGGATTGGCACCGGTGGCGCGGCGATCGCTCAGCTGGTGGCGCCTGTCATCAAACCAAAGGCATACCTTCCAGTGCACTGGGACGGGTTGTGGGGCGCATTCAACACTGGAGTTCCGAATCCCTATTCCGATCCGGCACTGGAGCGGTTTCTCACGCAATCGAACATCGCGTTGATTCGCCCCGGCCAGTACATGGATAAATGGCGACTTGATCGCGACGGAATACGGCCTGTCGCAAACATGGAAGTGAAACGCGCTCTCGGGCTTGCCGAAGTAGCAGCGACAACACGATGAGCAAATCCCGCATGGAGGCATTCAGCGATGGTGTGATCGCCATTCTCATCACCATCATGGTGTTGGAATTGAACGGTCCTCATGAGGCGACGCTGGACGCACTGCGTCCGTTGATTCCCACGTTTCTAAGTTACGTGCTGAGCTTCATCTATCTGGGTATTTACTGGAACAACCATCATCATCTGATTCAGGCGGTCCAGCACGTCAACGGAAGGGTGCTCTGGGCCAACCTCCATCTGCTGTTCTGGTTATCGCTGATCCCGTTCGTCACCAGCTGGATGGGTGAAAATCATTTTGCCCCCGCGCCAGTAGCGCTCTATGGCACGGTTCTGCTGTTCTGCGGTATCGCATACTACATTCTCACTCGTGCTCTGATCGGACTGCATGGTCGCCAATCCACGATCGCCACTGCATTGGGCAATGACTTCAAAGGTAAGATTTCTGTGGTGCTTTACCTCGTGGCAATTCCCATGGCCTTCGGCAGTGCAGGGATCGCCTGCGGGGTATACTTTTCTGTCGCGATCATCTGGTTGATTCCCGACCGGCGTATCGAGAACACTCTGACATCAGGTAATTGAACATGGAACACAAGTCGATGGAGCTGCTGGAAGCAGGGCTGGATGAAGTCCGGAAGTCGCCGCGGGATTCGGGACCCTTGAAGCTGATCGTGTCCCGGCCCGGTGTGGGATTGCGCAACATTTCCGAGTCAGCCGAACTTGATCCTGCCCACGGACTGATTGGTGATGGCTGGAAAGCACGGGGAAGCCGTCATACTCCCGATGGAAGTCCGGAGCCAGACAAGCAACTCAACATCATGAATTCCCGTGCAATTCGTCTGGTGGCGGGCAATCCCGAACAATGGCCATTGGCGGGAGATCAGCTCTATGTCGATCTGGACCTGGGGCCGGAAAACCTGCCCGCCGGGACAAGTTTGGAGATTGGGACTGCGGTGGTTCAGGTCACGAGCCCGCCTCATCTGGGTTGCAGCAAATTTGCCGCACACTTTGGCAATGATGCCGTGAAGTTTGTGAACTCTCCTGTGGGACGCGAACTCAATCTGCGCGGCATCAATGCCCGTGTCATCAAGCATGGAGTGATACGAGTCGGTGATTTCGTGAAGAAGTTGTAGTTTCATGAATCCGGCCAGGTCATTGCGGGTGGACAGTTTCCTGTTCGAATTCAAGAGATGGGCGGCCACCGAAGCCAGCATTCTCGCTGTCGCTTTCATTGGTTCCCACGCGCGCGGGACCTCAACGAAAGAGTCGGATGTGGATTTAGTCGTCGTTGTTTCTTTTCCAAACTTCTACCTCAAACACAGACAGTGGACGTCGCTGTTCGGTAATGTGGAACGCGACCGGATTGAGGACTACGGTAATTGCACATCCCTTCGTGTCTGGTACTCCGACGGGCTTGAAGTGGAATACGGATTCGTCGACGAAAGCTGTGCCGCGCTGCCGCTGGGCGAAGGCACCCGGAAGATCGTTACAGACGGGATGAAAGTAATCTTCGAACGAAAACCCCTGCTGAGTCTCCTGGATTGAACGCATGCGATTATGGTCACTGCATCCCCGATATCTCGACGCGCGCGGCCTTGTCGCGCTATGGCGTGAAGCGCTGCTGGCGCAGGCTGTGCTCAGGGGCCGAACACTCGGATATACCCGCCATCCTCAACTTCTGCGATTCAAAGCGACACGGAATCCGACACATTCCATAGCTGCATACCTGCGAGTTGTCCACGACGAAGCGACAAGCCGTGGCTACAGCTTCGACCGACGAAAAATTGGCCGACCTGGCAGCGATGTGGATCCAATTCCCGTGACCCGTGGGCAGATTCGCTACGAATGGAAGCACCTGCACCTGAAACTGGCCCGTCGCGCGCCGAAGTGGCTCAAGTCAATCAAAACAGAGCGCTTCATGCGAGCGAGTCCAGTTTTTCAGATAGTTCCCGGAGCCGTGGAGACGTGGGAAAAGAAGTTATTGTGATATCGTTACTGGACCAACGATGAAGGTCTCAAATAAGTTCAAATTGAGGCTGCGCGAACTTCAGATGATTGCCCGCGGACTCCTGTCGACAGAACACGTCCTGCTGGCTCACATCATCCCCACTCGGAAATGCAATCTCTCCTGTGGATATTGCAACGAGTACGACGATTTCTCGCCGCCTATCCCGACTGAAACCATGCTGCGTCGCATTGACCTGCTGGCCGGCCTGAAGACTGCAATTGTCACCATCAGCGGTGGAGAGCCTTTGCTGCATCCCGAGATCGAAAAGATTATTCAGCGCATTCGTCACCACGGAATGATCGCCGGAATGATCACCAACGGGTATCTGCTCACTCCGAAAAAGATCCAGTCTCTGAACGATGCCGGCCTCGAACATCTTCAGATCAGCATCGACAACCTTGAGCCCGATGAGGTGTCCATGAAAAGTCTCAAGGTGCTCGACAAGAAACTGGAATACCTCGCCGAGTACGCGGAGTTTGCCGTCAATATCAATTCCGTGGTGGGCGGAGGAATCAAGAATCCGGAAGATGCCAAGAAAGTCACCCATCGTGCACTCGAACTCGGCTTTGCCAGTTCGATGGGAATCATCCACGACCACACGGGAGCGCTGAAGCCGCTCACCGACAAAGAAGCCGACGTCTACCGAGAGATTAAGGATCTGGGCACGCGCAGCTACTCACGATTCAACTGGTTTCAGGAAAATCTGGCACTGGGGAAACCGAACGACTGGAAATGCCGCGCGGGCGGCCGCTACCTTTATATCTGTGAGGACGGTCTGGTTCACTACTGTTCGCAGCAGCGCGGCTATCCGGGCGTCGCGCTCGAGAAATACACGTTCGCCGATGTTGCTCGCGAATATAAAACCGCAAAGACCTGCGCTCCCACCTGTACGGTCGGGTGCGTCCTGAAGATTTCCGTTATCGATCACTGGCGCGACAAGCAGACTCTGAGGATCTGATCAGCGTTCAATTCCCCGTTCTTCCTAAACCCCGAGAATGTGGTACCCACCATCCACGTAAATCACTTCGCCTGTAATCCCACGCGACATTGGACTCACAAGAAACAGTGCGGTATCGCCAACTTCGTCGAGCTCCACGGCCTTACGCAATGGAGCTCGTTCCGCATGCAACCGGATCATGTTTGAAATTCCACCTACTGCCGATGATGCAAGCGTCTTGATCGGCCCTGCAGAGATCGCATTCACGCGAATTCCATGGGGACCGAGATCGTTGGCCAGGTATCGCACGGAGGCTTCCAGCGCGGCCTTTGCAACGCCCATGACGTTATAGTTCTGAACGACGCGTTCGCTACCGAGATACGTCAGGGTTAAGATGCTCGACTGGCGGCCCTGCATCAGCGGCATCAATGCCCGCGACACTGTAACCAGAGAGTAAGCGCTGACATCAAGGGCAATCTTGAAATCCTCACGCTTCGTATCGGCGTACATGCCATCCAGAGCTTCGCGTGGAGCGAATGCGAGAGCGTGAACGAGAAAATCCAGACCCCCGACCTCGGCGGTCACCCGCTCGACCATCGTTTGAATCTGTTCGTCGCTGGATACATCGCACTGAACCAGGAGCGGATTATTGAGACTGGGCGCAAGATCTCGAACGTTTTCGCCAAGCCGTTCGCTTTGATATGTGAGTACGAGGCGAGCGCCCGCCTGGTTCAGCGCGTTGGCAATGCCCCACGCGATGGACCTCTTGTTGGCCACACCCATGATGAGTCCGGTTTTTCCTTCGAGTAACATGGCGGTTATTCTAACCCACGCGTTATACTTCGCGCATGCCGAAGGAACTTCAGGAATTGGCCGAGATTGTGCGCAAGCGGTCTCTTCGTGTCGGAGATTTCGTATTATCCTCCGGGAAAAAGGCCAGCTACTATCTCGACTGCCGCATGACGACGCTGGATCCCCGCGGTGCGTTTTTGATCGCGCGGCTTCTTCTAGCAAAGATGCGCGAATTGGATATCAAGGCGGATGCCGTCGGAGGACTCACACTGGGAGCCGATCCCATGGCTGCGGCCATCGCAGTGGTTAGTGGAATTGAAGGACATCCATTGCCCGGATTTATCGTGCGCAAGGAAGCGAAGGGGCATGGTATGCAGCGGTACATCGAAGGATGGGATGGCGCGCCGGGTTCCCGCGTTGTCATTGTTGATGACGTCTGTACCAGCGGCGATTCCATCATCAAAGCTTGCGAGCTGGCCGAAGCCGCGGGATATCGCGTCGCGGCGACATTCTGTGTCGTCGATCGCGAAGAAGGGGGAACGCAGGCTATCGCGGGCCGGTATCCGTTCTATCCGTTGTTTACGGCGAAGCAGTTGTTGAATGGGGCGGGGTAAGTAGTGCCGATTGCCCCTCTGGCCAGGAGCGATTCAAGGATCAACCATATGCGATACGCACTCATTGTCGCTTCTTTGATATTTTCAATCGTCGCCCTCGCCGCCGCCCAGCTTTCATCCCCCGTCCCTTACTTCATTGAAGACGGTAGGGGCGTTGCCGGATTTGATGCAGGCGACCGCGAACTCGCAGAAATGGCGTTGGCAGCATGGTCGCGCGAAAGCGGGGGCCGCTTGAAATTTGTGCCGGCCGCTCAGGAATCGTCTGCCCTCGTTCGCGTTCGCTGGATCTCCGCAGCGGACGGACTCTACGGAGAAACGCAGCGTATGACGGTAAACGGAAAGCCAGGCGCCATCGTGAACGTTTCACCTTCCGTGGCTGGCCTCGGTGAACCCATCGCCACCATGGCTTCGAAGGATCGCCTGTTACGAGACAGCATCGTGTATCTCACCTGCGTTCATGAAACTGGTCACGCCCTGGGATTGCAGCACACCCGAAACTTCGAAGACATCATGTATGCCTTCGGCTACGGCGGCGACATCGTGGAGTATTTTTCCCGCTATCGAAGAAACATCAAAATCCGCCCGGATATCGCGAAGTTCTCCGGCCTGTCGCCAGGTGATATTGCGGTTCTCAAGGCCCTGTTCTGAGCCGAGGTCAACCGTTCTGACTTTGCTGCCGTGCCTCGGCACGCAGAAAGAAACGAATGAGCGCCCAGACTGCGGCGCAGCCCAGCACCGAGCATGCGAGTGCAGCGGAAACAATGGACAGCGAAGCCGCACGGGATTCCATTGCCTCAAGTGTGACGGTGAAGAGCCAGAGCTGAGCCATCAGAATTGCGACAACAAACGCCATGACCATGTGCAGTACGACCTGCATGCGCTGACGTAGACGAATTTTCGGAGTCATGCCGTCTCCTTTTCATTTGAATTCTGAACCCACACCTTCCCATCACGAACACTTACCGTAAGCGCGGCAAGGTTTCGCCGCGGCGGACCCGCCACGACCTTCCCATCCTCTGCACTGAAGAAGCCGTGATGGCACGGGCACGCCAGTTGAGAATTCGCTGCATCAAAGTGAACCGGACAATTCAAATGCGTGCAGTTCTGATTGAATGCGACAAATTTATCCGGCGCGAGACGAAGCAGGATGCACGCATCATCCGGCGTCGGATACCGAAAGAGCATGGAGCCACCCGAAGGTATGTCCTCGAGTTTTGCCACCGGCAGGGCATCCGACTGTGATGCCCTTGCCTGCTTCCACAACTTGCGAGCCGCCGCGACAAAGGTTCCGGCAAGGAACGCAACGGACGTCAATCCGAGGAATTTCGTGAATTCCCTCCGTGTCGCATAGCTGTCTTCGCCGATTGGAACCGGGAAGTCCTGCTTCCAGCGCTTCGACGGAACTGGGCGATCAGTCGGCTTTGACACTCAGTTCCTCCATTCCACTCGTCCACACCGACAGGTCTGCGATATCCACCATCGTGCTCGCGGCGCCGGGCATGAATTCCATAATGTCGTAGTCCATCCGTTCCATGCCCGCAGAACTCATCATCTTCACCTTTGTCCGAAGACCCTGTTCGCCGAACTGAAATTCCTGGATCGGTCTCTCTTTTCGCATACGCATCACTTCTTCCACGGGGCCGAAGTAAAGCGCCTGGCTCGGACAAACCGTCGCACACATGGGCTTCTTTCCGATGCTGGTCCGATCGAAACACATGTCACACTTCACCATCTGATCGATGGCAGCGACATAATGAGGCACGCCAAACGGACATGCCAGCACGCAATTGGAGCAACCGATACACCGCGACTTGATCGAGCTGTGAACGATTCCATCCTCTGTCTGCTTGATGGCATCTGCCGGGCACACCTGTGCGCAGGCTGGATCCTCACAATGCATGCAAACGACCGGACCGGTCTGCGTCGTCGAAGTCCGATCGATGAATTCCAGATGGATCATCGAGCGTCCACGATGCGTATCGCATTCCATGCACGCGGCAACACACGCTTCACATCCAATGCATCGCGATGGGTCAATGAAGAACTGATCGGTCGCACTGATCATGTCGAAATCCTTTCGACCCGGCATGCGCAGACCTTGTATTCCGGAATCTTTGAAATCGGATCCAGCGCCCGATTCGTCAGCAGGTTTGCCGATTTCTTTCCCGGCCAGTGGTACGGCACAAACACCGTATCGGGACGAATGGTCTTCACCACCTGGGCTGGAACGACGATCTCACCGCGACGCGTAATGACCTTCACCAGCTGGCCGTGGATAATTCCCAGTCTTGCCGCAAGCACCGGATGCATTTCACAGAGCGGTTCAGGATATTGATCGACGAGCGGGCCGATACGACGGGTCTGATTTCCCGACAGGTACTGCG
>Ga0184628_10001523_pt1 | contig 11433 bp, 14 predicted proteins | sample PLM4_5_b1_FD_133149 | JGI IMG/M metagenome (GOLD analysis project Ga0184628, IMG submission 133149) | Groundwater sediment microbial communities from an aquifer in East River, Colorado, USA - PLM4_5_b1 | ecosystem: Environmental > Terrestrial > Soil > Riparian zone | place: USA: East River...
CACGAACCGGAAGCACATCCCGGATCTGACGAATCAGGTTGGACTCCAGCCAGCGCTCTTCGTAAGCGCGAGCAAGGGGATGTCGGCTGCCGTGCCGGCGCTCGCTCGTGAGTGTTTCAATCAGCGGCTGAAGCGGTTCGCCCATCGGATAAGTGGTCCCACTTTCAGTGACATGAGCCACTTCCAGTCCTCTCAGCCGAATAGAGACGGCATTTCCAGGAATATGAGGCACCGCCTGCAGCAGATCCGGTGCGAGTGCGCAGATCCGCGAGACTTCGGGTCCAACGTCTGGCGGGTGATAGTCATGAACATGGGTTTCCGAGTCGGGCAGACTCATTTCCAGAGGCTCGACTATCTCTCCATTCCACTGCAGCCAGTCAAAATCTGCTCGTAGTGCCGGCATGGAGTGAAGGCGAGTCACAATCGTACGACTGCGATTTGCCGGTACGATAACTGAAATGCGCAGCTGCACCTGCTTTGACCACGCGACTGCGGCGCGCATGATGCCGCAAACAACCGGAGTGGATTCGTCCGTGTCCACTGCGATCACGGCGCGGTTGCCCAGAGTGAAATGGGGGTAGGTACCGGATCTTCCGAGAGACTGCTTTATCGGTGTTCGAGTTTCAAAATGAATGGCGAGGGCCCTTGCCAGCCGCAGTTGAAAAGCACGGCGCCGTCTGCGGGTGGCTACTTTGTCGGGCAAGACATTGCCCGGATAGAACGTAAGGACGTCCGCGTGCGTCCGAATGCGCGGCACGTTTGGGCGCAGCCAGTCGATGCCGAGGATCTTCCGGTTTTGGCGTTTGAATCGAAGCGTCGATTCATGGACCTCGATGTCTGCGGCGCTGGCGGGAACGAATTCAGCCCCGTTGATCGAGACGGTCCAGACCGGTTCCAATGCTAAGAGAATCCTCAAATCTTCGTTCAGCACCTGCCGATTATAGTGCGGAGTTTATATTCGGGTGCAGGCGGAAGTTGGGAGTGAATTGGACGAGACGGGAGATCGGGGGACGGGGGTAGGAATTCGAATCTGCCGATCGTCGCTGCTGGCCAGGAGGCGTGGACGCGACATCAAGAAAATGTCACGAAGCTTCCGATTCGGGAGCGGACGGGTGGTTGTTCCTGATCGAAGGATTCTACCTATCGAACTTGATCCACCACCCCGTCTACGCCTTCGGCGCAGACACCCTTACTGGCCAGCAGGGGCAATCGGGCACGTTTGAGCCAGGAAGGTTATTTCCCGAATTCCTACCCCCGTCCCCCGAATTCTACGTTCCGGTTCGTTCCAATCCGATTGATTTGTACTTCCAACGTGGTATCGTCACCGGATTCCAGTGATGGGTCCCGGAGGAGGGTTATGAATCGGTACTTTAAGCGGCTGACATTCAGTGCTGCAGTTTTCATCGGTGTTCTGGTCGGGGTGGCAGGTATTCGCGCACAGGCACCGCCCACGCAGGCCCCCCCGCTTCCAGCCGCACCAGGAGCAGGAGCTGCTGCCCCCCAGGGTGGCGGCCAGCGAGGTGGTGGGCCCCCGGGCTCCGAGACCGGCTGGAACCTGTTCCAAACGCGAGGGTGCGCTCTTTGTCACCTGAATCCCACTGAGAAAGCCCCAACCGGGGAAATGATTCGCGAAATGACTCCAGAGCGAATCTACACGTCACTGACCACGGGTTCGATGCAGATGCAGGCGCAGGCTCTCAACGATGGCCAGAAACGTGTGATCGCCGAATTCATGAGTGGACGCACTTTGGGCAGTTCCGCAGTGGGCGACGCAATGAACATGCCGAACAAGTGTCCCAGAAATCCGACCATGTCGAATCCGGCACAGGGCCCGGCATGGAACGGCTGGAGCGTGGATGCGGCCAATACTCGATTTCAGACAGCAGCCAGTGCGGGCCTTACTGCCGCGCAGGTTCCGCAATTGAAGCTGAAATGGGCTTTTGGTTTGCCTGCCGGCATGACTTCCAGTTCACAGCCCACGGTTGTTGCGGGCCGCGTATTTGTGGGAAGCGATAATGGTTTCATTTATTCCCTCGATGCGGCGACCGGATGCGTCTACTGGTCTTTTGAAAATGGAGCCATCGTTCGTGGGGCGGTGACCGTGGGTCCCATCTCCGGACAAGGCGCTTCGCGTTACGCCGTCTACTTCGGTGATGGCCGAGCCAACGTCTATGCCGTCGATGCACAAACCGGAAAACAACTTTGGAAGACGAAAGTCGATCCTCACGTCGTGGCGCGCATTACAGCTGGAACCAAGCTTTATAACGGAGTGCTGATCGTTCCGGTTTCGTCATCAGAGGAATTCGCCAGCGGCAATATCGACTACCCGTGTTGCACGTCGCGGGGAAGCATCGTGGCGCTGAATGCGAACACTGGCAAGCAGGTATGGAAATACTGGGTTGTCGAAGGCGATCCCATACCTGTGAAGCAGAATCCCAACGGTGTGAAGATCTATGCCCCGGCCGGTGGATCGGTTTGGAATTCTCCGACCATCGATCCCGTCCGTGGTGCCATTTATTTTGGTACCGGCGATGCGACGACGGCACCTTCACCGTTGACTACGGATGCCATCGTCGCCATCGACATCAAGACCGGCAAGTTGCTGTGGACGCATCAGGCGGATCCAAACGACGTCTTCATGGGAGGCTGTGGAACACCCCGTAGTGAAGCCTGTCCGACTCCCAACGGCCCGGATCTCGATATCGGAAATTCTCCAATCCTGAAAGCATTGCCGGGCGGCAAACGTGTTCTGCTCACGGGAACGAAACGAGGTCACCTTATCGCGCTGGATCCGGACAACAAGGGCGCATTGCTGTACCGCGTTACGGCAAACAACGGCGCAGCCGTCGTTCCGAGTGCGCCTCCACCGGCCGGCCGTGGTGGCGGTGGTGGTTCCATCGTCTGGGGTGGCGCTGCAGATGCGCAGAATGTGTATTACGGTCTTGGAGGACCGGGGCTGGTGGCGTTGAAGCCCGATACGGGTCAAACGGTCTGGACGTTTAATGGCGGCGGTTCGATGGGCGCAGCCCCAACAGTAATTCCCGGCGTCGTATTCGAGGCCTCGGGCAACGGCAGGCTCTTCGCCGTTTCGACCGCTGACGGAAAGCAGCTCTGGGAATTCAATACGAATCAGGAATTCCCGACCGTGAATAAAGTTCCAGCACACGGCGGCGCAATTACTGTGTCCGGCGCCTCGGTCGCCGGTGGCATGGTCTTTATCAGTTCTGGTTATGCCATCAGCAACGGCTCCAGTGGCGGCAACGTTGTCCTCGCGTTCAGCCCTCTACCGTAGGGAGGGTGGCGCGCAGCGCCGGGTGAGGGGTACAGCATTTTCTTAATCCTGTCCCCTTTCCCGGTATCAGCCCAGTTCCTTGATTCCTCGTATATTCAGTTTTCCCAGCCTGCCAAGCTGCAGCAACTCGTCCTCGCGAACCACATAACCGCTGTACAGACCTCCGTCCGCAATATGCCAGGTGTTGTTCTGAACGCTGTGCAACCGAATGGTCAGTCCCTGTCCCTCAAGCTCCGTTAAGGCGGCCTTGAGTTCTGAAATCCGCGAATCCGCGACCATCGCTTGTTCTGTATTCATAATGTGAGTGTTTCCGAAAACGAACTCAGGGACTGTGCACTACGGGACATCCTGCCCACTCAAGGTCGGCGATAGTTGACGAATGCCAAACACAGGTGAACGACGAGAAATCAAACGCTACGCAAACGCGAAGGAAAACGAAACGGTCGTGGAGTCGAAGAAGCTTGTTTCGAAAACGAAACAACGTTCTGCCAAAAACTCCGAAGAAGAGCTGTCCAGAGAGCATCGTAACGCTCACGCACCCAAAGTTCCCCTGACCGACGCGGAAGCTTCCGATCGCATGGTCGACGAAGGAGATCCCAATGCGAAACCAGCCGTCGGGAAGGTTTAGCTTTCGCCGAACCCGCCGAAACTGGCGACGGTCCGCGCACGATGTTCACAAGTAAACATCTATTCCTAACCACGCTTGTCACTTTCGGTGTCGGTACAGAAAGGCTGGGCACACATTGGCTTATCAACTTCCCGAACTGGGCTACGACTATGACGCGTTGGAGCCCGCAATCGATACGAAAACGATGATGCTTCATCACGGCAAACATCATCAGGCATACATCCATCAACTCAACATGGCGATCGCGCCGTATAAGAAACTCCAGGACAGATCCATCGAGGATCTTCTAACTCATATCCACGATGCGCCGGAAGAAATTCGTGAGGTGATTCGCAATAGCGGTGGTGGACATGCCAACCACGAACTCTACTGGAAGACCATTGGTCCTCCGACGGAAGATGGGCCAACGGGAGTCCTTGCTGATGCAATTCGTCAGAGCTTCGGAACCCTGGAATCTCTACAGGAGCAGTTGACCAAAGCGGCGCTTCAGGTATTTGGCTCGGGCTGGGCATTCCTGGCAATTGATCCGTTCACTCGGAAGATGGAAGTCATGAGCCTTCCCAATCAGGATGCCGTCATTAATCACGGCAAATCCGCGCTGCTGGCGTGTGATGTATGGGAGCACAGCTATTACCTCAAATACGAAAACAAGCGTCCGGAATATCTGAAGGCCTTCTGGGATGTCGTGCAATGGGAATCCGTGAGCCGCCGTCTTGAAAGCGTGCTGAATCAATCTCTGATATCGGCGGTTTAACCAGAGAAAGCAAAAGGAGAAATCAAAATGGGTACCGTACTGATTGTCCTGCTGGTGATGATGCTGCTTGGAGCCTTTCCCACCTGGAATCACAGCCGAAGCTGGGGCTATGGACCGAGTGGTGGATTGGGACTTGTTCTGGTAATTGTTCTGATTCTTATGCTCACAGGGAGATTCTAGATGACTCCGCTTCGCTGGATCGGTGCCGTCGTATTGATTATGGGAATTGTGATGCTCTTTGTTCCGATTCCTCAAAGGGAGAAGCATGGCATTACTGTTGGTGATGTGTCGCTCGGCGTGGTCACTCAAAGCGATGCAAAGGTGCCGATTGCGGTGAGTGTGGCGATGATGCTTGGTGGACTTGGCGCGATGGCAGCAGGAGCGAAGCGAAGTTCCTGATCGGTGGAATGCGGGCTGGCATTACGTTTCGAGATTAGAAAGATGTTTCGGGCGAATCCCTCTCCTGAAGGGAGAGGGTGGTGCGAAGCACCGGGTGAGGGGTACATCACGTGAATCTTCTTTTTTACCCCTCACCCGGCCCTTCGGGCCACCCTCTCCCTTCAGGAGAGGGATTCGCCCGAAATCCAGACCTCTGCCCATAGCTCTACTTCCGAAGCAGAACCAGCGCGATACCATCTTCAGAAATCAGCGGCGTCGTGTGGGATTGGACCGATCCCATGGCCATCACACCCACATAGCCGGAGCTGAGGGCGAATTTACGCTCCAGATAATCGCGTACCAGCAGGGAACGATCGCGAGAGCGAATGAACCGTTCATTCTGTGTTCCGATCGCGGAATAACCTTCAACCATAAGGGCGATGCCTTCGGTGAAACGTTGGAAGTCCTCCATCGTCCGGTCGATACTGGCGCGCCCGGTTTCCGATATTTCCTCAGAACCATTGGCCTTGACGGTAAACAGCCCCTTCGTCTCGACCCATTCGCGTTCCTTCTTCGCCTTCTTGTCGAAGTCCTTGGATTGATACTCGGCAAGAGTAATCGTACTGAGATCGAAGTAGCCACGATTGTTGAAAAATCCTTTAAAGAAGAATCCGTGCTTCAAGGCTTCCATGTTTTCGGCAAGATCGGACATGGCTTCGCGCGAGTGCGCGATTGTGGCGCGAAGATCGGCAGTCATTCCTTCGCCGGTGGAGAGTCCCGGCTGAAGAGCGGCAACCATCACCTTGAGTCGTTCGGTGGCGTCGCGCATGTTCGCCACAGTCGCTTCGACGTTTTCGGGTACCGATCCGGATTGAAATTGAGCAACGAGTTCGTTGACATGTTTCGAGGTTTGGCGGAGATCGGCAAGAATCTCTTCAGCGCGCTTCGATGTGTTCGCCATGTTGTTGTAGATCGCATCGTCTTTGAGCAGCTTTCCGACAGTGCCTTCACCGGCGCTCAATCTCGCCGTGATTACACTCACATCTCCGGTGATCCTGCCTGCCGCCGCGGTCATCACCTTGATATCGTCCTGCGCGCCGGTGACGATCTCGTTGACGTGCGTTGCAGTCGCCGAAACGGTGGAAACCGCATCGGTGACATCCCCTCTAACTTCATTTACCGTTTGATCGATGGATTTGACGGTTTCTCCGATCCTGGCCATGAGGTCGCCCATTTCAAATGGTTCACGGCTTGGCAAAACACTCTCCAGCGGTGCCTGCTCTTTCGTTCCGGTGTTGATCAGGAGAAATTTATTTCCAAGTAGTCCGTCGGTCTGAATGGACGCAATGGAATCCGTGCGAATTACGGGAAACAGTTTCTCCAGGACACGGAATTTCACGCGAAACTTTTCACCCGGACCGCCTGGAATGCGCAGCTCCAGAATTTCGCCCGCATCGAGTCCTGCGACCCGCACCTTGGCTCCGACTTCGAGACCACTGATGCCGGCGTAATCCGTGTAATAGTTTCCACTTCCGGAAAACAGCATCCTCCGGTCTCCAATCAGGAACAGGCCTACTGCAAAAAGCAGGAGTCCTCCCAGAACAAACGCACCCATCGCCTTCGTCTTGGTCGCTGCCATGGTCAATCTCCTCTGGTTGCCGACATGAACTGCCGTACAACCTCAATCTTGCTCTGATCCATTTCTTCGACGTTGCCCTGAGCGACAATGTGTCCTTCACTCAGCACGACCAATTGATCGCCGATCCGTCGAGCACTGGTCATGTTGTGGGTCACAACGACGATTGTGGTGTTGCCTGCGGATTTGAGACTCAGCAGAAGCGTGTCGATTTCCCTGGTCGTTACCGGATCGAGCCCGCTGCTCGGTTCATCGACCAGCAGTATCGACGGGTCAAGTATGAGCGCACGGGCGAGACCGGCTCGTTTCCGCATCCCTCCGGACAGTTCCAGGGGCATCTGATCAAGATCGTTTTCCAGGCCAACGGCCGCGAGCCTCTCCTTCACTGCAACCTGGATCGCACTCTCCGACATCGAAGTGTGACGCCGCAGGGGAAACGCGACATTCTCCGCAACCGTCATGGAATCGAACAGCGCCGAGTACTGAAACAGAAATCCCATTGCCTTCCGGGCCTTCACGAGGCGGGCGCTGTCGAGCGACTCAATTTGCAGGTCATTCATGAAGATTTTTCCCGTGTCCGGCTTGAGCAGGCCCATGAGAAGTTTGAGAGTCACGCTCTTTCCGGTGCCGCTCCGGCCCAGGATGCAACAGACTCCGCCTTGGGGAACGTCGAAAGAGACATTGTCCAGCACGCGTTTTCCGCCAAAGCTTTTCGATACTCCGTCGAATCGAATTGTCGGAAGCACACCGGTCACAACGCACCGGCAGGAAACAGGATGAAAATGATTCGCACCAGCAGGACGTTGATAAAGATCAGAAGCATCGACGAAAGGACAACGCTCATGGTTGAAGCACGCCCGATCCCTTTGGAACCTCCAGTGGCCGTGTATCCGAGATACGAGGAGACCGTGCCAATGATGAATCCGAACACAACGGTTTTGCACGTTGGCAATATGTATTCGAGAAGGTCCAGCGTCTCGAATGCATGATGGAAGTAGAGCTTCAGCGAAATTCCGGAGATGGCTGTCTCCGCCAGGAATCCGCCTCCCAAACCGGCAAAGTTCATCACCGTGGTGAGGATCGGCAATGCGATCATGCATGCAATGATTCGTGTGACTGCGAGGTAGTGGATGGAATCCACGGCCAGAGATTCGAGAGCATCGATTTGCTCGGTAACTCTCATTCCTCCCAGTTCAGCGCCAATTCCCGCGCCCACGCGGCCGGCGACCAGCAGACCAGTCATCAACGGTCCGGTTTCTCCGATCAATGCAATCGCAAGCGCGGATGGAATCAGTGACTCTGCTCCGAAACGCTCCATGACGGCTCGCGTATGCATCGACAGCACCACACCAATGGCTGCGCCGGAGGTCAGAATCAGAGGTAGCGACCGCCAGCCCACCGCGTACGTCTGCTGAATGATTTCCCCGAACTCAAATGGACGTCGAAAAGCAGCGCGAACAGCTTGCAATGTAAACCGGCTGAGCAAGCCTGCTTCTTCGAACAGCGTTCCGATCAGACCCGACGGATTGGTCTCAAGCGCACTCATGGAGATAGTCATGGTGAGCCTGTATAGGGTTACGAATCTGTTCACAAGTGCACAACGGGCAGGAAAGACCAGCATCGAATCCGTTATTTCCAGTCAGTGTGCATTCCAGTACAACCCGCCGACTGGCGTCTTGGTAGGCTGAGGTATGAAGACAAACGATACCCGATCTGTTAGCGAACACGTGAGGGAGCTGAGAGCCGCCCCAAGTCACTGGATCGACACGGCGATTGTGGTGGCGTTCCACGATCGGTTCGAATTTGTTCGCGAAGACTGTCCCGACCCAACTGTGATGTTGCGTTCACTTGAAGCCCACGGCGGACTTGCCATCGGGTTGGCAGGCGTAAACGTGGCTGGGACGAGCCGTGGAACATTTCTGGCAAAAGTGTTTCCTGAATACGAGGGCCAGGCGTGGACGCATCGACACATGGACAAGCTTCGCAGGATTGTTTCGAACAACGGCTCGATGTAGCAATCCGGCGTGCGTATCCCCCTGCGTCACACGGACGGTTTCTCAGCCGCGGCCAATCCGCACTGTCCGGACGGAATCCAGAATCCCGAAGACGTTCAGAAGCCAGACAACAACGACGATCACCACAACGGCATTTAAAATCGATTTCATGGATCGCGCCATCGGTATGTAGGTATTGACGAGCCAGAGAAGAACCCCTATGACGATGATCACGGCGGCAAGTTGAAACAAAGGCATGATATGTGGACCTCCAGAATGAGCTGCATTATGGCGCGGTGATTCCATGCCGTCTGTTCAAGATTGCACCAGGTGTCAGAAAAGCTGAAGTCTTCGACTGGATTCCATCCATGCTCGTCATCGCTCGTCGTCAGAAAACATTCCCCTGGTTGTGCACAATTGAACAGATCTGGCGGATTCCCCTTGGCACAATTCCAGAAATTGCCGTAGGAGGAAAGAACGTTCATGATGTCGGCCGCTATGCCGTCCGTGCAGACTCTGATCATGGCGGGAGGACGAGGCGACCGCCTCTATCCTCTCACGGCCTCGCGGCCCAAACCTGCCGTCCCTTTTGGTGGGGTATTCCGGATCGTCGACTTCGCGCTTTCAAACTGCCTCAATTCGGGTCTGGCTAATGTCTCCCTCCTCACGCAGTACAGACACGCGGAACTTCAAAGCTACATTCAGCAGAGCTGGAGCGGGCTGTGGTCTGGATTCACCAGCGAGCCCCTCGAATGTGTTCCGCCGCGCGGATCCGGACGGTATCGAGGCACAGCAGACGCAGTGTTCCAAAACATCGAAGGGTTGCGGCATCGTGGACCGGAGATGGTACTGATTCTTTCAGCAGACCAGGTTTACCAGATGGATTACCGCGAGCTTCTGTCGTATCACGCCTCAACCGGTGCGGATTTGACGATAAGTACCGTCGAGCACCCCCTGACCGCTGCAAAACATTTCGGTGTTGTTCAAGTGGACAGCGGGAACCACGTCGTCGGGTTTCAGGAAAAGCCATCCACTCCCAGTCCTTCCCATTCAAGCCCTGGCGGAGCACTGGTCAGCATGGGAGTCTATGTATTCCGGAGAGAAACACTCATACAGGCGTTGAGGGAGAACTACGGAAAACATACTGAATTCGATTTTGGAAATCACATCATTCCGTCTCTTATCCGCTCGGCTCGCACCAGGGCATACGAGTTTCGCGATCGAGCGAATGACGTTCCAGGTTATTGGCGCGATATCGGTACCATCGATACCTACCACGAAACGAACATGGATCTCTTCCGCCCGGGAACGCGGTTCGATCCTTTTGTGAGTTCGAAGTGGCCTTCGTATCCGTCATCCCGTTACCGGAGTTCGTCGGACGTCCGTGCGCGCCTGCGTACGAATTGCCGTGTCCGTCGTTCCATCCTCTCGCCTGGCGTTCACATTGAAGACGGTGGCCTGGTGGAGTCTTCGGTACTCATGTCGCGTGTGTGCATCGAAAGGAACGCGCAAATTCGAAATGCCATTATTGAAGAAGGTGTTTGTATTCCAGCTGGGTCTAAAATTGGATTCGATCTCGATAACGACCGCAAGCATCACTTCGTGACAGAAGGCGGCGTTGTCGTTGTGAGTCAGACTCCGGCACCTGCCCGGTCATCCGTTGCGGGCGCCACCCGGGACATCGCGTCCGGGCCAGGGTTGTTGCACTCGGTATAACGTAAATCGCTCACACATGAGGTACACCGACCATGTCCAATCTCCTGCTCGTCAATCTTCCTTATAACGCCTCCGACCGTGAAGTACGCGAATGGATCGAATCGCGTGGCATCGGAACCAAATCGATCCGAGTCGTTCGCGATCTGGTGCCTGGCGCTTCCCCCTCATTCGGGCACGTGGAATTGAAAGGCATTAGTGAATTGAAAGAGGCAATTTCCATCCTCGATGGGAAAAGGATGCGAAATCAGACCATCCGGGCAAGAAAAGATCCGGCCTACGCATAGCCATTGCACACTTAATGGTCGTTGCTGTGCCTTCTTGCACCGACTGTTGTGATTGCGGAATGACATAGTCTTCTCATATCCAAATTTCAGGAAGCAGGGTGAACAGCGATGAAACCTATACAGGCAAAAGACGAACGGCGTCCATTTCTCACGGACATCAAGGAACTTCGCAGACGTGCCAGAGAGCATATGGAGCAAGGTGCCGTTACCACTGGCTACAAGGCCGACCGGGACGTGGTGATTCGGATACTAAACGACGTCGTGGCGACTGAAATCGTCTGCGTACTTCGATACAAACGGCACTATTACATGGCCAATGGGATTCACGCTCAGTCCGTCGCTCAGGAATTTCTTACTCATGCCATCGAAGAACAAGGCCATGCGGATCTGGCAGCGGAGCGAATCGTTCAACTGGGTGGCGCGCCGGATCTCAATCCTGAGGGGCTCGCCACACGCAGCCATTCGCAGTACGTCGAAGGCACGTCCTTGGTGGAGATGATTCAAGAGAACCTCGTAGCGGAACGCATTGCCGTCGAATCCTACAATGAAATCATTCGCTACCTCGGCGATGACGATCCCACGACCAGAACCATGATTGAAGCAATTCTGTCTAAAGAGGAAGAACACGCTGAAGACATGAAGACGCTGCTCATATCCATCGGCAAGAAGTGAGGGCGAACAGGTCCGCTGTATGAATACCAACGATTCCAAACTCCCATCGTGCGAAAGAAGGCATAAACGCCAGCCGGTA
>Ga0184628_10001525_pt1 | contig 11422 bp, 9 predicted proteins | sample PLM4_5_b1_FD_133149 | JGI IMG/M metagenome (GOLD analysis project Ga0184628, IMG submission 133149) | Groundwater sediment microbial communities from an aquifer in East River, Colorado, USA - PLM4_5_b1 | ecosystem: Environmental > Terrestrial > Soil > Riparian zone | place: USA: East River...
GTGGTGAACGAGGATGCGTTCATCTGGGTCGACCAGCCCGATCAGTTGTTCGACTTCGCGATTGTCGACTTTCCGGACCCTTCCAACTTCTCCCTCGGCAAGCTCTACACGACGACGTTCTATCGGATGCTTTTGCGTCACCTCGCACCCGACGGCGTCTTCGTGGTGCAGGCCACGTCCCCGCTCTTCGCCCGTCAGTCGTACTGGTGCATCGTCACCACCGTCGAACAGTCGGGTCTGGCCGCAGCGCCGTACCACGTCTACGTGCCGTCGTTCGGCGAATGGGGATTCGTCCTGGCCGGACGGACCAGGCCGGTGGCCGCCACGAGCCTGCCGCCAGGACTCCGGTTCCTGACCGCCGCCCTCGTCCCGCAACTGTTCGACTTTCCGGCCGACATGGACCGGGTCGATGCCGAGCCGAACCGGCTCAACACACAGGCGCTCGTCCGCTATTACGAGCGCGAGTGGCGCGAGATCAATCGATGACCATCTCGCGCCGTGAGCTCTTGACGACGGCGTTCATCGGACTGCTGCCGAAGAGCAGGCGCCGCATCCTCGGGTCGCTCGTCAACGAATCGGTTGCGCTTGGGCATCAACTCAGGGACCGCGTTCCCTTCGCGAGGCCGCCCGAAACGATTCGGCTGCCGGTGGTCATCGTGGGCGGCGGCATCGCCGGGCTGTCCGCCGCGTGGCGCCTGCACAAGCGCGGCTTCCGGGAGTTCAAGCTTCTCGAGATGGAAGCGGAGGCCGGAGGCAATGCGCGCTGGGGCCGCAACGAGGTGAGCGCATTCCCGTGGGGCGCGCACTACGTGCCGGTGCCCGGGCGCTCGCTCGGCCTGGTGCGGGAACTGTTCGAAGATCTCGGCCTGTTCGATGGCCATCGCTTCGACGAGCGGCACCTGGTACACGCCCCTCGCGAGCGGTTGTTCATCCACGGCCGATGGCAGGAGGGCCTCGAGCCCGCCGTTGGCCCAGCGCAGCGCGACCGTGACCAGGTGGCGCGCTTCGAGGATCGGATACGCGACTTTGCGTCCGGCGGCCGCTTCAAGCTGCCGATGGCGGCCGGTCGTGGCGGACCCGAGGACGCGCTGTCGATGGGCGATTGGCTCAATCGGGAGGGGTTCGATTCGCCGTGGCTGCGGTGGACCGTCGATTACGCCTGCCGCGACGACTACGGCGCACTGGCGGGTGATGTCTCGGCATGGGCCGGCATTCACTACTTCGCCGCGCGGGAGGGCGACGACGAGGGCGGTCCGCTCACCTGGCCGGAAGGCAACGGACGCATCGTCCGGCTCCTGCTCGAACGGCTCGAGCCAATGGTTCAGACTGCCGCGCCTGCGTACCGAGTGGAGCGCCGCGACGCCAGGTGGCACGTGCTCACTCCGCAAGCCGAATGGGTGGCTGATGCCGTGATCGTCGCCGCCCCGGCGCTGGTCGCGTCACGCATTGTCGAAGACATGCCGCCTGCCGACATCGTCTACTCACCGTGGATCACGGCCAACCTGACCCTGGATCGATGGCCGCAGGAGCGAGGCATCGGCCCTGCCTGGGACAATGTGCTGTTCGACTCGCCCGCGCTCGGATATGTGGTCGCAACACATCAAAACCTGCGCATGCATGTGCCGCAGACGGTCTGGACCTACTACTGGGCGCTCGCGGCCGGCAGCCCGGCGGCCGCGCGGCAGTGGCTGCTCGGACAGGATTGGGGCTCGCTGAAGGATCGCATCCTGGCCGACCTGTCGCGCGCCCACCCCGACCTCTCTGAGTGCGTGACCCGAATTGACATCATGCGCCTGGGCCACGCGATGGTCAGGCCGACACCGGGGTTCCTGGACTCTCCCATCCGGAAGTACCTGCAGAAGGGGCGCGACCGGCTGTTCTTCGCGCATTCGGATCTGAGCGGGCTGCCGTTATTCGAAGAAGCACAGTACCGGGGCGTGGCGGCTGCTGACGCGGCCCTGAAAGTGCTCGGTCGGGCTTGACGGTCCTTCATGCGTGCAGTTGACACTTGGCCAACAGATCGTTCGTGAACATCGCACGTCCAGCGCGGGTCAGCAACGAACGTCGAGCGGAGAGCCAGTTGTCGACGTCGCTGCCCCAGCGAGCGCGGATGTTGTCGCACGTCGTATTGTTCACCTTGCCCCAGTGCAACGTGTACGGAATCCTCGCGCGGTCGAGAGCCGCCCAGGCGCGGTCGTAGAAGCTCAGCGTGCGTCGTGAACCTGCTCCGGTCATTTCGATCGTGCATGTAGTGCCGAACCTGGTGAACGCCAGGAACGCATCCGACCGCTGAACGTACCGCACTCCGAAGAGGCCCGGGAATGGGTAACCGCCCGCCACGTCGATTAGTGTGTCGATCGCGGCCCCGGCATTTGAAAGGTCGACGCCGACTTCGGCGCTCAACGACTTGCCCACCAGTTCAGTCGTGTCGAAGATCTCCCTGTGCGTTCCGAGCGCGGGCAGGGCATTCACCTTCATCATCGCGTTCAGCATCGAGTTCACGCCCGCGGGAATGGCGGCTGGCACCAACGTGGCCAGCCGGCCTGAGACCGCCAACAGGTCCACGCCCGGCACCATCGTCACGTCGCCTGTACTGCGGCGGGCGAACTCGCGGTAGGGCTGCTTGTACATCGCGGTGGCAACTGCGCCACGCTGACCAGGTTTCGCGCCGTATGGATTGACGGCCACTTCGAAGTGAAACGGTTCCACACCCGGATACGGCAGTCGGAGAGGATCAAGGTCCAGCGTTGCCGCCGCATCTCTTACCATCGGCCAGTCCAATCGTCGCCGATGCACTTCGAGGAGGTAGAGCGGCACCGCTTCGAAGAGCACCGCATGCATGATCCCGAAGCTCCCGAAACTCACGACGGCCGCCCGAAACAGCTGATCATCGCGCCGCAGCGTGGCGCCGAGCTTCTGGCAGAACGCCTCGGACACGACAGGTTTCGAAGCGCGCTCAACCCAGTAGTGCCGGCCATCGTCACCCAACAGGTGAAACCCCAGGATGTAGTCCTGCATGGACCCGACGCGGCGAGCAGACCCGTGGGTACCGGTCGCAATCGCGCCGCAGATCGTCTGGCCGTTGCTCGCACCGGAGGTCGGCAGTGACAGGCCCCTGGACTCGAGGGTCAGCGATAACTCGGCCACGCTCGTTCCGCACTGGGCGAACACCAGGCGGGACGGGTCGACAGCGGACGTTGAAATGTCCGAAGCGGGCAGCCCAACCACGCGGTAGTCCAGAGGCGTCGTGTTGATCATGATGTCTGGACAGACGGCGACCGGCGAAAGCGACCATCGGCGTCCAACGGCCCGCACGCGACGGCCGCGCGCCTGGGCATCGTCGAGGATGCCGCGCAGGGCGGTGAAGCCCCCGCGCCAGGACTCGAGACCCACGCAGGCGCCCGCGGCACTGTGGTTCCACACGTCGTAGTGACGCCACACTGTCCCTTCGACGTTCTGGTGCTTGTTCATCCACCGGAAGCCATCACGCTCGACGGCCGCAACGGAGCGGCACGGCCACGCAAGGTCGGCGGCCTGGAGAGCGGCGGTGGCGACACAGGCTTTGACAATCTGGCGGCGAGACATATTCACAGGTCACCCCCGCTGTGCGTCTTTGCGCAGGTCCACTCGATGGTGACTGGGCGAACGAGACCGAGCGTGATAACGGCGACAACGGTGTCAGCTGCGGTCATCGTGATCATCACGCTGGCCATGCCGTTGCCATTGCAGTTGGTCGGGGCGACCAGGGGTTCCATAACGCCCCAGGCGATTACCTGGACACGCCGCCGTTCCTCCAGGGTCGCCGAGCTCAAACTGTCTGGTGCGACACGAAAGTGCGCGCATGCCCCCGATACGATCAGCATTGGCACAACCGCTGCGTTCAAGAGTCTCCGCATGACACGCCCCTTTCTCGGATCCCTGGAGCTGGAACCTGCGATGGCTTCCAACTTGGAATGCGTGGAAATCTGGTGAACCGGCTCAGTTGAACGCACGGCTTCACCGCCGGGTCGGCGTAGGGATCGAAGAACGGCGGCTGCAGGATGCCCGGGATCGTTGTGATACGCTCCGCGGCATCGCCATGACGACCCGTCTACGCTTGTTGCTGCCGTCGATTCTGGTGGTCGGCTTCTTCTTGCCAGCGGCCGCGGACATTGGGTCGGCGCAGACACGGTCGCTGCGAATCATGCTGACCAATGACGACGGCTTCGAGGCGGCCGGATTGAAGGTGATGCAGAACGCCCTTGCGGCCGCCGGCCACCAGGTGACCGTCGTCGCGCCGGCAACGAACATGAGCGCGTCGAGCATGAGCATGACGAGCGGAGTGATCAAATTCGAGAAAAAGAGCGAAGGCGTGTGGGCGGTCTACGGCACTCCCGCCGACGCAGCAGTGATCGGCGTCGTGCACATCCTGCGCGACGCGCCGCCCGACCTTGTCGTTTCCGGCACCAATGCCGGACAGAACCTGGCGCTGAGCACCAATAGCTCGGGTACGGTGAATGCTGCCATTGCCGCCACGCGATACGGCGTCCCGGCAATCGCTACGTCGGCCGGCGTCGGGCCGAACGCCGACGGCGCCTATGCCATCGCCGCTTCGCTCGCCACTCGCATCGTCGCCGCGCTGTCGGCAAATCGATCCGTTGACGGCAAGCTCCTCCCGGATCGATACGTGCTCACGATGAACGTCCCGGCGCTTCCGGCCGGCGAGCTGAAAGGCGTGAAATGGGCGCCGCTCTCGAAGCAGGCGTCGTACACACGCGTCTACTCCGAGACCGGCAACCGCGACGAACTGCGATCGCAGTTGCGGCCGGTGACGTCGGCCGGCGGCGAAACCGATACCGACCTGGCCTTGTTTCTCCAGGGCTACGTGACGCTCACGCTGCTCGACGGCGACCTCGGCCTGCGCGACGACGCGGCGGCCAAAGGCGTCGTCTCACGCCTCTCGAACCTCGCGCTGCCGCAACCGGCCGCCGTGCGTTAGATTCGAAAAGCCCTCTGCCCTTCGCCCTTAGCCCTTCGCCCTGATTAGCGCTCCTGCGCCCGGGCGCCTGCGAGCATGCCGCTCATGATGTGGAAGTTCCCTTCATGGCAGGCCCATTCGTAAAGACGCTCGTTCGACTGTTTGAAGGGCATCTCCGCCGTCCAGGGCTGCGTCCACGTCGTCGGATCGTTCATCGTCATCTCGTAACGAATCGCGTCGGGCGCCACGCGCGTCAGGCGTTCCACGACCTTCAGCCCGGATGACGAGCCGAGGAAGTTGCTCTTCGGAGAGAAATTCGTCGTTTCGATGACGAGCGTCTGCCCCTCCCAGCGGCCGCGCGAATCCCCGCTCCAGAAACGAAGGCTGCCCGGCACGTGCGGACGTCCGTTCAACGGAATGATCCGGGCCTCGTGGCCGGTCTCCATGAACAGCAGGACATATCCAGGGGTCTGTACGATCTGGTAGTAGCCGTAGTCGCCGGCGCCGTACCGGCCGCCCAGCCGCGGCACTCCATAGGCGATGCAGCGCAACGCGTTGTCGAAGTCTTCGGGATGCTCGCGCCGCGCGGCGATCGCTGCCGCTTCACGGCGCTTGAGCGCGTCCGCGGTCTGAGGCGGGATGTGTCCGTCTGGCGGATCCACGATGAGCGACGTGTGCCGATCGAACTCCCGCTCGATCATGTCCTCCGAATTGTGGGTCGAGGTGGGGCTCTTGAAGCGGTCGCCGCTTCCGAGAGCGGCGAGGAAGACGGCATCGCCGGCGGCAAAGTCGCTGCTCCCATCCTTGAACATGCGGTTCGCTCGCGCCTGCAGTTGTGCTACCTCCTCGTCGGTCAGCAACGCCCGGCCCTCGAGCGCCTTCGGCCGCTCCAGCGGCGTCGCGCTCTTGCTCAGCCATATGCCTTGAAGGTCGGGCTGGCCGTCCGCCGTCCGCGGCGCCGTCCATGTCGAGGCGGACTGGGCGTGAACGACGAGCGGGACGAGCGCGGCGAGGAGAACCAGACCAGCCGACGCGCGCAGTGGCGTGCCCATGTCGCGCTCCCTTCAATTCAGCTTCATTATCGCGCGTCCGTTCCTCGAGCTTCGCGGTAAACTCGGCTCGAACCCGGAGGTGAGCACTTGAAAGTCGTCACCGTCAGGACTGTCGTCGTTGCGGGGGCGGTGTGTCTCGGGGCATCTGCTGCCGCCGCCCAGGTCGTGAAACAGGAGGTTCCGGGCATCCGGAACTTCGCCAAGGTGGAGTCCACCGTTGCGTGCGCCGGGGCCATCACCGCCGACGCGGTGCCCGCCATCAAGAAGATGGGCTACGCCGCCATCATCAACCTCCGCCTGGCGACCGAGCCGGGCGCGGACGTGGAGGTCCATACGGCCGCCGCGAAAGCGGCGGGCATCCAGTACTTCCACATCCCCTTTAGCGCGACGACCCCGGACCCTGCGGCGGTCGATGCATTTCTGAAGGTGATCGCAACGCCGGGCGTTCAGCCGGCGTTCATTCATTGAGCGGGCGGTGGAAGAGCCGCAGGTATGTGGCTCATGAAGCGTGTGATGGTGGATGGCTGGGAAGTCGACCGCGCGCTCGACGAAGCAACGCAGCTCGGGCTGACCAACCCCGCACTGCGGGACTTCATGCTCGGAGAGATCAAGAAGCGCAAGAAGTAGGCGCGCGTCAGCCGCGCCCGAGGACCTTCGCCATCGCATGGTAGGCGGGCAGCGACAGTGGATCGAGATTCACGTTGGCGGCCAGCGGATGCGAGGCGAACCGTGCGATGACCATCTCGGCGGCGGGATCGACGTAAATCGCCTGCCCGTGGATCCCGCGCGCCGTGAATGCGCCGTGTTCGTTGTGCGATACCCACCACATGCTGCGATAGCTCCAGCCCGGTAGCAGCGTGTAGCCGGCCTTCGCGAAATGCGCGGGGCTGCCGCCGCGCCGGATATCGTCGACGACCTCCCGCGGCACGATCTGCTGATTGTTGAACCGGCCGCCGAGCCGCATCATCTCGCCGAAGCGGGCCATGTCGCGCAGCGTGAGATTGAGGCCCCCGCCCGCGAACTCGACGCCGGTCGAGTCGACCAGGAAGTACGCGTCGTCCTCGACGCCGAGCGTCGACCAGAACCGTTCGCGCATCAGCTCGGTGAGGGTGCGGCCGGTCGCGCGGCGCAGTACCCACGCCAGCGTGTCCGTGTTGACGGTCTTGTAGGCGAAGCGCTCGCCGTGCGGGCTCTCCTCCGCGACGGTTCGGATGAAGTCGTAGAACGACTCGGGTCCTTGATAACCCGGCGGACGCGGGCGGAAGCCGCCGGCGCGGCTGAACTGCCAGATCGAACAGTTCGGATCGGTGTAGTCCTCGACGAAATGCAGGCCGGTCGTCATGTCGAGCAGATGCCGGATCGTGGCGTCGGCATAGCCGGTCGACGCCAGTTCCGGCAAATACCGCGGCACTGTGGCCTGCTCGTCGATGAGGCCCTCGTGCACGAGCGTCGCGGCCAGCGTGGCAACGAACGACTTCGTGACCGAGTACGCGATGTGCGGTGTATGGGCGTCGAGAACGCCGAAGTACCGCTCGTAGACGATGGTCCCCTTGTGCAGGATGATGATGCCGTCGGTGTAATTCGCGAGGAGCGACTCGCCCCAGGTCATCTCGCCGCCTCCGCCGAGCGGCACGAACGTGACCGCGTCCAGGTCTCGGCGCTCGTCACGCGGCAGATCCAGGACCGGCCGTCCGGCGCGCTGCACCGCACTCGTCGGCAGCAGCTGCCTCATGTTGGAGTACGACCACCGCGTGCGGGGGAAACGCGCGAAGCTGCTGTCGGCGAAGCGAATCAGCTTGTCGGGCGGGGGCGGCGACCCGGCCATCCAGCCCATACGAACCGGGTCGCTGTCGATGGCATCGAGGTAACGCTTTTCGTCCATTGGCCAGGCGATTCTATCTGCCTCGGGTACACTGCCACACATGATCAGAACCGGCCGAGCACTCCTTATTTGCTTGCTGATGCTGAGCGTCATTTGCCTGCTGACTCTGAGCGCCGCCATCACGGCGGCAGCCCAGCGCGGCGCCGCGCCTTCGGTCGCGACGCCAACCGAGGTCAAGCCCGGCAGCATCAACTCCGAGGATGCGCCGTATCCGTATCCGAGCCACTATTTCGCGCTCAGCATCCTCGGGAACGACCTGCGAATGTCCTACATGGACGTTGCGCCGTCCGGCCCGGCCAACGGCCGCACGGTGGTGCTGCTGCACGGCAACAATTTCGGCGGATTCTACTTCGGCGGACCCGCCGAGGTGCTGCGCAAGGAAGGCTTCCGCGTCATCATCCCGGATCAGATCGGTTATGGCCGATCGTCGAAGCCGACGACGATCCCCTACAACTTCAGCCAGTGGGCGCGAAACACCAAGCTGCTGCTGGACAGCCTCCAGATCGATCGGGCGATGATCGTCGGCCACTCGATGGGCGGCATGCTCGGGGCGCGCTTCGCCACGCAGTACCCGGCGGTGACCGAACGGCTGGTCCTCTACAACCCGATCGGCCTGACCGACGGCCGCTACGCTCGCCCGCTTGCCGACATCGACGCCGCGTATAAGAGCAGTCTCGGCCAGACCTACCAGTCGATCCGCGCGAGCTTGATGCGCTACGTGGCGCACAACCCGTCGGCCTGGAACGATGTGTTCGAGACCTACGCGAAGGTCCGCTACTCCTGGACCCTCGGGCCGGAGTGGCCGAGGCTGGCGCTGGTGCAGGCGCTCATCGGCCAGGTGCAGTACGGCGACCCGGTGGTCTACGACTGGGCACGCATCAAGTCGCCGACGCTGGTGTTCGGCGGCGCCGACGATTTTCTCGCCGGTACGCCGGCGGACTTCCAGGCGGCGATGAAGCGGATCGCCGAGACGATTCCGAACAACCAGGCCAGGCTGTATTTGATCGCCGGCCTCGGCCACGTGCCGCATCTCGAGGCGCCGGACAAGACCTACCCGCCGCTCGTGGCGTTCCTGAAGGAAGGTCTCAAGTAGTCACGCCTTCTCGTCCGATTACTTGTCCCTCGTCGACATGTAGTGAATGAACGGCGTGACATCCATGAAAATCGCCGCGGTCCTGACCCACTCCGCCGAGATTTGGTGTGCCTGCTCGGGAGTGCTCGTCGTACCGAACGCGTTGGCCGCAAAGCCACGCGGGAAGATCGCCCACCCACGCCGGTAGCTCAAGCCGGCGACCAATGCCCCGAGTCCTCCCTGCTTCGTGATGCTGGAGGGGAAGTGAAAATCGATCCGAACAGGCTCGAGGACGAATCCCCTGAACGACTCGAAGCTGCCAGGCAGAGCGGCTTCGGAACTGAACCAGTACACGCCGGCGCCTGTCGACAAATCGACAATATCGAACGACCGGAAATCAGCGAGCGGCCGCCAGGCCAGCGCCGGGACGAACATCGCCAGCTGAATCTCGTTTCCGCCGGCGTACTGGTCCTTCCGCTCACCGTAGCTGTGAAGGAGGCGGGCGGTCGTGTTGATGGAGATGCGGCGGTTGTTATCACGTCCGACCGGGCAGGCGGAGAACACCACTCCCGCAGAGCCACGCTGGTTCTTCAGCGTTTCCAGCCGTTCTTGGCTGATGGTGAGCCCTCGTTCAAGGCCGTCAAACGCCGCCTGAAGGCGCTCGTCCTTCGGGATCCTTGGTTTGAGGTCGCGCATTGCCTTGGCGACCGCTGATAGCTGGTCAGCGGTTACTGAGTTCGACACCGCCGCGCCAAGCAGAGCGTTGAGCGCGTTCAGGCTTCGGAGGACATCGGGGTTCGCGTCTGCGCTTGTCCTGAACACGAGGGTCTCATAGTCGAACTGCCTCTGGATCAGTGCGAGCGATCCATCCCTGGCGGGGTGTGATGTCGCCTCCCCAAAACACACCAGCCGCGCCTCGATCTCCCATCCCTGGAACGGTCCCGCCCCGCTCAATTCGTCCCACCATCCCCACCAGGCCTGTGCGGGCGCGGGAAAGATGAGCTGGACCCCGAGGCAGACCGCGACCGCGAGAACAACCCGTCGCATATCGGACTCCTTTGCTATGGAACGTGAAGCCGGCCCGCCATCACGTCATTGCCCCGGTGCTCCGGACGGCGGCGCGGCAAGCTGAAATGGCGTAAAGATGTTCTCGACCCGACCGGCGTAATCGAGTCCGGCGCTTGCCTTTTTGATCACGCGGTTGCGCGACGGCTGAAACGATGGGCAAAACAACAGGAGATCGTCCTGGCGCTCGCCCGTCACATAGCACTCTTGGCCGTCCCACTTCGCCACTGGGAACTTGTTCTGGTAAATCACCCTGAACGGCAAGCTGAGAAAGATCAACGACAGCAGAAAGATCGCTGACGCACATGCGCAGATCGCAATGTGGACCACATCGCGACGGATGCGTGCCAGCCGCCACGTTGCGTACCAAACGGTGCCCGAGAAGAGCATGAGGCCGGTGAAGGTCTTCCGATAGAGCTCGTGATAGGGACGGTTCGTCGGCGACAGCAGCTCGAGGGCACTAGACGTCGCGGTGGACAGAGACTGATCGAGCGCAGCCAGCAGCGGTGAAAAATACCAGAAGCCGCCGATCACCGATACGGCGGCGAGAAGCACTCCCGCAGAAACACAGAAGGTTGCGTCGCTCAAGTGCAACCGAGCAGCGACGCTCCTGAGAGTGCCCAGGCACCAGGCTTCAAACTCGCGCCACCGCCTCGACATCGTCATTGTCAGCTGCCTCAGGACGATCAGCGCGGATGCGCTCAATCCAAAGACAAGGACCGTGATGAGCGTTCCAATCCACGAACGTAGGCCCCAGATCAACCACGTGACTGGCGTTTCGCGGACGTACTCCCAGCGGCCGAGGGCTTGATTGAACTCGAGCGAGAGGATGAAGCCGACCGCGAACGCCACCAGCAGCATGGCCAGCACCGCGGTGACGCCGCGCACCAGCGGCGACGCCGTCGCCACCGTCTCGACCTTCTTCGCCGCGTCCGTGAGGTCGACCAGCGCTTCGAGGAACTGCGCGGCGCCGGCGAAGCGCCGAGTTGGATCGGAGGCGAGCGCCTTGTCGACCACTTGGACGAATCTCACCGGGAGTTCGGGCCGGCGCTCGCTCAACAAGCGCCGGCGTCCCTGCATGTGCGCTGCGCGGATACCGTCGAGGGTCTGTCCCTCCACCGGATATTCCCCGGTGACCAGGTGATACAGGAGCACGCCGACGCTGTACACGTCGCTGATTGCCGACGGCGATTCTCCGGCGAGCACCTCCGGCGCCATGTACAGCGGTGTTCCCGCGATCGGCGCCCGGCCGACTCCGGCGAGCTGGCTGATATCCTGGCCGGCCCCGAAGTCCATCAGGACGATCCGGCCGGCCTTCTCGCGCATCACGTTGCGCGCCTTCACATCCCGGTGCACGAACCCGGCAAGATGCACCGCGGCGACCGCGCGGCACA
>Ga0184628_10001526_pt1 | contig 11421 bp, 10 predicted proteins | sample PLM4_5_b1_FD_133149 | JGI IMG/M metagenome (GOLD analysis project Ga0184628, IMG submission 133149) | Groundwater sediment microbial communities from an aquifer in East River, Colorado, USA - PLM4_5_b1 | ecosystem: Environmental > Terrestrial > Soil > Riparian zone | place: USA: East River...
CGCGCAGAGCGGCCAGTTCGTGATCGTGAATCCATCGGTTCCCGCAAACACCTTCGGCGAACTGGTGGAAGCCGCCCGCCGTGGTGACCGGGTGGCCGCGGTGGTGCTTATTGAAGTCTTTTATGAACGCATTTACGCCTTCTTGCGCCGGCTTGCGGGGAGCGATGCGGACGCTGCGGACCTCACGCAACGCACGTTCAGCCGGGTGTGGCAGGCGTTGCCGACATTCGCCGGCAAATCGTCCGTCGGCTCGTGGATTCATGGCATCGCCTACCATGTTTATGTGGACTGGCGGCGGACGGATCGCCGCACCGAGCCGCGCTCGGACGAGTGGTGGGCCGGTCGTTCCGGCAACGAAGTCAATCCCCACGATGCGCTCGTCCGCGCCGATCTTGCAGCTGCCGTGTTCGCTTCGGTGGACCGGCTTGATCCGCAACTGCGCGAGACCGTTCACTTGCATTATTACCAGGAGTTGACGTTGCAGGAAACCGCCGATGCCCAAGGCATCGCGACAAGCACGGTGAAGTATCGGCTGCGACAAGCGTTGGCCGAGTTGCAAAAGAATTTGGCTGAGAAATCTGTATCCGCGCCGGTGACAATGGCGCCAAAAACAATATGAAACCGAACGAAGCTGAACTTGAAAGAATCCTGCGCAGTGCGCCGAAACCGAAGGCAAACGCCGGGTTGAAGGACCAATTGGCGGCGCAAATCACCTTGCCGACTGCCAAGGCTCGCGCGGTGGAAGGCGTTCCTATCGGAGGACTGGGTGGTTGGTTGCGGCGCTGGTGGCCGGCATTGGCGCCCGCCAGTGTCTCGCTTGCCTGCGCAGTGGTGATGGTCGTACAACAAATCGAAGCCCGTGAAGTGCGCCAAAGCAATCAGACTTTGGTTGACCAGCTCGCAAAGAATTCAACCGCAATAACAGCGCCATCGCCGATTGAGAATCGCAACCAGGCGGAGGCTGCGGAGCAGAAGGAAATCGCTCGGCTCAAGGAACGCGCTACGCAACTCGGCAGCGAGGTGGCGCGATTGGAAGCGATGCGGTCGGAAAATGAAACCCTCCGCAAACAACCGCTCCCTTCGGCCAGCGGATTGACCGAAGACGAACTCGCCGCAATGGCCAAGGCGAAGGAAAGGGCCCAGTCCATCGCCTGCATCAACAACCTGAAACAGATCGGCCTGGCTGTCCGCATGTGGCAGCTTGACCACAAGAATGTCTGTCCACCGGATTTCCTCTCGATGAGCAACGAATTGAACACGCCGAAAATCCTGGCGTGTCCGGGAGATACGAATCGGCTCGCTGCCACGACGTTCGCGAAATACTCGGACGAGAATTGTTCCTACGAGTACCTGACGCCGTCGGCCAAGGACACAGACGCTGAGCCGCAGCGCGTGCTAACTCGATGCCCGATCCACGGCCACATCGGATTGTGTGACGGAAGCGTTGAGGGATATGTGGGAAAAACTCACCCGGAACGGCTGGTGCTGAACGACAATAAACTTTATTTCGAGTCCGCTGCTCCCGGGAAGTGAGGCAAACATGAAACCTCGCACAGTTGTCATTTGCGCCTCGCTGGCGGTCTGCGGCCTCTCGATTGCGGGAGTGGTGTTGCAAGCGCATCAACTTGACGTGCTTCGCAATGAGGGAAAACGTCTCCAGCGGGAGTTGAAGGACTTTCAGGATGAACAATCTAAACAAACGATTCCATCCTCGGATATGAAGCCGGTGATGAGCTCGCCGTCGTCTGAATTGTTGCGGCTTCGAAATCAGGTCTCGCAACTCACGCGCCGTCAGCGCGAACTGGCCAATGTGCAGGTTGAGAACGAACGGTTGCAAACTCGGATTGCTTCGGCGCATACCAATATTGTGAGGCAGTTACCGCCCGGTTACATCCGCAAAGCGGAAGCGCGGAACATGGGTTATTCCACGCCCGAGGCTACGCTGGAAACCATGCTTTGGGCCATCCAGAACCGCGACTTCGCGAATGTGCTCGGTTCCTTTTCGCCGAAGATTGCTGATAAGTTGCGCCAGGAAATACAACGCAAAGGAGATTCAACGGAAGAGTTTTTCAAACAAGCCGGGGCGTTGCCAGGATTCAACGTCATCCAGCGGGGTGCGATCAGCAATGACGTCGTCGAACTTAAAGTCGAAATCGTCCCTGGCAGTGGCGAGGAAGGGCAACCGATGCGCTTCCGGTTGATCAACGGCGAATGGAAGTTGGATTCGCAGTGAGGCGCGAGTTCCGGTCGCTTCCCGCCAGCACCATTCCCGGTTCGATCTCGGCGTCAAGAGAAGTGACTTGGCCGCGCAGGAGTTTTCGTTCGGCAAGAATTCCAATCATCGCCGCGTTGTCAGTGCAGAGGGAAGGCTCTGCGAGGCGCAACGTGAATCCGTTCTTCTGGCAACGGGCGAGCAACTCCATTCGCAGCGCTCGGTTGCACGTGACGCCGCCGGACGCGGTGACGCAACGCACACCCAAACGTTTTGCTGTGCGAATCGTTTTAGTCACGAGGACTTCGACAATTGCCGCCTGCACGCTGGCGCAAAGATCGCGAAGTTGTTGTGGATCGTCGGCGAGGCCGGGATGATCGCGAAGAAAATAGCGCACGGAAGTTTTCAAGCCGCTGAAGCTGAAATCGTCATTGGCATCGTTCAGAAGTGGACGGGGAAAATCGAACGCCCTTGGGTTGCCGCTCGCGGCGAGTTGATCGATCAGCGGTCCGGCGGGGTAGGGGAGGCCGAGCAGTTTTCCCGTCTTGTCGAAACATTCACCCGCCGCGTCGTCAATCGTTGAGCCGAGGACCTTGTGTTCCAGTTCCGCCATGACGTGAACGAGCATCGTGTGCCCGCCGCTGACAATGAGGGAAACGTTCGGTTGAAATTCGTCGAAGCGCGCCGCGGGCGGCGTGCCGGAAATCCACGGCGAATAGAGATGCGCTTCGTGATGGTTGATCCCTCGAAATGGTTTGCGCAGCGTGAAGGCGAGCGCTTGCGCGGCTTTGCAACCGATCATCAGCGCAGTGGGCAACCCTGGTCCTTGCGTGGCCGCGATGGCGTCCAAGTCTTCCGTCCGTACTGACGCCTTCCGCAGGGCTGCGTGAGTTACCGGCAGGAGATTTCGCAAATGCTCGCGCGCCGCCAGTTCCGGCACCACGCCGCCGTACTCCGCGTGCATTGTAATCTGCGATGAAACAGCATTTGCCAGCACGACGCCATCGCGCACCACCGCCGCGCTGGTTTCATCGCAGGAAGTTTCAAAAGCTAAAACCAGCATTCGCGTTTGTTGACCTTGGACGGAAGAGCGGTTCCAAGAGTCAGGCAACCGTCAGGCGATTTTGCGCCTCAACGTTTTAACGACTCTTCCGGACTCGCCGCCGCGACCTTTTCGGTTTTCCGTTTGTACTCGAGGCTCGGCGCGCGTTGCGTGAAGAGCATGATGCCCTTCAGCACGTCCATCGCGCGATCAAATTGCGGATCGCGAAGTTTTTCAAGCGTGTCCCGGTCTTTCTGGTCAAGCGTATCCAATCCGCCGGGTGAACGCTTCAGATAAAGCGCGCGTTCTTCTTCGTCGGTGATCGCGACTTCGATGTCCGGCGTGATGCCGTGCTCGTGAATGACCTTGTGGCTCGGCGTGTAATACTTGGCGGTCGTGAGCCGGAGCGCAGCGTTGTTTTGCAATGGCACGATGCTTTGCACCGAGCCTTTGCCAAAAGTTTTTTCGCCGAGCAACACCGCACGCTTCACGTCCTGCAAACAGCCGGCGACAATTTCCGCGGCGCTGGCGCTGCCGGCATTGACCAGCACGACCATGGGCATTCCCTTCAATTCATCGCCACGGCCTTTGGCCGGATATTTTTGAATCGAGCTGCGGCCCTCGGTGGAAACCACGAGTTGCCCGCGTGACAGAAATTTTTCGCACACCTCGACCGCTTGATCGAGCAGGCCGCCGGGATTACCGCGCAAATCGAGAATCAGCGCCTGCATATCTTGCGACTTGAGTTTTTTCACAGCCGCTTCCAATTCGTCCGCCGTCTTTTCACCGAACGAGGTCAATCGGACATAGCCGATTTTGTTTTCACCGATGGGAAATTGCTTTTTGCCATTGATGTCCTTCGCCATGTCCACGTTGATCACGGCGCGCGTGAGTTTGAGCTCTTTGGTCGTGCCAGTCGAGGGACGCTGAATCGTGATCGTCACTTCCGTGCCCGGATCGCCACGCAGATTCTTCACCGCGTCAGGCAAACCCATTTTCTCGGTGCTTTTGCCGTCAATCTTCATGATGCGATCACCCGTCAGAATGCCGGCCTTGAAACCCGGCGTGTCCTCCATCGGCGCGACGACGGTCAGAAATTCATCCTTGAGTGAAACCACGATGCCCAGTCCGCCGAATTGCCCTTGGGTATCGTTCTGAAGCTCCTTGTATTTTTCGGGATCCAGGAATTCGCTGTGTGGATCGAGCGTGTTGACCATGCCCTTGAGCGCGCCGTAAACCAGTTCCTGATACGTCACATCCTTGCCGTCCACGTAATCCTTGCGGATCTTTTCCATCACCACCGAGAACAACTCCAGATTGGGGTACGCAGAATCCTTTTCGGCGGCCTGGGCGGAACTCAGATAAAGCCGCGCGCCGATGGTGAGATTCAGAATGAGGACGACCACCACCACTCCATAAATCAAACGTCTTTTCATAAGCAAACAAAGTGCAACTCTTGCGCCAACGATACAGCGAATGGAGACAAAGGCAAGGTGAGGTCTTTGGCTCTAAATCTTAATCGTAATCTTAATCCTGATCTCCGGCTCGGAGCGTTTATTAAAAGGCAATTAAGACGAAGATGAAGATTATGATTATGAGGCCTGCTGCCGGAGCAAAAGCTCAATGTACGGCAAATCGCCCGGGAGGGTCACTTTGGGATTGGGCGTTGCCGTCGCAACCAATCGTACCGGCTGTCCGATCACCTCGCACGCCGCCGTGTCGTCGGTGACGGCCAATCCGCGCTTTCGCATCTCGGCGAACGCGCGGCGGATCACTTCAACACGAAATGTCTGCGGCGTTTGCATCGTCCAGAGCTTCGAGCGGTCAATCGTGCGGGAGATGATTTTTCCATCAGCGCTTTCCTTGATTGTGTCCGTTACCGGTTGGCCGGCGACGGCGGCTCCGGTCTCGCGCGCCGCCGTGATGGTCGCCTCGATGAGTTCGTCGGACGTGCAAGGCCGCGCCGCGTCCTGGATGGCCACGATCTTCGCCTGTGGCGACAAAGCCAGGAGTCCATTCCAAACTGAATCCTGACGTTCAACGCCACCGACGACGAGACGGAACGGTTTCGTGAATTTGAATTGCGCCGCGAGTTCCTCAAATGCCGATTGCATCCCGTCACGCACAACGATGATCAATTCATCAATGCACTTTGCATCATTGAACCGTTGCCACGTATGTGCAATGACGGGCCGGCCCGCGACTTCGAGAAAGAGTTTATCCACGCCCGAACCCATGCGAGTGCCCCTGCCGGCGGCGACAATGATGGCGCTGTTCATGAGCGAAGTCTAAGGCCTCGCGTCTTGGGTCTAAAGACCAAATACTTGAAGGAAACGAATGGGCTGAAGTCACACGGCCAATTTGCGATCCGCTCCAATTGCTTCATTGGTCTAGGGCGGAAGTGCCGGCAGTTTCCTCCAACATTTCTCGCGCCTCGAAAACGGCCTTGCTTTCCGAACAATGGGCACAGAAAATTTTGGCCCGTGACACCAGACAAACGTTTTGCCAGTTCCGTCATCAGAAAAGCCCCATCCCTTCGTTCCGCCTTCGGCCGCTTTGTGGTCGCCGCGCTGACGATATTCTCGCTGTTGAACCTCGCGGCCGCGCCGAACAAGGTTTTGGAACTGGATGGGAACGCGAGCTACGTCGAATTGCCGCCGAATATTTTTAACAACCTCACGCAGGCGACAGTGGAGGTCTGGGCGAAGTGGGACAGCTTCCGCGCGTACTCTCGGATTTTTGAATTCGGCGCCGGCTGGCAGTCGGTGGCGCTGTTTAACCACGCTAAACTTTCCGATCTGCGTTACAACGTTTACCCGCGAAACGCCAGGACGAACATTGCGTTGATGTACACGATCCGGGCGGCCAACGCACTGCGAACCAACGAATGGTTTCATTTCGCGGCGGTGTCTGGTCCCGGCGGAATGAAGCTTTACGTCAACGGCACTCTGATCGGAGAACACACCAACGCGGCGAGCTTTTCGGACATTCAGATTACGCAGACAAATCTTTTCGGTCGCGGCCTCGCGCGGAATCCCGACGACAAGGATTTCGCCGGGCAGATGGATGAGATTCGTGTCTGGGATCATCGGCGAAGCGAAGCACAAATTCGCGAGAACATGCGCAAGCGGCTCGCTGGCACCGAACCGGGTCTCGTCGCATTGTGGAACTTTGAGGATGGCAAAGCGAACGACAGGTCGTGGCACCGCTATCGCGGAAAACTCATTGGCAACGCGCGCATCGTTGCCGCCGATTCGGAAACCGATGTTCAACTCACCGCCGACGAGGTCCGCGTGCTGACACAGACTGCCGCGCCGGTTTCAGCACCGATCGCTGTCGCCTTACCGCCGGAAACTTCACGTAATGCTGCCGCATGGTGGATTGCGGGCGCGCTCATCTTGATCGCGCTCTTGTTGGGAGCATTGCTCCTGATGCTGCGCCGCAGCGGCGTGGGCAAGGACAAGTTGCTGCCAAGCGCAACCTCACACGCCCTGTTGGCTGGCGAAGCACACCCGCCGGCGAATCAGGAATTGAAGGAACGTGCCCTCGCACAATTGACCGAGTTCGCGAAAGAGAGCCTCGTCCAAGGGCTTTACTCGCAGCGGAAGGCGTTGCTGGAGACGCAAATGAAAGCGCAGCAGGAACTCGCGGAACTGGAAGCCAGACTCGCGACTGCGCAATTGCCGGAGCGCTTGGGCGCCTACGAGAAACGCATCGCCGAATTGGAAAAAGAACTCGAAACGCGCAGCGGCGAAGTTCGCGAACTCACGAATGCCACGCTCCTGCTCCTGCGACAGAAACTCGAACAAGAAAAACAGACCGAAGGCAAGGGTAGGCGGTTTAATTGATCAGTGAAAGCGATATGCGACCAACGGTCGTATAATCAATAGTTAGGGCACTCGCGCACTATGGACATCTGCGAACACCTCAATCAGATGAAGCCGTTCATTGCAAGGAGAGATTGGGATGGATTGGAGCGTGAGTTCGGCAGGAGATGTTGCGAGTTTGCGGGAGTTGCCCAAGCAGAGCGCATTTCCGGGATTTCTCTTTCGGATTATCAGAGCAGTTTAGAGCGCAGTTTGTCACAGGCTGTTACAAAGGCCAGAGCTGAGGGTGTGCGAGGACTCTATTTCGAGTATGACCTCGACGACGATTGGCAGAGTGGTTTCTTTTTTTGCCCCACGTATTTGCCAGAGTCGGCGGGTAGTGATGATTGGGCGTGCGATTTTACAGACAGCCTGAGCGGACCAGAGATGCCGGTCCTGTCTGAGATTTACTGTGAGAATCATTTCGACCGCACTCCGACGGCGCTTGGTAGCACTCTATTCCTTGTCGCTCGCACAGTCGCAGCATTTGGCAGGGCGAGTAGTGGGTTTGCGTCGCCTGAGTTTGCGGTGTGTATGGCTTTTCACGACCAGACGCCAATCATGAGGATATATGACCTGGCCTAGGCGGGCCGTCGCAGTTGCAATCGGCGCGTCTCGTGGCCGCCGTCATTGAGCTTGGGGCGTTAAGCCGCCACCTGCCAGTCCAACACTTTCAACTGCACCGTGCGACGGCCTTCGTATTCGTTGATCTGCGGAGCGAAGGCGAGGTCGAATTTCCCGACGGGCAATGATTCCTTTCCGGCGTTCCACCACACGGCTTCGTGCGTGACCTTGCCATCGGTCACCCAAAGCTTCACGTGCTGCTTCTCTTTGCCGACGCGCTGGAGCGGGCGCTGGTGCGTGAGATTGCGCGCAAAAAATTGCACGTTGGGATTCCCCATGCCCGTCGGGCGGAGACGGTCCAAGTGCGCGAGGGAATCGAGCGTGATTTCGTCGGGCGTGACTTCGGCATCGAGACGGAGAGGCGGCTGCAAATCTTCTGGCTTGAGCGCGCGGCGGGCGAGGTCGTTTAATTTTGTGCGGAATGCATCGAGATTTTCGGCGCGAAGGCTCAGGCCGGCCGCCATCGCGTGGCCGCCGTGACGCACAAGCAAGTCGGTGCATTCGCGCAGCGCGGCGGCGAGATCGAAGCCCGCAATGCTGCGGCCGGAACCGCGCCATTGATCGCCGTCGCCCCCGATGATGATCGTGGGTCGGTAAAATTCCTGGAGCACGCGGGAGGCGACGATGCCGACGACTCCGATGTGCCACATCAACTGGCCTTCGACGATTACGAAGTCGGTTTCCGGATTGAATCGCGCACGGATGGCGCCGGACACTTCTTCTGCGATGCTGCGTTCGATTTTCTGCCGCTCGCGATTTTGCGAATCGAGGCGTTGCGCGATGGGTGTGGCGACGGCGATGTCCGAAGCCAACAGCAAGTGCAGGGATTCTTCGGCGGTTTCCAAACGGCCGGAGGCGTTGAGTCGCGGACCAAGTTGGAAACCGACTTCGTAAGTTCCGAGTTTGGGCGGACATTGCGCGACTTGTTTCAGCGCGATCAGGCCGGGGCGTTGCGTCGTGGACAGCCGGTCCAATCCGGCGGAAACGAGAATGCGATTCTCACCGGTGAGCGGCACGAGGTCGGCGATGGTGCCGAGCGCGACGAGATCGAGCAGGGGACGCAGATCGAATTCCGCAGCGCCGGGCAGATTGATTTCACGTCCACGTTTGACAAGCGCGTGCGCAAGTTTGAAGGCGAGTCCGACGGAGCACAATTCACGGAAGTCGGAGGCCGGAAGACGGAGGTCAGAGGAATTGGTTAGTTGCGGATTCACCAACGCAACGGCGTCGGGTGCGGGGTCGGAGATTTGATGGTGATCGAGGACGATGACTTCCACGCTGCGGGTGCGCAGCCATGCAATCGTCTCGACGGCGGTCGAACCGCAATCTACGGCGAGAAGCAACGTGGCGGGAATGGCGTTGAGGCAATTCTCCACGCCGTCCTGGCTCAATCCGTAGCCTTCGTCCAAACGATGCGGGAGATAATAGCTCGCGTTCCAGCCGAGCTTGGCGAGGACTTCGATCAACAACGCCGTTGAAGTAACGCCATCCACGTCGTAGTCGCCGAAGATGACGAGACGTTCGCCGCGCTCGCGTGCGAGCAGCAAGCGCTCGACGGCAGCGGCCATGTTCGGAAGAAGAAATGGATCGGCGAGATTTTTGAGGCGCGGCTGCAAAAAATTCTGGATTGCATCCGGCTCGCTGAGGCCGCGGTTGATGAGGCATTGCGCGAGGAGCGGAGAGATTTTGACTTGCGACGCCAGTTGGCCGGTGAGCAGCGGCTGCGAAGGTGCAAGCGTCCAGCGGAATTTCATTGGGCCATCCCGAGCCAATGCAGCGCGGCGTGAATCCAGCCGCCGAGGTGTTTCACGATCAGCGCGCCGAAGAATGCAAAGTAGGCCGTCGCGGCTGCGGACGCGAGATAACCAAACCAGATCATCACTCCGTCCTCTTCCATCACGCTCACGGCGAGGAGAATAATGGCGTAACTCGGGATCGCATTCGAGCCGAGGAACGGTGGCGAGGGCAACGGCAGCGCGAGGAGAAAGGCGTTGAACGCGATCAGCAGCGCATTGGAGATGTGCGCGAGGCGCCAACTCATCCATGCCGTGCGCCGTGGACGGACCACGCGTTCAAGCTGGCGGCAGAATTTCATGCCGCCAGCGAGGATGACGTTCTTTAACCTGGGTGGCAGCACGCGGTCGCCGAGGAATTTCGGCAGGCGTGGGGATTTTCGCATCGCGAGCCGGAGCGCGAGGATGCCGATCATTGGTCCGAGCACGGTGCTCATCCCGGGAATCGAAACCCACGCGACGAACGGCAGGCTGAAGAGGATCATCACGAGGAAAAGGCCGCGGCCTTCGGTGCCAGCGATGACGCGGTTGGCCGTGAGATGACCGGTGTCGCGTTCGAGGATCCGCGCGAGACTTTGCGAGAGTGGTTCGTGGACGTGGGCGGCGGCGGATTGCACTGCGGCAAGGTTCGGCAGAACGCCGAGCGGTGTCAATCAGGCTTAGACTTTTCGCGGGCCGCATTTCTCTTTTCACGCTGCGCCGCGGTCACAGACACGATGACGGACGTGATGATGATGCCCCCAACCACGAGCAGCGAGACGTTGCTGGGAATCTCCAGTTGAAACCATTTCTCAGTTTGGTCATGTGGATCAATCAACATTTTGATGCCGATGAACACGAGCACGAACGAGAGGCCGACTTTCAGGTAACGGAAATAACCGATCGCTTCGGCGAGAACGAAATAAAGCGAGCGCAGGCCGAGAATGGCGCACACGTTCGAAGTGAATACGATGAAAGGTTTGGTGGTGATGGCGAAGATTGCCGGGATCGAATCCACCGCAAAAATGAGGTCGGTGGTTTCGACCATCAATAGCACGAGCGCCAATGGTGTGAGGGCGAGGCCCTGCGGATTGCGGACAGCAAATTTGTGCCCGTGAAAATCGGTCGTGATCGGAAAGATTTTCCTGGCCAGGCGGAGGACAGGATTTTTATTGGGATTCACGCTGGCGTCTTCGATGAACAGCATTTTCACGCCGGTGAAGACTAGGAAAGTGCCGAAGAAATACAGCAGCCACATGAACTTTTGGATCAGGGCCGCGCCGGCCGCGATCATGACGCCGCGCATGAGCAGCGCACCGAGGATTCCCCAAAAAAGCACGCGATGCTGATATTGCGACGGGACGTGAAAGTACGCGAAGATGAGCGCTATGACGAAGACGTTGTCCATCGAGAGGGAGAACTCAATGATGTAGCCGGTGACGAATTCGAGGGTCTCTTTGCGCGTCCAGCCTTCAACCAGCATTGGCGCAATGATCAAACCGAACAGGAGCGACAGCGCAATCCATACGGCAGTCCACGCAAAGGCTTCCTTGAATTTTACGACGTGCGCGCTGCGATGAAATACGCCGAGGTCCAGCGCGAGGAAGATCAGCACGCAGGCAATGAAACCAGCCCAGTGCCAGGGCGTGATTTCAACGACACCAAGCATGCGAAAGCCCGTTCAGGGCTTGGCGGTCGCGGGTGTTGCCGTGGCGGTTGGGACTTTTAATTCGCCGCTGCCGATGTGTGGGCGCTGACCTTTGTGCCACCAGAGGACTATGGAACTGGCGATGTAGATTGAGGAATATGTTCCCGTTAGAATGCCAACGAGGAAGGTGAACGCGAAATCGTTGATTGGGCCGCCGCCGAAAATGTAGAGCGAAAATGTGGCGAGGAACACCGTGC
>Ga0184628_10001528_pt1 | contig 11403 bp, 9 predicted proteins | sample PLM4_5_b1_FD_133149 | JGI IMG/M metagenome (GOLD analysis project Ga0184628, IMG submission 133149) | Groundwater sediment microbial communities from an aquifer in East River, Colorado, USA - PLM4_5_b1 | ecosystem: Environmental > Terrestrial > Soil > Riparian zone | place: USA: East River...
AGTGCCGCCGATTTTGTGAATGCTCGCGTCTTCTCGGGGACTCCGATCACTCCGGCTCCTTTCTGGAGCGCGTCAGGTCCACCGGTTCGGCGGCCTGCGCTACCAGGTATACAAGGGAACCGGCGGATCGGTTGACGGGAGGGACCCGCTTCGCTGAAGGGCCGGGCCGCCACCGGCGATTGGATACCGCGCGCCGGAATAAGCATCAGGCCTTGGAGGTTAGTCCGAACGTAAAGGACGTGTCGGATGGTGCGGGTACCGAATCAGCTCTGGTGTAGGGCGGCCATGGCCGTGTGTGTGTTGTCGATCGCGGGCGAGGCGGCTGCCGGGATCTGTGTCGATGTCGACCTGACATTCGCTGGGCGCGAGCCGCAGGAAGCAACCGTTCGCTCGATGCAGGACGAGGCGTCGGCGATCTGGATCCGCTATGGCGTGCAGATTCAATGGCCGGCGAGCTTGCTTGAGGTCCACTGTCCAGTGGTCCTCGGGTCGTTCGACGTGCTCGTCGAGTATCAGCATTCCCCAACCACACATCCGCGCGGGCCGATTGTGTTGGGCAGTACTCGCCTCGTGCCGGCACGCATCGACCATGTGGGAATCCACCTTGACTACGACGAGACGCAATCCCTGATCGAATCGGTAGGGGACTCGAGGCTCCTTGTCCTGGCGGGTAGTCCCGTCATCGGACCCGTCGAGATCGGCCGTGCGCTCGGACGAATTCTCGCCCACGAGATCGGGCATGTCCTGCTCGGCGTGCGGCGCCACCAGGCGTTCGGCCTCATGCGTCCGTCATTTACGCCGACCGATCTCGTGACGCGTCAGCGAGGGGCCTATGCGCTGTCGACGAAGGAAGTCGAGCGCCTCGCCGTACGAGAGTCCGAGTTGAGAGAGTACCAACACTCCGCCCCGCCTATTCATTTCTGAGCGAAATCGCGGGATCGATGCGTGAGGCCCGTCGCGCCGGAGCCGCGCTCGCCAGGATCGCGACGCCACCCAGGACGGCGGCCACGGCGGCGTAGGTCAGGGGATCGGCGCTGCTGACGCCGAAGATCAGCGTGCTCAGCACGCGCGTGAGCGCGAACGCGCCGGCCAGGCCGACCACGACACCAATGGCCGCGACGAAAAGGCCCTGCCGGACCACCAGCGAGATGATGCCGCCCGGCGTGGCGCCCAGCGCAAGGCGAATCCCCATCTCGCGTGTGCCCTGGGAGACGATGAAGGACATGACGGCGTACGTGCCGATGGCGGCGAGCACGAGCGCGAGCACTGCAAAGAGCATCAGCAGGCGCATCGCGAATCGATGGCGCGCGAGTGACGCATCGACGAGCGCAGACATGGGACGCAGACGGTAGATCGGCAGGTTGGAATCCATCTCCCGAATCTGCTGGCGAATCGCCGGCACAATCGACTCCGGCCCGTTCTCGGCCCGAGCCGTGATGTACATCGCCCGCACCGGCGCCTGCGTCTGTGGCAGATAGACCGCGATGCGGCCATCCTGCGCGAGGCCGTACTGTTTCACGCGGCCGACCACGCCGACCACCGTCTGCCAGGGCGCCGTGGATTTGAGATCGCCAAAGCGGATGCGCTTGCCGACGGCGTCGGCGCCCGGCCACAACTCGCGCGCCATGAATTCGTCCACGATGACGACACGCGGCGCCGTGGTGTTGTCCTCGTCACTGAACCATCGCCCACCCTTCAACGGAATATTCATCGTCTCGAAGTAATGGCCACCGACGATGCGCTGATCGGCGTTGATGAAATTCTCACCAGGAGGCGGTACGCGGCCTTCGACCGTGATCGGGCCCCACGAGAAGTACCCACTCAAGGGGAGTGACGACACGCCGCCGACATTCGCCACACCGGGTACGCGACTGAGACGCTCCCACAAGTCCTTGTACGCGTTCAACACGGCCGGCCCGTTGGCGTACTTCTGGCCCGTCATCGTGAGTTCCAGCGTGAGCACGTTGTCGGCACTGAAGCCCGGCGGCACCCGCTGCAGATGTGCCACGGTGCGTACGAGCAGGCCGGCGCCGATGAGCAGCACCACCGCGAGCGCGAGTTGCGAGATGACGAGGATGCGGCGGAGATGCCCGCCTTTGCCCCACATCGAACGCGCGCCGGCGGATCCGCGGCTCGCGTCGCCGAGCGTACGTTGCAAATCGAGACGACGGAGGCCGAACGCGGGCACCAGGCCGGCGAGCACGCCGACGAAGATGGAGACGCCCATCGTGAATGCCAGCACGCGGGCATCGATGCTGATGTCGGCCAGCCTCGGCACATCAGCCGGTTGGAGCGCATGAATCCAGGTGATGCCGGCCCAGGCGAGCACCACGCCGAGGGCACCGCCAAACAGCGCCAGTGCGACTGACTCGCCCAGCAGTTGCTGCACGATCTGCGCGCGTGTGGCGCCAAGCGCCGCGCGAATCGCGAGTTCACGCTGCCGGGCGAGCGCGCGCGAGAGCAGCAGATTGGCGACGTTCGCGCACGCGATGAGCAGCACGAACGCCACGGCGCCCATGAGCACGATGACGGTGTTGCGCACATTGCCGACGACCTGGTCGAGCAGGGGCACGATCGAAAACGTCAACCCGCCCTGCGGCGGATAGAAGTCGGGGAAGTCCCGTCGCAGCCTCGCCGTGAGCGCATCCATCTCCGCCTGCGCCGTTGTCACTGCGACGCCAGGCTTCAGCTTGGCGATGATGTTGTAGTCCTCGCGCGTGCGCGTTTGCGGCGCCGTCGGAGGCAATGGCAGCGGCAGAAAGATTTCGCCGTCTTCAGCGACGCCCAGGGTGGGTAGCACTTCGCGCGGCAGCCGGAATGTGTCGGGCAGGGCACCGGCGATTTGATAGGTCTGCCCGTTCAGGATGATCGACTGTCCAATGGCGGCACGGTCACCGCCGAATCGGCGCATCCAGAAGTCGTGACCGAGGACCGCCGTCCCCGCTCGCCCCGGGAGATCGTCTTCGGGCACGAAGAGCTGGCCGACGGCCGGCTGGGCGCCAAGCATCGGCAGCAGATTTGATGACACGCGAATCACGCCAACCCGCTCGGGTTCGACTTCGCTCACCCCAGGGGAAGCGCTGATTCCGGTCAGGTTGTAATTGGCGCCCAGCGCGATCGCGATGTCCTCGAAGCCCGAGTGCCCGTTCTTGATGTCGAAGTACTGGGCGGTGGAAAACCAGTCTTCCTGGATGTTCAGACCCGGCGACCTGTTCCACAGAATCGCCAGCCGGTCCGCGTCGCGATAATTCAGCGGTCGAAGCAACAGCGCATTGGCCACACTGAAGATCGCCGTATTGGCGCCGATGCCAATGGCGAGCGACAGGATCGCGGCCGCAGCCACCGACCCGCGCGCACTGAATCCTCGAAACCATCGCGTCATTGAAAAATGACTCCTGGAGACATTTTCGCATCCGGATCGATGGCGCGCTTGATGGCCCGCATCTGTTCAACGCCTTCGTCGCCGTAGAGTTCCCGCAACAATTGTTGCTTGAGCGAACTCCGGCCGACGCCGTGTTCAGCCAGCGGGCTCCCGCCCAACCGGATGGCCTCGCGCCCGAATTCCATGATGGCCTCTCGTCCGGCCACCACATCCTGATACGAGGTTGGAATCACATTCGGATGCACGTTGCCGTCGGAAATGTGGCCCCAGATCGCGTAGTCCAGGCCGCGACGCTCGTATCCGTTCCGGTAGATCGCCATCATCTCTTCGAATCGATCCCAGGGCACGACGATGTCGCCGGCGGTCTTGTCGATGCGGGAATCGACGGTCCGCTTCGCGTCACCCACGCGGCGATTGACGCCGGTCGGCGCGGCCTCGCGTACGGCCAGCATCTGCTGCATGCGACGGGTGTCGCCCGGCATGGCCAGTTCCGTGCGATCGAACACGCCATGCTGCGAGAGCATTCGCGCGAATCGTGCGACGGGCGTGTCGCGATCGTTTGCCGATGCGGACGCGATGTCATCGAACGCCTGGGCCGCGGTCGTGGCTGCCGGCAGCTCAATTTGCACAAGCAGCAGCAGGCTGGTGTCGTCGGGAATCGCGACGGACTGCGCGCGTAGCGCCCCGTCCTCGCGCAGCACGTCGAGACAACGCCGGTCGAGATGCTCGATCGCGGCCACGTCGAGGCCCTGCGGATCGCGCATCCGCCACGTCGCCTCAGCGGCCGATCGGAGATCACGCACCAGCGCCAGGCCGGCGGCTTCGGTTTGCACCGGCACCATCGCCATCGCTCGCGCGGGAATCGAGCCCGCGACTCTGAGCGTAGCGTCGACGATGACCCCAAGCGTGCCCTCGGCGCCGATGAAAAGATCGATCAGGTCCATGCCCGGCGCGGCGAAATAGCCAGCGGAACATTTGGGCACCGCCGGCATCACGTAGCTGCCCGATTGAAACCGGCGAGTACCGTGCGGGCAAATGATCTCGAACTCGCGGTTCGAGTTCGCGCGCACCTGGCCACGAACCAGATCGAGCACGTGGCCGCACGGCAGAACCACGGTCAGTCCATCCACCCATGCGCGTGTCGTGCCGTATTTGAACGTGGCGGCGCCTGCCGCGTTAGTCGCCACGACGCCGCCGACAAACGCGCCCATGAAGGTGGGCGTCGGTGGATACCAGCAACCCCGTTCGGCGAGTCGCATCTGCAACGTGTCGAGAGGCACGCCGGCGCCGACGCGCACGTGATGCGGCCCCGTTGACTCAATTCCCGTGAAACGGCCGGATGAAATCAGCAGACCGCCCGTTGGCGTCGCGCCGCCCGTGACTGACGACTGCGCGCCGATGGGCAGCACGTGTGTCGCCGCTATGAGGAGTCCGGCGACCTCACCTTCCGTCGTCGGCCGCGCAACACCGTCGGCGCGCCCGCCAGGGAAATGCGCCGCGTCCTCGAGATGCGCGCCGATCACCTCGGGCGATCGATCGATGGCCGCGGCGACAGGCCCGCCCCAAGGTTCGCGCGCGTGGATCGAGTGAGGCATCGCGGTGATTGTCTTGTTCTATCTTCCGACTTGGGCCTTCGCCTCGTCCGTGAGGAATTTCTGAAATGCCTCGTTCGACTCGACGGTGATGACGGCTTTCATGCGGTAGTGGCCGACGCCGCACAACTGTGAGCACGCCACTTCGAAATCGCCGGTCATCGTTGGCGTGAACCATACGGCAGAGCGCAGGCCTGGCACGACGTCCTGCTTGACCCGCATCGCCGGAATTCCGAAGCTGTGGATTACGTCCTTGCTCGACAGTTCAATGATGGTTGGCCGATCGATGACGAGGTGGATCTCGTTCAATAGCACCAGATCATCGCGTCCGAATTTCGACGATCGATCCAGGCCGATCAGGTTGTCCGTGCTGACCAGTGCCAGCGAGGTATCCCCGAACTGGCCATCCGCGCCGGGATAGTGCACATTCCACGCGAACTGTTCGCCGACCACTCGCAGCACGAGCGGATTTCCCTGAGATGGTCGTGCCGACGTGCGGTCGAACCACAGCGGCAGCGCCGATCCGATCAGCAGGACGGCTTCGGCGACGACCACGCCGACGAAGATGAAGATGGCCACGCCCCCGCGCGTGCCTTCGCGGAACGCCCGCGGCTGCCGGCCCGATCGATAGCGCACCAGCACGTAGAGGAAGTAGATCGCCCAACCCACGAAGAGGCCGATCACCATCCAATGCACGTGCAGCAGCATGGCGTCCATGCCGGCGGCGTGGCTCGATGCGGCGGGAGGCAGGTAGCGTCCCATCACTGATGCCTGGTCAACTGTGATTGGGCGGCCGCGTCGCGGCCGGCCACGCGCGTGGCAAATCGCGCGAAGCCCACCAGCACAACGCCGGTCACGCCCATGAGCACGCCGACGCCGGCGCGAATGCCGCTCGTCGCGTGCGCATCTTCGATCTGGAAACAAATCGGGCACGCGTAGATCGCGGCCTCAGTCCCGAGACACAGGGCACCCGTGAGCACGATACGTACCGCTGCCCGATACGTGGTCATAACAGGTACATCAACCCGAAGATGATGAGCCACACAATGTCCACAAATACCCAATAGAGCGCCAGCGCTCGGGTGCGACCAGCCATCATGGCCTCGCCGACCCGTGTGGCGCCGGCGATCGCCCAGACGTTCGCCGCGATTCCGGCAATCACGTGCAGCGCATGCAGGCCGGTGAGCGTGAAATACATCGCCAGGAACGTGTTCGTTGCCGGACGCAGGCCCGCCGAGAATTCGTGCGCGTACTCGAGCGACTTCAAGCCCAGGAACGCCAATGCGAACACCGATCCGATCATCAGCAATACGCGCGCTTTGATTGCGGAGCTTTGCCGGGCGCGCCAGGCGACGGCCGTGACCTGAATCAGCACGATCGTGTTGACGGTGCCAAGCGGCAGGCTGAGGAACTGCCGTCCCGAAGGCCAATCAATCGCGGACACGCTCAACAGGGCGTAGGCCGAGAATAACGCACCGAAGAGCATGACTTCTGACGCAATGAACAGCCACATGCCCATCGTGACGTTGGTCACGCCGGTGTCCGCCCGCCGGTCGGTCGTGTACGGAATGATCATCGCTCGCTCTGCGGCGTGAAATCGCGCGCCGCCCCCGGCAGGCTGTAGTCGTACGGTCCGCGATGCACCGTCGGCGTCCCTTCGAAGTTGTGCGCCGGCGGCGGCGACGTCGCGACCCACTCGAGTGTCGTCGCGTCCCAGGGATTGTTGCCGACGCGTGCGCCCCTCTTCAGACTCCAGAACAAATTGACGATGAAGAAGAGCTGCACGACGCCGAGAAACACGGCGGACCAGGCCTGACCGCGGAAACTGCCGTCGAATCCCGCGAACGCTTCATACGTCCGGCCGCCGTCGTAGAGCCGGCGGTTCATCCCGGCCAGGCCCTGGATGAACATCGGCAGAAAAATGCCGTTCATGCCAATCAGCGATCCCCAGAAGTGCAGCCGGCCGAGCAGGTCGTTCATCTTCCGGCCGGTCACTTTCGGGAACCAGTAATAGATGCCGGCAAACAGCGCGAACAAGGTGCCCGGCGCCACGATGTAGTGAAAGTGTCCGACCACGTAGTACGTGTCGTGCAGCGGGATATCTGTGGCGGCGAGGCCGAGCGGCAAGCCGGTCAGTCCGCCGAGGCCGAACATCGGCAGGAATCCGAGTGCGAACAGCCCGGGCACCGTGAAGCGAATCGATCCGCCGGACAACGACAGCACGAGCGCCGTCACGATGATCACCGACGGAATGGAAATGATCATGGTCGTGATCTGAAAGAACCCGCTCATCGTCGGACCCATGCCCGTGAGGAACATGTGATGGGCCCAGACGAGGAACGACATCGAGCCCATGAAGAGCGCCGCGCCGACCATGGCGCGGTAACCCCAAATCGGCTTCCGCGTGATGTTCGCGATGACTTCCGAGACGATGCCGAGCGCCGGAAGAATCAGGACGTACACCTCGGGATGTCCCAGGAACCAGAAGAGGTGTTGCCACAGGATTGGACTGCCGCCGCCCGTGGATTTCGCGATCTGTCCAGAAACCACCAGTCCGCTCGGCATGAAGAAACTCGTGCCGGCGAGTCGGTCCATGAGTTGCAGCACGGCGGCCGCCTGCAGCGGTGGAAACGCCAACAGCAGGAGAAACGACGTCACGAGCATCGCCCAGATGAAGAAGGGCATGCGCATCAGCGTCATGCCGGGTGCGCGCAGTTGCAGGATCGTGACGATCATGTTGATCGAATTGAGCATCGACGACAGCACGAGCACGAACATGCCGACGAGCCACGCCGTCTGGCCCATCGTGGCGATGACCGCGAGCGGGGGATACGAGGTCCAGCCCGACGCAGCGGCGCCACCGGGCAGGAAGAAGCCGGCCAGCATCACGAGACCTGCGACGAAGTAGAGCCAGTAGCTCAGCGCGTTCAGCCGCGGGAACGCCATGTCAGGTGCGCCGATCATGAGCGGCACGAGGTAGTTGCCGAACGCTCCGACGGCCAGCGGCACCACAGCCAGGAACACCATGATGGTGCCGTGCATGGCGCCCAATTGCAGGTAGAACTCCGGGAGCAGCACGCCGCCGGAGGTCCGTGATTCGCCAAGCAGCGCGCCAATCAGAGGCATCGCCTGCGTCGGCCACGCCAGGTGCCACCGGATCATCAGGATCATGAGAAAGCCCAGCAGCAGGAACGCAAGGCTCGTGAGCGCGTACTGCAGGCCGATGACCTTGTGGTCGGTCGAAAAGATGCGCATTGCCCGGCGAGATTCTATACTGCGGCGATGAAGGAGCGCTTGGCGCCGCTGTTCGTCGGCATCGTCCTCGTCGAAATCCTCACCATCGCCGGCCTCTACTGGATGGGGGTCCATTTTTCTTGAGCTGGATCGACTGGGCCGTCGTCGCCGGGTACCTCGTCTGGGTTGTCTCCGATGGCGTGCGGATGAGCAAGCGCACGAACGAGATGGAAGGGTACCTGCTTGCCAGCCGAAGCCTGCCCTGGTGGGCAGTCGGCCTGTCGGTGATGGCGACGCAGCTGAGCGCCATCACGATGGTCAGCACGACCGGCCAGGGCTACGCGGAAGGCATGAAGTTCGTGCAGTTCTACTTCGGCCTGCCGATCGCCATGATCATTCTGTCGGTGACGGCGGTGCCGTTCTTCTGGCGTGCCAAGGTTTATACCGCGTACGAATACCTCGAGCGCCGCTTCGATTCCAAAACGCGGACGCTGACGGCTTTTCTGTTTCTCCTCTCGCGCGGATTGTCGTGCAGCGTCATCATTGCGGCGCCGTCGGTGATTCTGTCGATCGTGCTCGGTTGGAATCTCACGCTCACGGTGCTTGCGATTGGTGCGCCGACCGTGATTTATACGATGGTCGGCGGCGTGCAAGCCGTCACCTGGACCGACGTCAAGCAGATGGCCGTCATCGTCGGCGGCATTCTGGCGGCGGTGATCGTGCTCATCGTTGGTCTGCCAGATGGCATGAGCGTGGGCTCGGCGCTGCATCTGGCCGGGGCCGTGGGGAAGACGCAGGCGCTCGATTTCCGCTTCGATCTCACCGAAAAGTACACGATCTGGTCGGGGCTCATCGGCGGCCTGTTTCTCTCCTTGTCGTACTTCGGCTGCGACCAGAGCCAGGTGCAGCGCTACCTGACGGCGAAGTCCGTGAAGGAGGGTCGCCAGTCGCTGTTCATGAGTGCCTACGTCAAGATTCCACTGCAGGCGCTGATCCTGCTGACCGGCGTCCTGATGTTCGTCTTCTTCCTGTTCAACAAGGGGCCGATGTTGTTCAACGGCGCGCCGCTCGAACAGGTGAGGACCGGCGCCCGTGCGGCCGAGTATCAGACGCTCGAACGCGAGTACGACGGTGCATTCGAGACCCGGCGTCAGGCGGCAGTGGCACTGGCTTCGTCAGACGGCAACGATCAGGCGACGCTCCAGTCATTCGTCGCGGCCGACGCCGGTCTGGTTGCCGTCCGGAAACGCGCGACGGCACTCGTCAAGGACGCGACCAAGGCGGACTATGACGACGTGAACTATGTGTTTCCGAATTTCGTGATTGAGCACATGCCTGTCGGTCTGGTCGGCTTACTGATTGCGGCGATCTTTGCTGCCGCCATGTCGAGCATCGCGGCCGAACTGAATTCGCTGGCGACGGCGACCGTGATCGATGTCTACAAACGCCACATGAAGCCGGAGGCCGCGGATTCACACTATCTGTTGGTCTCCAAGCTGGCCACGGCCGGCTGGGGCGTCTTTGCGTGCGTCGCCGCTGTCTACGCGGCCCAACTGGGGTCACTGATCGAAGTCGTCAACCGATTCGGGTCGTACTTCTACGGCTCGATTCTGGGCGTGTTCATTCTGGCGATCGGCATCAAGCGCGCGAACGGCCACGGCGCCTTCGTGGGTTTGATTGCCGGCATGGCCACCGTCTGGGTCGTCGCCACTTACACGGCCGTCGTCTTTCTCTGGCTCAACGTCGTCGGCGCCGTCGTCGTGACGGTGGTCGGATTGCTGGTCAGCGAACTGACGAGAGTACCGATCGAGAAAAGGAAGTGAAGGCGGTGAAGGACGTGAAGCTGCCACGCGGTGCCCTGTTCTCGGCTCTTCGAGCGTTTGCACTCTTCACGTCCTTCACGATCTTCACGTCCTTCGCAATCGCCAGTGCCCCACAAGGCCAGCCTGCCTATGACCTGATGATTGCTAATGCCCGGGTCATTGACGGCACGGGCGCGCCCGCTCGCGTCGTCGATGTGGGCATCCGTAACGGACGGATCACACGAGTCGGGCGGGTTCTGCCGGCCGAGGCGCGTCAACGCCTGGATGCGACCGGGTTGGTCCTCGCGCCCGGGTTCATCGACGTGCACACGCATGCGGACGACATCGCGTCGAAGCCGCTTGCGGAGAACTTCATTCGCATGGGCGTGACCACGGTCGTCGCCGGCAATTGCGGGACGTCGGCGCTCAACATCAGCGATGCGTTCGATCGCATTCGGGACACGGCCGTCGCGGTGAACTTCGCCACGCTGATCGGTCACAACACCGTGCGCAGCGCGGTGATGGGGATTGGCGACCGCGATCCCAGCATCACCGAGTTCCGGGCCATGCAGGTCCGCGTCTTCAGGGCGATGGCCGAGGGTGCCGTCGGCTTGTCCACCGGGCTTCAGTACATTCCCGGCACGTTCGCGAAGCCCAACGAGTTGATCGAACTGGCGCGCGTCGCGGCGAACGAGGGCGGGATTTATGCGACGCACATGCGCAACGAAGGGACGGACGTCGAAGGAGCCGTTGCTGAGTCGATCCGGCTGATCCGCCGCGTGGACATGCCGATGGAGATCTCGCATCTCAAGATCGACAGCCCCAGCCGGTGGGGGAGCACGGCGGCCGTGCTCAAGCTCATCGACGATGCCCGACAGCTCGGGGCGCGAATCCAGATGGATCAGTACGCCTACACCGCAGGCGCGTCTTCGCTCTCGATTCGATTTCCCTCCTGGGTCTCCGAGGGCGGCGGCGACAAGATGCGTGCGCGGCTGAACGACCTGGCGACATGGACCGGGATCAAGGCGGAGATCAAGAAGAGTCTTGCGGAGCGGGGTTTTACGGATCTGTCCTGGGCGATTGTCGCCAATTACCTGGCCGACCCGTCGTTCAACGGTCTGTCGATGAAGCAGGTCGCGGAGAAGATGATTGGCGACGGCGCCGCCGACGCGCAGATCGAAGCGGCGCGGATTCTGATGCTGAACGGCGGCGCGTCGATGGTTTATCACTTCATGAGTGAGGACGACGTGGCAGCGATCATGCGGAATCCGCTAGTGTCGATCGCGTCGGACTCGGGCGTGATTGATGCCGCCTCTGGCGTGCCGCACCCGCGAGGATCCGGCAACACGGCCAGGGTGCTGGGTGAGTACGTGCGGGAGCGCAAGGTGATCAC
>Ga0184628_10001531_pt1 | contig 11384 bp, 6 predicted proteins | sample PLM4_5_b1_FD_133149 | JGI IMG/M metagenome (GOLD analysis project Ga0184628, IMG submission 133149) | Groundwater sediment microbial communities from an aquifer in East River, Colorado, USA - PLM4_5_b1 | ecosystem: Environmental > Terrestrial > Soil > Riparian zone | place: USA: East River...
ATGAAATCCCAGACGATCAGGAAATAACCCGCGTAGTTCATGCGGCGGATCATGTCGATCTCGTAGACCAGGCGCGATTCGTAGTCGGCCAACGGGCGGCGTAGCTCGCCGCGGGCCGCCATCGCCTGCAAACGCGGCAGCCGCTCCGCGAATCCCTGCCGCACGACCTGCTCGAAGTACGAGTCCACCGTGAATCCGGCAGGCACCGGAAAATCCGGCAGATGCGCTTCGCCCGAGGCCAGCTTCACGTTGCACCGCTCGGCGATGGCCATCGTGTTGCTCAAGGCCTCCGGGTAATCGCCGAAGACCTTCGCCATTTCGTCGGCGGTCTTAAGGAAGAACTGATCGCCGTGATAGCGCAGGCGCTTCTCGTCGCTGACGCTCTTGCCCGTGCCGATGCACAAGAGAATGTCGTGCGGATGCTGGTCCGCCTGGTTCAGATAGTGCACATCGTTCGTGCAGACCAGCGGCAGTCCCAAGTCGCGCGCAATGGGCACGAGGCCGCGATTGACCACCAACTGGTCCTCAATGCCCTGGTACTGCATCTCGAGAAAGAAATTGCCCTTGCCGAGAATGTCCTCGAAGCGGCCGGCCGCCTGCATCGCCTTGGCTGCCTGATCGGTGCGGAGGTTCGACGCGACCTCGCCTTTGAGGCAGCTGCTCAGGCCAATCAGGCCTTTGGCGTGTTTGGCGAGCAGCGCCTTGTCGATGCGCGGCTTGTAGTAGAACCCTTCGGTGTAGCCCGACGAAACCAGCTTAATGAGGTTGTGGAAGCCTTCATTCGTTTCGGCGAGCAGCACCAGGTGGTTCTGTGTTTCGCCCGGGACGCCCGACCGATCCGTCCGATCGCCCGGCGCGACGTAGACCTCGCAGCCCAGGATCGGTTTGATGCCGCGCTTGCGCGCCGCATCGTGGAACGTCACCGCTGAAAACAGATTCCCGTGCTCGGTCACGGCGACCGCCGGCATCTTCAGGGCCACCGCACGGTCCAGCATCTCGTTGACGCGGCACGCGCCGTCAAGGAGTGAGAACTCCGTGTGCAGGTGAAGATGGACGAACTCGTTCATGGCTGCGGACTATCTATTCCCACTCGATCGTCGCGGGCGGCTTCGAACTGATGTCGTAGACCACCCGATTGATGCCGCGCACTTCGTTCACGATTCTGGACGAGATCTGTCCGAGTAATTCGTGCGGCAGCCGGGCCCAATCCGCCGTCATGCCGTCGCGGCTTTCCACCGCGCGCACGGCGACGGTATGTTCGTAGGTGCGTTCGTCGCCCATCACGCCCACGCTCTGCACCGGCAGTAACACCGCGAACGACTGCCAGAGGCGACGATACCAGCCGGCCTGCCGAACCTCTTCCGCAATGATCGCGTCCGCGCGCCTCAGCAGATCCAGCCGGTCGCGTGTGATCGGACCCAGCAGCCGGACCGCGAGGCCAGGGCCGGGGAACGGTTGACGCCAGACGAACTCGTCCTCGAGGCCCAGCGTCTTGCCGACCTCGCGCACCTCGTCCTTGAAGAGTTGACGCAACGGCTCGACGAGCTTGAAACGCATGCTCTCCGGAAGTCCGCCGACGTTGTGATGACTCTTGATCGCCGCCGAAGGGCCGACGATCGAGACGCTTTCGATCACGTCCGGATACAACGTGCCCTGCGCCAGGTAGTCAAAGCCGCCAAGTTCCGTGGCGCGCTTCTGGAAGACGTCGATGAACGTGGCGCCGATGATCTTGCGCTTCTTCTCCGGGTCCGTGACGCCGGCGAGCCGATCCAAAAACAAATCCGTCGCGTCGACAAAATCCAGCGGCAGCGCGAGCCGCTCGAAGCGCAGTCGCACCTGCTTCGCTTCGTCCTGGCGCAGCAGGCCGTTGTCCACGAAAATGCAGGTCAGCCGATCGCCAATCGCGCGGTGAACGAGCATCGCCGCGACCGTCGAATCGACCCCGCCGGAGAGGCCGCACACCACGCGTCCCGCGTCGCCGGTCTGCGCCTGGATGCGCTCCACGCTCTCCGCGACGAACGACGCCATCGTCCAATCGCCCGTGCAGCCGCAGACGCCGTAGGCGAAGTTGCGGAGGATCTGCTCGCCCCGTTCCGTGTGCACGACTTCGGGATGGAACAGAAGTCCATAGATCTGGCGCGTCACGTTCTGGATCGCCGCGACCGGCGCATTGGACGACGTGGCTGTGACCTCGAACGCCGGCGGCGCCGCCGCCACGTAGTCGCCGTGGCTGGCCCAGGCCTTCACCGACCCGGGCAGGTCCCGGAACAGCCGGCCGGACGCCGACAGATTCACGACGGCATGTCCGTATTCGCGGCTGGCCGCGGGTTCCACCACGCCGCCGAGCATCTGCGTCATCAATTGCATGCCGTAGCAGATGCCGAGCGTCGGTATGCCCAGGTCGAACAGCGCGGGATCGGTCCGGGGCGCACCCGGCTCCGAAACACTCCGCGGTCCGCCCGACAGGATGATGCCCACCGGCTTCCGGGCCGCGATGGCCTCGGCTGTCGTCTCCGGCGGAAGGATTTCCGAATAGACCGACAGTTCGCGCAGACGTCGCGCGATCAACTGTGTGTACTGCGATCCAAAATCGATGACTACGATACTCTGATGTGTCACTGGTGACTGATGAATTGATGTGAGGCGCCGCTCTTCTGCGGCGCCTCTCGGGAAGTCGTTATTATAAGCGCGTGTCGGATCGGAGAACCACGGCTTCGATGCTTCTCGCGGCGATGATGGCGCAGGGACTGGCCCTGCCGGCGGCCCAAACTCCGCCGAAACCGACCCCGCCAGCCGCGTCGGCGGCGCTCCGCGTCGTCTGGCAGCACGATCTGACGCTTCCCGAAGGCGTCCCCGAGAGCAGCAAAGGCGCCCCGCGCCTCGCCGCGGGCGATTCCTTCTACTTTTTGAACAGCGAAGTGCTCGGACTCACCGCGTACGCGGCGGAGGACGGACATGAGGCCTGGACCTCTGGTCACGTCTCCTCGCTCCCGTCCGTACCGTTCGGCAAGCGCGTCGCGGTCGCGTCGCAAGGCGCCGTGATCGTGCTCGATCAGGCGACGGGCGCCGTCGTCTGGCAGGTAAATGTCCCGGGCGATCCCCTCTCGCTCTTCGCCTTCGGAGACCGTGTGGGCGTCGTCGTCGGCAAAGAGATCCTGGCGTGGTCCGGGCCCGGTGATCCCACCCGAACGAACCTCGGAGCGGAGGCCGCAACCCGAGTGGTCGTCAATAAGGGCGTGCTCTACGTGGGATTGGCCGAGCCGGCACTCCTGGCGGCCGACGCGACGACCGGCGTCGTTCGTTGGCGAATTCCCCTGCCGGCACGTCCGCAGTCGCTCACCGCGTCCGACGACCTGCTCTATCTGGGCGCTGAGGACACGCGCATCTATTTCTATCGCACCACCGGCGATCCGAAGTGGGTCAAGCGCCGGTTGCTGGTGGCCACGCGAGGCGATCCTGCAGTGGACGAGCGCTTCGTCTATTTCACGTTCCAGGACAACACGATTCGCGCGTTCGACCGCAAGGGAGGCTCCGAGCAGTGGTCAAAGGAGCTCGGATCGCGGCCGAAATCCGGCCCGATGGTCCTGGGTTCCACTCTCGCCGTCGCGCTCGAGACCGGCGCGATCGTCGAACTGACATCCAAGCGCGGACAGATCCTGGTTCCCGGTGAGCCGCCAGGCCTGGCAGAAGCGCGACTGCAGTCCGTCGCCCTGAATGCGGATCGCAGCCGGCTGTTCACTATGGCGACGAAGAAAGACGACTCGCGGATTATCGTGGCGTGGGGACACCCAGCCGCGAAGTAGACGGCGGCCTACGTTCGGACCAGCGCCGCTTCGTGAATAGCCGCGGCCAGCCGCACGACGCCCTCTTCAATGCGTTCAGGACTCGGCGCCGAAAACGACAGACGCATGAACTCGTGGCCGGTGCCGTCGACAAAGAACGCGCTGCCGTCCACGTAGATCACGCCGCGCGCCTGCGCAATCGGCATCACGGCGGCGCTGGTGAGGCCTCCGGTCAATGCGACCCACAGGAAGAAGCCGCCTCGTGGCGCGACCTGAATGACTTCATCCTTCAGATGCCGATCGATCGCGGCCGCCATCGTGTCGCGCTTCTTCTGATAGTGCGCCCTCAACTTCGGCACATGCGTCTCGAGCAAACCGCGCGTGCACGCCTCGTAGACGACTCGTTGATCCAGCGCGCCCGTACAGAGATCCTCCGCCTGCTTCGCGAGTTCAATCTTGGTCGACATCGCCGGCGCTGCACTCGCCCACCCGACCCGGAAACCCGGGGCCAGCGTCTTTGAAAAACTGCTCAGGTACACGACGCGACCCGACCGATCATCGGCCGCAAGCGGTCGCGTCTCCGACTCCTTCGTCACGTCCGGAAAGTACACGTCCCGATACGGGTCATCTTCGACGATGAGGACGTCGCGCTTCTCGGCCCACTCCAGAATGGCGAGGCGCTTCGGCAGCGACAGCAGCAGGCCGGTGGGATTCTGAAAGTTCGGCACCAGGTAGAGACACTTCACGCGACGGCCGTCGGCGCGCAGCGTCTTCGTCACCTGCTCGAGGTGATCCAGATCGATGCCGTCCGGATCCTGCCGCACGCCGACGAGGGCCGCTCCGACATTTCGGAATGCACTAATCGCGCCGGTGTAGGACGGCAATTCCATCAAGACGACGTCGCCCGGATCCAGGAGCACGCGAGCGACCAGGTCCAGGCCTTGCTGCGATCCCGTGGTAATCACCACGCGGTCAGCCGAACTCGCAATCCCGCGCGTCCGCATGAGATCGACGGTCGCCTCGCGGAGCGGCCGGTATCCGCGTGTCGGACCGTACTGCAGCACGCTGCCGTCGTGTCCGTCGAGCAGTTCGCGCGCGATGTCCGTGAGCGCGATCCATGGAAACTGGTCTTCGGCGGGATAACCCGGCGCGAACGAAATCATGTCCTGCGCCTGCGACAGCACGGTGCCCATCTGCCGAATCGCCGATTCGCGCATCGTCGCCGCTGCCCGCGAAAAAAATGAGTCGTAGTTCGTCATACGCAGTGAATCCGGAATGGGACAGGCTCGGCGCGCGGCGTCCGGAACCGTCGATATTGAGCTTGATACGCCGACAGTGTCGTGAGGCTCATGTACTGAAACAGTAACCCGCGCAGGATCCAGAATGCCACTTGCAGGGGCACGAATAAAAGTCCCGCCAACGGCACCCACGCGACCATGGTCAATCCCGCGGTCGCCGTCAGTGATGCCGCCGTCGCGAGCAGCAGGATAGTGCCCATCACGCCGAAGATGCCCAGGACCTGTCGCGCATCCTCCAGCAGGAATGTTTTCACCCGCCTGAGCGCGACGCCCACGCCACAGTCGTCCGTGACCACGACGACGCGTGCCAAATCGAAAAACAGATTCGCGAGCGTGATGCCGACGGCCGCGCCGCTCGTCGCCAACAGCACCAGCAACGGCCACGCCGCCGCCCACGCGGACTCGGCCACCCATCGGAAGCCGTAGACCACCGCCAGCAGATAGAGCACGCCGAGTCCCACGTAGATCAGGCCAAGACCCAGCGCGAGCACGGCCGCGCGTTTTTCAAATCGGCGCGCCTCGTCCCACACGCTCTTCAGAGAATAGGCTCGCGCCTCATCAATCATCCCCATCCCGACCGCGTGGTGCCGCTCGTCAATGACGTTCGCTTCGCCGTGCACCAACACGGCGAGCGTTCCGGCTTTCACGACAAACATGATGACGGCGCCGGCGACACCGACGACGGACAACGCGGCGATGAAGGCCGCCATCGCGGCAGGCGCGTTTGCGAGGGGCACGAGAATCTGATCCGCAGCCGACAGCAGTCCTTCGCCGAGCAATGAACGCACATCCGCGCCCAGCAGCACCGCCACCATGAACGCCCCGCCAACCACGGGCACGCCCATCGCGAATTTATAGGCGGATTCGACGACGAACTCGATGAGGACAATAGGCCAGTTGGCCAGCGCCACGATCGCGCCGCGCGTGAGGGCCGCCCGGATCGTCAACGCTGAAGACATGAACGGCGGCCGTCCGGCCACCGAGCGCGAGTATACGATAACGGTGTCCGTGTCACGCACCCGTTTCCTGGCAGCGGTGTTCAGCGCATCCGTCGTCCTGGCCGTCGCCGGGATTGCCTGGGACGCCGCGCGATTCGGGTGGGGCGAGGCCGGACAACTCGCCCATCTGCAAAACGAAATTACGCGACGCGTCACGGAACTCGGGCGCGCCGTGGAAACCACGGCCGTCCGCGTATCCCGTCAGTCCGATCTGGTCGCCGCGGCCGCCGCGTCACCCGACAAGCTCCCGGCCCTCTTTGCGGAACTTGGCCGGCCAGTCGCGGCTGATCTGAACTTTGTCACGGCAACAGTCTGGGTTTCGCCTGGACCGACTGCCGGGTATCGCGCCATCGCCTGGACTGCAGGGCCGGCTCAGAACGTTGCGGCGGACGACCTCGCCCGGGCCCCAGGGCTCATCGTCGTCACGGGCGCCGGGGGCCTCCGGTTGATGTTCCTGCAACCCATTCTTCTGGCAGCCAGCGATCGCGATGGCCAGCGCGTGGGTGTGGTCGCAGCCGAAGCGGCATTGTCCGCCCCTTCCGCGGCTGGGTCACTCGTTCAGCGGTTCGTCATGGCGTCGTCAGTCGGGCCGGTCGACGTGGCTCGCTCCGACGGATCGACTTCAAGCAGCGGCACGCGTTTCACCGTCACGTCGCCGGCGGGCGAACCGCTCGTGGACGTCACCGTCGCGCCGGATCAGATCGCGCACTCTCGCCGCGTCTTCAGATTGCGCGTGCTCGCGGTCTGCCTGCTGCCCTGGATCAGTGTGCTGGCCCTCGCACTATCTGAACTTGTGAATCGCCGGCAGCGGGCGCCCACGCCGGCCGGGTGGTGGGGATGGACGAGCGTCGTCAGCCTCGTGATTCTGGCGACGGCCGGGGGCGCGGCCTGGCTGGCGCAGCGGGCAAATTTCGGCACGGTCTGGGGCGACGCGTTCCTGGCACTCGCGGCCGTGGCGATCGCCGCCATGGCGCCTGGACAAGCGTGGCAGCGCACGCGGCCGCTCCCCGCGACTCGGCGTGGGCGCGGACGTTTCCTGGTTGAACACTTCCTCGGAGGCGGCTTCGTCGCCGTCGCGTTTCTGACGACCGAGTGGCTGTGGCGTAACCGCATCAGCCCCGCCTCGATCGATCAGTGGCATGTGCCCGTGCTGCCCTCCGACGTGACGACGGCGACCGGGCTCGCCGCGCTGCTGCTGGCACAAGTGGCGGTGTCCTGGGCCGCGGCCTCCGTGATTGGCATACTCGCCGCGCGATGGCGTATCTCATGGCGCCGCCCGGCCTCGGCCGTGGCTGTCGTCCTGTGGACTGCACCAGCGGCGGCGGCGCTGATTGCGGTGCTGCCCGTGCCGACGTGGCCGCTGACCGGCGTCGTCGCGCTCGCCGGCAGTGCGATCGTCTTCGGCCTGGCCGCGAACGCGATTCGGCGGCATGTGCGGCACACGAGCGAGGCCCAGCGGCTGGTCTTGCAGTTCGCGGCCCTCCTCGTGCCGATTTTGGCCGCCTACCCGCTCGCCGCGGCATCGGCGGAGCGCGCGACACGTGACGTCATCGAGCGGGAGTACGCACCGGCCACGCAGGAGGCGCAGCAACCGGATCGGCTGAGAAGCGGACTGGCCGCCGCGTCCGCGGACATCGACGCGATCGGCGAGTTGCCGGATCTGCTGCGCGAAGCCGGCACCTCCGTCAACAGCACAAAACTCGCGTTCCACATCTGGAATCGCAGCAGCTTGTCGGTGAACCGGGTCACGTCGCAAATCGAACTCTACGGGCCCTCCCGTGAACTCGTGAGCCACTTCTCCCTGAATGTGCCGGAGTTTGGGGCGCTCTCGCGGACGGCTGAGCAGAAGTGGACAGGTACCGGCTGCGAGTGGGACGCGTTCGCCGAGGTCGCGCGCTTCGGCGCGGGTGAGCGCCGCATGCTCCAAGCCGAACGCGCGTTGTGCGGGGCGGCCGGCGAGTTCCTCGGGGCCGTCACGATTCGAATCATTCCCGACTACCGGACATTGCCGTTCGTCACGTCAGCTAATCCGTACTACGACGCCCTCGGGACTGACGAAACGCAGGATAGCGGCTCGCGCGTCCCGGAATTGCAGGTCGTGGTCTACGGGTGGGGTTTGCAGCCCGCCTTTGTGTCCGGCCGCGTGATCTGGCCTGTTGACGATGAACTGTTTGGCCGCCTCTACGCATCGCGCGATCCTTTCTGGATCGATCGGGAGCTCGAAGGTCGGACGTATCACGTGTACTTTCTGAACGACCGAGGCGGCATCTACGCGCTCGGATATCCAGGGCCGACCTTGCTGCAGCACGCGACGCGAATTGCGGAATCCGCGGCGCTCCTGCTTCTGCTGTTTGCGGCGTATCTGGCGGCCACCGTCGCGCTCGCGCCAATCGTTCGCCGCCGCACGGCGCCGCTCGGCCGGCTGTTCAAGGAAATTCGCGCGAGCTTCTACCGCAAGCTGTTCTTGTTCTTCGTGGTCGCCGCCGTGGGCCCCGTGGTCCTCTTTGCAATCGCGTTCGGCACGTATATGACGAATCGCCTGCGGGCGGACGTGGAGTCCGAAGCCAGCAACGTCGTCCTGATGGCCAAGCGGGTCCTGGACGAAGTCAGCGCCGCGCGAGCGACCGCCGGCCAAACGCGCCCCGCGCCGGACGATGACGTGATGACGTTGATTCGGCAGATGGTGGATCAGGACGTGAACCTGTTCGAGGGGCCCGAGCTGCGCGCCACGAGCCAGCGCGACCTGTTCACCTCGGGTCTGTTGCCGACGCGAACGCCGGCCGAGGTGTACCGCCGGATCACGCTCGATCGGCGGCCCGTCTTGGTGATCGAAGACAGCATCGGCGCGTTCACCTACCAGGTCGCGGCGGCTCCGGTGCCCACCCTCGGGCGCGACGCCGTGCTCACCGTGCCGTTGGCGTCGCGTCAGCGTGAAATCGAGCGGCAGATCGATGAACTCACGCAGGGTGTGCTCACGGGCGCCGTCGTGCTGGTGTTCTTCGCCGCCGCGCTCGGTGCATCCGTCGCCGCGCGCGTCTCGGATCCGGTGGCGCGGCTCTCACGCGCGACCCGGCTGGTGGCGGCCGGCCGTTTTGATGAACGGCTCACCGCCGATACCGCTGACGAGCTCGGCCGGCTCGTCGCCGACTTCAACACGATGACCGAGATGCTCGTGGCCCAGCGCGCGGAACTGGCCCGGGCCAATCAGCTCAAAGCCTGGGCCGAGATGGCGCGACAGGTCGCGCACGAGATCAAAAATCCGCTCACGCCCATCCAGTTGGCCGCCGAACACCTGCAGCGCGTGCACGACGACGCGAATCGGCCGATGGGCCCGGTCGTCGAACGGTGCCTGACGACCATCCTGTCGCAAGTGCGTCTGCTGCGGCAGATTGCCTCGGAGTTCTCGACATTCGCGGGCACGCCCACGCCGCGGTTCGACACGGTGGACGTCGCGAGGCTCATCGACGAACTCGTCTTGCCCTACCGGACCTCCCTGCCGGCCGGCATTCGCATCGACGTCGCGAGTGACGCGCGCGTGCCGGCGATTCGGAGCGACCGGACGCTGCTCGCGCGCGCACTGACGAATCTTGTGGAGAACGCGTTGCAGGCGATGCCTGGCGGCGGTCAGATCACCATTCAGACGGCGGCGCGGGCCGACTCCGTCGAGATTCGCGTCATCGACACGGGCGTTGGGATGGACAGAGAGGCCGTGGCGCGCGCGTTCGAGCCCTACTTCTCGACGAAGACGGGTGGATCGGGCCTGGGTCTCGCGAACGCGCAGCGCAATGTGGAAATGTGCGGCGGGACGATTGCCTTGACCAGCCAGCCCGGCGAAGGCACGACGGTGACGGTCACGCTGCCGGTCGAGCCTCGCGGCGCGCCCGCATCCGCGTAATCCACATTTCGACGAATCCAGCAATGAGATAGGCGTACGCAAAAATCACGAGCGTGACGCGCGGATGCGTGGCGACAAGCGCGACGAGCATGATGAACACGAGGAGCGGCAGGTACGAGCGGCCCCAGCCGAAGTTGATGGTCTTGAAACTCCGGAAGCGGATGGTGCTGACCATCAGCGCCGCCGGAATCAGCATCACCGCGACAGCCGCGCTGGCCGCGATCGCCTGGTGGTCTCCTTCCGGAAGGCCCGGCATCGCATAGATCGTCGCCGCGGCAATGCCCGCGGCGGCCGGAGTCGGCATGCCGATGAAGTACCGCTTGTCTGTCTGCGAGTGCGTCTGGGTATTGAATCGTGCGAGCCGGATTGCGGCGGCGCTCAGAAAGATAAATCCCGCCGCCCAGCCGATCTGGCCGAGGCCCTTCAGGCCCCACTCGAACGCCAGCACCGCCGGCGCGGCGCCAAACGAAATCACGTCCGCCAGGGAATCGAACTCGACGCCGAAGGCGCTGGTGGTGTTCGTCAGCCTGGCAATGCGCCCGTCGAGCATGTCGAGCACGATGGCGATGCCGATGAACGGCGCCGCCTGTTCCAGCTGTCCGCTCATCGAGTACACGATGCAGGCATAGCCGCAGAACAGGTTGCCAACGGTCAACAGGCTGGGCAGGAGGAAGAGGCCCCGACGCCGCCGCGGCTCTTTCCCGGGCACGCGAGGTTCGAGATCGAACAAATTGGCCATCACGCGGCTGGCCGCCCGAGTTCCGCGATCACCGTAACGCCGCCCCTCACCGTGTCGCCGGCCTTGACGCGCAGCGTCGCCGTGGGCGGCACGAACACATCCATGCGTGATCCAAACTTCATCAGCCCTATTCTGGCACCAGGACCGACGGTGTCCCCAGGTTTCACGCGGCACACGATTCGGCGGGCCAGCACACCGACGACTTGCCTGGCCACGATCGTGGTGCCCTGGTGGTCGATCCAGATCTCCGTCTGTTCGTTCTGAAACGCCTCGCGCCGATACGCTGGCAGAAATTGGCCAGCGCGATATTCCACGCGCGTCACGCGCCCGTCGACCGGTGCGCGATTGATGTGCACATCGAGCAGCGACAGAAAGATTGTGACCTGCTGCCAGGCTCCGGCGGGACATTCCTCTGGTCGATCCCGGCCCGCAAACATCACGCGGCCGTCCGCGGGCGCGAGCACCAGTGCCGGATCAATCGGCGACGTTCGTTCCGGGTCCCGGAAGAAGAGCGCAATCGCAATGGGCAGCAGCAGCAGCACCACGGCGAGCGTGGTCGCGCCGGCGACGGCAGACACCACGGCCGGCGCGGCCGCGATGGCGATAAATGGAAGGCCGGCTGAATCGATTTTCACAGGACGGGCAAACTCGGGGGCGCCATGGGACGGGCGC
>Ga0184628_10001533_pt1 | contig 11381 bp, 8 predicted proteins | sample PLM4_5_b1_FD_133149 | JGI IMG/M metagenome (GOLD analysis project Ga0184628, IMG submission 133149) | Groundwater sediment microbial communities from an aquifer in East River, Colorado, USA - PLM4_5_b1 | ecosystem: Environmental > Terrestrial > Soil > Riparian zone | place: USA: East River...
CGCGGGCATTCTCCGGCGCCAGCAGCATCTTGAGCGTCGGCTCCCCTGCCGGTGGCGCCGTGACCGGTGCGTGGAAGCCCTCGAGGCCCACGTTCGCGAGCTCAGTATGGAGGGGGGCGGCGGCGCGCCCGAGACGGGCGTAGTACACCGCGAACGTCATGGCGAGAAGCGCCAGCACCATCGCGCCGACCACCCACCACGGCACATAACGAACCAGCCGGCTGCGCCGGTCCTGAAGCCCCTTCCACCGCAGTGACAGCTCCGGCGGCACCGTGCCGCGCTGATCGCGAATCGCCCTGAACAGCGTGTGCTTGATTTCCGCCAGGCGCGAGTCTCCTCGCGCCTGCACCTGGAATTTTCCCGCGAAGCCGAGTGACAGACAGAGATACTGCAACTCGAGCAAGTCGACGTGTCGAGCGGCATCCTGCGAGATCCGATCGAGGAGCTCGAAGAATTTCTCACCGCCCCACGCCTCGCGATGCAGGGCGACGAGCAGAGGCTGCTGGGCCCATTCGCTCTGAGATCCCCAGGGCGTTGACAGCACGGCTTCATCGAGGCTGGCGCAGAGCAGGTAGCGCGCGGGAAGCACGATATCGTTGTGGACCCCCAGCGATCTGGCGCGCTCTTCGAACCGGCGAATCTCGTCGAGCGCATGACGCCGCAGACCTGCGAGCTCGGGCATCGCCAGTGTTCCGCGCAGCTGGCCCGCGAGCAGCAGCAGCGGACTCGCCGCCTGTGCCAGAGGGTTGAGCCCGGCGCCCAGAGACTCGCGCGCGGCGTCAGAAATCGGATCGACATACGAGCTTGGCGGGGCGCTCGCCCTCGGGGGAGGCGCGACGTCGCCCGATCCGCGCTTCCCCGCGCCGGGCCGCGGCCGCAGCACGGTGGCATCTGACGGCTTGAATGGATCGTCGATATCCGGCATCGGCTAGGTCGCCTGTAAACGTGAACCGCACGCCTCCGTCCAACTGCGGCGCCTGATCAACGGAATGCGCACGAAGACGCGGCCTCGTTCCCTTAATTCAGCTGCGGATCGCCCAGAATTCCAGCGTCAGCCCCGGAAAGTCTCCGGCAACGTGCATGGCCACGCCTCCAGACGCCTTGAGTTGACTCCACAGCTCGCTCGACTGATCGACCTCGAAATACACGAAGCCCGCATGAAACGGGATCTGCCGGGGCGCAACAGGTACCGGGTGGACCGGCACTCCCGGAAGCGCCGCCATGACGAGATCGCGAATTTGTTCAACCGGACCGATCTTCAGCTGCGCTGGAAAACGCCTCCGGAGCTCCTCGGCCGGCAGGTCGGCGCGTGCCGCCAGAACGAAGACGGCCGTGCTGAACAGCGTCCGATCCGCGACGGTGGCGACACTGATGCCGAACTTCTTCGCCTCGATCGGGATGGGAATCGCGCTCTGTTCGAGCACCGTGCTCAGCGACGCTCGGAGCGCCGCGATCACCGGTTCGAATGATTCGCGCAGTCGATCGTGCCGGTAAGGCGCGAGGCCAGGCGCCCGTTTCGATGCGGCGGTGAACGTGGCCAGCTCCCCTGCCGCCGACACACACACGCGAAACAGTTCTTCGGGATGCGGGCCTCCCGAATCGGCGAAATGAGCGACCAGCGGCTCGTAACGATTGATCGCCTGCAGCATCAGAAACTGGGCAATCTCCGCCGAGCCCCCGCGGTCGGTCGCTGCCACTCGTCCTCCCAGCGCTTCGCCTCGCTGATGCAGCAGGCCGACAAGCTCTTTCATGAACGTCGCGAGGCGCGTCGCTGCGCGGGCGTGAAGTACGGTGGGAATGAATGCCTCCTCGAGCACGACCTGCTTATCGGAGCGGCACTCGATCAGATGGGCGAGTGGGATGCAGGCGTAGGCCTGGGTGACATCGCTCGCGAACAGGAGTCGCGTGCGCAGGGCGCCGACTTCGAGAAGGGCGGCGTTTCCGGATGTCGAGGTGGCGTCCCGCGCCTCCCACTCCCGAACCTCATGCCTAACCAGTCCATCGGCGCTCGCCGCGCGCTCGACGTCGGTGGCATCGGCTCGGCGTACCGGGACCGCCAGGTAGACAATTTGATCCCGTACCTGCGCGCCGACATCTACCGGGGCCGGCAGCGGGTCGTCATCGGGCATGCGGAACGGTGTTCCGTCGGGAAACACGCCGGCGGCACGGCGCAACGCGAACTTGCCGATGCTCAGGAGATCGCGTTCGAGCTCGATCTCCGTGAACCCCCAGCTGTGCGGAATCAGGGCCTGGCAGCGGCCCTCGACGAAGCGTTCGAAGTAGCGATCCTGCTGCTGAAAATGCTGCGGTTGCAGGAACAGCCCCTCGGACCAGACGACCTTGTTATGAGCCGACATTCACGTATCCGAGGTGCCCTGAAAGGTTGACTACCGTAACCTGCAGTGGCTGGTCATGATCAATTCGCCGCGACCGTGAGCACGATTCGCGCCCGCTCAATCGCGAGGTTCAGCGCGTTTTTCGATGCGGGGACCAGCACCCGCCATTGTGCGTTGCGAATGTCACGAAATGCTGCGACGGCACCGACGTAGCGGGTCTCGCCCGAGAGCGTGACATCCATCGTGCGCCGCTCCGTCGGCGCAAGCACGAATTCATCGCGGCTGATCAACTCTGGCCCAAGCACTTTCTGATCGTCATCGAACAACGCGAAAAAATCCGCCCCTGCGAATGCGCCGTCGGTCCGCAGCTGATACACACGCACGACAACCGGCGACGGTCTGCCGGTCGCGTCCGGGTTCGTATCTGCGCTCGCGGCCAGCGTCATGGCCGACTTGACTCGTGCATCCGGCGGCGCGGCAATCGTGATAGACGGGGGCGCCGGAGGAGGCGCCTTGCCACAGCTGACGGCAACAAGCGCCCCGACGAACGTCCATCCCAGACCGAGCGTCCGATAACGGCAGATCATATGTCGCGTGATGTTCACGGCCGCCTCTAACGCTTCGGGGCGGGGCCCTGGCCTTTGAGGCGCTTCAACTGTTCCTCGTACGCCTCCGCAAACTCATTGCCGAACAGCTCGCGAAAGCATCTCTCAGGGTCCTTGACCATACCATGAAACTTCTCTCGGTATAGCTCCCAATAACGGAGTTTGGCCGGCGCAGAGAGCAGCGCACCTTTCTTCAACTGGCGATCGAAATCCGCCTGGAGACGCTGGGGATCGAATTCTGCGAGCAACGCGTCAAACGCAGCGTGCATGCCCGCCAGCATTCCCAGTTGGTGGTTCCTCACATCGTCAAATGCATCCTCGAACGCCTCAACCGGTCCCAGAAATGCGGCGTTGCGCTTGACCAGCAGGTTGTGGAGCGCGTCGTCGACGTTGACCGAATGTTTGAGCGGGTTGTTCGCGGTCTGACGGTACATCGTCATGTCCATCCGAAACTCGTTCTTCAGGTCGCTACGGGCTCGCAGGACGTCGATGAGCCCGGCGACGACGACCCGCAGAATCTCACCGAAGCTGCGCGCCAGTTCAGGGGTCACGTCGATGTTTTCGAGCCCGGCCCCCAGCAGCACTGCGTGTAGATCCACGGCCCCACGCGAGCGACCGGGAACATCTTCCTCTTTCGGTGGGGGCGCGAGTGGCGGAGAGGGAGCCGCGGACGGCGTCGCCGAGACGGGCCGGCGGTCTCGCCGCGGAAGTGGAACGCGTGAGTCCCCGAGCGCTTTCTGTACCGGCTGAGGCACCGCTCCGCTGTCGTCGAGTGGATTGTAGCCAGCTGGAATGAACGGTACGTTCTCACCTGGCGGCTGTTCCGATGGCGTCTCGATGTGCGCGGGGGGCTGATAGTGATCCTTCAATGTTGACTGACCGGCTAAGTCAGCCAGCTTGGGCGAATTGGGTCGCGATGGCGTCGGTCCGAAACCGAGTTTCTTCATCGGATCCAGTTCGTCGTCTGGTATCGGCTCCGGGAGATGATCGAACGTCGGGACGAACGGCTCTCGCGTAACCGCACTCGGCGGCGCGAATGGATTGTCGGGCGAAGCCGGAAACAGATCGCTGATCGGTGAAGCTGCCTCTTTTACTGGACCGGTGATGGACGCGCGGATCTCATAGGGCTCGATGAAGATCCAATCGCCCGACTTCAGTGCATGCGGCTGGCCCTTTACGAGCCGGTTGTCCTGCGAGTTGACGAAGACGCCGTTGGTACTCGTGTCCTCGATGTAAAACACCCCATCCCGGTACCGAATCAGCGCATGCCGGCTCGAAATATAGGGATCCGGCAAGGCCCAGTAATTGTCAGGCAGGCGACCGATAGTACCGCCGGTTGCGTTGAACACCTTTCGGCGAATCGCGCCGAGCTTCTCCGCCTGCGGCCCGGTAATTTCGAGCGTGAGGATCATGGCCCTTCTGCGGCCTAGTTTACCGCCTGTGCCACGGCCTTTGCCGGAGCGCCCGGCAGTTCACCGTTGCGAGGCAGGGGTTGCGGCGCTCTTGGTTTCGGCCGCGCCCCCGTTGCGGAAGAAACTGATGAAGGTCGGCGTGAAGGCCCGAGGATCGGGCTCAAAGGCGGAATCGATCCGCCGGCACGCCTCGACCTCGGCAAGTGCCTGTGCGCGCAGCGATGAATCCGCCTCGCGCGATCGAACAAACAACGCATGCAACGCGGCTGCGCGAAACAGATGAACATGCAGTTGCAAGGGCGTGTCCGCTGTGAACCCTCCCGCCGGGTTCAAAACCGACACCACCTGCTGGTACTCACCCGCGAAGAATAGACGAGCGCCTTCGGCCAATGCAGGGTGTACGCCGCGATCGGAGAGCGTCATCGGACCGAAGATCGAGATCAACTCATTGAGCCGATTCCCGGCAACCGATGTGAGACGAGTCGCCTCGACGACTGAAGACACGTTTTCCGCACTCCGGGCCGCGTCGAACCGCCGGCGCAATGACGCCACTTGACGCTGGATTGCCTCCCGGTCAGCCGTCATATCAGGGCGCATCAGCGCGGGTCTCTCCGCCGCCAGATGATCGAGGGTCGCGAATGCGCCGTCGACAAACGAAAAGGCTTCATGGGCCCGTGCCGTTGCTTCGGTCAGCTGCCCCTGCAGGGCGTCCCTTTCGAGCCTCGTCAGATCATCCAATACCTGCTTGAGCCGAGTCGAGGCCTCCTGCGCTAAGGTGCGCGACTCGCTCAATACGGACGGATTAGACGCTTTCACGCCCGCGCCGAGCCGATCCCGCGCACGAGTCACCCCGTTCCGACCCTCCTGACGCGCAGCAGTGAGCGATGGCGTCAGCGCCGCTTTCCTGCCGTCAATGGCGCGGTCGAACTCGTCGGCGGTCGCGATCATCTGCTCGACCTCCCTCGCCTGTCCCTGAAGGGACAGACGCGCGTAGACCGCTGCGTTGAGGTTCGCTTCGATTGTCACCAGAATGCGCTTCGCACGCTCCGTGGCCGCGCTCGCGTCATTGAAATCGCTTTGTGAACGCGACCTCGTGGCGGCCTCGAGACGTGTGCGGGCGTTCTGAATTTCACCGCTGGCGCGATCGTATTGTTCCTTCACGTCGCCCTGCCAGAGGTCGATGTTCGCCGTTCCAAGCGTAGTTACTGTTCTAGCCTGGGTGTTCACGTCATTGACAGTCTGCGTTATTCGAGTCAGCAACGGATCGTACTTGCTCGGAGGGAGTACGCCCTTCGCTTCGCACGAGACGTACCCGTTCTGAAGGATCGCCAGAAAGTCGGGGCGCGATCGAACGGCTCCCTGCTGCTCGGACCTGGACCAGGCGCCGACTGCGCCAACACAGTCCTGCAGGTTGAACAGTGCCTCTCCGAGGAAGTAATGCGGCAAATACTGTGTCCCGCCCTGTCTCAGAAGGCCGCCAATGCCGGACCGCACCATCCTCGTTGACTCTGCCGCGTCGTCTTGAATCGCCCGACGCATCTGGACCACCACGTCCTGCCATTTCCGGTCGCCGCGGGCATTGAGTCCAGCCTTGAACGCATCGTCCTGTGCGTGAACGGCAGGCGCAAAGACGAGCGTGAGGATCCACACGGCACAGGTGAGAAGCGCCGGCCGGCTCCAGCCGATCGGTGGGCGGTTCATTGAGTCACTCCACGACCTGCCGCGGTTGCAGGTGAGTTTCCGGATGCTGCCGGCGCGACTGCTGCGGAGGCGGCCGTCGGATCCACCGGCAGTGGAGGGTCGGACGTTGGTACCGTCGACGAGGGGAGATATTGTTCGAAATATTCCTCTGGTGTGAGCATCCGGAAGCGTTCGGTAGGTGCGGTCGTCACAGATCCCACGTTTACTTGCACCGTGACAAGACGCGATTCCGAGTCTGGAGGGGGCCCAATGAGACGTACGCGATATGTCCCGACCGGAAGGTTCAAGGACATCGGGGTCGAGGCCATTGAAGGAAGCGCCGGACGTGTTCCGTCTGCCGCTTCAATGCCCGTAATGTTCGCCCACGGAACCGCCTCGATCATCATCGTGCCCATCGGCGGCGCCGGGCGTGGGATGAGGATAACGCCTGCGATCGCAACCAGGGCCAGTATCACTGCGAGCACAGTCCAGCCGACGATCATCTTTTCCCGCTTCGGCCGCGCGTCAATAGCCGCCTTAGCCGACGTGACGAACGCGCCGATGGATGTGACTACGGGGCGGACCGACGTGCCAAACGCGCGAAGCCGAACACGCAGGTCCGTTCGAGGGCCCTTAGGGACGGGAGCGGCAACCTTCTTTTGCGGTGCGGCTGGCTCTTGCGGTACCGGTGGCGGTGGAGTTCGACGTACACCTTTTGCGATGATCGTTGGGGCGACGGCTGCACCTGCGCCAGCCGCGTTCCCAGTCGGCCGGGGAACGGGGGTGCCCGAAAGAATTGTCGGCGCGCTCTCGCCGCTGCCGGCGCCCGTCTCTTCGTCGAGCCGACGCATGGCTGCCGCTTCAGCCGCAAGAGCCTTTGTCGAGCCTGGGTCGAGCTCCAGCGCCTCTCGAGCGAACGCGAGTGCCGCTTCGATTTCTCCTTGCTCGAGCGAACGCGTTGCCGCTGCGATCGCCTTGTCCACGGCGAGTGCCCGCTGACGGATCCGCTCTTGCTCGACACGTGCGAGACGGAGATCGCGTTCGAGCCGTTTGACGTCCGGTGCGTCGGGGTCCAACGCACGGGCCTGCTGCATCAGATCCTGCGCCCCAGTCAGCGCGCCTCGTCCGAGTTCGCCGCGCGCTTCCAGGATGAGCGCACCGGCACGCTGTCTTGCCAGCGCCGTCTGGATGGTCTGTTCCAACTCGAGCGCCTCGGCGTGCGTGTCGTCGATGGTCAGAGCCTGGACGCAGGCCTCGAGGGAAGCCTCGAGATCCCCGGAGCTCAGCAACGAGCGCGCCTGGAGCAGCGACTCTTCGATCTGGGCAAGCCGTCGGCGGACAATCTCCTCGCGATTCGTTTTGTTTGGGTCGGGTGGTGGAGTCAGCTGCGCAACGCTCACCGCGTTATGTTCGACTCTCCTCTGCGATCCGGAGTCTCGCTTGATTCCTCCACCAGAAGGGGTGCTGCGCACCGTCGTTGGCGCAGTTGCATTCCAACCACCGGAGTCACTATCGAACTGACGGCGCACGGCACTGATCGCCACACGGAGCGATTCTGCATCGGCGAAACGTTCCTCGGCGCTCTTCTTGAGTGACCGCTCTACTATGTCCACCAGCTCCAGATTGATGTCCGGAACGAGCTGGATGAGCGGCACCGGTTCGTCAGAGAGGATACGGTGAGTAATCGCTGGCAGCGTCTCGCCCGGGAACGCTTCCGCGTAGGAGAGCAGCTCGTAGCTCACCACTCCGATTGAGAACAGATCGGAACGGTAGTCGATCGTCCCTCCCAGAATCTGTTCGGGCGCCATATAACCTGGCGTCCCAATCAGCGCTGTCGCATGTGACGCGAGCGATCCGAGCATTCGGGCGATTCCGAAATCCAGGATCTTGAGCCTGCCTGACCGGTCAATCATCAGGTTCGTTGGTTTGATGTCCCGGTGAATGACGCCAACCCGGTGGGCATACGCAACGCCGGTGCACAGTTCCTCGATCCACCTCAGCTTTTCAGCGGGAGACACAGGTGCCTTACGCCGAATGATCTCGGTCAGCGTTTCGCCCTGGATGTACTCCATGACGATGTACGGCTGCGAAGAGAACTCGCCGTAGTCGTGAGTGGTGACAATGTTCGCGTGATTGAGCGCTGCCGCGGAACGAGCCTCACGAGTAAAACGCTCGACGGCGTCCGGCAAGTCAAGGTCGCTAAGAAAAACCTTGATCGCCACCATCCGACCGAGGACCGGGTCGTGCGCGGCGTACACGGTCCCCATCCCACCGCGTCCCAATCGGCGCTGAATCTCGTAACGTCCGACTTGGGTACCTGGTTGCAGCATTCAGCCGCGCTCCTAGCTCGGGCGTATGCGTCGTCGCTATGCGCCGGGGCGATTGGCCGGCGGGCGGGTACTATACTGCTAAGGTAGCCGGCCTGCCAACTGTTGTGGTTATCAGCCCTACGAGGGGCTCGGCGCGGCAACTTAGGTGTTTCCCGCGGGTTAGCGAGCTCGCCTTGTCAGTGATAACGCCGCCGGAAGAAACTCCTTACGCGTGGGCTATCCATTGCGGCGCCAGATCCAGAGCGCTACGACCGCGCCAAGAATCAACGGGGGTATTCCGGCGATGAATCCGACGTCGCTGTTGTACATTTCGCTCCAGACGCCCAGCCAAATGCCAACAACGAGGAACGGTACGAATGCCGCAATCGTCTTTCCGCGTCGCGCCGGAGCGCTCGCTCGTGTGAGCGGGACCGTCGCAGTGGAGTCATTCGCTGGGGTCCTCAGTTGACTTGCGGCGGGAGCCCCGATGGGCCGTACGCGTGAGGACGACGCGTCGGTTGCGAGAATTGCAGCGATAGACTCCGTCAACTGATCGAACTCATTGGCGTCGCTGCCGGGCCATCCAATGAGTCGAGCGGCCTGCAGACGGCGAAACCCCAGCGGCGGCGGAACATCTTCGATCAGGGCCGGAATGAGGACGCTCCGCTCGGCCGCATCCTCGGCCTCTTCCTTCACCCACCTCGATTCAACCGACGCTCTCGACCAGAGGACGACAACGCACCCTGCGGCCCGAAGCGCTTCACCGATTACCTGGTCGAACATTTTTCCGGGCGGGATCGTTCGATCCCAGAAGACAGTCCAACCCCTGCCCTTGAGCGCTTCAGCAAGAGCCATCGCCCTCTGACGGTCCTGACTCGCATAGCGGAGGAAGACGTGAGCCATCACCGCTCTGGGCGCAACCTGCGGAATCTTATCGTGACGCTCGAGGAATTGAACGCGATGACATCGGCGGCTTGTTGCGTCTTGAAAAGCACAGACGTGCCCATTTCTGCACAGATTGGCTCATCGGTTGCTTAATAGTCATTCCGGTCGCCATGAGGTCGAAATGTCGAACAAATCGCGGCTTCGTCCCGCAGTTTAAAGCGCTAACGCCGCCTTTTGTCTGCTGGTCGGCCGTCTTTTATCGCGTGTTCCAGGATCCGCTCACACGCGTGTTCGGTCAACTCTCCGCGACCGATCGAAGTCAATTGCGTCCGCTGACGATCGACGGCAATGCCCCAGAACGAATCAACACTCACTCTACAGATCCCGCCGGGCTGTCCTGAGTGCGCCGCCACGGACCGCGTGAAGCTGGAACCCCTCGTCCTTGGGAAGGTCGTGATGCTGCTGTGGCGATGCGCAGAGTGCAACAGCTACTGGCCAATCCAGCCCCGCCAAGCGCCTCCTGATTCCGCATCGGCCTAGCGGTTCTTCTCACGTTCGGCTCATCCTGGCGAGCGTTTGCAGTCTCGGTCCTGCCAAGCCCCGCCCGACCACCTCGATTGGCACTCTGACTCTGATCGACGTGCTCATCGTATTCTGCCGTCGGAATACGTACTTCTCATTGGGCGGGAAGCCGCTCGGACGTTCGTCCCCGATGGGCGTGCCGGGCGTAGTAAATCGATTATCCTGTCGCTTCGAGGGACGCCCGCAGCGATTGGAGCACACCGGATGAGACTGAAGACCGTGGCCCTGATGTCCACACTGCTGGTAGGGGGGAGCCCCGCCGCGGCAGCGACCTATCCCCCACCGGTCGAAGGCGACCACATCATCAAGAACTTCAGGTTTGCGACCGGTGAAACGCTGCCGGAACTCCGGATTCACTACCGGACTATCGGCACACCGCAGCGAGACCAGGCCGGGGTCGTCCGAAACGCCGTGCTTATCCTGCACGGCACGAGCGGAACCAGCGCTGGGTTTCTCGAGCCGACGTTTGCCGGCCAGCTCTTCGAGCAGGGACAACTGCTCGATGGCAATACGCACTTCATCATCCTGCCGGACGCGATCGGCTCCGGGCGATCGAGCAAGCCGAGCGACGGTTTGCGGGCTAAATTTCCGCATTACGCCTACGCGGACATGATCCGGGCGCAGCACAGCCTGCTCACGGAAAAACTGAATGTGACGCACCTTCGACTGATCCTGGGTACGTCGATGGGCGCGATGCACACCTGGATGTGGGGCGAGACCTATCCCGATTTCATGGACGCGCTGATGCCGCTGGCGAGCAACCCCGTTCCGATCGCGGGGCGCAATCGCATCTATCGAAAAATGATTGTCGATGCGATTCGCAACGATCCCGAATGGAAGAATGGTGAGTACACGACGCAGCCGAGAGGTCTGATCACCGCGCTCTACATGTCGATGATGGCAGGCAGCTCACCTTTGCAATGGCAGAAGCAGTACCCAACCGCGGCGGCGACGGACAAATTTCTCGACGATCAGGTCCGCGCGGGGCTGGCCACGGCCGATGCCAACGACACACTCTATCGATACGACTCCTCTCGTGATTACGACCCCTCCCCCAGGCTGGAATCGATCAAGGCGCCTTTACTGGCGATCAACTCCGCCGACGACTTCGTGAACCCGCCTGAGATGGGGATCATGGAGCGCGAGATCAAACGGGTGAAGCACGGTCGCTTCGTTCTGGTTCCCGTCAGCGACCAGACTCGCGGTCACGGCACTCATTCCGTTCCTGTGGTCTGGCAACGTCACCTTGCCGAGTTGCTGGCCGTATCTAAGAAGTGAAGAAAGGGCCGGCGTGAAACAGCGGAATCCCCTGCGAAGAGTGGCGTCTCTCGGAATGCTTGGTGTTGGCGTGGCGGTGTGGCTCGCCGTATCGATGGTCAGGACTACCGCACAGGGCGGGAGCGCCGTCCCGATCGATAACGACGACATCGGCGGCGTCGTCACCAGCACAAAGGGCCCGGAGGCCGGGGTGTGGGTGATCGCGGAGACCGCGGACCTGCCCACAGAGATGAGCAGGACCGTCGTGACCGACGATCAAGGTCGCTACCTGGTGCCCGACCTGCCGAAGGCCAA
>Ga0184628_10001534_pt1 | contig 11375 bp, 15 predicted proteins | sample PLM4_5_b1_FD_133149 | JGI IMG/M metagenome (GOLD analysis project Ga0184628, IMG submission 133149) | Groundwater sediment microbial communities from an aquifer in East River, Colorado, USA - PLM4_5_b1 | ecosystem: Environmental > Terrestrial > Soil > Riparian zone | place: USA: East River...
GATCAAGCATCACTCGATCTGCAGAGAGTTAAAACCAGCACCTGCGACTGACGCGGAACGCGAAGAAGCGATCGCCAACAAGTTCCAGGAGATCACAGTACAGAACCCGTCTGACCCCAAACCTGACGGGACGTTCGGGACCGTTCAAAAGTGGGTCCGCAAGTTCGGATCCGTGGACGGTTTGATAACTGGCCTTGAGTGGTATGACCGTGAACACAGCGGCGTCCGCTACATGGGCCTTAAGATGAAGCTAAAAGACGCGGGAGAGACATTTGTCCTTGACCTCGGCTTTGGCAGCAAGGGATATGACGTCTTTACACGCGTCATGGAGGACATCGACTACACCAAGCCGATCGAGATCAGCGTGTGGCAAGACAAGAAGACGGCCAACGGCACAGCGGTGCTCTGGCGTCAAGGCGGGGATTCTCTCAAATGGCGCTACACCAAGGAATGGAACAACAACATCGTCCAGGCCCTTGGCGCCAACCCCAAGACACAAGACCTCGCGGTAGAGCTCTCTGACGCGTTGGACAAGATGATACTGCCCCCGGAACTCGCCGGTAAGGTAGCTGACGCGGGCTTCTTGCTCGCTCCTCCCCCGGTACACAACCCACTCGGGAAGCCCCAGTGGAACTTCGATCAACAGCGTGCCTTTCTGTGGCAGCGTCTGACTCAGGTAGTCATGCCCAAAGTCGAGGAGTTGAACCCCAAATTCGACGACCCGACGCCTGCATATGACGCCGCTGCGGAGGAGTTCCCCCCGGCGGATGCCATGGGTGAACAGGTCGTTGAACATCCAGCAACCCCGGATTTCACCGGCCCAGCAAAACCCGCTGTGGCGGCCGCCGGTGGGTGGACTCCACCTGCAGCAGAAAACAAGACTGACGCTGCATTCTAACAAAGATCTCTCTGAGGAGATTCTTCTTACGGCGGGGCTGAGCTCCTCAGAGAGTCGCTCATGGCTCACTTGGCCCCGCCAACATTTATGATGCCGGTTGACAGCCGCACCGGGTAACCAGCGGCACTACGAGTAAACGCAGGACTTCGACAAGGACAGTAGCCTGTAGGCCGGCGTCGCCCTTTTGAAAGGAGGTGGCATCATGTTAGTTAACACACCCGAGCAATTCTACGAATCATTGAACAAGTTCACCCGTACGATGGTGGTGGACATAGAGACCGACGGCCTTGACGTTTGGCAAGACAACAGGCTCTGCGGTATAGGCATCTGTACCCAGCACGAAGAGACTTTTTACTACCCGTTCCGGCACGACGACGCGAACTACCCGCTGCTGTCGATGCTGGAGGGGCCACTGAATTTACCACTTAGCTTGCTGCCGATCCTGTTCGACCAGCTGTACCAGTGTGACGCGATCATCGGCCACAACTTGAAGTTCGACTTGACCGGGATGATGCAGGACGGCTTCGTGCTGCCGGACTCGGTCAAGACCATAGACACGATGGTGGCGTCAAGGTTGCGGTTTCACGACAGCTATGATCCGCTCGATCTCGAGTCCGTCGTGGAGGCGCTCTTCCCCAACGAGCCGGCCAACCGGTGGAAGCGCGAGTTCAAGGACTACCTCAAGAAAAGCAAGTCCGACACCTATGACAAGGCGCACCCGAAGATCATGGCGGAATACTGTGAGCGAGATTGTTTGATGACACTTCGGGTCTGGCACAAGTTGTATGACTACATCTGTGAGACCGCGCAGGACACGCTGTGGGAGCAAGAGGCTGCGCTGCTGCGCGTCGTCTGGAACATGGAACGCGAGGGCCTGTACTTCGACCGGCAATACGCCCTCGACAAGGCCGCGCAGCTGAAGTCAAGGATAACGGAGCTCGGCAACGAGATCTGTTCAGACCTCGGGCAGACGATCAACGTCGGCAGCACCCAGCAGCTGACAGGGGCGTTCAATGCCCTGGGTATTCACAGTCCGAAGCTGACCAAGGCCAAGAAACAGTCATGGGACAACGACGCCCTGATGAAGCTCGGGCATCCCGTGGGCGCGAAGATCCTGGCGTACAGGTCGTTTATTAAGATGGTGGGGACGTATCTCGAGCCGCCGCTCAAGTGGAACGATGACCGGATGCATCCCAGTTTTAACCAGGCCAGGCCGATCACAGGGAGGTTCAGCTGCTCGAACCCCAACCTTCAGAACCTGATCAACGGCTCGTTTTTGATCAGGAACGACAGTGTAGACCATGAAGCGGCTCAGGCGCTCGCTGACTCTGTTCTTGGTGGGGCAGACGCCAGCGACGAGTTCGCCGGCCTGATCGCTCAGGCCTACACCGGGACGGACAACGAGGTAAGCGTCAAACGGTTGTTCGTCCCACCCCCAGGCTATAGCCTGTTCTTGTACGACTTCGACCAGATGGAAATGCGGGTGTTCGCCGATTATATCAATGACGAGCACACGAATCATCTCCTTGAGAACGAGCACTTCGACTTTCACAAGTATGTCGCCACCGAGGTGTGGGGCGCGAGGCCGGGGACGCCGCTGTGGAAGTTCTACCGTAAGCTCGCCAAGGCGATCAACTTCGGCCTGATCTTCTGCGTGGGCGACGAGAAGCTCGGGCTCAAGATCAACAAGACCACCGACGAGGCACGGCAGTACAAGTTCGACTATTTCAGGATGTTCCCCAAGGCCGGTGCGTTCATCCAAGAGGTGATCGCCACCGTCAAGAAACGGGGATACGTCTTTAACAGGTTCAACCGGAAATATTACATCGACGCGGATCGCGCTTATGTGGGCGTCAACTATCTCATCCAGGGGACCAGTGCCGACATCGTGAAGAACCGCATGATCGCCTGTTCGAACTACCTCAAAGACCTCAAGTCAAAGATGGTCGTCCAGGTCCACGACGAACTGGTGTTCTATGTCCATGACGACGAGCTCTCGTTCGTCCCCAAGGAACTCAAGCGCATAATCGAGGAGCGTCAGATCAAGACGTTCTTACCGGTCAAGGTAGAGCGCGGCAACCCCTCATGGATCGAGAAAGCCCCGGTCTGCGTCGACTGTTTGGCGTTCCTTACCAAGGCCGAGGACGAGGGCGACGAGGCCCACGCCTGTCAGGCAAAATAAAAATTACATTTTGGTATTTACTTTTCCTTTTGACCGTGTTACAGTAGGCCTTGTCAGTAACGCTTTTGAGGGGAGAACAGTCATGAAAGATTATGCGGTATATAACAGCAAGGGGCTCGGTGTGATGACGGTAAAAGCGCGCTCAGAAAGCGACGCCGTTAAAAAAGTACTTCAGCTTTTGAACATTAAAGAATTACCCAAAGGATGGTTCGTGGAAAATTTATATGCGTAACCAATTGAAAGGAGAACAGCCATGAGCAAGCTAAATAAGACGATCAAGCGTGAGACCGACGCGACGGTATTTGAGAGGTCAAAATTAAGGAACATCATAGTATCGATCGAGCCCACGAGGGGCGGGGCGTTGATCGGGTTCAGACAGAAGGGCAGCAGAGATACCTACCGGCTTCCGGTAGCGAGCTTATACACGAGGGCGGTCGAGAATCACATGATCAAGATCGAACGCCGTGCGCAGCAGATCAAGAAAGCGACCGGCAAGACCATAACGGCAGCGAGAGCGGCTGCCAGGGCAGAACTTAAAGAGAACTTACGCTAACTTTTTGAAAGGAGAAAAGCCATGACTACGAAAATGAACTTGAACGAGAAATTTAATGCAGCACTTCTTGCGGGTACCCCGTTGATCGGGATCACCTGTTACGACCCGGAAGCGACGATGGCGTCACTACATCCTGGAATAAACGAGCGTCCAGTAATTCAATGGGACGTGATACAGGGATGGCGCCATCGCAGCGCGGCGGGCAAGGCGGTGATCGAGCGCGTCTGCGGCACGGCAGATAAAGAGCAGGTCGGGAACATGACAATGAACCCGGTCGAGCAGCTCGAGCTCGCCAAGAAGTTCCCTGAGGACACGGTTCTCTTTATGATCAACAGCCACAACTACTTCGAGAACCCCGCGTTCTTGCAGGCGGCGTGGAACCTCCGTGACGACTTCAAGACGGACGGACGTACCCTGGTGTTCCTCGCCCCGTTCCTTGAGATCCCCATGGACATCAAGAACGATGTGATCCTGTTCGACGAGGAACTCCCTGATGAGACACAACTCAAAGGAATAGTGGACACGGTCATCGACCCCATGGTCAAGGAGAAAGCGTTCGGCCACGGCGTCGGCGTGACAGAGGAAACCAAGCTCCAAGCGGTCGACGCCCTTCGAGGCATCCCGGCGTTCGCCGCGGAACAATGCGTCGCCATGGCGTCCACCACCCGGGCCGGCCTGCTTGTAGATCAGGTGTGGGAACGCAAGCGCAAGATGATCAACGACACACCCGGCCTCAAGGTATATGCGGGAGAAGAGAAGTTCGATGATCTTGGCGGATGCGATTCGGTCAAGGGGTACATGCGGCGCGTGATCAAGGGGAAAGAAGCCCCGCGCGTGATCGTGTTCATTGATGAGGGCGAGAAGATGTTCGCCGGCGCGACCAACGACGTGGGTGACAACACCGGTGTCTCCCAAGACGCGCTCGCCACCACCCTGTCCTTTATGGAGGACAATGAATGTGATGGCGCGGTGTTCGTCGGCCCTCCCGGTGCCGCTAAGTCCGCGATCGCCAAGGCCATGGGCAATGAGGCCGGTGTGCCGACGATCATGCTCGACTTCGGCGGCGTCAAGGGAAGCCTCGTGGGCGAGTCGGAGCGGAAACTCCGCGAAGCCTACAAGATCGTGGACGCGGTCGGGGGCGGACGGGCGTACTTCGTCATGACCTGTAACAAGGACGTGGCGCTGCCGCCTGAACTCAAACGGCGGTTCACGTCCGGGACGTTCTTCTTCGACCTCCCGACAGCAGAGGAACGGCAAGCCATATGGCCGATCTATACGACGCGCTACGGGATCCCCAGTGATCAAGTGGCCATGGTCGAGGATGAGGGATGGACCGGTGCAGAGATCAGGAATTGCTGCCGCATGGCGTACCGCCAGGACATCACGCTTGCTGAGGCGGCGGAGTACATCATCCCGGTCGCCGAGTCCGCACGCGGACAGATCGAGAAACTTCGTAATGCAGCAACCGGTAAATACCTGTCCGCCTCAAAGCCGGGCAAGTACGTGCCGACCGTGGAAATGCCGACCCTTGACTCTTATGTCAAGGGCGGTCGTAAAGTGAAAGTTAACAAAGAACAGTAAGGAGGGCACTACCATGCCAAAAGTAAACAGAACGAAAGCACGATCAGACATATATGAAAAAGGAATGCGGTGGCCGGACCCAAAGACGAAGTCCGGCTACCGAATAGACCGGTCCCTGCCGGCGGACAAAGACGACAAAGTCTGGTGTCCAAAGGGAGAGATCTACTACACCTGGGGAATGATGATGGGGGGCCGCGGTGTTCAACAGAGATCGCGTACCGCACCGAGTCGAAGCCAGCTGACGAACAGCGACTTTCTCGGGCAGATCTATGACATGGAAGATGAGACCTGGGACATCTGCACGAGCCCTGAGGATCTGGCATCTGCGAGAGATGACATAGCCCAGCGACTGCGTGACCTCGGACAGGAGCAGCAGGACAAGTACGACAACATGCCGGACGGCTTGCAGCAAGGAGACACGGGTGTTCTCTTGGAAGAGCGGGCTCAGGCCTGTGAACAGATCGCTGATGACTTCGATCAGGTGGATCTGGACGACTTTGAAGAGGACCTTGATGAGGACGAGATCCTTGAGGCCAAGGACGAGTTCAGATCTGAAAAGAAAATGGACGAGGACGCGGAGATCAATGAACAGGATGCACGCTACATCGAGATCGTGAATGAAAAGATGCAGGAAAAGCTAGAAGGCTGGCTGGACGAGAAGCGCGGTGAGCTCGGGGACGTCTCCTGGGATTATTCATAAAAAGTAAAATAAGTATTTACTTTTGTTCTCAAACGTGATATATTAGTACTTGTAAGTTAATCAAACGGAGGATAAAGTCATGTCACACATTACACAGATCGCATTAGAGATCAACGACCTGAACTCGCTGCAGACCGCGGTCAAGGCGTTGGGTCTCAACTTTAACGAGGGGCAGAAGCAGCACAAGTACTTCGCGAATCAGCGCGGTACATGTGATCACGCGATCAGCGTGCCCGGCAACAAGGAAGCCTATGAGATCGGCGTTGTCCAGGACGGCTCGAACTACAAGCTGCAGTGGGACAGCTTCGCGGGCGGCAAGGGATTGGTGCAGTACGTCGGCCAGGGCGCCAACAAGCTGAAACAGGAGTACGCGGTGAGCGTTGCTGAGAAGCAAGCACGGCGTGACGGGTACCGGGTCAAACGTGAGAACGTCGGCGGCAAGATCCGCCTGCGGATCACTAATTAGGAGGGCGCCATGAAACAGAAACCAGAGATCATAGTGGAAATTGATGAGGTCGGTAATCCGACCGTAGAGGTGATCGGGTTCGTGGGCCCTGGCTGCACGAAGCTGACAGAGGCGTTGGAGAAGGTGCTTGGCGCGAAGACCAAAGACACCAAGAAGCCTGAGTACAATCGGCGGGAGGTGTCAAATGTTGCATCCAATCGTCGTTGATGAGGACGGTACCATCTCCCACATAGTGGGAGATGAGATGCCGAAGATCGAGGGGAATGCTGTGACACGGAGGGCGTCCAACGTCCTCCCCTTTGGGATCACTAAGCAGATCGCTTTCAAGGCGCTGCGGCGCGTCTTCGGGGACAAGGGGCGTGTCAGTGACTGGACCAGGCGGTGGAAAGGGCCGCACATAGTGGACGTGATCGACGGGCCACTGCTCGGGCCGTTCGGCAGCCGTGCTGAAGCCCTGCGGTGCGAGGTCGAGTGGTTAGAGCACGATCGATTCTAAAAATATATGCCCCTAAAAAGATTTTAATTAAAGGGGCCTGTTTTGGAGGACAAGGCCATGAGTGACGAATTTAATTTAGATCCCCTGTTCGAGGACGGTGGAGATCCTGAGCTGAAAGAAGCAGCTGAGAACTTTTTCAAAGCCCTGCAGCACAAGTCAGATAAAGAGGCGCAGCGGACCATTGAGAAATGGCCGACCGACGTGCTGAGGCAGAAGATCATCAAGATCGCGGTCGACCGGCTGCAAGACGCGGCGCCCAACGTCGTGGCGGCGCTCGCAGTCTTAAAATTCCTCAGCCTCGCGAGCAATGTCGAGCTCGATGAGATGATCGAACAACACTGTGAGCTGCAGGTAGAGATCTTGAAGCGGTTCGACATCGAAATGCCGAACGCGGAGGATGCGATACAGACGCTCGTCGACGTGGAATTGAACGGCGTGAACGACTTTATCAAGGACCACTCGGGCGGACACGCTGGGTGCGTGATCGACGAGTACCGGAAGAGAATGGAAGACGACAATATGTGGCCTGATGACATAGAGATCATCGGCTAGGAGGTGAGCCATGTTGAACAAAGAACAGATCGAAGAATATCAAGTCAGAAACAGGAACTTCGTGTTCACCGGCCGCCTCGCGTCGTTGACACGGGACCAGGCAACGCAGATGGTGCAGGAGCGCGGTGGGCAAGTCCTGCCGCGTGTGAACAACGACGTCCACTATCTGATCTACGGCGACGACGTCGGCGCGACCAAGTGGAACGCGGTGGCGAAGTACACGAGGGTTCAGAAGCGGTCGGAGCAGTGGTTCATGGCGGCGATGCTCGCCACGACCCCGGGGTTCACCCCGCGCAAGTCGGTGCCGGCTGCGAAGCCGATCAACCGTGCACCCGAAGTCGAGGAGGCGGCGCCCCGCCAGAGGCGTGTCCGGGTCCAGTAAAAAAAATAATTAAAAAGTGAAAATAAGTATTTACTTTTGATTATGACCGTGCTAGGATAGCTCTTGTCAGTAACATTAAAAACTTTTTGAAAGGAGAATTACCATGAAAACAGAACACTTTATTCGATTTATTAAGGACATTTCAAAGGCAGTCAGGGCGATCACATTGAACCCCGACATCCTCACACAACTCGCGGACGAACAATTTGAGATCTTTAGATCTCGATTTGAAAGTTATAAACCGCGGACTGAAGAGGGCCAGGCCAACCGTGGCGTGATCGAGACATTGATCGCGCGTGAACTCGATCTGAGGGGAGAACAAGAATCCCTTCTGACCCAAACGGGGTTAAAAACGGCGGAACTCGTGGCAGAGAAAACGTCAATTCTTGAACTGCACATTAGACAGCCGGGATTTGTAAAGAAGCTCGACTCCGCGGTGTTCCTTGACAAGAACGGGAACAACGGGAATGTCGATGCAGACGTGCTACATGTACATCAAGACTTGATCGACATGGAGTACCCGAAAACACTGTTGAAACACCGTGCGAAGTTTCTTGAGTATGTCCGAGCATGGGAAGTTCGTGCCGCCATGCTGACACCCGGGAACGGACAGTATTTAGTTCCCAAAACGTGCGCAGACGCGATGTATGCAAAGTTCGATGAGTTCACTACTACACGCGAAGAGCTGCTTGACGAGTTTGAAGCGAAGTGGGAGGGGATCATCAAGGACGCCAAGAAAACACGCGGTGCGTTCTTCGCACAGTCAGACTATCCACCATTCAAAGCGGTGCGGTCAAAGTATGTGCAGGACATGCGGTTCATACCCAATGCCGTTGACGAGGGTCTCAGACAGAAGAGCAAAGAGGCTTTTCAACGTGAGACTGAACGGTTAATGGTGCAGTGCACCGGTGCGGCAGCTGAGATACAGGCTGCCTTGCGAGCGGGGTTCCGTGAGCTTATCGAGCACTTTGTCGAGCGGCTCAGCCCGGACCCGGAAACCGGGAAACGCAGCCGGTTCAATGAGAAACGCCTGACCGACATCGTGGAGTTTATCGACATGTTCAAGGAACGGAACGTGACGAACGACGAGCAGCTTGCAAGCCTCTGTGATCAGGCAAAATTGGTGTTGACTGACGTCAGCGTCACAGACATCAGGTCGAAGCCTGAGGTCGCGCAGAGCTTGAAGCAGGCGTTCGACGACATAGTCGTCGCGACAGACGATCTGATCGAGGTACGGACGCGCAAGGTGCGCGTCGCCTCGGCGGGTGATTAACCATGAGGGAAGATCAATCCGGGATCTATGAGTTCTGTAGGGGAGAATTTCGGCGAGAGTTGGTGCGCATGCTACACGATTCTTTACTTGATTCTCCCGTACAGTGGCATCTAGAAGATAATCGAGAGAGAAATTTTTTGATCGTAATGCTTCGATTTGGAATATACGGGGGCGGGCCGATGACATACCAAGAACTTGGTGAGCAATTTGGTTTATCGGTTACCAGGGTCCGTCAAATAGAAGCTAACATATTACGGAAATGGCGTTGGCATGGTCGTGCCGCTCCAGTAAAAGAACTGATACGACTTAACAGAGATATGCTGTGGATAAAAGAAGAACCGGTCTATTGGCAAGGTGAATGGATTGATCCACGGCAATGGGCTAACGAACAGGGGCGGAAACGGTTAAACAAGTAAGGAAGCCCGGTCAGTCACGAGACCGGCCGGGCATCTTTAAGGAGACAGCACAAATGAACACACTTATTGTACATCCTTTTGATAGGACAACGGACTTTTTAGAAGATATTTATTCGACCTTAGACGCAACGGTCATTCGCGGGGACGTTTCGCAGGCGTTCCTTATCAGGCAGCTTGAAGCTGCAGAACAGATCTACATGCTCGGCCACGGGTGCCCGCAGGGGCTTCTGGGATCCATGAAGCTGATGATCGATGACAGGCATGTGCCGTATCTCGAGGGCAAGGACCTCGTGGCAATCTGGTGCAACGCAGACGGGTTCTTTAACAGGCACAAGGAGCTCGAGGGCCTGTACACCGGGATGATCATCTCAGAGCCGCTTGAGGCCAGGGTGTTCAACGTGAACGCGTCGCAGGCGCAGATCAACACGTCGAACTTCAAGCTATCGGCTGCAGTCAGGGAGGCACTGGAGGTCTTTGACCCGAAATACGCCGCAGAGCAGGTGCGAGAACTGTACACGGCAGACGGGAAGTTCATCAAGACAGAGAGCAACCCGGTGATCGAGTACAACAAGCACAACATCTACAGCACGTATCAGATCGTGGACCAGCCCCGGCCAGAGGGGCTGGACGACGGGCCAGACTATTTCGTGGAGGTGAATTATGGGAATGAAAGAGTTGATGTATAACATGCAGCGGGGCAGGTTCACACAGGACATGTGGTACAGGAGGTTCGATGACCAAGCAAATGATATTTCTGCAGAACACGTACAGCGCAGAGTACGCGGGCCGCGAGTGGCCGAGGGGCCAGTGGTTGACCGCCCTGCGGTCAAGCCGGTCAGGCCAGATGCTGCTGAACCTGACGAATGACCTAGGATCCGTGTGGAACACGACGCCCATAGTCGGGTCAAGCGCGGACAGTAAACTCCCTCCAGATCGCGACTATGCGCGTAGGATGGTGCATCTGGCGGAGCCGGAATGTATCGTCGCGTGCGGCCAGCAAGCGATCGAGGTGATCAGGGAGATATGGGACGGCCCACGGCTAGAGCTCCCGCATCCGGCGTGCCGGTGGCTGAAGGCAGACCTCTACCGAGAGGGCAAGAGGATCCTTGACCTGATGACGCGTGGGAAGATGCGGATGAAGGTGAGGGTCTGGGAAGAGAAGGGACAGAGACACAAGGTGGAGGTGCTGGGACAATGAGCATACCGAAGTGGGTAGAGATACTCACGACATTTGAGGAGTTCACGGCCAACGACGCCGTGTCTGTTAAGAGGAGATTCACGGGCCAGTCAGACTACGGGCCGGACCTGATCGTGAAGTTGAGCAAGCGCAAGGGATGCCGGGTCGACCGCGTCGGCTGGCGTCAAGGCAGGTACAGAGAGCGCCTGTACCAAGTGACGGTGACAGATGAACCAGAGAAAGCGACAGCATGAACAGTGGGACGGGGAGCTGACCGCGTACCTTGAGAAGATCTTGTTCTGCGAGATCTGCAGGATCCGTCCAGCGACGGACAAGGCGCACAGGTTAAAGCGGCGCTTTATCGGATGGAGGAGCGACTTAGATCGGCAGGAATACTTCATGGCCGCGAAGCTCTGCAGGCTCTGTCACGAGAGGTTGGACGAGGGGCACGGGGATAACGTGCATGAGCGGATGTTCGAGACGGTCACTAAAATCGTGCTGCGGCGCGCCCGCGGGGCCGTGAACGGCGATTATGAGACCCCCCATCCCATGAGGTGGTATGACGCGGAGAGGATATATGAGAGGCATTAACAGGCTAACACCAGAACAGAGCAAGGACACGGCGATCGAGTATTTACGCTCGGTCGCCGGCGCCGTGCGGAAGCAGGTGCCGGAGGGTCTGTCAGCAAGGGATGCCGC
>Ga0184628_10001535_pt1 | contig 11368 bp, 6 predicted proteins | sample PLM4_5_b1_FD_133149 | JGI IMG/M metagenome (GOLD analysis project Ga0184628, IMG submission 133149) | Groundwater sediment microbial communities from an aquifer in East River, Colorado, USA - PLM4_5_b1 | ecosystem: Environmental > Terrestrial > Soil > Riparian zone | place: USA: East River...
ACGCGACGCGGTTCGCGGAGGCTGCGGAATCGCTTTATGGCAAGCATGGTGCACCGCCGCCGAACAGGGGTGTGCAGAATGCTTCGCCTGGATCGACGTGTCGACGAGTCCGACCGGGCGACGCACTCCCCAGATACGGGAACTCGGTTCGATACGGCACGTCATTCACGTTCACGCCATCACCCAGTCTGCCGCCGATATTCGCGTTGAAACCCGGGAAGGGCGCCGCAAGAACCCCCCCGACCACCAGCCGCAGCGCGAGATCGGTCACGTCGTCGAATACGCGTCGGCCGTTCGGGAAGCCCGCCGCATCACCCCCGAGCAAGCCGAGGCGGCTCGCGCTACCGGGAGCTGTTGCCGGAACGCCGGTGTTCAGCCTCAGCAGATCGGCAATTGGCCCCGCGGTTGTGCCCGTGGCGGCGATCGGCGGCGCATAGGTCACTACCGGTAGCAGGTCGAGACGGGGCGGCGCCGGGATCGCGACGGCACCGTTGGTCAGCGCGTTGACCACGCGCGCCAACGCCGGGTCAAGGAAGAAGCTCGCGAACTGACTGTCATTCTTCGGCTGATCCATGCTGAAGCGATCTTTAAATCCGGTGCCGACGAGCAACTCGTTGATGAGCGGGTTACCCATGCGCTGGACTTGCATGAAGGTGCCGCTGCTCACGGCGGGCAGCGGCGGGCGTCGTACGGTCGTTCGCGGACGCGAGGTTGTTCCCCACACCCCGATTGTCGCGGCTGTGGAGTTCGCCGGCTCGATCTGGCCGGTTCGAGTCAACATCGCAATCGGCACCTCGATCGCGAGGGAGTTCACTGCATAGCCAGAGACCGTATCGGAAGCGAGGTTGACGAAGGCGGCGTCCTCCGCAGCGCTCAGCACGGGAGGAGCCTTCGACGTATTGAGCGTGTCGAACGCACCGCCGAGATCGATCCAGAAGGCATCGTCCGTGGTTCCGGCGAACATGTTGATCCCGGTTCCGGTGTGGTAAATCCCCTGGTTGAACAGGGCGTTGTAGTCCATCGTTCGCGGTCCAACGTTGGCAGGCACGGCATACAACGGGCCCCCCCCGATGTTGGTCAGCGGAGTCGACACGCCCCCCTTCACCATCGTGACCGAGTAGCTCTGTCGCTGCCCCAAGCCGACGTCTGAGAACGACGTGATTCGCGGCGGCACGATCGGCGTTCCCGGGGGAACCGGCGCCGGAGAATTCGCCGGAGCGTTGGCACCACCCGGAACTCCCGCATAGACCTGAAACAGGTTCGGCAGCCGCTGTTCCGTGGTGAAACGGAACTGGAAGCTGATGTCTTCGACGGCGTCGTTGTCGTTGTCGATCTTGATCTCGTAGAGGATGTCGGGATCGAACGGGAACCAGTTGGGTCCGTTGGCAGTATCGAGGAAGGGGTCAACGCCCAGGATTAGCGTGACACTGGTGCCAGCCCCGGCCCCCCCATAGCTCCTGAACGCGTAGACGTCGGTGATATCCGCCTTGTGGTCCAACGCCGTGATCGGCGCCTCACGATGATTGGCTGCAAATCCGACCGGCGACAACAGGACTGCCGCCGCCGCGATGATGGCCAGAGGGGCTATGAGTTTACGCACGGGTCTCCTCCCCTAATTCAACTGCGTTGTGTCGCTGCTGACTCCATGTGTGGCAGCAGTATGGGTGTTGCTACTGGTTCGGCACGCGCCGGCGGCGCCGAGCCCAGAGTCCGAACAGACCGGAACCGACCAGGAGAATCGCGGACGGCTCGGGAACCGCGGCAACGTTCGCCTCGCCGAACTGGTTCGTCACGGTGCCATTGAGCGTCGCGCTCCCCGAGAGGCCGCCGTCAATGGTGATTTCGGTGAACACATCGAAAAACGACGAGGGCGCAAACGTGGCCGTGTCCGACAGCTGTTCGAAGACATCGACGTCGATCACAAGCAGTGCCGGAAACAGCGCAGTGCCAGAGCAAGCCGTGGAAGGATCACTTCCAGCGTAGGTCCCCCCGATGCACTTGTCCTCAATCGCCGTAATGGCGCCGTCGCCTGTCACAGAGGAACCAGTCATCGAGAGGGTGTTAGTGCCGAACGGGCCTCCATCGACGGTGTACCCGATGAGGATGTCGAACAAATCAGAGGCCCCGGCAGCCACGTTGAGCCCGAAGTCGAGCCCGATGCCGGTCCCCTGCGGGCTCACTGCGACGTCGGCTGCCGCGATAGGGGTCGCGGACGCCAGCACAGTCCCCGCCGAGAAATCGAAAAATGTGACACTACCGATGCTGCACCCTCCGGCACCCAACGCGATGTAGTTCGCGAGAGTCCCTGCCGCGCAAAGTGGCGCCGCGGTCCCCAAGCCGGGAATTGCCAGTACGAACACAGCACCGAGAAGCAGCCGTCGCATACGCTCTCTCCGTTCGCTCTTGTTAGTGTCCCGCCTGAGTACCGCTACACCGGGGGACGTCCACAGGTCCGCGATTACACTCATTACTACGCACACGCGTGACGATTGGATTTCTCGGGTGCTCCAACGAGGTAACACACGACATAAGGACGGGAGGCGATGCAAAAGCGAGGCGCGCGAAGTAAACAATGCGCCGACATGGACGCATCAAATTTGCGGAGGATCTTCGAATCGCGTAAAACGCAAGGTCTGCTCGAATCAAACTGAAACCCTGTTTTCGAGCGACATGCCAAAGAGGGGCACGGAGGCCACGAAGACGAATTCGCTAGGGACGCCTCGAAGGCGAATTGGCCACAACGAACACAAAGCTCTCAAAAGGAAAAACAAAACACAGTGGCCTACATGGCTACCGGCAGCAGCAGTTCGACCGTCGTCCCTCGGTCTCGCTCGCTGCTGATGGAGATCGTCCCAGCGTTCAACTCGACGTTCCGTTTCGCGATGGGCAGGCCAAGCCCGGTACCACTGGCTTTTGTGGAGAAGTACGGTTCGAAGGCGCGCGCGAGCGCGTCGGCGTCCATCCCGGCGCCGGTGTCCGATACGCGGATGCGAACGTAATCGACATCAGGCCGCCCAACGATCGTGAGCGTGCCGTGCGAGCCCATCGCGTGCAGCGCGTTCTCGATGATGTTGGTGAGGGCGCGGGCAACGAGCGTGCGATCGACGTAGACCGGCGGGAGGTCCGGCGGCACGTCGACATTGAAGTGGATCTGCCCTCCGAGCGCCGTGCGGTACGGTTCGACGAGCTCGTGCAGAAGTTGCGAAATGTCGACATGCGCCGCCTGCACGGTTGGCGACGAGGCGAAGCTCGAAAACTCCGAGGCGATCTGTCGCAGCAGCTTCACCTGCGTGAGGATGGTCGCGACCGACTGGTCGAGAATCGGGCTGAGCGGTCCGCCGCGGTCCACGTTGACGCGGCGGAGATGCTCGGCGTTCAGCTGAATCGGCGTCAACGGATTCTTGATCTCGTGCGCCACCTGGCGAGCCATCTCGGCCCAGGCCTCCAGGCGATGCGTCCGTTCGACCTCCTCGCGCTGACTCGCAAGATCGCGCGCCATGCGATTGAAGTCCTCGACCAGCCTCCCAAGTTCATCTGACGAGGTCGCGATGACGTGCGCATCCAGCTCTCCTCGCGCGATACGGCGTGTGGCGCGCGCCAGGCGGTTCACCGGATCAGCGATTCGCTCGGCCATCGAATAGCCGATGCCCGCTCCCGTCAGGATGAACAGCAGCGCGGCCAGGAGCACTCGCCGATCGAGCGTGTCGATCTGCGATTCGATTTCCTTTTCACGCGAGGCGAGTGGCACCGTGAGAATCGCATCCAGCTGCCGCGCGGCCATGTGGGTCCCGGCCACGAGGAAGTCGAGCGCGCCGATTTGTTCGCGGGACACGGTCGTGGCTTCGTGGCGGAGCTCCAGCGCGCTGTAGACGTCGGCCGGCGTTCGGACGGGCAACACGCCTGACGCGAAAAGGTTGCGCTCGCTCGTGGCGAGCAGCCTCGCGCCGCTGAAGATATTGACGTCCTGGTCAATCAGCCTGCTCACCCACACCATCAGGTTGTCGTCGATCCCGACGCCCTCCTGGGCCGCGCGAGGGGCGACGAGATCTTCGACGACGCGCTGGGCGGCGGAGGCGGTACGGACCGCCTCCTGCTCGACGTTCGCGCGCATCTGATCCCCGACGTAGTTGGTCGTGACGATCGCGAGCGCGACGACTGGAAAGAACGTGGCTGCAGCGAAGGCGAGGAACAGCTTCCGGTAGAAGCTGGCGCGTACTTCCCGCAGCAGCGCGCGGGCGCTGGTTACACGACGGCTGACGGCGTTGAAGAGCGCGGTCAGCGCGAGCAGCAGGATATAGCTGGCGGCGGCGAGCACGGTCAGCTCGGCGAGATTCATCAGATGACCGAGCAGCGTGACCTGTGGGAATCCAAGCGCGTAGACGCCGCCGCGATCGTTGAGGAGGTAGACGTCGTATGGCTGATCGCCGCGCACGAGCCGCGCCCACATCGGGCTCCGGGTCTCCACGAGCCTCGCAAAGACCTGGTCGTCCATTTCCCACGCGGTGTCGGCGGACGAGTAGAGCGGCGTGCGGCTCCAGCCGTAAACGGCGAACTCGATATCGCCGCCCGTCACGCCTTCTTCGCGTTGCGGCTCCACCGGCCGCAGCAATTCCACGTACGGGCTCTTCGACGCGATGAACGGGAGGTTGGCGTAATCAAGCATCGCGTGCACGACGATCGAACCGATGAGGTGTGACGTGCCAGTCGGATCATTGACGCACACGGCTCGACTGGCGCTGAGGACTCGCCGCTCCGCCGCGAAGAACGGCGACACTTCTTCGAACGTGTCCCACGAGCAGACGCTTTCCTCGGAGGTCGGGACGGTGCTGAGATCGTCGGGCAGGTTGAACGCGAAGCGGCTGACGAGGCGGCCTTCAGGTCCGAAGAGCTCCACCGATGACGTGATCGGGTATGACGCGAGGCCGGTGATACGCCAGCCCTGGAACGCGCGATCGGTAACGGCCTCCGACCCTGCGGGGCCCGGGGGCACCGAGACGAGATCCGCCAGCCCCGGGAACGCATCGATCTGCTGAAGGCTTCGCTGCATCAGCATCTGGATCGTCTGGCGCTGGTTCAACGCCTGCGGGCCGTAGCGCGTCTCAACGAGCTGCATCTTTGCCTGCCGCGCGAGCTGGAACACCGTCGGGTACCAGGCAAGGGCCGGCAGCACGAGACCGATCGTGAGAAGTGTCAGGCGGAACGCCTGCGATCCCTGCCGGTAGCGTCCCTTGATGCGCGTCGCGAAGAGGCCCATCACGACCGCCATCGCGAGCGCGACAAAAACTGGCCGATAGGCGGCAGGGGGCATCGCGCGCGAGATCAGAACAACGAGAGGCAGGACCCAGCAGGCCGCCGTGGCCAGGCGAAGCCGCCAGCTGCTTCGAGCGACGCGCCACGACAAGTACGCGGCTCGCAGAATGAGCACGGCGCCGACAAGCGTGGTCGCGTCCCAGATGACGATGCCGACCTGCAGGGCGAGGAGCGCCGTATTCCACGGGTGCAGCGAAAAGTGCAGCAGGTCGAGCGTGGTATTGGCGATCGTGTCGGCGAGAAGCGCGCGATGGGCGAGCAGAAGCGTGGCGACGACGAAACCAGCGACGAGCTGCGATGCGAAGAACAGGATCGCGCCGAGCGGAGAGTCGACTCTGCGACGTGCGTGCCGCCAGTTCAGGCGCCAGGCCTCGAGCGCGAAGAACAGCAGTGCCACGAGTCCGCCGGCCGATACTGCGGTGACGAGAAAGTCGAATGGGGACGCCAGGAGCCCTCGCAGCAACGGCGAGGCGTACGCGGCGCCGGAAAAGATCTCGGCGTCGGACCAGTCAGCCGGGGAGGCGAAGCGGAAGAGAACCCTGCTCGCGATGATCGCCGTTGCCGCCGCGACGACGGCGGTTAGATACGTTCGACGCCGGAATCGGGGATCGGGGATCGGGGATGATCCCAGATCCCTCCGTGAGTCCCGCCAGTCGAGGAGCGGCCCGCATAGGAGCAAAAGGAAGATCGCGCCGGTGATTTCTGCCAGCGACGCGGCTGCGCGGCGCCAGCGTCCGCGGGCCTGCGCGATGTCGGTCGGGGTAACGATTGCCGTGACCAGGTGGCGGCCGTTGGGGCCAACGACGTCGATGCGATCGGGGTCAGGGGTCGTGCGTACGTCCTCGAACGCGAGCTCGAGCGACACCGGAGTGAGCTGACCGGGGAACTGAAACTGATCGGTGCGGGCTGCGGCGCCGGTCGTATTTGGCGGGCGAATCGACTGCTCGGAGGCGATCGTGCCGACACGCGTGCCGGAGGCATCGTTCACCGGCATCGTGTAGACGAGTCGCAGGCCGAGCGCCCCCTGCGCGATGAACCAGGCTTCATCGCCTTCGAGACGGTCCTTGGGGAGCTCTGACGGCCGCCCGGCCCACGCCAGGGGCTGCCCGCCGGTCTCATACGCGGTGACGGCGAGCTCGACGTCGCTCGTAGGTGCCTCAGCCGCACCCTGCGCCGCAACGAACAACGTTCTGGCCGCCCCCTCGTCGTTCCTGGCAGCGGCAACCAGCGCCTCCGGATCGGCCACGCTCCGCGCGATGACCTGGAGGCCGCGCGACATGACGTCAAACGCGCCGCGCACGTCGCGCTCGATCCGTTGGCGGGCCGACGCTTCGTCCGGGCCCATGACGATGCGTTCAGCGATCCGGCCGACGGCGACGACTGCCAGCACGCAGACGAGCCCCGCCAGCGCGAGCCGAACGAGACGCCGCAGCGGAGGGTCCACAGATGCATTGTCCTCCAGTCCCGATTCCTCTTCTCCGAACCGGCCCGCCTCGTTCCGCCATCTCTGTTTCCGTGTCTCCGTGGCTTGTCTCGCTTAACATTGATCATCCGTGTCTACAGAGCTGCTGTTGAAGCCGGTACTGAAGCGAGGCGCGCTCATCGCCGCCGCGAACTGGCAGGTGACGCTGATCCAGGCGACGGCCGACTCGATCTTCAAGCTGCTGATGGCGACGCCGGTGATCGGAGGGCTGTTCCTGGTGGGTTTGGTGATCGGCACGGCGCCCGCGGAGCTCATGAGCCTCGAGTGGCGCGAGATGGCGGCCACGGTCATCACGTCGCTGCTATCGCATCCGGCTGTGTTGACCGCGTTTCTCGCGTCGCTCTCTGTGGTGGCGGTGGGCGGGTCGCTCTTCATCTTCCTGGTCAAAGCGGGTTCCGTCGCGGTCCTCGTGCGGGCGGAGCGCGATGCCGGGCCGATCCAGCAGCCGCCGCTTCATTTCGACCTGGTGCGTCGGGCGTCGAAGTTTTCAGTCGAGTACTACATCGACTCCGCTCGCGCGCTGTTCCCGCGCTACGCGCGTCTCGGGCTCATACTGATGGCGGTTTACCTCGTCTCAGGCGGGTTGTATCTGGTGGCAGCCTACGAATCCGGCTTGCGGGATGGCGTCGGTGGCCTTCTCACGCTGACGATGACCATCTCATTCGTCTGCTGGATTACGCTGATCAACCTCGTCTACCTTCTGATGCAGATCGTGATTGCGGCAGACGACTGCAGCGTCGCGAAGGCATGGCCGCGTGTCGGCGCGTTCGTGCGGCAGCGACGGCGTGGCGTAAGCGCGGTGTTCGGGGTCGTCCTGGCGCTGGTGGTTGCCGCCACTGGCGTCTCGTTGCTCGCCACGGCGGCGCTCGGCCTGATCGCGTTCGTGCCGTTCGTCGGCCTCGCCGTGCTGCCGCTGCAGTTGCTCGCATGGGTGTTTCGCGGCATCGTCTTTCAGTTTCTCGGGCTGGCGTCGATCGGCGCGTACCTGCGGCTGTATCGCGAGTTCGCTGCCGGCCTGGAGGGCCGGCTCAAGCCGGCCCCTGCGTACGTGGGGGCTGGCTTAAGCCGGCCATCGGAATCCTCATGAACAGTTACGACAAGTACCTCTCGCCACTCGGGCGCAACCTCCACGAATCGGTCCTTCGCAAGATGGGCCAGGTGACCGCGTCGCGGACTGGCGATCTGATCTCGTTTGCTGCCGGCTATCCCGATCCCGTGGGCTTTCCGTGGGACGAGTTCCGCGAGATCGCGAACGAGCTGCTGTCGGGCAAGGACGGGTCGGTGCTGCAGTACGGACCGACTCGGGGCTACCGGCCGCTGCTCGAGTCGATCATCGGCGTCCTCGATGGCCGCGGCATCAAGACTGATCTCACAGAGGTGATGACGACGAGTGGATCGCAGCAGGGGCTGGATCTGATCGCACGCGTGTTGATCGCGCCTGGCGATGCGGTCCTCGTCGAAGTGCCGACCTACACGGGCGCCATCGCCGCGTTTCGGAATGCGCAGTGCCGGCTCGTCGGCGTGCCGCAGGATGCCGATGGAATCAACATCGATGAGCTGGATGCCGCGTGCGTTCGCGAGCGCGCCGCCGGAGCGCGCATCAATCTGCTGTATCTCGTGCCGAATTTTCAGAACCCAGCCGGCATTCTTCTCAGCCTCGACAAGCGGGCGCGTCTGCTCGAGTGGGCCGAGCAGCGCGACATGCTCATCGTCGAGGACGATCCGTACGGCGAGATCTATTTCGATGACGTGGCGAGTGCGGGGGAGACGCGTCCGTTGAAGGCGGACGACCGCCGCGGCCGCGTCATTTACCTGAGCACGTTCTCGAAGACGCTGGCGCCGGGGTTTCGGGTGGCGTGGGTCGCGGCGCCTGCGCCGATTGTCGAGCGGTTCGACACGGCGAAGCAGTCGATGGATTTGATGTGCGGGATCCTCGACCAGCGGGTCGTACACCAATCGATCGTCCGCGGCGTCCTGGAGCGCCAGGCGGCGCCGCTGCGGCAGCTGTACCGGATGCGGCGGGACGTGATGGAGGAGGCGCTGCGCGAACAGCTTGGCGGACGGCTCACGTGGATCGCGCCAAAGGGCGGGTTCTTTTTGTGGGCGAAGTTGCCGGATGGGTATGAGTGCGAGCCGCTTCTGGCGCGGGCGCTCGAACAGGGTGTGCTGTTTGTCATAGGCAGCGCGTTCTGCGTGGACGGCAGCGGCCACGATCGCATACGGATGTCGTTCTCATGGCCGTCGCCGGAGCGCATTCGCGAAGGCAGCCGCCGCCTCGCGCTCGCAATGCAGCCCGAGCTTGCCCAGCGTTGACGCACCGCGCGTAACATCTCTCGCCCCGAGGCTCGCCGTCGATCCTTCGGGCCGGCTGAAGCCGCCCCCGTGCACCTAGCGCGCGACGCGCTCGCGTTCGAGGCGGCGGCCCGGGAGTTCGGTAAACGGACTGTTGAGTGGCTCCTGCAACATCATCGCGGTTGGACGCAGGCCCAGCGCGCGGCCGTCGCGCGTGATGACAACCATCGCCACGCTGTACGGCTTCAGCGCGGGATCAGTCAGCGGCGCACCCTGGATATCCGACGGCGGCACGTACATCCCCGCGGCGGCGCCGGTCTTGGCCGCGAACGCGTCGATCTCCGAAACGCCGGTGACCAGGACGACTTCTTCGTAGACCATCCCATCGCCAAGCGTCTGCGGCGGCAGAATCGGTCGCGTCGGAATTTCCTTGATCCACCGCTGGTTCCCGTTGCCGCGATTCACGCCGCGCAAGACGTTGTCGAGCGACGCGTAATACGCGCCTCCCTTGGTGTCGGCGCTGACGCCGATGACGTCGCCGCCGGTCCGCCACTTCCACGCCAGTCGCCCGCGCTCGTCCTCGAGCGCATACAGATAGTTGTTGTTCGATCCGATGAAGAGGCGATCACGCGCGACCGACGGCTGACTGAGTATTCCCTCGAGCTTCTGCTCCCACGCGGGCGCTCCGTCGATGAGATTCAACGCGACGACCCGGCTGTCGTCGAGCGCAAAGAAGATGCGCATGCCGTTTGACACGGCCGCGTAGTGCGAAGGCGCGCCGAGCTCGCGGGTCCACACCATCCGACCATCGACGGCGGCAAACGCGATCACAGTGCCTTTGTCGAACACGCCGATCAGCCAATCGCCGGCAGAGGCGAGCGGTGCGATCAGCGGATATTCGAACGACGTCCGCCACTTCTGCGCCCCCGTTTCGGCATCGAGCGCATGGATCTCGTCACTCGCCACGACATACAGGACGTCATTGAGCACGAGCGGCGCCCACGTCGTCTCGATGTCGCGCCACCAGACTTTCGCGCCCGTCGCACGATTCAACGCCTGCACCTGCTCCGGCTGAATCGGGATGTAGACACGTTTCGCGTCCATCGCTCCGCCCGCCGACGGCAACGCATCGAGCGTGACCATCCAGACCTGTTCGACGGGAAGAAGCGGGAGCGGAACGGGAGGGATCTTCTTGGAGCGCGTTAACGGCGGTTCAGTGTTCGTCTCGCTCGTTGACGCCTGTTCAGTTTTCGGTGCAGCGCCCAAACAGACGCCGTGACCGACGACTGCAACGAGGAGCACGAGCGCAAATATCGTAGGGTGAATCTGTCGAGGCACTATTCCTTGTGGGATAATAGCGCGTTCGTGTCCCACCAAACCATTCTCGTACTGGATTTTGGGTCGCAGTACACGCAGCTGATTGCTCGGCGGTTGCGTGAGCTGTCGGTGTATTCCGAAATCATCTCGTTCAGCACGCCGATCGAAAAACTGCGCGAGAAGAATCCAGTCGGCATCATTCTGTCGGGCGGACCAAAGAGCGTCTCGGAGGCGGGTGCGCCAAAATGTGCGCCGGAGATCTTCGACCTCGGCACGCCAGTGCTCGGCATCTGCTACGGCATGCAGCTGATGACCGACGAGCTTGGCGGGGAAGTGCGTCGCTCCGGCCAGCGCGAGTTCGGTCACGCGCAAGTGCGTGTCACCGGCAACGGTTCGCCGCCAAAGCTCTTCTCCCAAGTGCCGTCGGACCTCCGCGTCTGGGCGAGCCATGGCGATGATGTGTCGGCGGTGCCGCCTGGATTCACCGTGGCTGCGACGAGCGCGACGACGCCGATTGCCGCGATGGAGGCGCCCGATCGTCAGCTCTACGCGCTGCTGTTTCATCCGGAGGTGGCGCACACGGATCATGGCCTGGCGATCCTGCGAAACTTCGCGTACGGCGTCTGCGGATGCACAGGCGACTGGACGATCGCGTCGTTCATCGAAGAAGCGACCGAGCGCATCAGGACGCAGGTCGGTCGTGGCAAAGTGGTCTGCGGATTGTCGGGTGGCGTCGATTCCACGGTTGCCGCGATGCTGATCCATCGCGCAATCGGCGATCGCCTGACCTGCATCTTCGTTGACAACGGTCTGTTGCGGTACGACGAGGCCAACCAGATCGTCACACGCTTCACCCAGAAGATGCGGTTGCCACTCGACTTCGTCGATGCGACAGACCTGTTCCTCGAGCGGCTCGCCGGAGTGACCGACCCCGAGAAGAAACGGAAGATCATCGGCGCAGCCTTC
>Ga0184628_10001536_pt1 | contig 11367 bp, 16 predicted proteins | sample PLM4_5_b1_FD_133149 | JGI IMG/M metagenome (GOLD analysis project Ga0184628, IMG submission 133149) | Groundwater sediment microbial communities from an aquifer in East River, Colorado, USA - PLM4_5_b1 | ecosystem: Environmental > Terrestrial > Soil > Riparian zone | place: USA: East River...
ACACCGACTCGTGCCTGACCATGCCGCAGGTGACGGCGGTACGGAAGCTCTACGCGGGCTTCAAGAACCCGAAGACCGGCGAGGTCATCTTCCCCGGCCTCGAACCGGGCAGCGAATTGAACTGGACGGCGGTGTCGGGAGGCGACGTGCCGCTGGATGTGGGGAGTGACGTCTTCAAATACATCCTGTTCCAGGACCCGAACTGGGACCCGCGCTCGTTCGATCTCGCGAAAGACTACGACCGGATCCACGCGCTCGACTCCCAGGATTTCAGCCCGACGTCGGCCGACCTGAAGGCGTTTGCGACGCGCGGCGGCAAGCTGCTGATCTACCAGGGATGGGGCGATCCGAACGTCTCGCCCCGATCACCGCTCATGTACTACGATCGTCTGGTCAAGACCATCGGTCAGGCACAGGTCGATGCGTCGGTGCGCCTGTTCTATGCGCCCGGCATGGGACACTGCGGCGGCGGCAACGGCCCGAACGTGTTCGACATGCTGACGCCGCTCGAGCAGTGGCGCGAGCAGGGCACGCCGCCGGCGTCGGTCCTCGCGACGCACTCGACCAGCGGCAAGGTCGATCGCACACGACCGCTCTGCCCCTATCCGCAGATCGCGCGGTACAAGGGCACCGGCGACATAGACGAGGCGGCCAACTTCACCTGTTCTCAGTAGCGAGGCTCTCATGATGTCCAGGTTTCGACAGACGCGTGCCCTGGTTTCGATCGCGGCGCTGGTCCTACTCTGCTCGGCCGCGGCGCTTGCACAGTCGCGATGGATGAAGGCTGCGCCGTTCCCCGAGCCAGACGAAGAACTCTACGGCGTGTCCGCCGCGGGCAAGATGTACGTCATCGGCGGGTTCGGCGGCGGGCGGGGCCGCGGCATCAACTACGAGTACGACGCCGCGACCGACAAGTGGACGCAGAAGAAGCCTATGGTCCGGCCGGCACACCATCAGGCCATGGCGGAGTATCGCGGGAAGATCTACGTGCTGGGCGGCTTCGTGGCGCCGGCAACCGGCGGAGGCTGGGAGCCGATCGACAACACATGGGAGTACGACCCGGCGGCCGACACCTGGAAGGCGCTGGCGCCGCTGCCGGCAAAGCGCGGATCGGCCGTCGCCGTGCAGGTCAACGGCAAGATCTACGTGATCGGCGGCGCCACCACCGGCGACGGCTCGAAGGACGTCGCGATCAACAACAACACGACGGTGAAGAACCTCACAACAAACGACGTGTATGACGTCGCGACCAACACGTGGAGCAGCGCGGCTCCCATGGCGCTCGGACGCAACCACGCGTTTGCCGGCACGGTCGGCGGCAAGATCTACGTCATCGGGGGCCGCATCGGCCATGCGTTCGCCGCCGCGTCACAACCTACCGACATCGTCGAGGAATACGATCCCGCCTCCAACAGCTGGGGCGCGCAGCGGGCGAAGATGCCGACGGCCCGCAGCGGCGGTGGCTGGGCGACCTACGGCGGGAAGATCTACGTCGCGGGCGGCGAAATCGCCACCAACGCGCTCGTGGGGGCGTTCCGGGCGGTCGAGGCATTCGATCCGGCGGCCAACGCCTGGACGATCATGCCGTCGATGCCGATGCCCAGGCACGGCGTCGCCGGAGCGATGATCGGCAACAAGTTCCACCTCGTGAGCGGGATGATCACGTCGGCCGCCGCCGGCGCTGGCCAGGACATGCACGTCGAGGTGCACACGACGTCGCACGACGTGTTCGAGCTGCCGATGAGCGGAACGAACTGAGCTACGAAATCATCACCTTGCGCGGCGTCTGCGCGTTGTCCTCGAGAAACGATTTCTTGTTCTCGAGTTCCTGCGCGGTCGGCTGAATCGCGCCGGTGGCGTCAACGACGCGCGACACCAGGGTATGCTCGCCCGGCGTCGCGTCGGCCCACACATAGTTGAACAGCTTCCAGCCGTACTTGTCGCGGGTGGCCGAATCGAGCGCGGCCGGCCGCCACGGCCCCTCGTCCACTTTGATTTCGACGGTTCGGATGGGTGTGCCGTCGTTCAGCACGACGCCACGCACGTTGTAGCCTGAGCCCACGCGGGAGATCCGCGCGATGTACGACTTGAGCTGCATGTGGGTGATCGCGGTTTCCACCCACTTGAGCTCGCCGTCGATCATCTCGCCCTTGAACGTGCGGTACCACCGCGCCTGGAACTTGCCGAGGTACCGATCCTCTTGCACGTGGATCTCCGAGAGCCACTTCACGTTCGCCACGCCGTACCAGCCTGGCACGACGAGCCGAAGCGGCGATCCCTGGTGGCGCGTGAGCGGCTCACCGTTCATCGCGTAGGCCAGAAACGGCTCGGGCGACAGCGCCTTCTCGCGCGTGAGCGCGCGGCCGAACTGCTGCTCGACCTTGAATTTCTGCGTGCGCCACTCGACTTCCTCTTCGCCGCGATCGGCGCCGAAGAAGACGAACTCGCGCGCCTCGGCCTTGACGCCGGCGCGGTCGAGCACGTCCTTCAGCGGTACGCCCGTCCACCGACCGTTGCCCGACAGCCCCTGCAGCGGTCCGCGGTTGCCCGAGCACTCGAACCCGGCGACCAGCTCCTTCCCGCCCATGCGGCGCAGGTCGTCGAGCGACAGCGCAACCGGCCGATCGACCATTCCCGAGAGCTTCAACTTGAAGGTGGCCGGATCGACCACGGGATGACCGTAATGCTGCGTCGTGAAGAACTGGTCCTTCGGCGTGATCGGGCCGTCAATCGTCCGGATGTCGATGATGCGGCGGTCGGGGGCCGGGTTCGTGATGACGCGCTCGGGGAAGTCCAGAAACGGCACGACCGTTTCTCCCTGCGCCAGAGCGGGAAGTACCCATTCCGGAATACCCGCCAGCCCGAGCCCCGCGAGCGCGAGCGTCCCCCTGAGCATGTCCCGACGCGTAGGGTGATTGGTCGTCATGTCTGCCCTCTCGTGCGCCCTATCCTAGCGCCGATCCAGTCCGAGGTCGATGCGCAGTGCATGCACAGGGAAGCGCGATTGCCAGTATATATGCTGTATAGTGAAGAGGTTACAGCGCCCCTGAACATTGCCTGCCTGAACTCGCACGCCGCGTCCTAGAGTTCACCCCGACCTGTCAGCCGCGCCACCGGATCTGCGCGCCACGTGCCGGCACGCCGCCGGTTTCTGCAACAGGAACACCACGATGACGAAACTCGTTGCGGCCGTGATCCTCGGCCTCACGCTCGGTGTCAGCGCCCAGGACCAGGGGCGGTACCGTGACTTTCAACTCGGGACGTCCCTCGCGTCCGTCTCGGCGCTCACCGGCACGCCCATCTCCGACGCGAGGCTCATCCACGAACGTCCGGTGCTGATGCAGGAGCTCCGGTGGATTCCCTCGCAGTCAACCTCCGTACCACAAGCCATCGCCCGCGGCGCCATGCTGCAGCAGGTCGTCTTCAGCTTCTATGAGGACCAACTCTCCCTGATGATGATCGACTACGACCGTTTCCGCACGGCAGGGATGACCGACGGCGACATGATTCAGTCGCTCTCGGTGGTCTACGGGCAGCCCGTGCCCGCGCACGTGTCCCGGACCGTCGTCGAGGGCACCGTCGAGGGCACCGTCGAGGGCATGACACCCCGGCGCGTCGCGCAGTGGGTGGCGCCTGACTGCACGGTGACCCTGTCGCGGTGGGCCTTTGGCACGGCGCTCAGGCTGACGATCGAATCCACGCGACTGGCCGCGCTTGCCCGTACGGCGGACGCACAGGCGCTCGTCCTGGACGCACGTGACGGCCCCCGGCGTGACGCCGCGAGGCTCGCGCAGGAAGACACGAACAGGCGTGAGGCACTGGAGAAGACGCGGACAACGAACAAGGCGACGTTCCTGCCATGACCTCCCTCATCGGCCTCGGGGTCGCGATCGCGCTGCTGGTCGTGTTTGTCGTGTTTCGATCGCGACGCGACCAGCCGGCCGATCTTGGACAGGTCAGCAGTCAGTGGCTCATGGAACACCGGGCGATGTCCGGGCAGGATTCGTCGCGCTGGAACCAGCGCTGACGTTCACAGACGGCCGCCAATCTCAATCAACAGGCGGACGAACAGCGCCAGTGGCGCGCCGATCAGCAGGATCGCGAACGGCGTCACCAGCACCAGCAGCAGCACCAATCCGAGATCGCGGAAGACGTCTGCGATCTTCGTCACGCGCGGACGCTCAGACCAGTCGCGCCGACGCGAGGAGCTGCATGAGCAGAAACGCCGCGGCGAGGGACAACGCCACGCCGGCGACGATCTTGGCCTGGGCTGCGCTGCGCAGGTTGGCACGCGCGCCCGCCGCCTGCCACTCGAGCCACCGTGTCTGCTGCGCCTGGTCCTCGGTCTCGTTCGTCAGCGTCACGACCTTCCCTCGCGAATCGCTTCGGCGATCGTCTGTGACGGTGTGCGCCACACTCCGTTCACGACAATCGGCGGCACGAGCGCCACGGTCGTCAGGTACATCAAGCTGCGTACCGACGAGGCGTCAGCGACGAAGAACGCGAGCAGTACGACAGCGATCCAGCAAAGGGAGATCAGTACGCGAGTACGGGTAGCCATGGCGCCCAACTTTCAGAGGGCCTTGATGAGGCTGACCGTGGGAGGGACGTGCGGAGGGGCCAGAACTCAGGAAAGCAGTACGTGTCCAGTATGCGCCCCACGATGAGCGTACACAAGGACAATCCCGACGACAATCCCGACGACAATCCCGACGCGGCTACTCGTGAAGGACGACGCTCAAGAGCGAATTGTTGATCTTCAAGCCGCCGTTGTACTCGATGAAACCGAGATCGCGGAACTTGTTCATGAAGAAGTTGACGCGGGACCGCGTCGTCCCCACCATCTCGGCGAGCGTTTCCTGCGACAGATTGTGCAGCACCTGCTGCGGCTCGCTCTCTTTCCCGTAGCGGGCCATCAGCAGCAGGGCGCGCGCCAGCCGCTTCTCGCTGGAATTGAACAAATGGTCCACCAGGTCTTCCTCGATGCGGATGTTGCGCGCGAGCATGTGCACCAGAAACCTGTCCGACATGGCTGGCTCGTCGTGGAGCACCTGCACCATGTGCGCCTTCTCCACGACGAGCGCCGTCGTCGCGGCCATCGTCGTCGCGGTCGCCATCCGTCGAGACTGCCCGGCCAGGCATCCTTCGCCGAAGAAATCGCCGGGGCCCAGCAGGGCGACCACCGCCTCCTTGCCGCTCTTCGACAGCACCGACAACTTGACGCTGCCGCGCTGGATGTACATCACCTGCTCGGCGACGTCACCTTGTGCAAAGACGACGGTGGACTTCGCATATTTCTTGACAGCGCGAGACACGCCACCGGACTCGAGAAACGCATGGAGATCGAAGTCGTGGGGCGGCCCTTCGACTTTCGCCGCCGTCTCCCCTTTTCGCTTGGGCACAATTCAATTCTAGTCCTGTTCTTGAAGGCAGGCTGCTCGTTTTGTCACACGAACCGGACCGTCGGCCGATGATCCTCCTATGTCCATGGACGGTTCTGTTACCCTTCTCCCCGGACCATCCCTGCCCATCCTTCGGCGAGTGCGTAGCCACGCGGGATTTCACTGCAACCGAGGAGCATCCACATGAACACGATCACAACCAAAGACGGGACACAGATCTACTTCAAGGATTGGGGCTCAGGGCCTCCTCTCGTGTTCAGTCACGGCTGGCCACTGAACGCAGACAGCTGGGAGGCGCAGATGCTCTTCCTGGCATCCAACGGCTATCGGTGCATAGCCCATGACCGTCGCGGTCATGGACGGTCCAGCCAACCCTGGAACGGCAACGACATGGACACCTACGCCGACGACCTCGCGACCTTGATCGACACGTTGGACGTGAAGGGCGCAGTCCTGATCGGCTTTTCGACAGGCGGCGGAGAGGTGGCCCGCTACATCGGGCGCCATGGCACGACGCGGGTGGCCAAGGCCGCGCTGGTTGCCGCAGTGACGCCCCTCATGCTGAAAACGGCCGCCAATCCGGGCGGCCTGCCGATCGACGTATTCGACGGCCTGCGCGCGGCCTCGATCGCAGACCGCTCGCAGCTATACAAGGATGTCGCAAGCGGCCCGTTTTTCGGGGCCAACAGGCCGGGCTCCAAGGTCTCGCAGGGCATGATCGACTCGTTCTGGCGCCAGGGGATGCAAGCGGGTCACAAGAACACGCTCGAGTGCATCAAGGCGTTCTCGGAGACGGACTGTACCGAGGACCTCAAGAAGTTCAACGTGCCCACGTTGATCGTGCACGGTGACGACGACCAGATCGTGCCGATCGCCGCCTCGGCACTTGCCTCGGCAAAGATCATCACCCACGCGACCGTGAAGGTCTATCCCGGCGCGCCCCATGGCCTGACGGACACGCACAAGGAGCGACTGAACGGCGACCTGCTGGCATTCGTCAAGGCATAAGGAGGAGGACTCTAGGCGATCTGCTCGCCACCGTAGCCCTGGAGGCGGTACGCCTCGAGACGGTTGTAGAGAGTCTTGAGACTGATCCCCACCGTTTCGGCTGTCTTGCACTTGCAGCCGCCAAGGTGGGCAAGCGTCGCGACAATCAGGCGCCGCTCGGCCTCGGCGGCGGTCATGCCGATGTTCATCGGGATGTTGATGCCCGACACCGGCGCCGTGGGCGGTGCGCTGATTTCCGGCGGCAGACACGCCACGGTGATCTCGGAAGACGCGAGGACGTAGGCGCTGTACACCGCGTTCTTGAGCTCCCGGACGTTTCCCGGCCAGGAATACCGCCCGAGCGCAGCGAGCGCCTCGGGCGTGAACCGTTTGGGCGAGCCCTCCACGGCCTCGATCTGGGTCAGGAAATGTTCGGCCAGCACCGGTACGTCCTCGAGGCGGTCGCGAAGAGGTCCGAGCGAGACCTGAAACACCTTGAGCCGATAGTACAAATCCTCACGCAGCTTACCCTGCTTGACGGCCTGTCCCGGCTGGCGGTTGGTGGCCGCCAGGACGCGGACATCCACCGGCAGCGGCGTTTCGCCGCCCGTGCGCGTGAACGTCCCGGCTTCGAGCACCCTCAGAAGCTTGACTTGCAGCTCCATGGGCATTTCGGTCACTTCGTCCAGAAAGAGCGTGCCGCGCATCGCGCGCTCGAACACCCCGTGGTGCCGTCGATCCGCTCCGGTAAAACTGCCCCGCTCGTGACCGAATAGCTCACTCTCGACGAGCATGGGGGACATCGCCGCGCAATTCAGCGCGACATACGGCCCGTGCCGCCGGCGGCTCAAATCGTGAATGGTCCGCGCGACCAGTTCCTTGCCCGTGCCACTCTCCCCGACGATCAGGACCGTGGCGCTGGTGGGGGCCACACGGGACACTTGGTCGTAGACGCCTTTCATCAATGGCGACTCGCCAACCAGTTGTCCGAACGTATGGTTCGTCGTGCTGTGGCCCGTCGGCGGCTCCACACGCTGTGTGAAACCTCGGATCTTCGAGGTGGTCAACGGCCTGTTTACGGTTGCGCCTTCTGCGGCACGCTCTACAGCAAGCATCGGATTCCTTTGGCAGTGTCAATGTGCGGCTGACCTCCGACCCCGTCCGGGTGTCAGCTGAGCCGGTAGGAGGGAATATTGATCGATGTGGATCGGGGACGCTGTGCAATTGCGCACACTGGGTGAGTTCCACTCGTAAAGGCGACGCTGCCGAACGAGGCGTCGATCGCGGCGGCGGCCGCGGCGGTCGCCCATTCTTTCCAGGGAGTCTCGAGTCTCGTCACTTCTGCGGGCTCGACGACCACACGCCCGTCCGCGTTCAGGTAGACCCGATACTTGTGCCCGTCCATGCACGAGGCGGCGTAGTCCATCGCGCCCCGCTCCACTACGGCGACGACCGTTCCGCACGGCAATCCTTGCAGCGCGATCACTGCCGTCAGGTCCTTCTTGAGCTCTTCGTCGTCGGCGGCAAATGACGGCACCGCGAACAACATGGTCAGCAATAGCGACAGGGCTAATAGTGCGGTACGGGTATTCATGGGGTCTCTTGCGTTCAGCTTTGAAGGGCGGCGAACGTATCCGGGTCCGACAGCAGTCCCCAGATTGCCTCGCGCGAGGACACGATCGAGGCCGCAAGCGTCTGGTCGGAGTCCTGCAAGAGGGTTAGTACCTTCATCATCAGCAGGTCGTAGGACGTGCGCAGCTCCGTCATCGTCGGCGGGGGCGTGGGCTTGCCCCGGTAGTGATCGCGAAAGTGGCCAAGAAGGTCGTCAACCTTGTTCTTGAGCGAGATCTTCGTGAAGATCCCGATCGCGTTGGTGGCCCTGAGCCGCTCCTTCAGAGCGGGCAGGTCCAGCGTCAATGGCGCAGCGGACGCGGGCGACGCGGCAACCGCACGCGGTGCGGCGGCGGGCGGCGCGGCAGGCCTCGGCGCCGGCGCAACCGGGCCGGGCGCTTTCAGAACGGCTGGAGCGCCCCGCCCTGCGGCCCGTGGCGCCACCGGCGGCGTGACGATCGGAACGCTCGGTGCCGGCGTGACGGCCGGCGAGGCTTGCGACACGGTCGTCTCAGGCGCAGGCGTGACGCCCGCGCAGCCCGCCGTCAGCAGCACGGCGGCGGCGTAGGCGACGCACGTCCGCGGGCCTACGGGCACGAGGCCGCGATCATCTTCAGGTTCTTCACGCCCAGGTACGGGCCGCTACCCTCGACCTTGGAATGCGTGTCCTCGCCAGGGCCATCCACCCTGGTCTCCGACTTGATCTCCACCTTGCCGTTGTCGCGGTCGGCGACCTTGCCTTCGATCTGCACGCGGTGGCCAACCTGCTTGGACAAGTCGTCGCTGTCCGACACGAGGACGTAGCGATGGAGGGCGCCGCTCTTGTCGGCGACATTGGTCAGGGCAAAACCGCCGGTGGCGTCGCGCTCGACACACCCGGTGACTTTCACGTTCTTGCCGTCCTTCACCTCGACTTTGGTCTTCGTCGTGGTTTCGCTCGACTGAGCACCGAGGGCCACCGCGCCCGCAACCGAAAGAACACACGTGAACGTTGTCAGCTTCATCATGTTGACCAGCCTAGGCCCGTCGAGGCATTCCGTCTGTTTCATTTCGTACAGTGACCAGCCAGAAGCTCCCCCTTCGGTCTGTGCCGGTGTGCCGAACAGCACATCGCACGCGCGCGATGTTCGATAGGCTCGCGTCAGAGGGAGGTCTGTATGACCTGGATGGACAAGCTCGAGATCGGGTTGAAAGAAGACGCGCCGTTTCGCAAGGACAATCTCCCGCCCAGTCAGGTCCGCGGCCCGGAACTGCCGACGGGCCAGGGCCGGTCGCCAGAGATTCCGCTCGCACGTGAGGACCATAACCAGGTGGCCATCGCGCCAGCTGCCGACCCGAAGACCAAAAAGTCCCGTGGGACTGAGCGTCTAAGGTCCTGGCTCAGATAGCCGAGTGACAACGAGTGGAGGCGCCCGGCGCAGCGCCTTTGAAGACGCCTTTACCCACGCGCCGATTGGCATGGCCCTCGTGGACATCATGGGCGATGTGATTCGGGCAAATCCCGCACTGTCCCGGATTACGGGGCACACCGCCGAGGTCTCTGTCGCTCGCCTGTTCGGCAGCCGCTCTTACCCAGACGACGCCCACGCAGACGCGCGTCGAGGCCTCGAGTTACAAGACGAGCCCGGCAAGGCTACTCCCGTCGAACAGCGGTATCGGCACGCGCGAGGCCACGAGATCTGGGTCGCGTTGCACGTCTCACTCGTCCGAAACGACGACCGGGCCAGTTACCTCATCGTGCAGGTGCAAGACATCTCCGATCGCAAGCGCCGCGAGAGCCGCCTGGAGCATCTCGTGGGTCACGACCATCTGACGGGACTGCTCAATAGCCGGGGCTTCGGGCGGGCACTGGCCCACGAGAGCAGGTCGGCCGCTCGTTACGGCGGCGCGGGTGCACTGCTCCTGCTCGATCTGGACCACTTCAAGGCCGTGAACGACCAGTTCGGGCACAAGGCGGGCGATGACTTGCTCAAAACCATCGCCGAGACGCTCCTGGGCCGGGTCCGCGAGACAGACATCGTGGCGCGATTGGGCGGCGACGAGTTCGGGATCATCCTGCCGCGAGTCGATGGCGAACACGCGACAGTGGTCGCGGACGGCATCGTGCAGGCGTTGCGCGACCGGCATGCACCCTCGGCCGAACACCGAATCGCGGTCACGGCCAGCGTCGGCATCGCGATGTTCGACGGTCAGTCGAGCGCCGAGATCCTGGCGGCTGCCGATCTCGCAATGTATGAGGCGAAGGCCAGCGGCCGCGACAGATTCGCGGGTAGACGGCACGCCTGACGCGGCTCCCTGGGCGGGGTGGCTAGCCCTTGGCCGCCTTACGCAGGTGTTCGACCGCGGCGCCGACTTTCCGCTGCGCCTGGCCAACGGCGATCTTCGCCTTGCCGATGGCCCCCTCGACTCCGCCTTCGGTCTTCAACGTGTCGTCACCCGTCAGGTCACCGACCGCTTGCTTGATCTTGCCCTTGACCTGTTCGCTTTTCCCATCGCGTTCATTCTTGTTCCACATGTGTGCTCCTGTCAGCGGTCAACCCTCGGGAAACTCGCAGGAACAGCATGTGCTCAAATGACGGCGAGGCATGTTCCCTTCTGGACAGAGGAGCTTTCCATGCGCCCGACGAAGTCTCAGTCCTGGTTCACGCGTTTTTCCAAGCGCACCGCGCAGCTGACGGGACGGCCGGCGACATTCCTGTTGGCGATTGGAATCGTCCTCGCCTGGATCGTGACCGGCCCGCTCTTTGGGTACAGCGACACCTGGCAACTCGCCATTAATACGGGCACGACGATCGTCACCTTCCTCATGGTCTTTCTCATCCAGTGCACCCAGAATCGCGATTCCGAGGCGGTCCAGGTCAAGCTAGACGAGCTGCTGCGCGCCACCACCGGGGCGCACAACGCGTTGCTGGACCTCGAAGAACTCGAGGAGCGCGAGCTGGATCAGATTCGGGCCGGATATCGGCGCCTGGCGAAAGGCGCGCGTGCGGCCTTGGGCGAGGGCCATGCAGACACCGGCGCTCCCGAGGTGGACTAGCTCAGCCAGCCTTCGCAGCGGCCTGTTCGGGAAACTGGATGGCGTACAGTTCGGCGTAGAATCCGCCGGCAGCCAACAACTCGTCGTGCGTACCTCGTTCGGCCAGGTGAGTGTCTTTCACGACGAAGATCGTGTCGGCGTTCAGGATCGTCGCCAGGTGGTGCGCGATGACGATCGACGTCTTGCCTTTCATCAGGCGATCCAGCGCCTCGAACACCTCCTGTTCGGACTGCGCGTCGAGTCCCGAGGTCGGCTCATCCAGCACGAGGATGGGCGTATTTCGAATCACCGCCCGCGCGATGGCAATGCGCTGGCGCTGGCCCCCGGACA
>Ga0184628_10001538_pt1 | contig 11360 bp, 9 predicted proteins | sample PLM4_5_b1_FD_133149 | JGI IMG/M metagenome (GOLD analysis project Ga0184628, IMG submission 133149) | Groundwater sediment microbial communities from an aquifer in East River, Colorado, USA - PLM4_5_b1 | ecosystem: Environmental > Terrestrial > Soil > Riparian zone | place: USA: East River...
AACGCGTTGCTGGATTTCGCACGCGCTCAAAAAATAGATCTGACGTTCGTTGGACCTGAAGTGCCGCTCAGTCTAGGTGTCGTTGACCTATTCCGCGCCAGCGGATTGAAGATTGTCGGTCCCAACCGAGAGAATGCCCAGCTGGAATCCAGCAAGACGTATTCCAAGCAGTTCTTCAAAGCTCATAACATTCCAACCGCCGACTTCTGGCCGTGCGCTACCGCAGCTGACGCATACGCGCGATTGGATTCCGTTCTGTACCCTACTGTTGTCAAAGCCGACGGGCTCGCCGCGGGAAAAGGCGTGGTTATTGCGGAAACGAAGGCGCAGGCGCGAGCTGCGGTTCATGAGTTCATGGAAGCAAAGAGTCTCGGCGCTGCGGGTGGCAAGCTTGTGATCGAAGAGTTCCTGACTGGCGAGGAAGCCTCTTTCCACGTTTTCGCCGATGGCAGGGTTGCTCAGCCCATGGTCGCGGCTCAGGATCATAAGCGGCGGTTCGATGACGATCAGGGGCCGAATACCGGCGGGATGGGCGCATATTCCATCGATACCATTCTGACGCCGGAAGAACGCGACGTTGTGATGCGCACCATCATTCGACCGACTCTCGACAATGCGCCCGGATTCACGGGAATACTCTATGCCGGGTTGATGATGACGACGGCCGGCCCGAAGCTGCTCGAATACAACACGCGATTCGGAGATCCGGAAACGCAGGTGATACTGCCGCGGTTGAAGACAGACCTTCTGGAAGTGCTCATCGATATGGCCGAGCATCGTCTGGATTCGCGCGCTTTGGAATGGGCCAGCGAACCGACAGCTTCTGTCGTACTGGTGGCGAAGGGATATCCCGGAAAAGTGGAAAATGGAAAACAAATCCACGGATTGCAGGAAGCGAGCAGACTCGATGGAGTAAAGGTTTATCACGCCGGCACTCGAATGGAAGACGGAAAGGTGTTTACCGCCGGCGGACGCATTCTGAATGTCACCGCCTGCGGAACCACACTGTCACAGGCCCTCGATCGGGCCTATGCCGCATGCGAAGTGGTAAACTTCGACGGCAAAGATTACCGCAGAGACATTGGAAAGAAGGGGTTGGCAAAGCAACGATGACAGAGAAGGCGAAGGCACTGGTTGGAATTATTATGGGTAGCGATTCCGATGCTCCCGTTATGGCAGAGGCAACGAAGGTTCTCCAGCAGTTTGGCGTACCTTACGAAATAGGCGTGTACAGCGCGCACCGTTCACCGCATCGCACGCTGGAGTATGTCAGCAGTGCCCGATCGCGTGGGTTGAAGGTGATCATCGCAGGCGCAGGAAGTTCAGCGCACCTGGCTGGAGTTACCGCCGCGGAAACGATACTTCCCGTCATCGGTGTTCCGATTGACAGTTCGCCACTGTCGGGTCTCGATGCGCTGATGGCCACCGTGCAGATGCCGCCGGGCGTGCCGGTGTCAACGATGGGAGTCGGCAAGTCCGGCGCAACGAACGCCGGAATTCTCGCAGTTCAAATCATCGCACTTGCGGATGCCGCACTGGCGACGAAGTTGACGGAATACAAGGCGAAGCTTGAAGTGACGGTGGCCGAGAAGAGTAAGAAAGTGAGTACGGAGCTGGGACCGCAGTAGCATCGGAACTCAGGTAGTCCCTCTCCTGAAGGGAGAGGGTGCCGCGAAGCGGCGGGTGAGGGGTACAGAGAAGCATTCTTTACCCCTCACCCGGCCCTTCGGGCCACCCTCTCCCTTCAGGAGAGGGATTTGTCCCAAAGCATCTTCAAATTTGAGAAGCAATGTCCAAAAAATCCTTCCACATCGCGAACTTCGGTTGCCGCGCTTCCCAGTCCGAAGGCGCAGCAATTCAGGATGAGCTCCTCGACGCAGGTGCCAGCGTTGCTGCTTCGCCCTACGACGCCGGTGTCGTGGTGGTCAATTCCTGCACGGTCACCGAAGAAGCCGACCGCGACGTCCGCCACATGATTCGCCGGATCTCCAGCCGCAGTCCGGAAACCCGCATCATTGTCACCGGCTGCTATGCCCAGCGTGTGCCGGAAGAACTCGCTTCAATGCCTGGCGTCGAGTACGTTGTTGGAAACTCCCACAAGCCCCTGGTCGGCCGCCTCACCCTAAGCGTTCTCGACCAGGACTTCGTTTCCTCGGGCCGAGCCGAAGTCTTCTGCAGCGATATATTCCTCGAACAGGAACTCGGTCCCCGTACGCACTCCGGATCCGGCGGACGCACTCGGGCCATTGTCAAAGTTCAGGACGGCTGCAACGCCAACTGTTCGTTCTGCATTATTCCGTCTGTCCGGGGCCGCAGCCGCAGCATGAATTCCGATAACGTGCTGATCGAAGTCCGGAACCTCGTCGAACGCGGGTACAAAGAGATTGTTCTTTCCGGCATCCATCTCGGCACTTACGGACGAGACCTGGATGTCCCGACATCGCTGTTAGCCCTGGTTCACCGCATGCTTGCTGAAGTTCCGGACCTGGCGCGCATTCGCCTGAGTTCCATCGAACCGCTGGAAGTCACTCCGGAAATCGTCTCGCTGGTTGCAGAACAACCGCGACTGGCGCATCACTTCCATATCCCGTTGCAAAGCGGATCGCGCCGCATTCTCCGTGAAATGCGCCGGCCTTACTCTCCTTCGTACTACACAGAGCTGGCCCAAAACATTCGAGGCCGAATTGAAGATGCTGCGATTGGTGCGGACGTCATGGTCGGATTTCCCGGCGAATCCGACGAAGAGTTCTCCGAAACCTACCAGCTCATCGCGTCGTCTCCGCTGACATACCTCCATGTGTTTCCATTTTCGTCGCGTCCCGGAACTCCCGCAGCAGACATGCCGGCTCCCGTTCCTTCGCACGTTGCACAATTTCGCGCGCGCGCGCTGCGTCAGCTTATCGCGAACAAAAACGAAGCATTTCGTTCAGGCATGATCGGGCGTGATCTTGAAGTACTGGTGCTGAACTCCGGAGACGCCATCAGCAGCAATTTCATCCGCGTGTATCCGGAATCGGAGTTGCCACGGAATTCGTGGGTATCGCTTCGAGCGACCGCTCTCCAGTCGGATGGGCTCACCGCCCGTTAGTCGAAGATCACAACCGCAGCCGAAACCAGCCGATCGTGAGTCAGCGAGACATGGAAGCGAGTTGCCCCCATGGATGTGGCGCGTTCGAGCGCTTCGCCATAGAGATGAAGTTCGGGTTTTCCCGAAGAAAGTTTCTGCACTTCGATATCTTTCCACTTTACGCCGGCCGCCCATCCTGTGCCGAGCGCCTTGAAGCCAGCTTCCTTTGCAGCGAAGCGCGCCGCATAGTGAATTGTGGGATCGGCGCAGTTGGCGCAGTAGGCAATTTCGATTTCCGTATATATTCGATTGATGAACCGAGCGCCAAATCGCGTGACTGAATCTCGGATGCGGTCATTCTGAATAAGATCGATGCCAAGCCCGACAACCATGAACTGATGTTACAGGTAAAACGAGTTTCTCAGATAACGCTGCTTCACGCGTCGGCGCTCGATTCTATCGAAGGCGTCGCTCACGCATTTTCCACGCGTCGCGCCGAACACTCGAACCTGACTCTCGGTCCAACTTCATCGGACAATCCGATGATTCCCATCAATCGCTCGCGGTTTCTTGCCGCGGCCGGAGTTCCCGGCTGGCCGGTGCTGAAGCTGAAGCAGACACATTCCAACATTGTTCGCGATATGACCGACACCTGGTCCTCCAACGAACCACTGGAAGGCGATGCGGCGATAACCGCTGTTCGCGGTGCGGTACTTTCCGTCCAAACTGCCGACTGCGTCCCGATCTTAATCGCCGACCGCAATTCCAGTATTGTTGCTGCTGTACACGCAGGTTGGCGCGGTACGGCCGCACGTATCGTTCAGCGCACGGTGGACGCCATTAGAGAAAAGTATTCGGTTTCGCCGTCGGATTTGACGGCCGTGATCGGTCCTCACAATGCGGTGTGTTGTTATGAAGTGGGTGAAGATGTCGTTGACGCGGTACGCGTTCCCAACGCATTCGAACACCGGCCGGACTGGAGAAAGCCGCATTTCAACCAGGCCCTTGCAAATCAACGCCAGCTGATCGAATCCGGGGTTCCTGAATCGCAGATCGTGACGTCAACCTTGTGTACCCAGTGCCGCGCGGACCTTTTCTTTTCGTACAGGCGCGAAGGCAGGCACGCCGGCCGATTGCTGTCGATCATCGGCCTGGCACCATGACGGGGTTCCGTTTCCGGGTCCGAGACGTATAATTCTGCCCGATTCGGAGGTGACTTGATGTCGATGCCAACTTCAGCAAAGGTAATAACCTTCATCTGTACATTTGACCGTGACCGTTCGAAGGCCTTCTATGGCGGTACGCTGGGATTTCAACTGATCCATGAAGATGATTCCGCAGCCGTATTCAATCTCAACGGAATCACCCTGAGGGTATCTGAAGCGCCAGATTTCAAACCGGCGGACCATACCGTCCTCGGCTGGGACGTTGCCGACATCACTGCGACGGTGAAAACCCTGCGCTCCAAGGGAGTGACATTCAACTTCTATGACGGATTCGTACAGGACGATATCGGCATCTGGACTGTTCCCGGTGGTGCGACTCGCATTGCATGGTTCGACGACCCGGACGGAAACGTTCTGAGCCTGACTCAGTTCTAGAATAATATCGTACTGCGATATATAATCTCCGGAGATGAATTCGAAGGACTACCGCGCACTCGCAGAGTTCCGCTATCAAATCCGAAAATTTCTCGCATTCAGTGAAGAGGCTGCCAGGGAAAACGGCCTGAACGGCCAGCAGCATCAGCTATTGCTTGCCCTTAAAGGTCTCGATCCCGAAGTCTCTCCCACGATTGGCGTGCTTGCGGAGCGGATGCAGCTTCGACACCACACCACCGTCGAACTGGTCGACCGGCTGTGCGACCGCGGTTTTATCCGGCGCGAAGCTGGTACCACCGACCGCCGCCAGGTTCATCCAAGGATCACCGCAAGCGGGGAGAAACTTCTGCGCCGGCTGACAGCCATTCATCGAAAAGAACTACGCACTTCCGGACCTGTACTTCTGGAAACACTCCGAAAACTGACTCATGAAAGAAAATAAGAATCACATTTCTCCCGAACTTGGCGACTTCACCGCAGGTTGGCGTACGGCAATCATTTCACTTCTCGCAATCCTGACGGGTGCAGTCAGCTGTGCCGTAGCCCTGGGCCTGATGAAGCTCATTGCTTTCTTTACCAATATCTTTTTCTTCCGGACATTCGATTTCGCCAGCCGCAATCCCTCAGACCATACGCTCGGCCTGTTCTCAATTGCCGTGCCCGTTGCCGGCGCCTTCATCATCGGCTTAATGGCGCGTTATGGATCGGAACGCATTCGCGGTCATGGAATCCCGGAGGCCATTGAAGCCATTCTGGTGAACGGGAGCCGCGTCGAGCCGAAGCTCGCCATCCTGAAACCGCTTTCTTCGGCGATCTCGATCGGATCTGGCGGTCCGTTTGGGGCTGAAGGTCCCATCATCATGACCGGTGGAGCTTTCGGTTCGCTTACCGCGCAGCTGTTCAAGCTCACCAGCGCCGAGCGAAAGACTCTCCTGGTTGCCGGTGCCGCTGCCGGCATGTCGGCCACGTTTGGAGCGCCACTGGCGTCGGTGTTGCTGTCGTTCGAGCTGCTGCTATTTGAGTGGAAACCGCGAAGTATCGTTCCTGTCGCGCTCTCCAGTGCGACGGCCGCGCTTCTTCGTCATTACTGGATCGGACCTGCCGGCCTCTTCCCAACTCCGTCCCATCCCGAATTCATTGGAGCCGAAGGTCTGCTGTTCTGTGCAGTCGCAGGACTGCTCGGGGGACTTCTTTCCGCGGGTCTTACTGCGTCGGTCTATTTTTTTGAGGATGCGTTTCACAAGTTGCGAATCCATTGGATGTGGTGGCCCGCGATAGGCGGTCTGGGCATTGGGCTTGGTGGCCTCTTGTTTCCGCAGGCTCTCGGCGTGGGATACGACACCATCGGCAGTCTGCTTCAGGGCGATTTCACGCTGCGTCTCGTTCTCGGTGTGCTCATTGTGAAGTGGGGAATCTGGGCTTTTGCGCTGGGGTCTGGCACATCCGGCGGCGTTCTTGCGCCGCTGCTGATGATGGGTGGTGCGTTAGGCGGAGTGGAATCGCAGGTATTTCCCGACTACGGTCCGGGATTCTGGCCGATGCTGAGTATGGCCGCAACCCTGGGAGGCACGATGCGCTGTCCGCTCACCGCAATTGTGTTTGCCCTCGAACTCACTCAGGAATACCACATGATCTTTCCGCTGATGATTGGCGCATTCGTGGCCTATGGATTTACGGTGCTGACCATGAAGCGTTCCATTCTGACGGAAAAAATCAGCCGCCGCGGATTTCATCTCAGCCGGGAGTACGCGGTCGATCCTTTGGAAATTCTTTTCGTGCGTGACGTCATGAGAACCAATGTGAGGACATTCACGAATCGAACCACCGTTGCGGATCTTGCAGACTTCGTTCACAGGCACGAGAACATTTCGCAGCGTCTGTTTCCCGTGCTCGATTCCAATGGCCACCTGATCGGCGTCATCACGCACAAACATATTCTCGATTCGCTGAATAGTGAACCGGAAGGAGCCATTGCAGACTGGATGAATGGCGATCCGCTGACGGCCTCCCCGTATGAATCGCTTCGCGTGATAGCCAACCGCATGGCGGAGCATCGACTGACGCGTCTCCCGGTGGTGGACCCCGGCGACTCGCGGCAGCTTCTCGGGCTGGTCTCGCTGCGCGATCTGCTGCGTGCCCGCGCGCAGAACATCCGGGACGAGATTCACCGCGAACGGATCCTCGGCCCGAACGTAACGATACAGACCGGGTAGGGGTTGTGACGATCGCCCCTCCTGGCCAGGAGGGGTGGCGCGAAGCGCCGGGGTGGTTGTTCAAGAATTTTTCGATCAGGACCACCACCCCGTCCGCTCCGCTATTGGTAGCTTCGCAACTTTTTTCTGACGTCGCGTCCACCCCTCCTGGCCAGGAGGGGCGATTGTCCTCTTCCACCACACGGGGATGTGCTTTCCCCTTTCCGGCATATAATTCCCGGCTGAGGCATCCCAATGAGACAAGCGGCGATAAAGAGACTGGCAATAACGTTCGCGATTGCCATCCTGGCTTTTGCGCAGACAAGCACCGCACAGCGAGGTTCCGCAGTCGGCGAGTGGCGGCACTACGGCGGAGATGCCGGCGGCACCAAGTACTCACCGCTGGACCAGATCAACGCATCAAATGTCGGCAAGCTTCAGATCGCATGGCGATGGCAAACCTCGAGCCTCGGACCGCCGGTCGATTCGAACTGGGAAGTCACGCCTCTTATGGTCGGCAGCACGTTGTACTTCACGGCCGGAAGCTTCCGCGCCGCAGTCGCACTGGACGCGGCGTCCGGCGACACGAAGTGGACCTATCGTCTTGATGAAGGCGTCCGCGGCGCCCGTGCGCCCCGTGCCAACAATCGGGGTCTCGCGTACTGGTCGGACAACGCGGGAAGCGAACGTATTCTCCTCATCACCCCCGGATATCAATTAGTCGCGCTGAATGCGAAAAGCGGAAAAGTAATTCCGGAGTTTGGAACCAACGGCATTGTGGATCTATGGGACGGTCTAGACTACAAGGTCGAACCCGGTCAGATCGGAGCGTCATCGCCGGCGATGATCGTCGGAGACGTTGCGGTGATCGGTGCGGCCCTGCAGGGCGGAACGGCGCCGCCGACGATGAAGAACGTTCCCGCATACATCCGTGGTTACGACGTGCGCAGCGGAAAGCTGTTGTGGACGTTCCATACCATTCCGAAACCGGGCGAATTTGGCTACGAAACCTGGGAAAGCAAATCCGCCGAGCAGAACGGCAATACCGGCGCGTGGGCTCCCATCAGTGCCGATCTCGAACTGGGTTATGTCTATCTGCCGATCGAAACGCCGACTGGAGATTATTACGGCGGTCATCGTCCAGGCGACGGCCTCTTCGGCGACAGCATCGTGTGCCTCGACGCAAAGACCGGGAAACGTGTCTGGCACTATCAACTGGTTCACCACGATATCTGGGACTGGGATACGGCGTCGGCCCCTGTTCTGCTCGATGTCACCGTCGATGGAAAACCGGTGAAGATTGTTGCGCAGGTGACCAAGCAGGGATTTACGTACGTCTTCAATCGAGTCACCGGCGATCCCATCTGGCCCATCGTCGAACGGCCGGTGCCGCAATCGGATGTCCCCATGGAAAAAACATCGGCGACACAGCCGTTCCCCACAAAGCCAAAACCATTTGATCGACAGGGGGTGACCGAAGACGACTTGATCGACTTCACTCCCGCAATCAAGGCCGAAGCTCTGCGCATCGCCTCTCAATTCAAAATGGGGCCGATCTATACACCGCCGATCGTGGCCAATGCCGGCGGCAAGCTGGGCACTCTCACGGTTCCGCACAATCAGGGTGCGGCAAACTGGCAGAGTGCGGCGGCCGATCCGGAAACGGGCATTCTCTATATTCCTTCCGTCACGAATTGGTGGGCGAGCGCTGTGGCGGCACCAGCCTCAGCGACGCCGGGAGCTCGCGGAGGATCCGACATGGCGTTCGTTGGACGATCCGCACGGGTCGAAGCGCCGCTGGGTTTGCCGTTGATCAAACCACCATGGGGAAGAATCACGGCCATCGACATGAATTCGGGTGAGCATGTCTGGATGGTCCCCAATGGAAACGTTATCGATTCGGTGAAGAATAATCCCGCACTCGCAGGCATTGATCTCAGCGGTGTGGGAAATCCGGAGCGCGCGCCGCTGCTTGTCACGAAGACCCTCCTGTTTTCGGGAGACGGCGCCGGATTGTTTTCCAGCGGGCCGGGTGGTGGAGGAAAGAAGTTTCGCGCGCTCGACAAGAAAACCGGAAAGACGATTTTCGAAATGGAGCTTCCTGCGAACGAGACAGGATTGCCGATGACCTTCATGGCTGGGGGCAAGCAGTACATTGTCGTTGCTGTCGGAGCGCGCAATGTTCCAGCGCAGTTGATCGCCCTCGCACTGCCTTGATTTTCAGTTTGAGCGGACAATTACCGGCATAGAAGTCAAACGCGCAGCTTCGTGACCGTATAATCAGCCGCATGACCGAGACTCCGCTAACACTCCGGGCCGATCTGGCCGCAACGCCAGCGTCTGCTCCACCTCGTACGTCGCTGGGAAAATGGTTTGCCTCCGGCGGAGGCATGGACGAGCAGCACGCGCATACCGAAACGCACCCCTGGTATCTCGTCCTCTGGCTCACTGGCGTCGATTACTTTTCCACCCTGGGCTACCAACCCGGCATTGCCCTGCTTGCCGCAGGCGCATTGTCTCCATTGGCGACAGGCATTCTGATCGCCGTGACGTTGCTGGGAGCGCTTCCGATCTATTCGCAGGTTGCCGGGCGTTCCTATGCGGGACAGGGTTCCATTGCGATGCTTGAGAACCTGCTTCCTGGATGGATTGGTAAGACGTTCGTCCTGGCACTGCTTGGTTTTGCCGCAACGGACTTTGTGATCACGATGACGCTTTCGGCTGCGGATGCCTCGCAGCACGCCATTGAGAATCCGTATCTGCATCCGTACCTCGGAGAGCATCAACTGACCCTCACCATCGGTTTGCTGGCATTGCTGGCTGCCGTGTTTCTCAAAGGCTTTATCGAAGCCATCGGCCTTGCGGCTGTGGTGGCAATTCCGTATCTGTTGCTCAATCTGGTGGTTCTCTTTCGGGGAATTGCGGAAGTCTTCCGTCGTCCGGAATTGATGGATGCCTGGAGTCTGGACCTGCAGGCGCATGGCGACTGGACCATGCTGATCATCGCCTCCGGCCTGATATTCCCGAAGCTGGCGCTGGGAATGAGCGGATTCGAAACCGGCGTTTCCGTCATGCCGCTGGTGTCGGCGAAGACCGGCACGGAAAGGGTACGCGCTACCCGCCTGCTGTTGATGGTTGCCGCCGCAATCATGAGTGTGTTTCTGATGCTGTCGAGCGTCGTAACGACGCTTCTCATACCGCCGTCTGCGTTCGCCATCGGCGGTCCGGCCAGCGGCCGGGCGATAGCGTATCTCGCGCATCTTTATCTCGGCGGAATATTCGGGACAATTTACGATATCTCGACAATTCTGATTCTCTGGTTTGCCGGCGCTTCTGCAATGGCGGGATTGATCAGCCTTATTCCGAGATATCTCCCCCGATTTGGAATGGCGCCCCGCTGGGTTTCCTACCGGAGGCCTTTAGTGGTTGCTCTGTTCGGAGTCGCTGTTCTGGTGACGGTCGTGTTCAATGCCGATGTTGAAGCCCAGGCAGGAGCGTATGCAACGGGTGTGCTGGTGTTGATGCTATCCGCCGGAGTCGCGGCGTCTCTCGCACTGTGGCAGGAGTCACGTCGCGCGGTGTCCGTTTACTTCGCGATTGCGACGTTGGTATTTGCCTTTGCGCTAATCGACAACATCGTTGAGCGGCCGGATGGCGTCATTATCGCGAGCATTTTCATCGCGGTGGTTCTCATCATCAGCGCCGTCAGCCGATACCGGCGCTCGACCGAACTGCGCGCATCCGATATTACGTTCGTGGATGCGGCGACGGCTGCTCTGTGGGCCGAAATAAAAGGAAAGAAAGTGAGCCTGGCCTCACTGCGGATGAACACGCCGGGCGCCCGCGCTCGCAAAGCAGCGGAACTGCGCAAGTACTACGTGCCAAGCGGACCGATCGCATTCATTCATGTGCGGCTGCTCGACAATCGAAGCGAGTTCATTGCGCCGCTTCAGGTCCGCGTCACGAAGGAAGGTTCGGACTTCGTGATTGACGTGTCGGGAGCCATTGCGATTGCAAATACAATCGCCTACGTCAGTGAACTTATCGACCCCGTCAGCATTTTTCTGGGACTGACACGCCAGAACCTGATGACGCAGTCCCTGCGCTTCCTGCTTTGGGGGGAAGGTGAAACCGGGATGCTGGTGTACACCATTCTGCTCAAATACTGGGAATGGACACCTGAAGACGATGTCCGTCCGTTGATTTTTCTGATGAGTGAATAGAGAGGATTCCCGTGGGCGGTAGTGTTGAGTGATGGGGAATCGGGAAATCGGACGATCTCGAAATCGAACGATTCCTGCAATTCAAATCCAAAATCAGAAATTTCAAATCCGAGGGACGCCACATACGCGGTGTCCTTCCTTCGGATTTTAGATCTCTGATTGTGCGCCGGGAGGCCGTTAGAGAGTAGGGGATGAAAGAGCCCTACAGATAAGGAGTAGCGAACCAATCTGGCCGCGAGTCTTGCGGTGCGAATCGTGAGGTTCGTATTGAAGCGTA